>OKRW01000254.1_pt1 | contig 54776 bp, 47 predicted proteins | sample 1601151 | NCBI WGS metagenome assembly OKRW01 (sample SAMEA3541471, study PRJEB24748) | human gut metagenome | biome: human gut; feature: human-associated habitat; material: faeces | place: China | collected 2012 | reverse complement strand
ATCGGGATGGTCAAGAGGTAAGGCGGCTTTTGTGGGAAAAAGGTAATACCGTTGAGAGATTGTCGGGCGGGTAAAATTCCTCCACCGGGAAGCGGATGCGCCCGAAGAGCGTGCACGGATCGTCGTCCGTCGTGCCGACGCACTCGTTTTCCGGGAAGCAGTAGTTGTAGACCGGGATGACGAGCTGGCTGTCGCGCTCGAGCCGGATGAGAGAAAACTGGCCGAGCGTCGCGTACCAGAGCCGGTTGGAGTCGGTGAGCACAAGCTCCTCCGGAAACGCGGCGAGAATGTTGGCCGGCACCTCCGGGATGCGGTCGAGCGGCGTGGCGCAGTCCTTCTCGGTGATCTGCATCGAAAGCGCGATCGGATCGACCGCCTCCACAACGCCGACGGGCTGATCGGCCTGCGTGGTGATCTCGCCGTCGGAGGTGTAGACCTTGACGCTCCCCTCGCTGCCGAAGAGAATGACGCGTTTGTTGAATACACAGAGACCGGTGACGGTTTTTGCGTTCGGGACGCATTCGCCGGTGACACGGTAAAAGTAGGTGACGTCTACCGTATAGTACCCACGGTTGAACGTGATCTCCTCGACGTTTACCCCGGCATAGAGCAGCTCGGCGCTTTTCGGGCGGATGCTGAAGGCGTTTTCTATGTAGCCCTGCGACGTCCGCGTCGGAAACACACGCAGATCCTCTACGCAGTCCTTATCCCGGCAGCTGGAGTATATTTTCTTCGTATGGATACAAACAGCCTCGCGAACGCATGCGCTGCTGTCCACCGGACCGGGTACGACCCTGTCTGCCATATCGGAATTCCTCCTTTAACAAAGTTCAGTACAGTCTATGCGCGCGCCGCCCCAATGTGCCGATTGACGCCCTTTGGAAAAAGTGATAAACTTGCTATATATAAATATGAGGAGAGATTCCGATGGAAGGATATCAGAACTTTCAGGAAAAGCTGGATATAAAGATTCTCATTCTGTTCATTCTGCGCCGTCTGCCGGATGCCGTGACGCGGGAAACACTCACGGATCTCGCCCTTTCCGAGGGCAATGCGGGGTATTTTGAATACTCCGAGTGTCTCGCGGAGCTGGTCGATTCTCATCAGGTGGAGCAGGAAGGAAACCTTTACAAGATTTCCGAGCGCGGCGCGCGAAACTGCGAGATCGTGGAGAGCAGTCTGCCGATGACGGTCCGCCAGAAAATGGAAAAAAATATAAAGCCGGTCGCGGATGAGCTGCGCCGCCGCGCGATGATCACCGCCTCGCACGAAACGGCGGACAACGTCTGCCGCGTACATCTTGCTCTTTCGGACGGCATGGGCGAGATATTGAACCTGCAAATGCTCTGCGGCGGGGAAGAGCAGGCGGAGAAGCTGGAAGAGAACTTCCGGAAAAACGCGGAGAAATACTATACGCAGATCATGGAGCTCCTGTCGCGTGATGAAAAAGTATAAGATTTTTGTTATCAATCCCGGCTCGACCTCAACGAAGCTGGCGCTTTTCGAGAACGAACATAAAATTCTGGAAACCAATGTGTTTCACGATTCCTCGGTGCTGCTGCAATTCCCGACGGTAAACGCGCAGCTCCCGTACCGCAAAAAGCTCATCATGGATTTTCTGAGCGAGAACCATATCGACCTTTCGGATGTGGACGCCATCGTCGGCCGCGGCGGCAGCTGTTACCCGGTGGCGAGCGGCGTATACGTTATCGACGATAAGCTCATCGAGGACACCGCCGCCGGGAAGGGCGGCATGGAGCATCCGTCCAATCTCGGCGTGCAGCTTGCGCGCGAGCTGCAGAAGGAGTTCGGCGGCCGGATCTTCATGGTCGATCCGCCGTGCGTAGACGAGCTGTGCGATATGGCGCGCATGACCGGCATCGACGGCGTGCCGCGCCACACCAATATGCACGCGCTCAACCTTCGCGGCGTGGCGATGCACCACGCAAAGCATGTTCTCGGAAAAAAGTACGAGGACTGTTGCTTTATCGTATGCCACATCGACGGCGGCATTTCCGTATCGGCGCACCGGTATGGACGCATCATCGACTGCAACGATGCCGCCGGGGGAGACGGCCCCTATACGCCGACACGCATCGGCTCGGTCTCCGTGGCGGACATTCTCGAATACGTCCGCGATAAGGACATCGACGAGGTCAAAAAGCTTTGCACCCGCACGGGCGGCTTTGTGAGCCACTTTGGCACCTCCAGCTCCGACGCCGTACATAAAATGGCCGAGGAGGGGAACAAAAAAGCCATCCGCGTCTGGGACGGCATGAAATACCAGATCGTCAAGTACATCGGCGCGATGGCGGCGGTGCTCGGCGGCAGGGTGGACGGCATCCTCCTTACCGGCGGCCTTCTCCGCTTTGAAGACATCACGCAGACCATCCGCGAGCAGTGTGAGTGGATCGCGCCGGTGAGCACCTATCCCGGCGAGGTCGAGCACGAGGCGCTCGCCGCTGGAGCGCTGCGCGTCCTGCGCGGCGAGGAAGAGCCCAAGCACTACACCGGCCGCCCCGTCTGGGACGGCTGGCACGACGAGGATTGAACCCAAAACGTAACAGACACAGCAGTTCAACCGCTGCGTCTGTTTTGTAATAGCGTATGGTATAGAACGAAGAGACAAAAGTGAATTTGGAGGGGAATATGGCTACTACAGCTCGGATTGGAATCATAATCAACTTTGTGCTCATGGTGTTCTGTGTGTTCATTAGTGCTCGTCAGTTTGCAGAAAAGGGGTTCCTGTTTAATAACGCATATCTGTTTGCTACAAAAGATGAGCGTGCAAAAATGGAAAAAAAGCCTTATTACAGACAATCTGCCATTGTGTTTTGTCTCCTGGGTGCAGTATTTTTCGTCAGCGCTCTATCTATAGTGATTCAGATCAAGAAATTGCTGCTGCTCGAAATCCCCTTGTTTGTCGGTATTATAATATATGTTATTATCTCGTCAGTAAAAATCGGAAGGAAAACGAAGAGATAAAGTCCAATTTATTGATATAGTGAAAAAGCGCCGGAGCTTGAGCTCCGGCGCTTTTGGCATATTAAGAAAAATCAGAAGATCGCGACGACAGCGCCGTTGTAGGTCTCGGCGATGAAGTTCTTCACGGTCTCGGACTGGAGAGCCTTGACGAGAGCGACCGTCTTGGCGCTGTCCTTGTCGGCCTCGCGGACGGCGACGACATTGGCGTAGGTCTGGGCGGCGTCGCCGGAGGCGTCCTCAATGGCGAGAGCGTCGGCAACCTTCAGACCGGCGGCCAGCGCGTAGTTGCCGTTGATAACGGCGAGCGTGCCGGCGTCGCTGTTGGCAAGCTGGGTCGGGACCATGTCGGCCTGCACGGGAACGACGTTGTAGCCCTTCGCGTCAACGATATCGAGATGGCTGACGCCCTTTTCCGCGGAGGCATCCTCCGGCAGGGTGATAAGGCCTTCCTGAGCGAGGAGGAGCAGCGCGCGGGTCTCGTTGCTGTCGTCGGCGGGGATCAGAATGGTAGCACCCTCGGCGACTTCGTCAAGAGAGGAAACGCCGTTGCCGAAGAGACCGAACGGCTCATAGTGGATGAGACCGGCGGAAACGAGGTGCGTGCCGTTGCTGGCGTTGAAGCTGTTCAGATACGGGGTGTGCTGGAAGTAGTTGGCGTCGAGTTCGCCGTCTTCGAGAGCGGTGTTGGGCAGAACGTAATCATCGAAAACAACGATCTTGAGATCGTAGCCTTCCTCGGCGAGGAGGGGCTTGATCTGCTCAAGGATCTCGGCGTGCGGGGTAGAGGAAGCGCCGACGGTGATGGTCTCTTTCGCGGCGGGCTCTTCGGCAGGGGCTTCGGTCGGAGCTTCAGAAGCGGGAGCTTCGGTAGCGGCGGGGGCTTCCGTGGCGGACGGGGTGGAGGCGGTACCGCAGGCGGCCAGCGCGAGCAGCAGCGCGAGAGCGAGGCCGACAGAAAGAATCTTTTTCATTTTGATATTTCTCCTTTTCTTTGGATTCGGTGGGTGAAACTTTTTATATCATCAGGCGGAGGTGCGTTTGTCCGTCTTGCGGACAATGTACATTCCGACTTCCTGAATGACCTGAACAATGATGATGCACAGCAGCGCGGCGAACCAGATGATATCCTGATTGAAGCGCTGGTGACCGTAAACAATGGCGATCTGGCCGAGACCGGTGCCGCCGATCGTGGCGGCCATGGCGGAATAGCCGAGCACCGTGACCATCGAGATGACTGCACCGGTGATGAGCGAGGGCTTCGCTTCCGGGACGAGCACCTTGGTGATGATCTGGAATCGCGGCGTGCCCATCGCTTCGGCGGCTTCGATCACGCCCTTATCGACCTCCTTGATGGAGGACTCGACCATGCGCGCCACGTACGGCGCGGCAGCGATCACGAGCGTTACGATCACGGCCTTGTTGCCGAGCGATGTGCCGACGATGAACTTTGCCACCGGCAGCATGGCCACCATGAGAATGATGAACGGCACGCTGCGGAAGGCGTTGATGAGAATGCTGAGAATTTTGTTGAGCACCGGCATCGGATGGATGCCGTCCTTATCGCTCACGCAAAGGAGCAGACCCAGCGGCAGGCCGAGAACATAGGCAAACACCGTGGAGATCACGGTAAGATAGATCGTCTGCCACACGCCGAGCAGAAACAGATTCTGCTGCCAGAGCTTTACAAACATATCGGAGAACATCCCATCACACCTCCTCAAAGGAGACGCCGTCCTGCTTCAGCCACGCGCGGGCGCGCTCGGCGCTCGCTTCGTCGGCGGGAAGCTCCAGGATCGTCTGCCCATAAATTTTGCCGTCGATCTCGCGGATGTCCGCGGATACGATGTTGACCGGGGCCTGGCACTCCATAATGAGACTGGCGACGACGGGGTGCCGCGTCGTTTCGCCGTTGAAGGCGAGGCGGATTCGTTTTCCGCCGGGGGTGAATACCGGGGCGATGCTGACACCGGGGAGGATCAGCTCGCGGGCGATCTTGGACTGCGGATTGGTGAACACCTGGCTCACCGCGCCGAGCTCGGCGATCTGGCCACGGTCGATGACGGCCACGCGGTCGCAGATCTGGTCAATAACGCGCATCTCATGCGTGATGACGATCACCGTGACGCCCATCGTGCGGTTGATCTCCTTGAGAAGCGAGAGGATCGACTGCGTTGTCGTGGGGTCAAGCGCGCTCGTCGCCTCGTCGCAGAGAAGGTAGCGGGGCTTCGTTGCCAGCGCGCGGGCAATGGCTACGCGCTGCTTCTGTCCGCCGGAGAGCTGCGAGGGATACGCCTTGGCGCGGTCAGCGAGACCGACAACGGAGAGAAGCTCCATAGCGCGCTCCACAGACTCCTTTTTCTTCCACCCGGCGATCTCCAGCGGGTAGCATACGTTCTGGAGAACAGTGCGCTGCGCGAGAAGATTGAAGCCCTGGAAGATCATCCCGATCGAGCGGCGGATGAGCAGCAGCTCCTTCTGGGGGAGCTTGGTGAGATCCTTGCCGTCTACGATCACGGAGCCGGAAGTCGGGCGCTCCAGCAGGTTGATGCACCGGACGAGCGTGGATTTGCCCGCGCCGGAAAGACCGATGATACCGAATATTTCTCCGTCCTCGATCGTGAGGGAAATGTCATGCACGGCGTGGATCTGCCCTTCGCCCTCGCCGAAGTCCTTGGTCACATTCTGAAGCTCAATCAAAAGCGAACCCTCCTAACAAACAAAAAAGCAGGCTGCCATTCTGGCATCCCGCTTCACAAAACCGCACTCCGGATTTCCCGGACTGCGCCTTTTTATCCATGAAAAGCAGTCAGCAAATGGCTATCGAAACGCGCAGCAAAGCTGCGCATGCACATCATCATGTTCATGCACATCTCGGTCATCATGCTGGCGAACGTACGGCGCATCGGCTGAGCTCCTTCCCTCGGTAATCAAGTTGTCTGCATTATATCCCTACGGTTTTGACCTGTCAATACACTTTAACACCGCAAAGACAGAATCGGCGAAAAAACACAAAACCCTCTCCCGTTCGGGAAGAGGGTTTGTGAACAATCATTCAGGATTTATACTCAAACGTCATGCCGCAAATGGAAATGGTGTCGCCGTCGCGGATGCCGAGCGCCTCCATGCGCTCGTAGATCCCGGCGTCACGCAGCGACTTGTCGAAATACATCCGGCTTTCGTAGTCGGTGAAGTTGACGGTCGAAACGAGCCGGTCCATCCACGGGCCGGAGACGTACCAGACGCCGTCGTCCTCTTCGATCTCCACATCCTCGGGTGAGCCGAGATCCGGCGCGGGCGGAACGTAGTCCGGCTCGTACACCGCGATCGGGGGGAGCGTGGAGAGCATGGCAGCGGCGCGCTGCATAAGCTCCTTCGTTCCGGCGGTCGTGGCGGCGGAGAGCTCAAAGAACTCGTAGCCCTGCGCCTCGACGTGCTTTTTCAGCCGTTCGATCGGCTCGCGGTCGTCCCCGAGCAGGTCGCACTTGTTCGCCGCGACGATCTGCGGACGCGACGCGAGCGCAGGGGAGTAGTCCGCAAGCTCGCGGTTGATCGTCTCAAAATCCTCGATGGGGTCGCGCCCCTCGCTGCCGGATACGTCCACAACGTGAATGAGCAGACGGCAGCGGTCGATGTGGCGGAGAAAATCGTGCCCGAGACCCGCGCCCTCGCTTGCGCCCTCGATGATGCCGGGAATGTCCGCCAGCACGAAGGAAGCGCCCTCGGCCACGTAAACGACGCCGAGATTGGGGGAGAGGGTCGTGAAGTGATAGTCTGCGATCTTCGGCCGCGCGCGGGAAACGCTCGCAAGCAGCGTGGATTTGCCGACATTCGGGAAGCCGACAAGACCGACGTCCGCGAGCAGCTTGAGTTCCAGAATGAGCTCGTGGCTCTCGCCGGGCATGCCGGGCTTGGCAAAGCGCGGCACCTGCCGCGTCGGCGTGGCGAAATGCTGGTTGCCCCAGCCGCCGCGCCCGCCTCTGGCGGCGACGAACGGCTCGCCCGTGGACATATCGGCCATGATGCCGCCGGTAGCCTTGTCGCGCACGAGCGTGCCGCGCGGGACGCGGATCGTGACGTTCTCGCCGTCCTTGCCGGAGCAGCGCTTGTTGAGACCGTTTTCGCCGTTGGCCGCGACAAACTTGCGCTTATAGCGGAAATCCATCAGCGTGGACATATGATCGTCCACAACGAGGATCACATCGCCGCCGCGTCCGCCGTCGCCGCCGTCCGGCCCGCCCGCCGCGACGAACTTTTCGCGGTGGAAGGTTACGGCGCCGTCGCCGCCCTTGCCGGCGTAAACGCTGATGGTGACTTTATCTACAAATCCATAGCTCATGCGTGTTCCACCTGCCTTTGAAAATAAAAAGAGACCGACGAGCCCGTCGGTCTCTTTGGGTAATTACTGCGCGATTTCGTAAACAGAGACCTTCTTGCGGTCCTTGCCCATGCGCTCAAACTTCACCGTGCCGTCCACGAGGGCGTAGAGAGTGTCGTCTCCGCCGATGCCCACGTTGGTGCCCGGATGGATCTTCGTTCCGCGCTGTCTGACAAGGATGTTGCCGGCCAGAACGAACTGACCGTCGGCCCGCTTCGCACCAAGACGCTTCGACTCGCTGTCGCGGCCGTTACGGGTGCTGCCCATGCCTTTTTTATGTGCCATTTAAATCACACCTCCAATAGTCAAATAGTACGGATCAAGCGTTGATCGCGGTGATCTCTACCTTCGTGTAGGGCTGACGATGGCCCTGCGTGCGACGGTAGTTTTTCTTGGGCTTCATCTTGTAGACACGGATCTTCTTGCTCTTTCCGGTCTTGATGATCTTGCCGGTCACGGTGGCGCCTTCCACAACGGGGGTGCCGAACACGTTGACGCCCTCATCGACAACGGCCAGAACCTGATCAAAGGTGACGGTCTCGCCATCGGCAACGTTGAGCTTCTCGACGTAGATAACGTCGTTCTCGGCGACGCGGTACTGCTTACCGCCGGTCATGATAACTGCGTGCTTCATTTTACATCCTGCCTTTCTTGCAGACTCGCTCTCCCGGGTGGAGGTCACCCTCACTTTGTTACCCTTTCAATGCGGCTCTGATACTATACCACGCCGAAAATGGCTTGTCAACACAAGATTTGGTGTTTTTTAACCGTTCCAGTGATCAAGCTCTTCGGCGGGATAGGCTTTTGTCCAGTGATAGGGCTGCAATTCCTTCAATTCCACAAATTTGATCTCTTCGCCGCCTGTGGTGACCGCCACCTGAACGTCTTCTCCCCAGAATCTCAGCCGCTCCTGACAAATGCCGCACGGAGAGAGCACCTGATACGGAGAATTTTCATCTTCGCGGACAAGACACAGGCAATGGGTGACTTTTTCGTTGAATTTATGCGCTTCCAGCATGGCGCCCGTTTCAATGCATAAAGCGGCGGAAGCGTTGGCAGTCTCGATGGATACGCTGGTGTAATAATTGCCCTTGGATGTATGAACGATACCGGCGCCGCCCCAGCCGGTCGGATATCTTGTCTCGATGAGCTCCGCTGCCCGGCGGTACATTTCCTGTTCTATCTCGTAGTTTCTCATTTCCTTATATGATCTCCTTAATACGATCTCCAAGAAAAGGCCGCGCTGTTACTGTTTCTGTCCGCGTTTTCTGCGCCGCGAGAGGCGGACGCCGGCGTATACGCCCGCGCCGATGAGTACAAGAAGCCCCGCAGCGGCGGCGATCACGATGTTTTCTACGTACTTGCCGTGAATGGAGGTGAGCCCGCCGGGCAGCGGCTCGGAGACGAGATCTTTATAATAGAGCATTTCCGTATCGTATTCCGCAGGGGTGTCCTCGTGCAGTATGACCAGCCGCGCGCCGTGGTATTCGCGCTCACCGTAGATATAAAAGCCGGTGCCCGCCGTGTTCACGAGATCGATGCCCTCGTACGTTCCGACAAAGTCGTTTTTATGGTCGTGCCCGAAGAATGCCGCTACCACATCGCCCGTATCTCGCATTGCGGCAAACTCCCCGGAGGGAATGTCCGGCGGGCAGGGCGCCTCGCCGAGATGACCGGCGGTAAAGCCGTCGCCCATTTTATAATAGTGTCCCGAATGGCTGGAAAAACCCTTGACAACGCCCTCGGCCTTTTTCTCCGAGGCGGGGACTTCCGTCAGCAGATCATAAATCTCGGGAACGATGATGTGCTGGAAGAGATAGGCGGGGAGCATTTCGCCGTACTGCTCTTCGAGCGCCGCGGCGGTCGAGGTGTACCAGTCAATCTGATCCTGCTCGACGCGGGCGTACTTGGAAACGCCCTTCTCGCCATACGTCCCGCTGTCCAGAAACCAGAGATTGCACACCGGGCGGCTGCCGTCCGATGACCAGACGAGCAGATTATAGTTCCCGCAGCCGGTGATATCGTCCGGCCCGGCGGACATGAGACAGCCGGGATAGCTCTGATAGATGGCGAGCTGCGTTTCCTTGCTCACGCCGCCCTCGTCATCGTGGTTGCCGAACACAGCGGCAAACGGAATGCCGCGCTCGGCCACGGGCGCGAGAATGGCGTCGAGCGCCTTTTCCATCGCCGCCTCGGTGCGTACCGAGGGGCCGTGCACCTGATCGCCGGTGAATACGACGAGATCGGCGTCGGCAGCGTCCAGCTCCGCATTGAGCAGACGGAGCGTTGCCTCCTGCGGCCGGGCGGTGTCCTGCGTGTCGGCAACGATAAGGATACGGAATTCCCCATTTTCGTCAAATTGCAGCATGGTATCCTCCTCCGCGGCGGAGACCGGCGCGGTAAGAGCCGTCAGCAGCAGCGCCGAGAGCGCCGCGCAAAGGAACGGTCGGATTTTATTCATGATGAACCCTCCGGATAAAAAGCCGCCCCCGGCCGAAAAGCTGGGGGCGGGATAAAGTCTTACTTCGTGACGAGAGCGAGCGTGTCGCGCGCGATCATCAGCTCTTCGTTCGTCGGAATGACGTACACCTTCACGGTGCTGTCGGCCGCGGAGATGTCGGTCTCCTTGCCGCGGACCTGGTTCTTCTCGTGGTCCACATGGACGCCGAGGAACCCGAGACCCTCGCAGATGCTCTCGCGCATATCGGGGCCGTTCTCGCCGACGCCGGCGGTGAACGTGATGATATCAACGCCGCCCATGGCAGCCGCATAGGAGCCGATATACTTGCGGACCTCGTAGGCAAACTTGTCGAGAGCGAGCTGCGCGCGCTCGTTGCCCTCTTTGGCAGCCTTCTCAAGATCGCGGAAGTCGGAGCCGACGCCGGAAATGCCGAGAACGCCGGACTTCTTGTTGAGGATGTTGAGCATCTCGTCGGCGGTGTAGCCGTACTTATTCATGATGAACTGGAGAATGGCGGGGTCCAGATTGCCGGAGCGGGTACCCATCGGCAGACCCTCAAGAGGCGTCAGGCCCATGGAGGTATCGACGCACTTGCCGTCGATGCTCGCGGAAACGGAGGAGCCGTTGCCGAGATGGCAGTTGATGACGCGCGTGCCCTTTTTGCCCATGATCTCGCAGGCGCGGGCGGACACGAAGCGGTGGGACGTGCCGTGGAAACCGTAGCGGCGGATGGAGTCGTTCTCGTAGTACTCATACGGAATGGCGTAAATGTACGCTTCCGGCGTCATGGACATGCCGAAGGAGGTGTCGAACACGGCGACCTGCGGCACACCGGGCATCGCTGCCTGGCACGCCTTGATGCCCATGAGGTTGGCGGGGTTGTGCAGAGGCCCGAGCGGGAAGCACTTTTTGATGGCGGCTTCGCACGCGTCGTCCACGACGCAGGACTCGGTGAACTCAATGCCGCCGTGGAGCACACGGTGGCCGACGGCGCCGATCTCCGCCATCGTCTCGACAACGCCGTATTCCTTGCTGGTCAGCTTTTCAAGAACGGCCTCGATCGCTTCCTTGTGAGTGGGGAACGGAACGTCCGCTTCGTAAACGGGCTTGCCGTTCTGGGGCTTGTGGGTCAGACGGCCGTCGATGCCGATGCGCTCACAAAGACCTTTGGCGAGCAGAGACTCGTTCTCCATGTCGATGAGCTGATACTTCAGCGAAGAGCTGCCGGCGTTGATAACCAGAATCTTCATTGGTTCGGATCCTTTCCATAGTTGAAAATTTTACCGCGTCAGGGTATCATTGTTTTGCAAATATCTATTTTAGCGTTCTTTTCATCAAAACGCAAGAGTAAAAAAGGATGGATTCATATGAAAGCGGTCGGGATCGTTGCGGAATACAATCCGTTTCACAGCGGACACCGGTACCAGATACGGAAAATACGCGAGATCTTCGGCGCGGAAACGCCCATCGCCGCGGTCATGTCCGGCGATTTTGTGCAGCGCGGCGAGGCGGCCTCTTACGATAAATTCACCCGCGCGGAAGCTGCGGTGCGCGGCGGTGTGTCGCTCGTGATCGAGCTGCCGCTGCCGTGGAGTCTTTCCTCTGCCGAGAGCTTCGCCCGCGGCGGCGTGGGGCTGCTCGGTGCAGCGGGCGTTATCGACGCACTCTCCTTCGGCAGCGAGAGCGGCGATCTCTCCGCGCTCGAAAAGACGGCGGCGGTGCTCGACACGCCGGAATTTGCCGAAGCGCTGAAGCGCGAACTCACCGGCGGAACGCCGTTTGCCGCGGCGCGCGCACGGGCGGTGCGTGCTCTTCTCGGCGAGAGCGCGGCGGTGCTCGATACGCCGAACGATCTTCTGGCCGTGGAATACATCCGCGCGGCGGCGAGGCTCGGCTATATATTTGATTATACTCCCGTCCGGCGCGAAGGCTCGACCCACGACGGCGCGGGCAGCGCGTCCGAGCTCCGCGCGCTTCTTCGCGCGGGGGAGAGCCTTGCCGGGCGTGTCCCCGGGGGGGTGTGGGAGGTCCTTCGCCGTGCGGATGAGACCGGACGCGGCTTTGTCTCTCCGGAGAGCCTGCGAACGGCGTATCTCTCCCGGCTGCGGGAGAAAACGCCGGAGGACTTTGCCGCCGTGCCGGACGCTGCGGAGGGGCTGCATTTTCGGCTTTACGAAGCTGCGCGCCGCGGAAGCTCCCCGGAAGAGATCGCCAATCTTGCAAAATCAAAGCGGTACGCCCACGCGCGGCTGCGCCGCATGGTGATGTGCGCCGCGCTCGGCGTGCGAACCGGGGACGCGAACGGCATACCGCCGTACATCCGTGTGCTGGCATTTGATGCGCGCGGCGCGGCGCTGCTGCGGGAGATGAAAACGAGCGCCGCTCTTCCTGTTGTCGTCAAAAGTGCACGAGTCAAAGACGAAAATGAGAGCATCCAACGCCTGTTCGACCTCGGGAGCCGTGCACACGACCTCTATGTTCTTGGCTGGAAAAACCGCGCATTGCAGGCCGCGGACGCCGATTATCGCGCCACGCCCTTCTGTTCCGTAGGGAACAACCGGAATTCCGTGCACGATAACCAAGAGTGTGTTTGAAATTTTTTTGCGATTTAGCGAAAAAAAGGGTTGCATTTCTCTCCCGGCGGTATTATACTACCGTCATATTTGAAATGGAAACACATTTGTCCGCGATATACGGACTATGCGTATTCCGGAGAGGGAGAAAAACCATGAAAAAGATTTTAGCGATCGTACTTTGCGCATGCATGATCTGTGCGCTGTTTGCCGGCTGCGGCAGCAACGATTCCCCGGCGGCCGCCGTGGAAGGCGACGTACTGAAGATCGGCATCTTCGAGCCCGCCACGGGCGAGAACGGCGCGGGCGGCATGCAGGAAGTGCTCGGCGCGCGCTATGCCAACAAGGTCGTCCCCAGTGTGACGGTCAACGGCAAGGAATATAAGATCGAGCTCGTTGAGGTCGATAACCAGTCGGACAAGACCGCGGCCGTCACCGCCGCGCAGAATCTCGTGAGCAGCGGCGTTATTGCTGTTATCGGCTCTTACGGCTCCGGCGTATCCATCGCCGCCGGCTCCACGTTCGAGCAGGCGAAGATCCCCGCTGTCGGCGGCTCCTGCACGAACCCCCAGGTAACGCTCGGCAACGATTACTACTTCCGCGTCTGCTTCCTTGACCCGTTCCAGGGAACCGTTATGGCGAGCTACGCCAACAACGAAGGCTGCAAGAAGGCCGCCGTCATCATGCAGAACGGCGACGACTACTCCACCGGCCTTGCGAACTACTTCGCCGATGCCTTTGCCAAGATGGACGGCTGCGAAGTTGTTTACACCGGCACCTACAACACCAACGAAACCGACTTTAATGCGATCCTGACCGCGGCCAAGGCGGCTGACCCCGATGTTCTGTTCATCCCGTCGTCCATTACGACCGCCGGCATCATCATCAAGCAGGCACGTGATATGGGAATCACGGCTCGCATCATGGCGGGCGATACCTGGGAGAACGCTACCATCATGGAAAACGCCGGTGTGGAAAACTGCGAGGGCGTTGCGCTGTCCACCTTCTTTGACGAGAACGACGCCGATGCTTCCGAGTTCGTGCAGGGCTTCAAGGCGTATCTGAACGGTGATGCCGAAGCGCTCAAGCTCAACGGCAACAACGACACGGTCGCTGCGGTTTCCGCGCTTGGTTATGACGCCTACATGGCGATCATTGAGGCGCTCAAGAATGTTTCCGGCGATATCACCGGCGAGGCGGTCCGCGACGCGCTTGCCTCCGTCTCCTTTGACGGCGTGACCGGCAGCATTTCCTTCGACGAGAACGGCGACGCCAACAAGGATATGGCTTACATCAAGATCATGTCCGACGGCGCTTTCAAGTTCGTCGGCACGCAGAAGACCGACGGCACCTTCACCCCCGCTGCCTGATTTTCTATCCGCATAAACATTTTGAATCGGCGGGGCACCCCGCCGATTCTCTTTATTCGCTTTTACCCCGTCGCATCGGCAACCCGAAAGAGGAGGCAAGCTCTATGACGGCATTTCTCCAGAACTGTCTGAACGGTATTTCCATCGGCAGTATATATGCCCTGATCGCCATCGGCTACACGATGGTTTACGGTATTCTTCGACTCATCAACTTCGCCCACGGAGACATCTTCATGATGGCGGGGTATTTTATGATCATCTGCATGACGGATCTGCTCATCCCGTGGTACATATCGCTGCTGCTCGTCGTGCTGTTCACAGTGCTGCTCGGCGTATTCATCGAGCGCATTGCCTATAAGCCGCTTCGCGATGCGCCGCGTATGTCCATCATGATCTCGGCAATCGGCGTTTCGTACTTTCTGCAGAACTTCGCCACCTATCTCTTCACGGCGCAGCCAAAGTCGTATCCGTATGCGGAGATGGGCTTTCTCAGTAAAACGGTAAAGCTCGGCGAGATCTCTACGACGCTTGTTACGTTCATTACGCCCATCCTCACCGTAATCCTTGTTCTGGCGCTGGCGTTCCTCATCCGCAAGACGAAGATCGGCATGGCGATGCGTGCGGTATCGCGTGATTTTGAAACGTCCTGTCTCATGGGCATCAAGATCAACCGCGTCATCAGCTTCACGTTCGCCGTCGGCAGCGCGCTGGCCGCCATCGGCTCGGTGCTGTATTTCATCCCGCGTTCGTCGGTGTATCCGCTGGCCGGTTCTCTGCCCGGGCTCAAGTGCTTTGTCGCCGCGGTGTTCGGCGGCATCGGCTCCATTCCCGGCGCACTGGTGGGCGGCTTCCTCATCGGTCTTTGCGAAACGTTCATCAAGGGCAGCGCCTATTCCGAGTTCAGCGACGTTTTCACGTTCGTCGTGCTGATCCTCGTGCTGCTCGTCCGTCCCACCGGCCTGTTCGGTGAGAAGCTGAAAGAGAAGGTGTGAGCATGAGTCAAAAGAAAAAAACGATCTGTTCCGCCGTCGGTTTTCTCTGCATTGCAGCGGTCATCGTCTGCGCCGGCGAGCTTGTTCCGCGTACGTCGATGTTCCGCACGGTTTTGCAGCTCGGCGCGATCTATGCGCTGCTTGCGGTGTCCATGAACCTCTGCAACGGTTTCACGGGGCTCTTTTCTCTCGGTCAGGCGGGGTTTATGACGCTCGGCGCTTATACCTACGCCATTTTCACGATCCCCACGGCGGCGCGCCCCGGCGTGTACTATCTTTACGGCGTTGCTGACTGGCTTGCCGATCTCCATCTGCCGATCATCGCAGCGCTGCTTGCCGCCGGCGTTGTCGGCGCGCTCTTTGCCGCGCTCATCGGCGCGCCGGTCCTCAAGCTCAAAAGCGACTATCTCGCCATTGCGACGCTCGGCTTTGCGGAGGTCGTCCGCATCGTTGTCGCCTCCTCGCCGCTCAACCGCATTACGAACGGCTCTCTTGGGCTGACGAAGATTCCCGGCTTCTCGTCCTACTACGGCATTTTCATCGTTGCCGCCGTTTGCATCACGCTGATTGTTCTTATTATCAACTCTTCCTACGGCCGCGCGTTCAAGGCCATCCGAGACGATGAGATCGCAGCGGAGGCAATGGGCATTGATCTTGCCAAGCATAAGCAGATGAGCTTTATCATCAGTTCGTTCTTCGCGGCCATCGGCGGCGCGCTGATGGCAATGTTCCTCGGCGCGGTGTCTTCCACAACGTTCACCATCGCCGTGACGTATTTTATTCTGCTCATTGTTGTCATCGGCGGCATGGGCAGCGTGACGGGCAGCGTTCTTTCGGCGTTTCTCGTCATCGCGAGCCGCGAATGGTGGCTGCGTTTTCTGGACAAAACAACGTACATCGGCGATTTCCGCGTGCCCCTGCTCAAGACCGGCTTCCGTATGGTCGTGTTCTCCGTGATCCTCATGGTCGTGGTACTGTTCTTCCGTACCGGCATTATGGGCGATAAGGAGTTCAGCTGGGACCGCATCGCGGCGCGCTGCAAAAAGCTCTTCGGCGGGAAAAAGGCCGCGGTCTCCGGAGGTGAAAACCATGAGTGAATCAATGCTCCGCATGGAAAACGTCACCATGCAGTTCGGCGGCGTTGTGGCGGTGAACAATCTCTCGCTCAACGTCGATAAGGGCGAGATCGTTGCGCTCATCGGCCCCAACGGCGCGGGCAAAACGACGGCCTTCAACTGCATCACCGGCGTATACCAGCCGACAAACGGCAAGGTGTTTTTTGAGGATAACCTCATGGTCTCCGCGCATCCGACGGGGAAGATGCAGAAGGAATATCAGGGCATGAACGCCGAGATGTATCTCAAGGATAAAATTCTCGACCCGACGCCCGACCAGATCACAAAGCTCGGCATTGCCCGCACGTTCCAGAACATCCGACTGTGGAAATCCATGACGGTGTTTGAAAACGTCCTTACAGCCAAGCACCTGCGCGCGAAGCAGAACATTTTCAGCGCGGCGCTCCGCATCTCCGTGGCGGAGGACCGGCGCATGGAGAAGGAGACGATGGAGCTGCTTGAAGAGCAGAACCTCGCGCAGTACCGCAACGATCTTGCAACATCTCTGCCGTACGGCCTGCAGCGGCGGCTGGAGATCGCCCGCGCGCTTGCGACCGACCCGAAGCTTCTCCTGCTCGACGAACCGGCGGCCGGCATGAACCCGCAGGAGACCGAAGAGATCGGCCAGTTCATCATGCAGATCAAGAAGAAATACGATCTCACGATCCTTATGATCGAGCACCACATGGAGCTCGTTATGAAATTCTCCGACCGCATCTATGTGGTCGATTTCGGCAGACTCATCTCGCAGGGCACGCCCGCCGTTGTACAGGATGACCCGAAAGTTATTGAAGCCTATCTGGGGGTGGCGGAAGAATGAACGAGATCCTCTCCATTCACGATCTCAGCGTGAACTACGGCGGCATTGAAGCCGTCAAGGGCATTTCCTTTGATGTGCATGAAGGCGAGATCGTAACGCTCATCGGCGCGAACGGCGCGGGCAAAAGCTCGACGCTCCGCACGATCGCCGGGCTTGTAAAGCCCTCCGGCGGCACGATCAACTTCCGCGGCGACAACATCACCGGGCGCGACGCCACGACCATCGTGAAAAAAGGCATCACGCTCGTCCCGGAGGGACGGCACATTTTTCCCGATCTCACGGTGCTCGAAAATCTCAAGGTCGGCGCGTATCTCCGCAGCGATGACATCTCCGGCGATATCCAGTGGGTATACGACCTTTTCCCGCGCCTGCGCGAGCGCTCGTGGCAGGCGGGCGGCACGCTCTCCGGCGGTGAGCAGCAGATGCTGGCTGTGGGCCGCGCGCTCATGGCACACCCGAAGCTCATTATGATGGACGAGCCGTCGCTCGGCCTTGCGCCGCTTGTTGTGCGCGATATCTTTGAGATCATCCGTCAGATCAACCACCAGGGCGTATCCATTCTGCTCATCGAGCAGAACGCGAACATGGCGCTCAAGGTCGCCGACTCCGCCTACGTCATGGAGACCGGATGCATCACGCTCTCCGGCGCGGGCAAAGACCTTCTGAACAACGAGGCCGTAAAAAAGGCCTATCTCGGTACATGATTGACATTCGACCCGCGGGACTGTATTATCCACTATATAGTCCCACGGGTTTTTTTTTATAAAGGAGAAATCACCTATGCATATCGTTACAAGTACGGATATCCTTCTCCCGCGCGCCGAGGATATGGGCGCGTGGAGCGTGATTGCGTGCGACCAGTTTACGTCCGAACCGGAATACTGGGCCGCGGCGGAAGCGCGTGCGGCGGAAAAGCCGAGCACGCTTTCTCTCATGCTGCCGGAGGCGTGGCTGCACACCGCGCGCGCCGACGGCGCGGACGGACGCATTGCCGATACGATGCGCCGCTATCTCGCGGAGGGCGTTTTTCAGACGGTCCCGGACAGCTTTATCTATGTAGAGCGCACACTGTCGGACGGACGCGTCCGCCGCGGCCTCGTTGCGGCGCTTGATCTTGAGCAGTACGATTTTACCGGAACGCAGCGTACGAGCGTCCGCTCCACGGAGGGCACGGTAGAGGAGCGTCTGCCGCCGCGCGTGAACATCCGCCGCAGCGCGCCGCTCGAAATGCCGCATACGCTCCTTCTGATGGACGACCGGACAGACAGTGTCCTGTCCCTCGCGGAAAAGGCGAAGAACGCACTGGAAAAGGTCTACGATTTTGATCTTATGCTCGGCGGCGGCCACATTGCCGGCTGGCGCGTGAGCGGGGAGACGAAAGCGGCGGTGCAGTCGGCGCTCGACGCGCTCGATAATGCGGCATTGCAGCGGGAAAAATACGGCGATGCGGCGGAAAACGGCAAGCTCACCTTTGCCGTCGGCGACGGCAACCACTCGCTCGCCGCGGCCAAGCGGTTCTGGGAGGAAAAGCGCGAAACTCTGCCGGAAAACGAGCGGGAGACCGATCCCGCCCGCTTCGCGCTCGTGGAGATCGAGAACATCCATGAGCCGTCGCTCGATTTTGAGCCGATCCACCGCGTGATCTTCGATACCGATACATCGGCTTTTGCTGCGGAATTTACAGCGCATCGGACGGAGTGGGAAGCAGAGGACAAAACGCTCGGCGAGCGCGTTGCGGCGGCGGAGAGCTTCTGCCGCGCCTATATCGCCGCGCACGGCGGCTATATCGACTATATCCACGGCGACGATACGGCGCGCGCGCTCGGCGAGAAGCCGAACTGCGCTGCGGTGCTGCTGCCGCCGGTCGAAAAGAGCGGGCTTTTCCTTTCCGTACTCAAAAACGGCGCTCTGCCGAAAAAAAGCTTTTCCATGGGCAACGCACGGGATAAGCGCTATTATCTCGAATGCCGGAAGATCCGTTAAAACAGCTTCATATAACATAGAAACACCAAGGAGGTTCGACAATGAAAGAAGTCAAAAACCCGAAAAAACCGTTGGCGTATTATTACTCCATTACGCTCATTGCGCTGCTTCTTTTCAACATCTTCGTCGCGCCGCTTCTGAACCGGCAGCACGTGGAGCAGACGGATTACAGCACCTTTATGCGCATGATCGCCGAAAAGAAGATCGGCAAGGTCGATGTGAGCGACACGGAGATCATATTTACCGACAAGGACGACAATACGATCTACGTGACCGGCGTTATGTACGATCCGACGCTCACGCAGCGCCTGTACGATTCCGGCGCGGAATTTGCCAAGGATATTGAGCAGACCATGTCGCCGGTGCTGAGCTATCTCTTGACGCTCATTCTGCCGCTGGTCATCTTTGTTATTTTCGGCCAGTTCATGCGGAAAAAGCTCATGGATCAGATGGGCGGCAAAGACGTCATGTCCTTCGGCATGGGAAAGAGCAATGCCAAGATCTACGTCCAGTCCACGCACGGCATCCGCTTTGACGATGTCGCCGGGGAGGACGAGGCGAAGGAAAGCCTTGCCGAGATCGTGGACTATCTCCATAATCCGAGCAAGTACACGGACGCCGGCGCGTCGATGCCGAAGGGTATTCTCCTTGTCGGCCCTCCGGGAACGGGCAAGACGATGCTTGCCAAGGCCGTGGCAGGTGAATCGAACGTGCCGTTCTTCTCCATCTCCGGTTCGGAGTTCGTGGAGATGTTCGTCGGCATGGGCGCGAGCAAGGTGCGCGATCTTTTCAGCCAGGCGAAGGAGAAGGCCCCGTGCATCGTGTTCATCGACGAGATCGACGCCATCGGCCAGAAGCGCAGCGGCGGCGCGATGGGCGGCAACGACGAGCGCGAACAGACGCTCAACCAGCTTCTCACGGAAATGGACGGCTTTGAGAGCAACAACGGCGTCATCATCCTCGCCGCAACGAACCGCCCCGAATCGCTCGACCCCGCGCTCACGCGCCCCGGCCGCTTTGACCGCCGCGTGCCGGTCGAGCTGCCGGACCTCGCCGGACGTGAGGCCATTCTGAAAGTCCACGCCCGCAAGATCAAGCCTGCGGAGGATGTGGATTTCCATACGATCGCGCGCATGGCCTCCGGCGCTTCCGGCGCGGAGCTTGCCAATATCATCAACGAAGCCGCGCTGCGCGCTGTGCGCAACGGGCGCACCATCGTGACGCAGGCGGACCTTGAGGAGAGTATCGAGGTCGTTATCGCCGGATACCAGAAGAAAAATGCCGTCCTCTCCGATCAGGAGAAGAAGGTCGTTGCCTATCACGAGATCGGCCACGCTCTCGTCGCGGCGATGCAGACCCATTCCGCGCCCGTGCAGAAGATCACGATCATTCCGCGCACCTCCGGCGCGCTGGGGTATACGATGCAGGTCGAGACCGGCGACAAGTACCTTATGACCAAGCAGGAGATCGAAAACAAGATCGCAACGTTCACCGGCGGCCGTGCCGCCGAAGAAGTCGTGTTCGGCGAGATCACGACCGGCGCCTCCAACGACATCGAGCAGGCGACGAAGCTCGCCCGCGCCATGATCACGCGCTACGGCATGAGCGACGATTTTGATATGGTCGCGCTCGAGACGGTCACGAACCAGTACCTCGGCGGCGACGCCTCGCTCGCGTGCTCGGCGGATACGCAGAAGGTCATTGACGATAAGGTCGTCGTGCTCGTCAAGACGCAGCACGAGAAGGCGAAAAAGATCCTCACGGAGAACCGATCGAAGCTCGATGTTCTCGCGCAGTATCTCTATGAAAAGGAGACCATCACCGGCGAGGAATTTATGACCATCCTTGAGCGGGAGAAAGCGAAAGCATGAGCCGTGCAAGCCTCGTTGAGCTAACGAACCTCTGCGTGATCTGCGACGGCAGCCGCGTGCTCGTGCAGGATAAGATCGGCTGCGGCGTTGTATTTCCCGGCGGCCATGTGGAGCCGGGCGAGTCGATGCTCGCTTCCGTTATCCGCGAAATGCGCGAGGAGACCGGCCTTTTGATCGAGCATCCCGTGCTCTGCGGTATCAAGGACTGGATGCGCGAGGACGGTACGCGCTTTATTGTCGCGCTTTATCGTGCCGACCGGTTTACCGGCGAGCTTAACTCTTCCGAGGAAGGGCGCATGTTCTGGATCGAGCGGGAGGAGTTTGCAAAGACCAACACCATCTGGGGAATGAAGGACGTTCTGCGCGTATGTGACGAAGCAGAATACAGCGAAATGTTTTATTCGGAAGAGAAAGAGAGCTGGGTGCTGCTCGGCTGAGGGGAGATATGCGAAAAGAGAGAAAGAACGAGGCGCTGCTCTGGTTTGGAAAGTGGACGTCCAAACTCGGCAACATCGTTTTTGATTACGCGAACAGCGTGAGCATTGTCGGCGCTTTCGCTCACGCGCCATGGGTGCTGGCGCTTTACCAGAGCGCGGAGACGGTCATACAGATCGTATTCAACCTTATCGGCGGCGCGAAGGCCGACAGCGGCAGCCGGAAAAAGATCCTCATCGTCACGGACGTTCTTTCCGCGGCCATATGCCTTGCGGTGAGCTTCTTCGTCGCCTCGCCGCGTATGGCGGAGGTCGTCATCGCAGCGAACGCTCTGCTTGCCGTTGTGTACGCCTTCAATTCTCCGACGTACCGCTCCATCGTCCGTGAGATGGTCGACGGTGAACGCATCGGCATGTATAATTCCGTCAGCAACGGCGGGGGAGCGGTCATAAAAATCGCGGGGCCGATGGCCGGCATGCTGCTTGTGCGGTGGATCGGCGTGCGCGGGGCGCTCCTCTTCGACGCGCTCACGTTCCTTTTGTCCGCTGTTTCCGAAATGCTTCTCATGCCGATATCGGGCGCGCAGAAGAAGCCGAAGGAAAAGAAAAACATCTTCCGCGATATCGCCGAGGGCTTTACCTATCTCGTACGGGAGCGGCAGCTTTTGTTCCTCATCCTGCTCTCGGCGCTTGTCAACTTCTTCCTTGCAGGCTTCAACCTCCTTTGCCCGTATACCGACGTGATGTACGCCTCCTTCGGCATCGAGTTTTACAGCAAGGTGCTCGTTATGGAGGCAGTGGGCGGACTTCTCGGCTCGCTTATCAGCTCGCGCCTTGGAAGCCGGGTAAAGGAAAACGCGCGGCTCATGGTGCTTTTTCTCGGCGCGATGGGCGCCGCGCTCGCGCTTGAGCCGCTCGCCGCGCTCACAGGGAGCGCGATCGTCTGCCTTATTCCGTTCCTTCTCTCCGGCACGGCGCTGACGGTTTTCAACATTCAGTTCATGTCGTATGTCCAGCTTCGTGCGGACGAGGCGTATCTCGGGCGTGTGTTCAGCATCATCTTTACCGTAGCGGTGCTGTTCATGCCGGTGGGCTCGTTTGTTTTCTCCTTCCTGCTCGATACGACGAGCCCCGCGGGTTTCGCCGTGGTCGGCGGCGGGATCCTTTTGCTTGCCGCTGCCGGGATCCTCATCTTCCGGGGCGACGCGCCAAAAACCGAATAACAAAACCGGCGGACAGGATGTAATTCCTGTCCGCCGGTTTCGTTCAACTTCAAAAAAATTGCACATTTTTGATCGCTGCATTGTCTTACTAAGTGAGGGGGTGAGGAAATGGCGAACGGTGATGAACGCGCAGGACAACCAGAGAGCATGGAACAGGTCATTGCGCTGTACTATGACCAGATTTATAAATTCTGCTATTGGAAAACGCATAGCGCCGTTGATGCGCAGGACATCACGCAGGATACATTTATACGGTTTATGGATGCGGCGCAGACATATTCCGACATAGAAAGCCCAAAGGCTCTGCTCTATACGATTGCGCATCATCTCTGTCTGAACTGGCTGAAAAAAGTGCCGCCGGATTCTCTGGATGAATTGCGCTGGGATCAAGAGCCTGCCGCCGAGGACTTTGCGGATCATGCCGTTCAGAAAATCTACTTATCTACCGCCATTGCCGCGCTCAGCGATGAACAGCAGGAAGTTTTGCTTTTACGATACGGGCAGGACTTGAAAGTGGGTGAGATGGCAGAGATACTTGGACTTTCAAGGTTTCAAGTGATGTATCGTATGCGCGGCGCGTTGTGTCAGCTCAAAAAGCTCTTAAAGGAGGAATCACCATGAAGCGTGTGCTGAAAAACGAATTACGTCAGCTTATGCAGGCAGCGCCGCCGCTGCCGGATGCGGCAAAAAAGGCACAGCTTATAGAGCAGGCGCGAAGCAAACGTCTGTCATTGTCAACGGAAACCTCAATGCTGCAATTCATCAAGGGGCAGATTCGCTTTGTAAATAAAAGCCTGTTTGCTTGTCAGCTTTTGTTGCTATGCCTGTATGGACTGTTCACGACGATGATTTTGAAAGACAGTGACGGATTTCTGCTGCTCGTCGCGGCGGCTCCTCTGGTCGTGCTGCTTGGCAGCGGTGAGCTTTCACGGTCGTTCCGCTATCACATGACAGAGCTGGAATTGCCGTCGCACTTTTCGCTGCCGCAGATTTTCATGGCAAGGTTTGTGATCGCGGCGGTGGTGGATACACTGTCGCTTACTTGTATGCTGATTATGACCGCCAGAAAGACGTATTTCACCTTTGGCGCATTGATCCTATATGGACTTGTGCCGAGTTTTCTGGCAGCATCCGGCTCGTTGTTCCTGCTCAACAGAAGCCGAAATGCGAATACACGCTATTATGTGACGGCTTATTGTGTCGGCCTATCTGCGTTCGGTCTTGTTTCTGTAAGCGCCCTCCCGGACTGGTACGATAGCGCAGCTATTACGGTGTGGCTGCTGATTCTTGCAATCAGCATCGGCGTTTTTGCGCTTGAATTATGGAAACTGTTCAAGGATTCCGCGAAACGCCTCGAATGTGTTCCCTTAAAATAACGATGGAGGTATCAAATTGGAACTGACTCTTGATCGTATTTCAAAACAGTTTCAGAACCATATCGCCGTAGACGGTTTCAGTTATACCCTGTCCAACGGTGTCTATGGTCTGCTCGGCGCAAATGGCGCTGGCAAAACAACGCTGATGCGCATGATCTGCACGGTGCTGAATCCGACGAGCGGAGAAATTCTATTTAACGGCACGAGCATCAGCGATATGGGTGCAAAATATTGTGACATTCTCGGCTATCTGCCGCAGAACTTCGGTTACTACCCGGATTTCTCCGCACATGAATTTCTTTTGTATATGGCATCGCTGAAAGGCATGCAGGGCCGCGCTGCCAAACATAGAGTGGAAGAATTGCTGCAAATGGTCGGCCTGTCAGACGTATCCAGACAGAAAATTCGTTCTTTTTCCGGCGGCATGAAGCAGCGCCTCGGCGTCGCGCAGGCTGTCCTTAATGATCCGAAAGTCCTTGTGTTGGACGAGCCGACCGCCGGACTTGATCCCAAAGAGCGGATTCGCTTCCGCAATCTGATCTCGGACCTGTCGCAGAATAAGATCGTCATTCTGTCTACGCATATTGTCAGCGACGTGGAGTACATTGCCGATCAAATCCTGATGATGAAAAAAGGCAAGCTGATCTTGTCTGGGAGTCCCTCTGAACTCACGGAACAGGCAGCCGGAATTGCGTGGTCGCTGATTCTACCTGAACGGGAGGTCGGACGGTACGAAGCGCAATGCTGCATCTGTAATCTGCGCCACTTGACAGATGGCGTGGAGCTGCGCATCGTGTCCAGAAACCAGCCCGCCCCCGCCGCTGTTCCGGTGCAGACCACGCTGGAAGATTTGTACCTGTTCCACTTTGCAGACGAATTAGGCAGCGATCTTTCCCGCCCCGCAGGAGGAAAACAGAAATGAAAACGCTTATATATTACGAAAAGAGAAAAATTCTCCGGCGAAAGTCAACCATCATTGCCTGCCTGCTCATGCTGCTCAGCATCATCGCACTCAGCTTAGTATTTGTTTCTGACCAAGACTATTACCGAACCGACGGCACGGAAGTATCCGGCATGGAGGCAATTCATGTAAAGCAGGAAATGGATCACGCGCTCGCCGGACCGCTGACTGCGAAGCGGCTGAAAGACACGCTGCAACAGTATCACACAGTCTATGGAAATTCTGATAATTTTGGCACTTCGGGCGCTTTGAAAGACGAAGTGTACTGCAAAGATATTCTGCCATACAACGGCATCTTGAATTTAATGCGGCGGATATACTCTCCGGCTGGGGCATATGACATGAACATTCTTTCAAGTATCACAAATGAAAGAGTCGAGAATTTCTATCAGGATCGCCATGCACAGGTTCAGAGTATCGTAGATATGGATTACACGACCGGCAACTACACGCAGGCAGAAAAGGATACGATCCTAAAGCTGGATGCAAAAGTATCTGACCCTATCACATACGATTATTCGGACGGATGGAAAACGCTGTTGACCCGTGACTTTCCAACGGTATTCCTGCTGATTGCGCTGGTCGTGTGCATCATCATCTCCCCGGTTTTCGCTTATGAATATCAGACAGGCGCAGACGCAGTCGTTCTTTCTTCCAAGTATGGCAGACGGGAAACCGTTTGGGCAAAGCTGATCGCCGGGTTCGCGGTCACAAGCAGAATCTATTTCATCGCGGTTTTGGTGAGCCTGATTTCTGTGCTTGCGGTATTCGGCGTACAAGGATGGAACTGTGATTTTCAGATCCTTTCCACGACCGCTTATTATGGTCTGAAAAAATGGCAGGTCGTATTTGTGGGCATCGTCATCAATTATGTTGTGGTGCTGTCTGTCATGGCGTTTACGTTGCTGCTGTCCGCTGCCTGCAAAACACCGTTTGCGGCTGTCCTCATCAGCACACTCTGCACGATCGTGCCCATGTTCCTGCCGACAAGCCGCGTCAACGGAGTTTTCAACAAGCTCCTTTGCATGCTCCCGGCAAAGGCAGTGGATACGCATGTGGTGTTCTCAACGTATGTTCTGTTCAGCTTCGGCAAGCTTGTCATAATTCTTCCTTGCATGATTCTAATTGCAGCATGTGTTGTGATTATCGTTGCGCTTCCCATAGCGCACAGAAAATTTTGCAGGCATCAGGTGGCATGATGCTTGCTGACTTGCGGCGAAACGCCAAAAACAGGCGGACAGGATGTGATTCCTGTCCGCCGGTTTTTGCGTATGGATCTCAAAGCGCCTTTTCGAGCAGCACAAGATCAATGTTGCTCAGACCGTTGAACGTGCACGGCGCGACGCTGATCTCTTTATACCCGAGTGAATGGTACAGCCGCCGCGCGCGGGTATTGCGCACGTTCGTGTCGATGCGGAGATAGCGGCAGCCCTGCCGGGCGGCCTCCTGCTCATAAAATGTCTCGAACGCGCGGCCCAGTCCGTGCCCTCCGGCGGCGGGATCGACCACGAGCGTGTGCATAACGAAAATTTCCTCATCCGGCGCTTCAAACTCCCACTGCGCACCGGCGTATACATCGACCTGTATCTGATTCAAAACAGCGGCCGCCGCGACGCGTCCGTCCAATTCCGCAACGAAGAGATCGCCGCGCGTGAGCGCAGTCTCCGCCGTGGCGCGCACGGGATAGATCCCGCGCTTCCAGCCGGTCGCGGCGCGTCCGGCCTCTTCTTCGGTGATAATGGCATCATAAATGGCGGTCACAGCGTCAATATCAGATGCCGCGGCCTTTCGGAAGGTAACCGGCATGGTATTCTCCTTTGCTTAAATTAACCGCTCCATCGGCAGACGGGCGGAATAATCGTTGGTGTACACTTCTCCGGCTTTGATAAAACCGTTCTTTGCCCAGAACACTTCGCTCGATGCTGCGGGAGCGTGGTAACGATAATATACCTCGTTGGTTTTTGCAAGCGCAAGCATGGCGGGAACATCTGCGTCCTTCAGCCGCCGAACGGTAAAGCGACCGGACAGCGCGGAAATATCAAAGATCATTTTTGACCTCCTTTCGCGGTGGGGAGCGTAACGGTGAATACATTCCCGGTCTCTGTGCCCTCGCAGCGGATCTTTCCGCCGTGTTCGGACGCGATGCTCTCAGCGATTGAAAGTCCGAGACCGTAGCTGTGATCCATGGCGCGGGCGCGGTCTGCGCGGTAAAAACGCTTGAAAATATTTTTGCATTCTTCCGGCGAGAGCGGCTTGCCGGGCGTTGCAACGCTCAAAGCGCATTTGTCGTGCCCGGCCTTTTTCAGCGCTACGCAGACCGTACCGGGGGCGGAATATTTGACGGCATTATCCAGCAGGATCTCCGCGCACTGCCGGAGATGCTGCGCGCTGCCCCGCACCATGATGCCGGGCTCAATATCCGTCTCCAGCGTCAGCCCCTTTTCAAAGAACAGCGCTTCAAACGGCAGCACGGCGTCCCGCACCAGAGAACTCCAGTCGAGCGGCTCGAATACTTTTTTCACCGCGCGGTTATCCACCCTTGCAAGCTCCAGAAGGCTTTCCACCAGCCCGCGCATCTGGTGCGACATGGTGAGGATGCTCTCGGCAAAGCGCTGCCGCTCCGGCTCGGAATACGAAGGATCACGGAGCATTTCCGCGTTCGTGAGGATCACGGTGAGCGGCGTTTTCAGCTCGTGCGAGGCGTCGGAAACGAATTGCTTCTGCTGCGTCCATGCCCTTTCCACCGGCTTCACCGCCCAGCGCGCCAGAAGAAAGCTGACGGCGAGAAAAACCGCCGCGGCGCATAGCCCAATGAGAATACAGCTTCGCCAGAGATTCTGCATCGTGGCGTTCGCGCTGGATACGTCGGCAAAAATGATATACTCGTTTCCGCGCCATGTTGTCCGCAGATAGCGGAGAGAATAGTCGTGCAGCAGCCCCTGTTCACCGCCGGAGCGCAGCGCCGCCGTGACGATGCCGGAGAGCACCTGCTCGTCGGAGAGGTCATAATAGCTCGTCCCGCTCACGCGCACGCTGCCGTAGGGCGATATGCGCACTGTGAAATAGGGAAGACGGGAGGCCGTGTCCGGCCAGTTGAGCTGCAAGGGGTCGGCGGCTACGGCGGTGATCATATCCACGGATTCCCGCTCGAGATTCGCGTGCGTGGTGTGCAGCAGCACGCCGAAGATCGTGCAGAGGATCACGAGCACGATCGCCATATTGATGCCGACAAACCGCAGCCGGAGCTTTTTCAGCATGAGGAAGCCACCTCCAGATGATAGCCGAGCCGCCGGACGGATTCGATGCGGACGTTTGACCCGATACTCGCGAGCTTTTTGCGGAGGAACCCGACGTAGACCTCCACGCTGTTTTCCACGGCGTTGGAGTCAAAGCCCCAGACGCGCGAGAGCAGCGCTTCCTTGGAGAGATTGCTGCCGCCGGACTGGAGAAGGAGACGCATGACATCAAACTCCCGCGCCGAGAGCCGCACGGACTTTTCGGCGCAGCAGAGCGTACCGGAGGCGAGATCGAGCGTTGTATTCCCGAAGGAGAGCGCGTCTACCTGCGCGCCCTGGCGCCGCAGCAGCGTGTTGATGCACGCGAGCAGCTCGCGCGTGTCAAAGGGCTTTGTGAGATAGTAATCCGCTCCGGCGTTGAGCCCTTCCACGCGGTCCTCCAAACTTGAACGCGCCGTCAGCATCAGTATCGGCACACCGCACCGCCTCGCGCGGACGGAGCGCGCGACGGCGTAGCCGTCCATGCCGGGCATCATTACATCCAGTATCAGCAGATCGTATACGCCGAGCTCGGCGTATTCCGCGCCGGAAATGCCGTCGTACACGGTCTCTACGTCAAAGCCTTTGCTTTCGAGCAGGGTTTTGAGCGAGTCGGCCAGCAGCTTTTCGTCTTCTACGATCAATATTTTCATGGCATACACCTCTTTTTCATCCACAGTATACTACAATGCGAACCTGAAAGGAAGCTGAAAGCCGGCACGCTTTTCATTGTTTTTTTCATTTGCGCTTGACATTCGGCGGGAACGGTGGTAGACTCCACTCAATCCATAAGAAAACGCTTTGACGGGAAAGAGTACGAGCGGTGTTCGCATGCAGAGAAAAGGCGGTTGGTGCAAGCCTTGATGCGTTCCGTTCGGAAGCCATCCCTGAGCGGTCGGGAGAAAATGCCCGGACGGAGTCTCACCGTTATACAGAGAACCGGTATGCAGTACCGGGCAGAGTGCGGACGTTTTGTCCGAATTCAGGTGGTAACACGGAGTATTTTCCGCCCTGAGCCGTTTGGCTCAGGGCGTTTTCATTTTTGCGAAAAGGAGAAATACCATGGAAAAGAAAAATTACGAGCAGTCCAAAAAGCTCGACAACGTCTGCTACGACATCCGCGGTCCCGTAATGGACGAGGCCATGCGCATGGAAGCGCGCGGCGCAAATATACTCAAGCTCAACATCGGCAATCCCGCCCCCTTCGGCTTCTATGCGCCGGACGAGGTCATTCTCGACATGATCTATAACCTGCGCAACTGCGAGGGCTATTCTGATTCCCGCGGCCTCTTCTCCGCCCGCAAGGCGATCATGCAGTACTGCCAGCTCAAGGGCATTCCGAATGTCGGCATCAACGACATCTTTACCGGCAACGGCGTGAGTGAGCTCATCACGCTCACCATGCAGGGCCTTCTGGACGACGGCGACGAGATCCTTGTCCCCGCGCCGGATTATCCGCTCTGGACGGCGTCCATCACGCTCGCCGGCGGCAAGGCGGTACACTATCTCTGCGATGAGCAGCAGGACTGGTACCCCGATATCAACGATCTTCGATCCAAGGTCACGCCGCGCACGAAGGGCATCGTCGTCATCAACCCGAACAACCCGACCGGCGCGCTCTATCCGAAGGAGATCCTTGAGCAGATCGTGCAGGTTGCCCGCGAGAACGACCTTATCCTCTTTGCCGACGAGATCTACGACCGTCTCGTCATGCAGGGAGAACCGGAGCATATCGCGCTCGCTTCACTCGCGCCCGACCTTCTGACGCTCTGCTTCAACGGCCTTTCCAAATCCCACCGCGTTGCGGGCTTCCGCGTCGGCTGGGTGTGTCTCGCCGGTGATAAGTCCCACGCCAAGGGATATATCGAGGGGCTGAATCTTCTTGCCAAAATGCGCCTTTGCTCCAACGTTCCGGCGCAGAGCATCATCCAGACCTCTCTCGGCGGCTATCAGTCGGTGGACGAATATCTCTGCCCCGGCGGACGGCTTTACGAGCAGCGTGAGCTGATCTGGAAAACGCTCAACTCCATCCCCGGCTTGAGCGCTGCCAAGCCGAAAGCGACGTTTTACATTTTCCCGAAGGTGGACACGAAGAAATTCAATATCCACAGCGACGAGCAGATGGCGCTCGATCTTCTGAAGGAACAGAAGATCCTCATCACCGCCGGTACGGGCTTCAACTGGGACGAGCCGGATCATTTCCGCATCGTCTACCTGCCCGACCTCGTTTCGCTGAAGGAGGCCTCCGTGCGTCTTGAAAAATTCTTCGGCAGCTACCGGCAGAAGGATTAATCTTCCATAAACGTCAAGCCCCCGCAGGAGTGCTGCTCCTGCGGGGGCTTGACGTTTGGCAGATCGATTGCTTGAATGAAAAAAAGATACATCTTTGGACAGTGTTGGACTCATACCCAAAGGCAGAACTTCCGCCGATGTCTCATCGGATGTAACTTCTTTATTACGCGAAAGTACGTAAACCCCTTGGCCTGATCCTCTTTGCAGTCAAAATTATAGGTGTTGAAGAGAACTTTTCAAGATAATTTTCCGCGGAAGAAAGCGCAGCGTTATCCGGAAACAAGCACATACCGGACTTGGATAAAAAAAGAGCCGATATATGGCTGATGCAGCTCAGGGTGCAATTCCCGTCACGCCAACCACCGTATGGCTCTATAAGAAATATAACATATGCGAAAGAGAGTGTCAAGATCGCGGGCGGCAAAAGGAAATCCCCGACACATACGGCAAGCACGCAGCCCCTTTGGCCCGATCCTCTTCCGTATTCGGGGATTTCAAAAAAGCAGAATCCGGACCCGTTCAAGGCGCGACTGTAAACAGACGGCTCGTTGAACCAACAAATTCTGCTTCTGTGGACACTATACACTCCAACTTGGGAATAGTCAAGAAGATACTCTGGTTGCTTTATGCGGAAAGAAAAAGAGAATCCTGACACAGCAAAGGCCGATCACTCCGCATAGAGCGGAGCTAGCGGGGGGACAGAATTCTCTTTAATTATTATATACGCAGTTTCTTATAATAGTCAAGAATTTGATTTGCGTTTTTGTGCAGTGGCAATGCTGCGTCGTCGGCATCAAACGAACCTGCTCAGACCGGTCGCTTTGCCGGCCTTTTCTTCAAAACCAGATACAGCAGAAGAACGACCATGGCGGCGAGAAGCGCGAGACTTGCCCAGCCGAGGGGGAGAAAGAAAGCGCTGCCGTAGACATCCTTCAAAAGCGCAAGCGCCGAAGCAAAGCTCGCGCACACCGCTGCGGGGATGACCTTTGGCTCCAGGCAGCAGAGCGCGACAAGGAGCACCTCCGCGCCGTAAAGACTGTCGGCACACATCCACGGCAGGAACGCCACGGCGCAGAGCGAGGCAAGAGAGAGCGCCGTGAGCTGCCGCCGCCGGTCGGAGGCGAGACTTTTCCGGCTCATACGCCATACGAGCAGCAGCGCGAAAACGATGTAGAGCGCAATGCCGGTCGGTGCGATGAACGAATGCTGCGAGAGCGAGTAAATGCCCGGCGCTCCGCCGAAAAGCGGCCGCGCCGTGAGCGTTCCGAGCGCCGGGTAAAACGGCAGACACTCGCTGCCGGGGCGGCCAAGCAGCAGCGCCGGGACCAGAACGGCGATATACCATCCGACGAGATGCAGCAGCGAAAACCATGTATTGCGCCGCACGGCGGTAAAGACCCAGAATACCGGCACGATCCAAAGCGCCGCGGGATGAAAGGCGATGGCAAGCGCGAGCATCCCCGCGCACCAGCGCCACTCCCCGCGCATGGCGCAGGAGGCTGCGAGCGCTATGAAGACCCACCAAAGACTGTCGCCTGCGGCGGAGCAGACGCCCTGAAAGATCCCGGAGGGAAGGAGCAGCACAATGAGAAAAGCGAAGAGACGCGGCTGCGCGCGCACCGTGACGCACTGGACGCACCGCTGCGCCGCCCATGCCATCGTAACCTCGGCAAAAACGCAGAGATATTTAAATAAGGTAAGCCCGCCGCCCGGCGCAAGAGAAAAGAGCGCCAGAAAGTACTGCACCGGGATCGAATAGGGAAGAGCGGAGGAGCGGATGCCCCAGAACCCTCCGGCGTCCCGGTACCAGGCGATCGCGTCCTCCACGGCGGCCGCCGTGTCGTTCGGCGCAATGCCGAAAAGGAAAAAACGCACGCCGAACGCGGCGAGCAGCACACCGAGCACGGCAAAACGCGCCCGGGAGGTCTTTACAAGACCTTCGGTATACAGCAGAAGATAGCTCAGCCCGGCCAGGGCGAGCAGGATCACGAATCGTTCCATTGGCAGCTCCGGAAATGCGTTGTTTCTGTGTATTTTACGGCAAAGCGCGGCGCGCGGCAACACAGAAATTATAAAAAAATCGCCCTTGACACTGCAAGGACGGCTTGGTATAATAAATTGCTATATGTTGCTATGGATAGCCGCATACAGCCCCTTTTACTATCGTTAGTATATCAGCCGCTCTGCGAAAAATCAACCCGAATGGCGATGTTTTAACAACGCAGCCGGGCGTTTGGACAAAGCGGCACCGCAAACCATATTCCCCCCGGAACGGGTATTCTGCGCCGGAGTTAAGCTCCTCCGGCGGAAAAAGGGAGATTCGCCGATGCCTAAGGACGTACAGTACGGAAGAACAATCAGAAAGAGCTATGCCCGCGCGGAAGAGATCCAGGACATGCCGCACCTGCTCGAGATCCAGAAGAATTCCTATAAATGGTTTCTGGACGAGGGCCTGCGGGAGGTCTTCAAGGGCGTAGCTGCCATTACGGACTACTCCGGTAACCTGGAGCTCTCCTTCGTGGATTATTCCATGAACGAGCCGCCCAAGTATTCGGAGGAGGAGTGCAAGGCGCGCGACGCCACATACGCCGCCCCGCTGAAGGTCAGCGTGCGTCTGCGCAACCGCGAGACCGAGGAGATCAAGGAACAGGAGATCTTCATGGGCGATTTCCCGCTCATGACCGCGAGCGGCACGTTCATCATCAACGGCGCCGAGCGCGTTATCGTCTCTCAGATCGTCCGTTCACCCGGTGTTTACTTTGACAAGAAGACGGACAAGACCAACAGCTCCGTGTACGGCACGACCATCATCCCGTACCACGGCGCGTGGCTCGAGTATGAGACGGACCTGAACGACGTGTTCTATGTCCGCATCGACAAGAACCGCAAGCTGCCCGCCACGCTTCTGCTCAAGGCTCTCGGCGCTTACAAGGCGGACAAGCCGCACACTTGGCTCAGCTGCATCGACAATCCCGTAGGCGGCGCCGTCACCGGCGACGCGCTCCGCGAGATCTTCGGCGACGACAAGCGCATCGTCACCACGCTCGAGCGCGACACCTGCATCTCCCGTGATGACTGCCTGCTCGAGATCTACAAGAAGCTCCGTCCCGGCGATCCCCCGACGGTGGAGAGCAGCGAGACCCTGCTTGAAAACCTCTTCTTTGATCACCGCCGGTACGACATTTCCAACGTCGGCCGCTACAAGTTCAACAAGAAGCTCGCGCTCTACCCGCGCGTTGCGGGCTACGCTCTGGCTGAGCCCGTTGCCGACCCGATGACCGGCGAGATCATCGCCGACGCCGGCGAAACGCTTTCCCGCGAGCGCGTCCGCGAGCTGGAGAAGAAGGGCGTCAACGCCGTGCGTATCACCGTCGGCGAGAACGAGACCGTCCGCGTCTTCTCCAACGGCATGGTCGATGCCGCTGACTTCGTCCGCTTCTCGGACGACGATGCGGAGAACCGCCGCATCATCAAGGAAGAGCTCGGTCTGCGCGAGCGCGTCCGCTTCATCCTCCTGCGCCAGTACATGGAGCAGTATGAGGGCGAAGAGCTCAAGGAAGTGCTCAAGGAGAACGTGGATCTTCTCATGCCGAAGCACGTCATCTGCGACGATATCTTCTCCGCGGCGAACTATCTCTGCTGCCTCGCGCACGGCATCGGCGAGCCGGACGATATCGACCATCTCGGCAACCGCCGCGTCCGCAGCGTGGGTGAGCTGCTGCAGAACCAGTTCCGCATCGGCTTCTCCCGTATGGAGCGCGTGATCCGCGAGCGCATGACGCTGCAGGATCTCGACATTGTCACGCCCCAGAGTCTCATCAACATCCGTCCCGTCACGGCGGCGATCAAGGAGTTCTTCGGCTCCAGCCCGCTGAGCCAGTTCATGGATCAGACGAACCCGCTGGCCGAGCTTACGCACAAGCGCCGCATCTCCGCGCTCGGCCCCGGCGGCCTGACCCGCGAGCGCGCCAACTTCGACGTGCGAGACGTTCACTACAGCCACTATGCGCGCCTCTGCCCGATCGAGACGCCCGAAGGTCCGAACATCGGCCTTATCAACTACCTGTCGTCTTATGCCCGTGTGAACGAGTACGGCTTCCTCATTACGCCGTACCGCCGCATCGACAAGGAGACCGGCGTCGTCACCAAGGAAGTCGTCTACATGACGGCGGACGTGGAAGACCAGTACATCATGGCCATGGCGACCGAGCCGCTCGACGAGCAGGGAAGACTCATCAATAAGCGTGTCACCTGCCGCCACCGCGACGAGATCATCGACGTGGACCGCGAGAAGGTCGACTTCATGGACGTGTCCCCGCGCATGATGATCTCCATCGCCACCGCGATGATCCCGTTCCTCGAAAACGACGACGCGAACCGTGCTCTGATGGGCGCGAACATGCAGCGTCAGGCCGTTCCTCTGATGACGACCCAGCAGCCCATCGTTGCCACCGGCATCGAGCACCGCTGCGCGGTCGACTCCGGCGTCGTTGTCCTCGCCGAGGGCGAAGGCACTGTCACCCGCGTGAGCGCGGACAGCATCACCGTCCGCTATGACAGCGGCGAGAGCAAGGACTACAAGCTCATCAAGTTCTCCCGCAGCAACCAGGGCACCTGCTTCAACCAGCGCCCGATCGTCAAGGTCGGCGAGCGCGTGAAGGAAGGCGACGTCATTGCCGACGGCCCCTCCACCTCGCAGGGCGAGATCAGCCTCGGCAAGAACGTGCTCGTAGGCTTCACCACCTGGGAAGGCTACAACTACGAGGACGCCGTTCTCCTCAACGAGCGCCTTGTCATGGACGACGTTTACACCTCCATCCATGTGGAAGAGTATGAGTGCGACGCCCGCGATACCAAGCTCGGGCCCGAGGAGATCACCCGCGATATCCCCGGCGTCGGCGACGACGCTCTCAAATACCTCGACGAGCGCGGCATCATCTGCGTCGGCGCCGAGGTCCGCAGCGGCGATATTCTCGTCGGCAAGGTCACGCCCAAGGGCGAGACTGACCTCACTGCCGAAGAGCGCCTGCTCCGCGCCATTTTCGGCGAGAAGGCCCGCGAAGTGCGCGACACCTCGCTGAAGGTACCGCACGGCGAGAGCGGCATCATCGTCGATGTCAAAGTGTTCACCCGCGAAAACGGCGACGAAATGTCCCCCGGCGTCAATCAGGTGGTCCGCGTGTATATTGCGCAGAAGCGCAAGATCTCCGTCGGCGACAAGATGGCCGGCCGCCACGGCAACAAGGGCGTCGTTTCCCGCATCCTGCCGCGTGAGGATATGCCGTACCTGCCGGACGGCACCCCGCTCGACATCGTGCTGAACCCGCTGGGCGTCCCGTCCCGTATGAACATCGGACAGGTCCTCGAAGTCCACCTGGGCTACGCTGCGCAGGCGCTCGGCTGGAAGGTCGCCACGCCGATCTTCAACGGCGCGAACGAGACCGCCATCCGCGAAACGCTCCGCGAGGCCGGACTCCGCGAGGACGGCAAGAGCGTGCTGTACGACGGCCGCACCGGCGAAAAGTTCGACAACGACGTCACCGTCGGCTGGGTCTACTTCCTCAAGCTGCACCACCTCGTTGACGATAAGATCCACGCCCGCTCCACCGGCCCGTACAGCCTCGTTACGCAGCAGCCGCTCGGCGGCAAGGCGCAGTTCGGCGGCCAGCGCTTCGGCGAAATGGAAGTCTGGGCGCTCGAAGCCTACGGCGCGGCGCACACCCTGCAGGAGATTCTGACCGTCAAGTCCGACGACGTTACCGGTCGTGTCCGCACGTACGAGAGCATCGTCAAGGGTCACAACATCCCACAGCCCGGCGTGCCGGAATCGTTCAAGGTTCTGGTCAAGGAACTCCAGTCCCTGTGTCTGGACATCAAGGTTCTCGACAAGGACGGACAGGAGATCGAACTCAAGGAAGACGACGAGGACGATTACATCCCCGGCATGCGCGACGATTACCGCGCGAGCGAGGAAGACTTCAGCGACGCCGGATTCAGCATTGACCGCAGTCAGTCGGTGTTCGGCGACGAGCCGGAGAACGAAAAGTCCTTCGGCGACGACGATATGGATGAAGTGGAGGAGAGAGAATAATGAGCTACACCCCGTTTGACGCCATTCAGATCGGCATTGCTTCTCCCGAAATGATCCTTTCCTGGTCCCACGGCGAAGTCAAAAAGCCGGAGACCATCAACTACCGCACGCTCAAGCCCGAGCGCGACGGCCTTTTCTGCGAGCGCATTTTCGGGCCCACGAAGGACTGGGAATGCCACTGCGGAAAGTATAAGAAAATCCGCTACAAGGGCAAAATCTGCGACCGCTGCGGCGTCGAGATCACCAAGAGCAAGGTTCGCCGCGAGCGCATGGGCCATATCGAACTGGCCGCGCCCGTGAGCCACATCTGGTATTTCAAGGGCATCCCGTCCCGCATGGGCCTGCTGCTCGACATGACGCCGCACACCCTTGAGAAAGTCCTGTACTTTGCCTCTTATATCGTCACCGATCCCGGCTCCACGCCGCTCAAGCGCTGCGATCTTCTCTCCGAGAAGGAATACCGCGATATGCGCGAGAAGTACGAGGACGATTTCCAGGCGGGCATGGGCGCCGAGGCGATCAAGAAGCTGCTTGAGGAGATCGACTGCGAGCAGCTCTCCCACGACCTCCGCGAGGAACTGAAGTCCGCTTCCGGCCAGAAAAAAGCGAAGATCGTCAAGCGTCTTGAAGTCGTTGAGGCGTTCCGCCAGTCCGGCAACAAGCCCTCGTGGATGATCATCGACATTCTCCCGGTCATTCCGCCGGAGATCCGCCCGATGGTCCAGCTCGACGGCGGCCGCTTCGCGACGAGCGATCTGAACGACCTGTACCGCCGCGTCATCAACCGCAACAACCGTCTCAAGCGCCTTATCCAGCTCAGCGCCCCCGACATCATCGTGCGCAACGAAAAGCGCATGCTGCAGGAGGCGGTGGACTCCCTCATCGATAACGGCCGCCGCGGCCGCGCCGTCACCGGCGCGAACTCCCGCGCGCTCAAGTCTCTGAGCGACATGCTCAAGGGCAAGCAGGGCCGCTTCCGCCAGAACCTGCTCGGCAAGCGTGTTGACTACTCCGGCCGAAGCGTTATCGTCGTCGGACCGGAACTCAAGATGTACCAGTGCGGCGTGCCGAAGGAAATGGCCATCGAGCTCTTCCGCCCGTTCGTGATGAAGAAGCTCGTCGAGGACGGCGTTGCCAACAACATCAAATCCGCCAAGAAGATGGTGGACCGTCAGAAGCCTGAGGTCTGGGACGCTCTCGATGTTGTCATCAAGGAGCACCCGGTTCTGCTCAACCGCGCGCCGACGCTGCATCGTCTGGGCATTCAGGCGTTCGAGCCGGTGCTCGTTGAGGGCCGCGCTCTCAAGCTGCACCCGCTGGCCTGCACCGCCTACAACGCCGACTTTGACGGCGACCAGATGGCGATCCATGTTCCTCTGAGCGCCGAGGCGCAGGCGGAAGCCCGCATTCTCATGCTCTCGGTCAACAACCTCCTGCGTCCGCAGGACGGCCACCCGCACTCCATCCCGACGCAGGACATGGTTCTCGGCTCCTACTATCTCACCTATGTGCGCGAGGAAGAGGGTACCGGCATGGCGTTCAGCACCCCCGAGGAAGCGCTCATGGCGTATCAGGCGGGCGTCGTCACGCTCCACAGCCCCATCAAGGTCCGCGTGACCAAGACCATCGACGGCGTGGAAAAGTACAAGACCGTCGAAACGACCGTCGGCCGCATCATCTTCAACGAGCCCATCCCGCAGGATCTCGGCTTTGTGGATCGTACCGATCCCGAGCATGCGTTCGATTACGAGGTCGGCTTCCGCGTCGATAAGAAAAAGCTCGGCGAAATCATCGACCGCTGCATCCAGAAGCACGGCTTCACCATTTCCGCCGAAGTGCTCGACAGCATCAAGGCGCAGGGCTACAAGTTCTCCACCCGCAGCGGCATGACCATCTCCATCGCGGACATGGTCGTCCCCGAGGCGAAAAAGGAAAAGATCGCCGAGACCGAGAAGAAGGTCCTCGCGATCGAAAAGCAGTACAGGCGCGGTCTTATCACCAACGACGAACGCTACCGCATGGTCGTCGCCGAGTGGGAAAGAACGACCGGCGAAGTCGCCAAGGCCCTGATGGACAACCTCGACGAGTTCAACCCCATCAACATCATGGCGACGTCCGGCGCCCGAGGCAGCGCCAACCAGATCCGTCAGCTCGCCGGTATGCGCGGCCTGATGGCGAACACCGCCGGTAAGACCATCGAGATCCCCATCAAGGCGAACTTCCGTGAAGGTCTGAGCGTTCTCGAGTACTTCATCTCCACCCGCGGCGCACGAAAGGGCATGGCCGATACGGCGCTTCGTACCGCCGACTCCGGTTATCTGACCCGCCGAATGGTTGATGTCAGCCAGGACGTCATCATCCGCGAGCCGGACTGCGGCACGACCGAGGGCGTGCCCGCCACGGCGATCGACAGCCGCGGCTACGCCGTGTTTACGCTCGATCCCGAGGATCCGAAGTACGACGAATATATCCACTCCTTCGGTGAGAACATCCACGGCCGCTTCCCGGCCAAGCCCGTCGTCGATCCCAAGACCGGCGAGGTGCTGTTCGATACCGATCACCTGCTCATGTCCGGCGATGCAAAATTCCTCGCCGCCCACGGCGTTGCGAGCGTTGAGGTTCGCAGCGTTCTCTCCTGCGAATCGCGCTGCGGCGTATGCGCCCGCTGCTACGGCATGAACCTTGCTACCGGCAAGCCGGTCAATTCCGGCGAAGCCGTCGGCGTCATCGCCGCGCAGTCCATCGGCGAGCCCGGCACGCAGCTGACCATGCGTACGTTCCACAGCGGCGGCGTCGCCGGTGACGACATCACGCAGGGTCTGCCGCGAGTCGAAGAGCTTTTCGAGGCGCGCAAGCCCAAGAAGATGGCCGTGCTCAGCGAGATCAGCGGCACGCTCACGATCGAGGAAGCCCGCAAGAACATGATGGCGCTCACCGTCACCAACGCCGAGCAGGGCGAGACCCGTGTGTATCAGGTCCCCGTTGGCGCCGGCATCATCGTGCAGAACGGCGACCATATCGAACAGGGACAGGAGCTGACCCGCGGCGCGCTCAGCCCGCACGATGTGCTCCGCATCCGCGGCGTGAACGACGACGAGTTCGGCCGCCCGGGCGTGCGCAACTATCTGGTGCAGGAAGTCCAGAAGGTGTACCGTCAGCAGGGCGTCGATATCAACAACAAGCACATCGAAGTCATTGTCCGCCAGATGATGCGCAAGGTCCGCATCGAGGATGCCGGCAGCACCGATCTGCTCTCCGGCTCCACCGTCGACGTCAACGAGCTCAAGGATGCCAACAAGGCGATCCAGGCGCGCATCGACGCCGGGGAAGAGGGACTCACTCTCGCCGCCGGCACGCCGATCCTGCTCGGCATCACAAAGGCGTCGCTCGCAACCGACAGCTGGATGTCCGCCGCGTCCTTCCAGGAGACGACCAAAGTACTCACCGAGGCCGCCATCAAGGGCAAGGTCGACCATCTGGTCGGTCTGAAGGAAAACGTCATCATCGGCAAGCTCATCCCGGCCGGCTCCGGTCTGGACATGTACCGCAACTTTGAAATGAAGACGGACGAGTCCATCGAGGATGAAGCCGACTATGTCGACCTTTCCGAGCTCAAGAAGCTCACGAATGCGCTTTAAGCCGAATTAAATTCCGGGGTGATCCGTCACCCCGGAATTTTTCTGATCCTTGATGACTGCGGAGTGAAATTTTTTGCTCGGAAAAATTACAGAATTTTCTTGACTATTCTTGTGCAATCTGTTAGAATCAAAAAACGTGTGGGCGCGCGCCCGCACGAGAGCATTTTTTTGAGGAAAGGAGGAAAATCATGCCCACATTTAACCAGCTTGTCCGTAAGGGAAGAGAGCAGGTGACCTACAAGTCCACCTCTCCTGCCATGCAGAAAGGCCTGAACACTCTGAAGAACCGCGAGACCGACCAGTCTTCTCCCCAGAAGCGCGGCGTCTGCACCGCTGTGCGTACCTCGACTCCTAAGAAGCCGAACTCCGCTCTGCGTAAGATCGCCCGTGTCCGTCTCACCAACGGTTACGAAGTGACCGCCTACATTCCCGGTGTCGGCCACAACCTGCAGGAGCACTCCGTCGTTATGATTCGCGGCGGCCGTGTCAAGGACCTGCCCGGTGTCCGTTACCACATCATCCGCGGCACTCTCGATTCCCAGGGCGTCAATGGCCGCTGCCAGTCCCGCTCCAAGTACGGCGCCAAGAGACCCAAGGCGGGTAAGAAGTAAGCGAAACCCCCAACAGTGTCCTGTTGGTTATTGATATATTTTATTTATATGATAACCTTTTGGACACAGCGGCGGCAGAGCGCTGCCGTCGAGTACCTTTGAGATCATTTCATAATGAAGGAGGGAAGCAAAGTGCCCAGAAGAGGTAACGTTCCCAAAAGAGAAATCTTGCCGGATCCCGTATACAACAGCGTTCTGGTGACCAAGCTCATCAACGGTGTTATGCTGGACGGCAAAAAAGGCGTGGCCCAGAAGGTGGTTTACGACGCCTTTGACCTGATCCAGAAGAAGCTGGATCGCAATCCGCTTGAGGTGTTTACCGAAGCTCTCAACAACATCATGCCGGCTCTGGAAGTCAAGGCCCGCCGTGTCGGCGGCGCCACCTACCAGGTGCCTATCGAGGTTCGTCCGGAGCGTCGTCAGACCCTCGGTCTCCGCTGGCTGGTCGGTTACTCCCGCAAGCGCAGCGAAAAGACCATGAAGGAGCGTCTCGCCAACGAGATCATGGACGCCGTGAACAACACCGGCGCCTCCGTCAAGAAGCGCGAGGATACGCACAAGATGGCCGAGTCCAACAAGGCCTTCGCCCACTATCGTTGGTAATTTCAGCAAAGGTAGAGATTTATGCCCAGATCATATTCACTTGAAAAAACCAGAAACATCGGCATCATGGCGCACATTGATGCGGGTAAGACGACGACTACCGAGCGTATTCTCTTCTATACCGGCGTCAACTACAAAATCGGCGAGACCCATGAAGGCAACGCCACGATGGACTGGATGGTGCAGGAGCAGGAGCGCGGTATCACCATCACGAGCGCTGCTACCACCTGCTTCTGGAAGGATACGCGCATCAACATCATCGATACGCCGGGCCACGTCGACTTCACCGCCGAGGTGGAGCGCTGCCTGCGCGTGCTGGACGGCTGCGTGACCGTCCTCTGCGCCAAGGGCGGTGTCGAGCCCCAGACGGAAACGGTGTGGCGTCAGGCGGACCATTACAATGTTCCGCGCATGATCTACGTCAATAAGATGGATATCACCGGCGCCGACTTCTACAACGTCATGGACATGATCTATGACCGTCTGAAGGCGAATGCCGTGCCCATCCAGCTGCCCATCGGAAAGGAATCCGACTTCCGTGGGATCATCGATCTCATCGACATGGATTCCGTCGTGTTCTACGACGATCTGGGTAAGGATATGCGCGTGGAGCCCATCCCCGAGGACATGGCGGATCTTGCCGCCGAGTACAGGGAAAAGCTCATCGATGCCGTATCTCTCTTTGACGATGAGATCGCGGAGATGTATCTGGAAGGCGAGGAGATCCCCGCCGACCGTCTGCGCTCGGTCATCCGCAAGGCGACCGTCAGCGGCAGCATGGTTCCCGTCCTCTGCGGTACGTCGTACAAGAACAAAGGCGTGCAGAAGCTGCTCGATGCCGTTGTCGATTTCCTGCCCTCTCCGCTGGATGTTCCGCCCGTTGTCGGCGTGAACCCCAAGACGGACGAAGAAGTCACTCTCCCCGCGGACGTGAACGGCCCCTTTGCCGGTCTCGTCTTCAAGGTGATGACGGACCCGTTCGTCGGACGTCTGGCGTTCATCCGTGTCTACTCCGGCTCCATTAAGGCCGGCGAAACGGCGATGAACACCGTCCGCGGCCAGCGCGAGCGCCTCGGCCGTCTGCTGCACATGCACGCGAACCATCGTGAGGACATCGACGCTGTGTACGCCGGTGAGATCGCCGCTGTTGTGGGTTTGAAAAACACCCGCACGGGCGATACTCTCTGCGACGACAAGCATCCCATCGTTCTCGAATCGATGGAATTCCCCGAACCCGTTATCCGCGTTGCCATCGAGCCCAAGACCAAAGCCGGTCAGGAAAAGATGGCGATCGCGCTCTCCAAGCTGAGCGAGGAAGACCCCACCTTCAAGACCTATACGGACGAGGAGACGGGCCAGACCATCATCGCCGGCATGGGCGAGCTCCATCTCGAGATCATCGTGGATCGTCTGCTCCGCGAGTTCAAGGTCGAGGCAAACGTCGGCAAGCCGCAGGTTTCCTACAAGGAGACCATCCGCGGCACCGCTACGGTCGATATGCGCTATGCGCGTCAGTCCGGCGGCAAGGGCCAGTTTGCGCAGGCCAAGATCCAGATCGAGCCGAACCCGGGCAAGGGTTACGAGTTCATCAACGCCGTCACCGGCGGCGCCATCCCGAAGGAGTATATCCCCAGCGTCGATCAGGGCATCCAGGGCGCCATGGCGTCCGGTGTTCTCGCCGGTTATCCGGTCGTCGACGTGAAGGTCACCCTTCTCGACGGCAGCTACCATGAGGTCGACTCGAGCGAAATGGCGTTCAAGATCTGCGGCAGCATGGCCTTTAAGGAGGCCGCGCAGAAAGCCGGTCCGACGCTGCTTGAGCCCATCATGAAGGTCGTTGTTACGACGCCCGATCAGTATATGGGCGACGTTATCGGCGATCTCAACTCGCGCCGCGGTCAGGTCGTCGGAACGGACATCCGCAACGGCGCTGCGATCGTCACGGCGGAGGTGCCGCTCGCTTCCATGTTTGGCTATTCGACCGATCTGCGTTCCAAAACGCAGGGCCGTGCCAACTACAGCATGGAGCCGCACACCTATGTCGAGCTTCCGAAGAGCCTCCAGGAGAGCATCATCGGCAAGCGCGGCAACAACGCCTGATTTTAGGTGTTGCAAAATAAGCAAAGTTCCTGTAGAATAAATCCAAACCAAAATTTAAATTTTTGCTATTAGGAGGATGTTTCCATGGCTAAGCAAATGTTCAACCGCAGCAAGCCCCATGTGAATATCGGTACCATCGGCCACATCGACCATGGTAAGACCACCCTGACCGCCGCCATCACCAAGACCCTCGCGATGGCCGACCCCAACGCCGCTTCTTTCGTTGACTACGCCTCCATCGATAAGGCGCCCGAAGAGCGCGAGCGCGGCATCACCATCAACACTGCCCACGTTGAGTACCAGACGTTTGACCGCGTCGGCTCTCACGGCGCCACCAAGGGTGTGCAGATCCAGGGCCGTCACTACGCCCACGTCGACTGCCCGGGCCACGCCGACTATATCAAGAACATGATCACCGGCGCCGCTCAGATGGACGGCGGCATCCTCGTCATCGCCGCTTCCGACGGCCCGATGGCTCAGACCCGTGAGCACCTGCTGCTCGCCCGTCAGGTTAACGTTCCCTACATTCTCGTTTTCCTGAACAAGTGCGACCAGGTTGACGACCCCGAGCTGCTCGAGCTCGTTGAGATGGAAGTCCGTGAGCTGCTCGACAAGTACGACTTCCCCGGCGACGACACCCCGATCATCAAGGGTTCCGCTCTGAACGCTCTTGCCTCCGAGTCCACCGATCCCAACGCCCCCGAGTATGACTGCATCTGGGAGCTCATGGAAGCTGTTGACACCTGGATCAAGACCCCCGACCGTAAGGCTGACCTGCCCTTCCTGATGCCCATCGAGGACGTGTTCACCATCACCGGCCGCGGCACCGTCGTTACGGGCCGTGTCGAGCGTGGTACCGTCAAGGTCGGCGACAAGGTCGAGATCGTCGGCCTCGAGGACGATATCAAGGAATCCGTCGTCACCGGCACCGAGATGTTCCACAAGACCCTGGAGTACGCCGAGGCTGGCGACAACGTCGGCTGCCTGCTCCGCGGCATCACCAAGAAGGAAGTCGAGCGCGGCCAGGTTCTCGCTGCTCCGAAGTCCATCAAGCCCCTGCGCAAGTTCAAGGGCCAGGTGTACGTCCTCTCCAAGGAAGAGGGCGGCCGTCACACCCCGTTCTTCAACAACTACCGTCCCCAGTTCTACTTCCGTACCACCGACGTTACCGGCGTCATCACCCTTCCCGAAGGCGTTGAGATGTGCATGCCCGGCGACAACGTTGACATGGACGTCGAACTGATCACCCCGATCGCCATCGAGAACGGCCTCCGCTTCGCTATCCGCGAGGGCGGCCGTACCGTCGGCTCCGGTGTTGTCATCGGCATCAACGAGTAATTCGCTTTTCGTAAACAAAAATGGCTGGCAGCTTTGCTGTCAGCCATTTTGTACATCTTGAAGCTTTAACGCAGCGCCGTCATAAACCCGGTGAAAGACGTGGAATGCACGTCGCCGCCGACCAGTTCCGACCGGTACACATAGAGCGAGGCGTCCGCTTCCTCTGCGTCGGGATGGTTCGTGATCCGGTAGGTGTAGAGCGTCAGCTTTTTCCCGGCGTATTCCTCCAGATCAAATCCCTGCTGGCGCTGCAGCTCATTGTACTGCGTCAAAACATCCGGAAAATCCTTCGGCATCGTGATCTCCTGCTCAAGGATCGGCGTCGGCTCGACCTCCCAGCCGAGCGACTGCAGATAGGCGATCCGCTCATCGTTCGTTCCGGCGCGGATCGCGGTATCCGCGCTGCGCCGTCCGAGCGCTCCGGCGAGGAGAATCACCGCCGCGGCGAGCAAGCCGAACAGTATCACCTTCACAGCGCCTTTCCGGCGTGCCGGTGTAGTTTTTCGCATCGTAAATCACCCCCGATCCAATGTATGGAAGAAAGGAAAGCAATATGCCGCTCGTCCGTCTTGACAAGATCCTCACCGATACCGGTCTCTGCTCGCGCAGTCAGGCGCGGGAGATCATCCGCCGCGGACGCGCGGCCGTAAACGGAACGCCGTGCGCCGACCCCGCGGCGAAGTTCGACCCGGAAGCCGTCTCTCTCACCGTTGACGGCGAGCCGATCGACGGGCCGGGACATATCTATATCATGCTCAATAAGCCGGCCGGCGTGCTGACGGCCACGCGCGACCCGCGCAAGCCGACGGTCGTAGACGCCATGCCGGAGGACTGGAAGCGGCGGGGCCTTTTTCCGGTCGGGCGGCTGGACAAGGATACGACCGGCCTGCTTCTTCTGACGGATGACGGAACCTTTGCCCATAAGGTCATCTCACCGAAAAGCCATGTGAGCAAGCTTTATGAGGCTGTGGTGGACGGAACGCCATGCGAAGCGGATTTCGCCGCCTTCCGCGAAGGGATCGTGCTGCGTGACGGTACGCAGTGTCTTCCCGCGGAGCTCATCGATCTCGGCGGCGGGCGTGTGCAGGTCGAAGTGTTTGAAGGAAAGTACCACCAGGTAAAACGCATGCTCGGCTCGCGGCAGATGAGCGTATTGCAGCTCAAACGCCTGCGCATCGGCGGCCTGTGGCTGGACGGATCGCTTGCGGAAGGGGAGTACCGCCGCTTGACGCCAGAGGAGATCGAGAAGATACGGCCGGACATTCTGTCGAAATGACGAACGCCCTATTTTCGGTTTTTGCGTGAAAATGTCGTTATATCATACAAAACCGTCCGGCGGATTTTTATAAATCTGCTTTGATTTGATTAAGTGTAAAAAAAATTTACAAGTTGTAAAGAATTAGCTATTGAAATTTGCACAGAAATCATTTATTATGAAAATTACCTAAAAATGCCCTAAGTTTTTTGATGAGCATTTTCGTATAGAAAGATGGGGGAGGCAGACGTTATGTCCAGCAGGATTTTCCAGAGCATCATCATCCAGATGAAGGATGCCACCGACCGGTGCATCGGCGTTGTGGACGATCAGGGAGTCGTTGCCGCGTGCAGCGAGCTTTCCATGATCGGCACGAAGCTCGATGATTTTCACGGAGGCTTCGGCGATTATCCCGATCAGATCGTCACGTCCAATTTCCGCACATATAAGCCCGTCGGCGGGCTGAGCACGCGGCTGGACTATGCCGTCTTTGTGGACGGCCATGACGCCACGGCGCGCTGCGTGTGCATCCTTGCCTCGGTCGCTTTTCAGGAGGCAAAGATCAATTACGAGGAAAAGCACAACAAGACGATCTTCGTCAAGAACATCATCTCCGACAATATCCTGCCGGGAGATATCTACGTCCGCGCCAAAGAGCTGCACTTTGCTACGGACGTACCCCGCGCCGTTCTGCTGATCCGCCAGACGGAGCGCACCGATATGGCCGCGCTCGAAGCCATTTCCAACATGTTCCCCGACCGGCAGAAGGACTTCGTCCTCAGTATCAACGAGACGGATCTCGTCCTCATCAAGGAGCTGACCGGTCCCGCGGACAGCAACAAGGAAGTTTACGAGATCGCCGAGGAGATTGAGAAAAAGCTGCACGACGATCTCAATCTCAAGTGTGTCATCGGCATCGGCACGACGGCGAAGCATCTCCGCGTTCTCGCGGACAAGTACAAGGAAGCGCAGGTCGCCATCGAGGTCGGCAAGGTGTTCGATACGGAGAAATCCATCATCCACTACGACAACCTCGGCATCGGCCGTCTCATCTATCAGCTTCCCACGACACTCTGTGAAATGTTCCTGAGCGAAGTGTTCAAGAAAAACCCGATCGAGGCGCTCGATCAGGAAACGCTCTACACGATCAACAAGTTCTTCGAGAACAACCTGAACGTGTCCGAAACCTCCCGTAAGCTGTTTGTCCACCGCAACACGCTGGTGTACCGTCTTGAAAAGATCAAGAAGCTGACGGGACTTGATTTGCGTGAGTTCGACCACGCCATCATCTTCAAGGTGGCGCTCATGGTCAAAAAATACCTGAACTCTCAGAACGGGGAATACTGATCCCCCGGCTCTGACGCGGAGATTGATTTATGGTACTTCTCAAGGATGTCAAAATGAAATACCCCGGCAGCCGCGCGGAGACGCTGCGGGACATTGATCTCACCATTCAGGACGGTGAGTTCGTGTTCCTTGTCGGCCCGTCCGGTTCGGGGAAAACCACGATCATCAAGCTGCTGACCGGCGAGATCCGCGCCACCGGCGGCCAGATCGAGGTCAACGGCTTTGATCTGCGCACGATGAAACGGCGGAATCTGCCCAAGCTGCGCCGCTCGCTCGGCGTCATCTTCCAGGACTACCGGCTCATCAAGGATATGACGGTGTATGAAAACGTCGCGTTTGCGATGCGCGTGATCGGAGCTTCCAACCGCGAGATCAAAAAGCGCGTGCCGTATGTGCTCGACCTCGTCGATCTTTCGGGCCGCGAGGACCGCTACCCGCGGGAACTCTCCGGCGGCGAGCAGCAGCGCGTGGCGATCGCGCGCGCTCTCGTCAACTCTCCGGACATGATCATTGCCGACGAGCCGACCGGCAACCTCGACCCCGCCAGAAGTCTCGAGATCATGCTGCTCTTCCAGAAGATCAACGAGCTGGGAACGACGGTGCTGATCGTGACGCACGAAAAGGAGCTTGTCAACGCCTTTTCCAAGCGCGTTGTGTCGCTGAGCGACGGCTGCCTCATCAGCGACGGAATGGATGGGTATTACGGCTATGAGTCTTAACAGAATCACATATCTCTTCAAGGAAGGATTGCGCGGCGTATTTTCGCACGGCTTCCGCTCGTTCGCTTCCGTCACGGTCATTGCCGCGTGCCTCATCATCATGGGGAGCTTCGGCCTTGTGGCGGTGAACGTGGATAATCTCATCGGCAATATGGAAGAGGACAGCCAGATCCTCGCCTTTGTGGATGAGTCTCTCTCCGACAGCGACGCGCTTTCTATCGAAGGCGCGATCCGCAGCATCCCCAACGTCCGGGACGTGCAGTTCATCTCCCGTGAAGAAGCCATGGAAAATTACAAAAATACCTATGGCGACAGCACGGTGTTTGAAAATCTGGACGCGAGCGTGTTCCGCAACCGCTATGTGATCCGGCTGAATGATATCACGCTCATGCGTGATACCGCTGATACGGTTGACGCGGTCAACGGTGTGGCGGATGTCAACGCTCCTGTCTCGATCGCGGAGGGCTTTATCGCTGTGCGAAACGTTGTGAGCGTTATTACGGCGATCCTGATCGTCATTCTGCTCGTGGTTTCCGTTTTCATGATGTCCAACACCATCAAGCTCGCAACGTTCACGCGGCGCGATGAGATCGCTGTTATGAAAATGGTCGGAGCAAGCAACAGCTTCATCCGCACGCCGTTCGTTGTGGAAGGCCTGATCCTCGGCCTGCTCGGCTCGGGCATCGCGTTCCTGCTGCAGTGGGCGGTGTACAACTTCATTGCGCAGAAGATCTCGGTATCCATCGCGGCAAGTCTCATCCAGGTCATGCCGTTCTCTCTGCTGATGACGCCGCTTCTGATCGTGTTTCTTGCCATCGGCATTCTCGTCGGCGCGTTCGGCGGAGCCATGGCGATCCGCAACTATCTGAAGGTTTGATCCTTCCCGGACTTTTGTACTTACTATGAAAAACATCAAGAAATCTCTTCGTTCCGTTTTCTGCGCTCTTCTCGCCGCGGCGGCTCTCGCCGCATCGCTGCCGGCGTATGCCGTTTCCCAGGCGGAGATCGACGATCTCCAGAAAAAGCTTGACGCTCTTGAGCAGCAGGCGCAGGAACAGCAGGACGTCATCAACGATCTCACTAGCCAGAAGGCGCGCTTCATCACCCGCAAGCTCGCGCTCGATAACAAAATCGAGATCAACCGCCAGATGATCGAGCTGATCGGCGAACAGATCGAGATCTACGATGAGATCATCGCCGAAAAACAGGCGGAGCTTGACAAGGCTCTCGAAAAGGAAACGGCGCAGACCGAGCTTCTCCGTTCCCGCATCCGCGCCATGGAGGAGAACAGCACCTATTCCTACGCGAGCTTTATCTTTGATTCCTCCAGCGTGACCGAGCTTCTTTCCCGCATCGGCGATGTCAACGACATCATGCACTACGACAAAACTCTGGAAGAGGAGTACATGGCGGCGCGCGAGGATGTTGAGTCCATTAAGAAGAGCTACGAGGAGGCCCGTCACGAGCAGGAGCTCCTCCAGAAGGAACTGGACACCAAGCAGGCCGAGCTGGATGCGCAGGTCGAAGCGGCATACACCATGATCGCCGATATCGAGACCCTTTCCGACGACGCGCAGGCGGAATACGACGCCATCGCCGAAGAGGAAGCCAAGGCGGAGGAGACGCTGCAGGAAGCCATCCGCAAGCGCGCCGCGGAACAAGCGAAGTACAACCAGAATAATAACAGCAATAATGGCGGCGGCGGAAACTCCGGTGGCAGCGGCGGTAATTCCGGCGGCGGCGGAAGCTCCGGCGGCGGTTCGGCGACGAGCCTTTCCAATCTTCAGTGGCCGGTGCCGAGCTGCACGCTCATCACCTCCCGCTTCGGCTACCGCGTTGCGCCGACGACCGGCGCGAGCACATACCACGGCGGTCTGGATATCGGCGCGGGCATGGGCGCGTCCATTGTGGCGGCCGGCGCGGGCGACGTTATTTACGCCGGCGATAACGGCGGCTATGGCAAGTGCGTCATGATCGACCACGGCAACGGCGTCGTCACGGTGTATGCGCATATGAGCTCCATCGGCGTGAGCTACGGGCAGTATGTCACCGCCGGACAGTATGTCGGCGCGGTCGGCTCGACCGGTGTTTCCACCGGCCCGCACTGCCACTTTGAGATCCGCATCAACGGCGCACAGACCGATCCGGCGGCGTACTTTTCCGGACTTTCCTATTGGAACTGCTGATTTTCCCTTACGGGATCAAAGGAGCCTATGAAACGTAACAAATTACAGAAAACCGTTTTTTCCGTGATTTGCATCGTGCTGGCGGTCATCATGATGCTTTCACTCGTCATCACCGTTCTTCCGGCGCACGCCGTGGACGAGACCGATCTCGAGCGGCTGGCGGAAAAACGTGCGCAGCTTGAAGAGCAGCTCATGGAACAGGAGCAGGTCATACAGGGGCTTACGGAGAACCAGACGCTGATCGTGTTCCGCAAAGCGGCGCTTGATAAGCAGATCTCGCTCAACCGGGAGACGATCGCGCTCATTGAAGAGCAGATCGCCGTTTATCAGGAACTCATTGACCGCAAGGAAGAGGAGCTCGCCGCGGCGACCGCCGCGGAGACCGAGCAGACGGCGCTGCTGCGTGAACGCATCCGCTCCATGGAGGAAAACGACAGCTACTCGTATCTCGCCTTCATTTTTGAGGCGAACAGCGTGCCGGAGATCCTCTCGCGCATCGCGGACGTAAACGATATCATGCACTATGACCGCGAGCTCGAAAAGTCCTTGCAGCAGAGCCGCGAGGACGTGGAGACGATCAAGCGCGAATATGAGGAAGCCAAGGCCGAGCAGGACGCCGTGAACGAAGAGCTCATCGCCCGCCGCGACCAGCTCGGCGCGCAGGTCACCGCGGCCTGTGAACTCATCGCCAACCTTGACGAGCTTTCGCAGAATGCGCAGGCGGAATACGACGCCATCGCGCTGGCCGAGGACGAGGCGATGCAGGAGCTTTTGAAAGCCATGCAGGAATACGCCGCGCAGCTGGCGGCGCAGAGAACATCGTACAGCGGCTCGACCGGCGGCGGAAGCACGCCCTCCGGAGCGGCATCCTCCGGCGCGGGTACGTCCGGCACCGGCGGAGCATATGGGAATACTTCCAACGCCTCCGGCACCTACAACGGTACCTTTATCTGGCCGGTGGACAGCACGTACATCACCTCGCGCTACGGCGAGCGATCCGCGCCTACTGCAGGAGCTTCCACAAACCACAAGGCGATCGATATCGGCGCAAAGTCCGGCGATCCGATCTATGCCGCTGCCGACGGGCAGGTCGCTTCCGCGACTTACAACAACGGTCTCGGCTACTATGTCAGCATCGAGCACGACGGGGAGACCGCGACGCGGTATTCCCATATGACGAACTTCATCGTGCAGCCGGGCGAGCATGTCAAGCAGGGCCAGATCATCGGCTATGTCGGCGAGAGCGGCATTGCCACCGGCAGCCACTTGGACTATGCCGTCATCAAAAACGGGCAGCAGGTCGATCCCATGCAGTATTACGACGAAAGCACCGTTACCTATGATCCGACGGCCTGACCGCGGCGCCGAAAGAAAAAACATCCGAGGTATCAGCCTATGAAACGCGTACCGAAAATCCTCTGGTCACTGCTTGCGTGTGTGATATGCATCGTTGTCACCGCTGCTGCGTGCCTGATCCTTGCGGACAGCGGCGCGTCCTCCGATAAATATATGGAGGTCATCCGCGTGATCGAGACAACGTTCTACCAGCCGAAGGATACGTCCTCGCTGGAGGACGCCTCCGCGAGCGCCATGGTGGCCTCGCTGGGCGACCCGGCAAGCTACTATCTGCCTGCTTCCGAGTATGAGGAGTATAAACTCACGCTGACGAACCAGTATGTCGGCATCGGCGTGACCACGCAGTACAACGAAAATTACGGTTATCTGACCGTCCTTTCCGTAACGCCCGGCTCTCCGGCCGATCAGGCGCATGTGAAGGTCGGCAACATGATCGCCAGCGTGGACAGTATTGACGTATCCACCTACACTCCCGAACAGTTTGACGAGCTGCTGCGCAGCTACGACGCGAAGGAGACAGATGCGGAGAAGTATTTCACGCTCCACCTTCTCAACACACAGGGAGGCAAGGCGGACGCGAAAATGAAGTGCGAGCTCATCTATGCCGAGCCGGTCGTCTATTACATTCTGGACAGCGACGCCAACAAGGCGAACAGCAGCTCCTCTGTCGGCTATCTCCGCATCCGTAACTTTGACGACAGCGCCGCCGCCAGCGTAAAAACGGCGGTAGCCGCGCTGCAGGATTCCGGAGCAACGAGCCTTATCATCGACGTGCGCGACAATACGAGCGGCAAACCCGCGGAAATGGCGGATACGCTCGATTACTTCCTGCCGAAGGGCGATCTGTTCCTCCTGCGTGACCGCGACGGGAAGGAGACGACGTATTCCTCCGGCAGCTCGTATCTCAATATGCCGATGGTCGTTCTTGTCAACGAGAATACCACCTGCGCGGCGGAAGTGTTTGCCTGCATCATGCAGCAGGCGAGCGTGACGGTCGTCGGCCGCCGGACGCCCGGCAGCGCGCAGAGCCAGGTGATCGTGGAGCTCTCCGATGGCAGCGCCGTCCGTCTCTCCAAATTTGAGTATCTCACGCCGGATAAAAAGAGCATGACCGACCTTGGCGGCGTCACGCCGGATATCGCGTCCTACCAGATCGAGGACAGCGATCTGGACGTGCAGCTCGAGGCGGCAAAGGACGCCATGCATTAACGGCGTCCGCCCGCGAAAATTCTGCGGAAATCTACAAAGAAGGGACCAAAGTTCCGTCTTGACATGGGACGCCGGATTCCGTATAATAGCAGGACAAATTCCCGCACGGAGTTACTCTGTGCGGGATTTGCGAGCATGTAAGTATCGAAAGGAAGTTTAAACTATGTCCGTTGAAAGCCGTTACAGAATGAGCCAGGAGCGTCTGGAAGAGCTGAAAAAAGAGCTGGAATATCTTCAGACGGTTCGGGAAAAAGAAGTCTCCGAGCAGATCAAGGAGGCTCGTTCGTTCGGTGATTTGTCGGAGAACAGCGAATACGATGAAGCGAAGACCGAGCAGGGCAAGCTCTATTCCAAGATCGCTGAGATCAAGAACCTGATCGAAAACGCCGTCATTCTCGAAAACGTACCGACCGGCAGCGCGATCTCCATGGGCAGCCGCGTGACCGTCCGCGAAGTGGGCGAGGAGGACGAAGAGACCTATGAGATCGTCGGCAGCCAGGAAGCCAACCCCATTCTCGGCCGTATTTCGGACGAATCCCCTCTTGGCCGCAGCCTGATGGGCAAGAAAAAGGGCGACCGGATCGAGTTTGAAGCCCCCGGCGGCGTTATCTACTACGAGATCCTCAACTGCGAAAACTGAACGTAAATTACAGATATAGGAGATTACTATGGCAGAGGAAACAAGGACCGGAGCGCCGGAGCTCTCTCTCAATGAACTGCTCCGCATCCGCCGCGAAAAGCTGACGAACCTGCAGGACGCAGGACGGGATCCCTTCGCGATCACCCGCTACGATGTTACCCACCACAGCGCGGAGATCCTTGCCGCCGGTGACGAGCTGGTCGGCAAAGAGGTGTCCGTGGCCGGGCGCATGATGGTCAAACGCATCATGGGCAAGGCGTCCTTCTGCAAAATTCAGGATAAGCAGGGCGTCATTCAGTGCTATGTCGCCCGCGACGATCTTGGGGAAGAAGCGTATACCGAATTCAAGAAAATGGACATCGGCGATATCATCGGAGTCAAGGGCTTTGTGTTCCGCACAAAGACCGGCGAGATCACCATTCACACGAAGGAGCTCACGCTGCTCACCAAGTCTCTCAAGCCTCTGCCGGAGAAGTTCCACGGCCTGCAGGATACCGATGTGCGCTACCGCCAGCGGTATCTTGATCTGATCGTCAATCCCGAGGTGCGCGATACGTTTGTCAAGCGCTCGCAGATCCTGCGCGAGATCCGCCGTTTCCTTGATGACCGCGGGTTCATGGAGGTCGAGACCCCCATGCTCGTGCCGAATGCCGGCGGCGCGGCGGCGCGCCCGTTTGAGACGCATTACAATGCGCTCGACGTGGACGTCAAGCTCCGCATTTCGCTTGAGCTCTACCTCAAGCGCCTGATCGTCGGCGGTCTGGAGAGAGTCTATGAGATCGGCCGCGTGTTCCGCAACGAGGGCGTAGATACGCGCCACAACCCGGAATTCACGCTCATGGAGCTTTATCAGGCGTATACCGACTATAACGGCATGATGGATCTGACGGAGGACATGTTCCGCCATCTCGCCAAGGTCGTCTGCGGCAGCACGACGATCACCTATCAGGGCACCGAGATCGACCTCGGCAAGCCGTTTGAGCGTCTGACGATGATCGATGCCATCAAGAAGTATTCCGGCGTCGATTTTGATACCGTCAAGACCGAGGAAGAAGCGAAGGCGCTTGCCAAGGCGCACAACATCGCCTTTGAGGAGCGCCACTCCCGCGGCGATATCATCAACCTCTTCTTTGAAACGTATTGCGAGGAAAACCTCATCCAGCCGGTGTTCATCATGGATCACCCGGTGGAGATCAGCCCGCTCACGAAGAAGAAGCCCACCGACCCGACGAAGGTCGAGCGCTTTGAGCTCTTCATCTATGGCCGCGAAATGTGCAACGCCTATTCCGAGCTGAACGACCCCATCGACCAGCGCGCGCGCTTTGCCGCGCAGGACGCTCTGGCCGCCGCCGGCGACGCCGAGGCGAACCATACCGACGAGGACTTCCTCAATGCTCTGGAGATCGGCATGCCGCCCACGGGCGGCATCGGCTACGGCATCGACCGCCTTGTCATGCTGCTTACAGATTCCGCCGCCATCCGCGACGTACTGCTTTTCCCGACAATGAAGCCGTTGGACTCTGACAAGAAGGTTGAAAAGCGTGTTGAGGCTCCTGCGGAGGCTGCTCAGGCGGCTC
>OKRW01000248.1_pt1 | contig 55311 bp, 52 predicted proteins | sample 1601151 | NCBI WGS metagenome assembly OKRW01 (sample SAMEA3541471, study PRJEB24748) | human gut metagenome | biome: human gut; feature: human-associated habitat; material: faeces | place: China | collected 2012 | reverse complement strand
TCCAAAATATTACCCTCCATCTAAATGTAAATGCCTAAATGTCACTGCATCTTTCTCTATTATAACCTCTAAAAAAAGAGAACACAATCCATTATGTGTTCTCTTTCCATTCCGTTTTACGGTTTTAGAGGCGATTATTTCATCTGAGCAGCGACTTCAGCAGCGAAGTTCTCCTGCTTCTTCTCGATGCCTTCGCCGAGCTGGTAGCGCGTGAATGCCGTTACCTTGACGTCGCCGAGGATGTCCTTGACCGTCTTGCCGGACGCCATCGTCACGGTTTTGGATTCTTCCTCCGCCCCGACCTCGATATCCCGCACACGGGGCAAGGTGATGCTGCGGCTTTTATCTGCGCTGTAGATCGTGATCTTATCCAAGGGAAACACCTCTCTGTCTGGATACATCTTTGAGTGGGTCAAAAATCGTCTGAGCGATGGTCTTGCCATCCATATTGACCTGCAGAGTGATAGGCTGTGTGCTCCCGCTGCCCATTACCGCCGACAGTCCGCTGACGATGCCGTTGACCATCCCGGCAGAAGCACGCTCCCGTGCGGTATAGGCATCCACCGATGGAATGGAGGCGGTGATCTCACGGGCAACGGTATCCATGCGGCGGGTAAAGCCGACGCCGATACCCTGGGCCATATAGTCGCCGAGGACTGCCCATTTCTTTGCCGGAGAGTGGATGCCCTCCGCCGAGCGCAGAGCGGCACGGGCTGCTGCGGCGACCGACCTCGCAGCGGATACCACAGCGGACTTCTGACTGAGGATACCCTGTGCCAATCCCTTTGCCGCCAGCTGACCGACCTGATAGAGATCATCCTTCATGATGCCAAGCGCGTCCGGCACCTTGCTGACATACTCATTCACCAGAGAAGTCATTTCATCGGAGTAAAAGCGCTGCGCCACATCTGCCGCAGCTTTCTGTTTCTGCTCCCACAGCGCCATGTATTCACTGTACTGCTCGTCCGTCATGGCAAGGAGTTTCTCCGTATAGGCGGTGGCGTCGTCAACATCCATGCCGATGATCTCGGTCATCAGCGTGTCGGATACACCGCGCTGCTTCAGCTGCTCCAGCGCTTCGCCGTAGCGGCCGATGGCGTCGATATCGCTTTGCAGATCGCTCAGTTCCAGAAAAGAGCCGGACTCGCTCTGCACAGTCGTGAACAGGTCACCGTAGCTTTTCAGCTTTTCTGCCATGCTGTCCTGCTTGCTCTGCAGGTCACTGAGCGCCTGCTCATACTCGCTGCGGAAGGCCTGCACGGCCTGCAGCTGTTCCTCCAGAGCCGCCTTTGTCACTTCGTCCAGTCCTTCGGCCTTGATGGCGTCGGACAGTTCCGATTCCTTCTCAACCAAACGGCGGTTCAGTTCATCGGCAATTTTAAGGACAGCAGTCTGTGTATCCTGCAATGCGTTTTCAACCGTACCGATGCCATTTTGAATACCCTCGGCCAGACCGAGCATCAGCATCTTACCGATCTGGTCTCGGAACACACGGGAGGGAGAGTGGATGCCAAGCAATCCCTTCACACTGCCGACCAGACCGTCAAACTTACTTTTGACCCAGCTGGCAAAGGCACCCCAGGCATTGGAGAAACCCTGCTTGATGCCGTTTACGATATTCCTGCCAATCTCCAGGAAAGCGGAGAACGCACCGGAAAATACCCCCTTGATTTGCTGCCAGATGCCGGAAAAGAAGGAGGTCACACCGCTCCATACGCTCTTGATGGCGTTCCACGCACCTTCAAAGTCCCCGGAGAGGACTGCTTTCACAGCGGAGAAGATGCCCTTGATGGTGTTCCATATCATGGAGAAAAAGCCGGTCACGGTGCTCCAAATCGCTTTGATCACAGACCATGCGCCGGAGAATGCGGCGGACAGATAAGGCTTCACGGCGGAGAATACCGCCTTGATCCCATTCCAAATTCCGGTAAAGAACGGCTTTACCTGGTCCCACACACCCTTGATGGCCGTCCAGGCAGAGGAAAACGCCTGCTTGATGTTTTCCCAGATGCCGATGACCGCATTGCGGAATCCCTCATTGGTGTGCCAGAGCGTGACCAGCGCCGCCACCAGTCCAGCGACCGCCGCAATGACGATGCCGACCGGATTTGCGTTCTGCGCTGCGTTCAGCAGCCACTGCGCCACGGTAGCGCCCTCGGTGGCGACCTTGTAGGCGTTCCATGCGCCCACCAGTCCGGTGATCATGTTCGCTACATTCCAGGTGACGAAGGCTGCGCCAATGCCAACGGCTACGGAGAGGATCGTCTCGCCGTTGTCGATCAGCCATTGGAAGGCTCCGGTGACGGCAGCGGAGAATGCTTTCCAATCGATGCTCTGCGTCATCTCCTGCAGCTTTCCGGTCAGCTGCTGTACGATAGGGACAAGGTTATCCAGAAAAGGTGTGCCTGCCGCCGCCATGAACTGCCGCCATGCTTCATTCAGGTTGCCCTGGACATTTTCCCAGCCGTCCGCTTCACGGGCAGCCTGTCCCATGGCACCGGACAGCTTCTGAGAGTCTGTCACCATTTTGAGTAAGGTCTGCTGTTTCTGGATCTCGGTCAGTTCGGAAAACTTCTTACCGAACAGCTCCGTTGCCGCAGCGTTTCGGGTGGTTTCTGTACAGGATAGACCCAATGCGGCATCATTGGCATAGTTGCCCTTTAGAAAGGACTGCAGGCTCTCGGCGGTATCCTCCAAACTGCGGTCATAGTACGCCGCAGCGTCCGCAGTGGCCTGCAGGGCTGTTTCCATCAGATCCATACTCTCTGTTGCATCGCCGCCGGAAGAACGGGCGAAGGCATAGATCTGAGCGCCGAGCGTATTCAATCGGGTATCCAGAATACCGCTGGAGGAAGCCACACGCTCAATGGCGGCAGAGGCGGCGCTGCCCATGTCTCCAAAGGTCTGCTCGAACTGACTGCCCTCCGCCTTGACCGCCGCTGCGGATTCGATGAATTCTCCCGCCATGCTTTTGACGGCGGACGCCAGCTGCTTTACACCCTCGATGATGGCCTGTCCCAGCACGTTGGCTTTCAGGACATCGCCGAAGGTGAGCGCCGAGTCCCCGGCGTCCTCAAAGGCGTCTGTGGTATCGTCCGCAGCGTCCTCTACATCCTGAAGCTCCGACTCCATGCGATTCAAGTCGCTCTGCGCGTTGTTGAGCTGCGTGCCGAGGTGATTGACCGCAGCAGCCTGCCGGTTATAGGCGTTCTGGGCTTTCAGTGCCTCCGCGCTGTTTTCTCCAAACTCCTGCTTGGCCTGCTCCAATGCGCCGCCCAGACTGTCCAGCTTTTCTTTGGCTCGGTCATAGGCAGCGCGGATCATATCGATCTTCTGCCTGGTCGCTTCGATGGAGCGTCCGAGGATATCCGCTTTCTTTGCTGAACGGCTCTCGGCAGAGTCCATGCCCGTCATGGAGGTGACCGTGGCTTTCATCTCCGAGGAGAGGTTCTTGAGCTGTGCATTGATCGCCGATAAGGCGGTCTTGAATTCCTTTTCCCCATCCACGCCAATGCGGATGCCGATATCATTTGCCACTCTCGTCACCTCCGATCCAGTAATCTCATAAACTCATCCTGTTCTTCTTCCTGCGTCAGCTTTTGCCGTGCGCCCTCGGATTTGATCTGCTCCACAGCGATGAGGTCGAGCAGTTCCGAGAGCGGAACAGAAAGGGCTTCTTCCCGGCATAAGCCAAAATGAAGCCCGTACCATAAAAACCACGCTGCGGTCAGTCTGACAGGTCTGCCTGCGTGGTGTCTGCGTTTTTTGGAAACTCCGCCTCTACGGTCTGTGCCTGCCCGTCCGTCACGGCCTTGCCGATGGCGGCGAACATGGCGGGATAATCCTCCACGCCCACCAGGTCGATCATATCGTCCAGAGAGAACACCTCCGGCGCGTCCAGACCTTCCAGCTTCGCATAGCGATTGCCCGCCACCATAAGCTGATGGATCAGCCAGAAGGCATCCGACAGAGCTTCATTCTCCATGATGGAGGAGAGCATCTCAGTCGCGGACTTTACGGGCTTTTCCCGTTTGCCGCGCTCCTCCAGCGCCAGAAGCACACGGGTGGAGAAGCAGCAGGGGTATTCCGTTCCACGGATCGTCAGAGTGGAAGTCCTCATGCGGATACACCTCCCGTGATGGACAGCAGGCCCTTGATATACGACACGGCGTCCGTCTCCGTGTCGAAGATGGCATAGCGGCACCAGTTATGCTCTGCGGTATCGTCCCGCAGGATGGTAGCGGTCAGTTCCTTGGTCTGCCATTCGATGCTCTCGCCCTGGGTGGTGGCGGAGATGCCGGGGTTCTGGAACTGCACCTTGGGATAGACCAGTCCCATCCATTTGGAAGTGCCGGACTGCTGTTTCTTGACCACGACACCAAAGCCTACATAAGGGATGGACTGCCCCTCGCCGAATACGATCTCCTTCACATCGTCCTGTTCCTTGACCGCTTTCAGGGTCAAACCCAGGATTGCGGCGGCAGGCTCCGGCAGAAGGTCGTCCGTGGTGATGGTCAGCGTACCGCCGCCGAAGGTAGTGGCGGATTCTGCGGGGCCGTTGTCCGCATACAGGATGTTGGCGTCTCCGCCTTCCAGTTCCATGGACAGTTCCACCGCCTTGCCGAGGACGCCGTCGCTGGTATAGCTGACGGCCTCACCGCTTGCGGTGTAGATCGCATAAAAAGGTTTGCTCAAACCGATCGTTGCCATAGTAGATCACTCCATTTCATAATGTTTCTCGACATCCAGTACATACTGGTGGTATCCGGTCTCACTGTCGTAGTCCAGATACCTTCGGTCGGACAGAAAAAAGTCCGCATCCAGCAGGATACGAACCAGTTGATTTTTGATCAAATTGTAGTTCCTTTTAGAAAAGATGGACAGCCGTACCGCCTGCACATCAAACTGCGGACGGTTGTCCGCCACAATATCAAAGGTATCGCTCAGAGGAACGAGCACGACATATTGGTCCGGTGCAGGTTCGGTATAGGCACCGGTCTGCCACGGGATCTTTATCGCAGTGAGAATTTCACCGATCTCGGATAACGCATTCAAAGGCTGTCCACTCCTTCCTCAAAGATTTTTCGCATTGCTTCGATGCAGAGCTTTTGCGCGGAGCGTTTTGCCGGGGTCATAAACGGTTTTGCCGCCTGTCCGTGCTTGCCGTATTCCAAAAGCGGCGCCAGCATGGCGTTGCTGACGCCGCCGGAATGCGGCTCGGAAAAGCCCACCTTGATATCCCGTCCTGCACCGTTCTCCTTGACCGGAGACAGACCGAGGGAACGTTCCAACTCGCCCGTGGCGCGGGAATCATACTTTGTCCCTTTGCCAACCACGCTGTTCAGGTTGGACTGCGCCTGTTTCAACACTACCTTGCCGCCTTCCTCCAGAGCCTTTTTCACCAGCGTATCGCTGCGCTTTTGAAGATCGGAAAGGCGGTCTGCCAGATCGTCCGGCAGCTTAAGCGTCATTTTAGCCACTGCTGCTCACCACCTTCTTCGCCAGTGCCTCGATGTACATCCCGCGACCTTTGACATTCTCCACGGACACAATGTCGTAGCGGCAGTCATCACAAATGAGGAATTGGTCGGTAGTGACCGTCAGCCCTGGAATACACCGAAAGCGGAACAGGTCGGTGGCTTCACTGAATACGGCGAGGTTCGCCCAACGCTGACTGCCGTGCCGACCTTCCCGGTACACACGGACGGACGCGAGGACTTTATCCTCGGAATGGGCGAAACCCTCCCTGTCCTTGACCTGCCTCGTTTCCACAATGTCTGCAAAGCCGTTCATTTTTCCAAAGCTCATACCTGCCACCGCCTGTCCAAGCGGAGCAGCAGATTGACCGTGTTCCACACCTGTTGTGCCGCTCCGGTGTTATCCGCAAAGAAGCCGCCCGTGCTGCCGTCCCGGCTTTCATAGAAGTGGGACGACAGCATGATGACGGCTTGCTCCGTGGTGGGCGGCATGGGGTTCTCTTTGTAGTAGTCCTTCGGGATGTGCTGGTAGCTTTCGGCGTAAGAAACAGCAGTGGAGATGTAGGCCAAAAGCAAATCATTATCCTCAGAATGATTGAGGATGAGATTTGCCTTGACCTTTTCAAGTAACGTCTCCATCAGGATGCCTTCATTTTCAGAAGCTGAATGCCCTCCGGCAGGATGATCTTGCCGTCCACGCGCTCGGTAGCAACAAAGCCGACCTGACCGTTGGTGGAGTACAGCTCGTTCAGGCGCTGAACAGTCCTGCCGGTGCGGTCTGCGATCCAATAGCTCTGGAAATCACCGAAAGCGATAGAGAGCGCACCTGCCGCCAGCGTGGGCGCATAGGGGCTGGTGTAGATCTCGTAACCGAGCAGCCGGTCCGGCTGGCCTGCCTGCAGGGAGGGCTGCCACAGATACTGGCCGTTGGAATCCTTCAGCTTGCGCAGTGCGGAAACGGTGGCATCGTTCATCAGGAACTTGGCGTTCTTGCGATACGGTGCTTTCAGCGCATAGATGAGGGAGATCACCTCATCGGTGGTGACGGCGGTCGCGCTGGCTGCGGTAACGCCGACCGTGCCGCCGTTGGCGGTGAATAGGTCAGTGGGCTGACCCGTGCCGGTGCCGACGCAGAAAGCCTGCTCCTCGGCAGCGCCGAAGGCATAGGCAAACTCACGGGCGATGTACTCCTCCAGGTCGAAGGCGCTGTCATCCAGAAGCTCGATGCTCACCTTCACAAGATCGGTCAGCTTGTAGGCGTCAATGGTCTTCTGGGCGAAGGTGGGATTGCTCTCGGTGTAGGCGGCGTTTTCAGCCGTCCATGCAGCGGTGGAATGGGTTGCCGCAACGGGGATCTTACGCTCATTATCGGTGGTGATAACCTTGCACAGACGGCGCATCACATTTTCCTCCTTGAGCGTATCCACGATGAACTTCTCGAATTCAGTGGGGACGAGATAGCCGCCGTTGGCGTCCACGCCCTCGGAGAGTACATTGTGGAGCATCCGCTTGCCGCGCAGGTGCAGACCGAAATCCTCGCAGTAGGCTTTGGATGCTCTGCCGTTCTTGGCTTCGCCGGTCACTTTCTGGGGCTGCTCGGTGATAGGAGAGGATACGGGCTTGGCAAGCTCTGCGGCAATGGCGTCGCGGCGCTCCATGCGCCTGACCTCATTGGTGAGGTCGTTCAGTTCCTTCTCCATATTGGCGTAAACGGCGTCATCCTCGGCGGACAGAACACCCTTGTCATTGCGGTGGGTGTCGAGGAAACCCTCCATCGTATCCCACAGCTTGGCACGCTTTTCACGCAGTTCAATGATCGTCATATTGAAATACCTCCATGTTAAATGTAGTTTTTGATGGTGTTCAGCTTGGCTCTGAGTTCATCCACAGAGCGTTCCGTGCGCTCCGGCACGGTGGGTTTCGGGGCAATGGCGCATTTTGCGGCGATCTTCTCCATGAGAGAGTTCACCACGTTCGCCTTGGAATACAGCATGGAAACGGTGGGTGCTACCATATCCTCGGTCTCATCGGTGCGGCTCATGATCCCGTCTGCAAAGCCGAGTTCAACAGCCTTGTTTGCGTCCATCCATGTCTCGGCATCCATGAGGTGGCTGAGTTTGGCACGGGACAGACCGGTCTTGATCTCATAGGCATTGATAATGGAATCCTTCACACTACCGAGCATTTCGATGGCTTTCTGCATCTCGTCAGAATTGCCAAACGCTGCTGTCATGGGGTTGTGGATCATGAGCATGGACACGGGAGATACCAGCACCTTCGTGCCTGCCATCGCGATGACGGATGCGGCAGATGCGGCAATGCCATCGATCTTGACCGTCACATCGCCTTTGTAGTCCATGAGCATATTGTAGATTTGCGCCGCTGCCACACAGTCACCGCCGGGGCTGTTGATCCATACGGTGATGTTGCCACTGCCGGACATGAGCTCGTCCTTGAAAAGCTGCGGCGTGACGTCATCGTCAAACCAGCTTTCTTCGGCGATGGTTCCGTTCAGGAACAGCGTCCGCTCCGCCATCTCCGTTTTGTTCTTCCAATTCCAAAACTTCTTCATCGGATTTTTCCTCCTTTCCTTCATCGGTAAGTGTATCTGCAAAAGCCCCGGCATTTTTCAGCGGGAGCATATTGCCGTTGATGAGGTACAGGTCGCCGCCGTTCTCTGCCGGGATACGGTCGAGATTTTCCAGTTCCCGGATGTCGTTGGCGGACATCCAGCCGTTCTGGCGGCCGATGGCGTACCCGTTCATGCGAGACTGATAGTCTCCACGGAGCAGGCCTTCCAAATTGAACTTCACGAAATACGCCGCTTTTTCGTCCCGCGAGAGGAGTGAGCGCTGAATGGACTGCTCCCAGCGGATGACCCAGGGGTCAAGGGTGTATTTCACAAACTCAAGGGACTGCTGCTCAATATTAGAAAAGCTCGATTTTTCCAGGTCGCCGACCATGTGGGGCGGAACTCGGAAAATTCGAGCGATCTCATTAATTTGGAATTTGCGTGTTTCGAGGAACTGCGCTTGCTCCGGCGAGATGCCGATGGGCGTGTATTTCATGCCTTCCTCAAGCACGGCGATTTTATTGGCATTGCCGCTGCCGCCGAAGGTGGACTGCCAGCTCTCCCGCACACGCTGCGGGTCTTTGATCGTACCGGGATGTTCCAACACGCCGCCCGGAGCGGCACCGTTGGCGAAAAATTTTGCGCCGTACTCCTCGCAGGCGATCGCCATGCCGATGGCGTTTTTCGCCATAGCGATGGGACTGTATCCCACCAGCCCGTCAAAGCCCAAGCCGGGGATGTGCAGCACATCCGATGGTTGAAGCGTTACGGCAAACTCCTTATCCTTGATGGCTTCGTCCGACCCTCGGTAATAGGTGTAGTACAGCCGCCCGGCTTCGTCTCTGTTCACTGTCACCTTGTTCGGCATAAGCGGGTACAGAGCCACGATCTCGTTCTTACCATTGCGGATGATCTGCGCATAGGCGTTGCCCCAGAGGAGCAGGTGCGTCATGAGGGTTTCGCGGAACACGAAGGAACTCATCTCCGGGTTCGGCTCATCGTGGAGTAGCCGATACAACGGATGGTCGTGAGCCATAGCCTTGCCGCCGCTGTCCGTGTATTTGTATAGGTGCAGCGGCAGCCCCGCCACAGCCTCCGACAGGATGCGGACGCAGGAATACACGGCGGTCATTTGCATGGCGGAGCGTTCCGTTACCGCCTTGCCGGAGGTTGTGCCGCCGAAGAAAAAGGCGTAGTTGCTGCCTGCCGTGCGGTTTTGAGGCTTGTCCCTGGATTTGAAAAGGCCTGAAAAGATACCCACCTAAATCACTCTCCTTCAAAATAGGCATAAGAAAAGCACCTGCCCGTAGACAGATGCTTTGAATCTTCAATTGTATCTATTTGCAAGTCTGAAAGCGTTCTGTTTAAGGAGGTTTCTGACTTAAACTGCAAAAACTTTTGATTTCGCTCCGAAAATGCAGCGCTTATTCACTGAGCAGCCAGTCTATGAGGTTCTCAGATTTGATTCCATCATAGGAAGTATCAAGACCCGGTTCAAGAGACAACACGATTTTTTCGTAGTTGTCACGGATGCTTTGCAGCGGTGCAAGTTCCCGCTTGCGTACATCTTCGCTCATCATTGACTCCGTTACTTGGATATACTTTTTCTCATCGGCGGTCGTTGCAATGAAGTCAACCTCCGCATTGCCGATTTTGCCGATCGCTACATCATAGCCGCGGCGAAGCAGTTCAAAGTAAACGACATTCTCAATGGCATGACCACTGTCACGATTGCGGAAACCAAGCAGATAATTGCGAAGTCCGATGTCGACGATATAATACTTTCCGAGCGTGCGGAGATAGGCTTTTCCCTTGATGTCAAAGCGCTTGATCTCGTAGAAGAAGTAACTCTCCAGAAGCGCATTCACATATGCCTGGACGGTATGGGCACTGGGTGCGCCTTTGCGTTTTCCATCGTCCAGAAGTCCTTCGTTGACCAGTGTGTTGCCGATGGAGGCAATAGAAACACTGGAGCCGATATTATCCGCAAGAAATAGAATGATCTTGCGCAGCAGCGTAGGGTCTGTGATCTGCTTTTGACCTCTGCGCTTTTCCCGTTCCAGAATGTCGCGAACCACGACTGTGGAATAGATACCGTCGAGAAGCGACAGTGCTTTTTCTTGCTCCAGTCCGACATCAGCGATGCCGGGCATGCCGCCGAAGCGCATATAGGCATCGAAAACTTCTCGCAGCTCATAGCGCTCACTGTTTTTATCGAATACCTGCTTGCGAAGTCCACCAAGGGCACTTTGCGTTTCGCGAACCTCGAAACCGTGAAAATCGAGGAACTCACGGAAAGAGAGCGGCAGCATTTTGATTTCGACGCACCTCCCGGAGAGATAGGTGGAATACTCCGAGGAAAGAAGATAGGCATTCGACCCGGTAACATAGATGTCGCAGTCAAAATCCACACGGAAGGCATTTATAGCATCCTCCCATGCTTCGATCCGCTGCAGCTCATCAAAGAAAAGGTACATCCGCTTTCCGAGGACAATGCGCTCTTTCACATAGCGGTAAATATCATCGGCGCTCATCCCTCGGAAATCGAAGGATTCAAAATTCATCTCAATGATCTGCTCCGGCTGAATACCGGTATCTTTCAAATGCTGAACCATCAGCTTTAACAGGCTGGACTTGCCGCAGCGGCGAATGCCGGTGATTACCTTGACCGGCTCCGTATCCTGAAAGCCGATCAGTTTATTCAAATAGCCGTCACGCCGCCTGAGTTCATGGGAATCTATCATGTTTTCACACCTCCTGCGCTATTAGTATAGCATAAATCGGCGAGAAAATCAAGTAAATGCACCATAGTGCAAAAATTTTTTATATTCGACTAATTTTGCAGGGTTAAATGAACAACAGCCCACGGCTATCATAGACCGAAGCTCCGTTATCGTTTCCACAGCGGATGGCACGGTCAAGTGCCATGATCGTTGCCACGGCACCGTCGATCTTCTCTGTGGATTTTTCCTTGTCAGGTTTGATGTTACCGGCAGGGTCTGTGCGGATGAAAATATTGTCCATCATCCAGCGCAGGACCGGATGCCCGCCGTGGGCGATGCGCTGTTCCAGCACCAGCTTCATCAGTTCCTTTGTGGGTGGGGACATATCCTTGAACCCCTGTCCAAAAGGAACGACCGCGAAGCCCATGCCCTCAAGGTTCTGCACCATCTGCACAGCACCCCAACGGTCAAAGGCGATCTCCCGAATATTGAAACGATCACCCAGGCTTTCGATGAATTTCTCGATATAGCCATAGTGAACGACATTGCCTTCCGTGGTCTGCAAAAAGCTCTGCCGCTCCCACACATCGTATGGCACATGGTCGCGCCGGACTCGGAGTTCCAGGTTGTCCTCCGGTATCCAGAAGTACGGCAGGATGATGTACTTGTCATTCTCATCTTCCGGTGGGAACACCAGGACGAATGCCGTAATGTCCGTTGTGGAGGACAAGTCCAGACCGCCGTAGCAGACACGACCTTCCAGATCGTCCTCGCTGACGGCAAACTCGCAATTGTCCCACTTGTCCATCGGCATCCAGCGCACCGCCTGTTTGACCCATTGGTTGAGACGAAGCTGCCGGAAGGAGTTCTCCTCGCCGGGGTTCTGCTTTGCCGACTCGCAGGCATCCTTGACCTTATCGATGCCGACCGTGATGCCGAGGGACGGATTGGCCTTCTTCCATACCTTCGGGTCCGTCCAATCATCCGATTCCTCCGCACCGTAGATAACGGGATAGAAGGTGTGGTCGATTTTGCGACCCTCGATGATGTCCTTCGCCTTCTGGTGGATCTCATAGCAGATGGACTTTGTATCGTTGCCGGCCGTGGTGATGAGGAAATACAGTGGCTGCATACGGGCATCGCCGGAGCCTTTGGTCATAACATCAAAGAGCTTGCGGTTCGGCTGGGTGTGCAGCTCGTCGAACACCACGCCGTGGGTATTGAAACCATGCTTGTTGCCCACATCTGCAGAGAGCACCTGGTAGATACTGCCCGTTGGCTGATAAATGAGCCGTTTCTGGGAATCCAGTATCTTGACCCGCTTGGAGAGTGCCGGACACATTCGCACCATGTCTGCCGCCACATTGAACACGATGGATGCCTGCTGGCGGTCAGCGGCACAGCCATAGACTTCCGCTCGTTCCTCTCCGTCACCGCAGGTAAGCAGGAGCGCCACAGCGGCGGCAAGCTCGGATTTGCCCTGCTTTTTCGGAATTTCGATGTATGCAGTGTTGAACTGCCGATAGCCGTTTGGCTTGAGAACACCGAAAATGTCCCGGATGATCTGCTCCTGCCAGTCAATAAGCTCGAAGGGCTTTCTCGACCAGGTGCCTTTGGTGTGGCACAGACACTCGATGAAATTCACAGCATAATCCGCAGCGTCCTTATCGTAAACGGAGTCCTTGGCTTTGAATGCCGTGGGCTTATATTTCTTCAGCTTTCGCAAGTCATCACCTCCGATGGGCATAAAAAATGACCTGCCATCAGGCAAGCCGTCCTATCGTTCTATACGAGAGACAGAGCCTTGCGGCTCCGCTCTTCGGGTATTCCCGACTCAGTTGTAGTTTTCCAGAAGGATGCAGTAGGCCATCCGGGTCGGCATATCGTCCTCGGCGGGCTCAACATCCCAGCCCCTGTCGTAGTTGGCGGTGATGACACCGTCCACCTTAATCATGAGCTTGCTGATTCTGCCACCGTTGATGCCGTAGGTCTCGCTGGGCTCCTCGTAGTGCTTGACCCAGTAATGGCAAACTGTGTTTTTACCCTTGTCCTTCGCGTCCGGGATTCTGATGGTTCCTTCGCTCCACATGGTTCAGCCCTCCTCAGTTCTCAGCCTTGAGGACGTCCACCAGCCATTCGGCTTCCTTGTGGTACTCGCCGGTGGTCTTCTCCAGAACGCTGCTGTCCTCGTCGATGTAGTGCAAGTGCTTGCCGACCTTAACGAATCGGGCATCTTCGTAGCCTTCGAGGTCGGTGCGGTAGACCCTCGCGCTGCGGCTCTCGCCGTCGTAGCTCTTGCCGTCCCAGCCGTTGAAGGTGAACCGGACGCTCTCGCGGGTCTTGATGAAGTGCGCCTCGAAATCGGCTCTGGTAATCGCGGTGTTGTACTCCCGCAGGCTGAAGGCGTTTCTCATCTGGTAAAGGTTTTTCATGTTCGTGTCCTCCGTATTTGTGGTGTTTTCCCTTTCGGTGACTGTATATTCGCTCTAAAAGCACATAATAGCAAGTCAATTATCGATAATATACTGAATAAATATTGTGGAGAAATATTGAGTACTATACGACCAAAAGAGCCTTCCGGCTCTCTTGGCGGCAGGGCTTACTCTTCGCCGTACAGGATGAAGTGAACGTACTCTTTGCGGTGCTCCTCCAAGTAGTAGACCAGCTCGTGGAAGTCCCGGTCAAAGGCGAGGCGCTGCACCATCGGGATATCGAACATGTTGGTCAGGCCGGTGTCCCGAATGGCTAGAATCTGTTCCCGGATGGTCTCAGTCATCGGAATCCACCGCCTTTACACTTTCTCCATCAATAACGACAAGAATTCCTGTGGCATCTACGTTTTCAATTCCGGTCGAGCGTTTTTCATGACGAACGAACATCTGATGCCCGACTATTATGCACCCAGCTTCTTCAAAGAGGTAGGTGTATCTTTTGTTGCTAAAAGCTGAGTCGGTGACTAGGATTGCTTCAATTCTTGCCTCGCGGAGGGTTTCTATGAAATCTGGAAAATCTTTCTCCCACGGCAAGTCTCTGCATTCGACGATTTCCAGCCCATTAGCCTTGCTTTCCTTCCAAGCGTTGTAAGCTGTAGTCTGCCCGCGTGAAAACGGAAATGGGAAATGCTGTTCTCGTTTCTCCCATTCGATGAGAGCTGCCTCGCTATCCTTTTGTCGAAGCAGCCTTTCCCGCTCTCTTACACGCTGTTCTCTGGCAATCTGGTATCCGATACCAATATCGTGCATCATACCAAAGTAGCCATCCGTATATTCACTAATCATTCCTCCACACCAGCTTTCCCGGATTTGAAGGCGCTGGAGCCGGAGAGGTTCCGGAGCAGGATTTTCCGGTCGGTCTTGTACGCATCCCCGATGAAGCCCAACCGGAGCAAGAAGCAGCGGAAAGCGTACTTCTCATTGTCTACCGGCTTTTCCTTGGCAGTGATGCGCTTGGCATCCTTGGATATCCGGCAGAGCGCGGCAATGAAGTGGGTGTAGGCGGTGGCTTCCTCCGGCTGCGGCTCGGCGAACCATGGGAAGGCGACGCGGTCTTCCTGAAGCTCAAAGCGCAGGTCGTCGATGCCGAGCGCCTTCTTGATGAGGCTGCCCTTGGCGTCCAGCAGCTTGGTCAGGTTCCTGACCTGAACCTTGTCGAGCGGAACCGCAATCGTGAGGCCCACGTTTTCCTCCTGGGCCGCTTCCTCCGGCTCCTCGGTCGTTTCCACCGGTACCTCGCGAGCGAAGCCCGCAGCCGCGATGCCCTCCAGCACCCGCTCGACCTCCTCGCTGTCGGCGCGGTCGTCAAAAAGCAGGGTGCCGTCCTTGGTAACGGTGAAGTAGTCGATTTCATAATTGCAGGTGGGCATGAATTTGTAGACTGCCTTGGCTCCAGTGATGCCGGAGATGGCTTTGACCAGCTCCTTGCGCCGGTCGCCGGTTACGTTGTACCTGATTTTCATGGTGAAATCCTCCTGTGTATGTTTTCCCTGTTCAGGGTAGTCACATATTCGCTCTACAGGCACAGAATAGCAAGTCAATTCTGGAGCATAAATCTGACAAAGATGTGCCTCAGAACGTGCGTAATAGTGACAATCAGGAGGCTGGCTCGACGGCCTTCACCAGCGCCTTGTAGGGCAGCTTTTTGCCGTCGCGGATGACGTAGACGCCATCAGCATCTCCGGTGTCATCTACATATCTGCGAAGGATGACAGAGGCGTACTTTTCGTCGAGCTCCATCGTGCAGCAGGTGCGGTTCATCTGCTCACAAGCCATGAGCGTAGAACCGCTGCCGCCGAAGGTGTCGATGACGATGGCGTTTTCCTGTGTGGAGTTCCCGATAGGATAGCCCAGCAGGTCGAGCGGCTTGCTGGTCGGGTGGTTTGCGTTCCGCTTGGGCTTGGCAAAACTCCAGATGGTAGTCTGCTTCCGGTCGGAGTACCACGGGTGCTTTCCGTTCTGCATGAAGCCATAAAGCACCGGCTCATGCTGCCACTGGTAATCCGAGCGCCCCAGAACCAGCGAATCCTTCACCCAGATACAGCATCCGGCGAGATGGAAACCAGCGTCGATGAAAGCCCTGCGGAAGTTAAGGCCCTCGGTATCTGCGTGAAAAACGTAGGCGGCACCACCTTTTTCGAGGTGGTCGGCCATGTTCTTGAAGGAGTCGAGCAGGAAATGGTAGAATTCCTCGTCCTTCATGGAGTCATTCTGAATGGTCAAGCCGCTGGAGCTTTTAAAGGAAATGCCATAGGGCGGGTCGGTCAGGATGAGATTCGCTTTCCGGCCATCCATGAGCGCTGCCACATCCTCGGCGCTGGTGGCGTCACCGCACATGAGCCGGTGTCTGCCGACCGTCCATATATCGCCGCGCTCCACAAAGGCGGCCTTCTCCAGCGCGGCACTCAGGTCGTAATCATCATCTTCCGCGTCAGAATCGCTCCCGTTCTTGAACAGGTCAGCCAGTTCTTTCTCGTCAAAGCCGGTAAGGGAGACGTCAAAAGCCTCGCCCTGCAGCGCCTCGATTTCCACCCGGAGGAGTTCTTCGTCCCAGCCTGCGTCCATCGCCATGCGGTTATCGGCGAGGATGTAGGCTTTTTTCTGCGCCTCGGTCAGGTAATCCACAAAGACACAGGGCACCTCGGTGATGCCTTCCTCCTTGGCGGCAAGCAGACGACCGTGACCGGCGATGATGCCATAGTCACGGTCTATGATGATAGGGTTGATAAAGCCGAATTCCCGCAGCGAAGAGCGGAGCTTCATGACCTGCTCCGGCGAGTGCGTCCGAGCATTGTTGACATAGGGCACCAGTTTGCTGATGGGCACCAGCTGCATATCAGTCGTTGTTTTCATACGAGCCCCCATTCCGCGAACTTCTCAAAACCGCCGACAGAACGGATAGAGTTTCGACAGATTTCGATGATTTCCGAATATGGCCTGCCGTCCACCGTATCGTCCCCGATGACGCAGCAGAACTCCACGGGCTGGCCGGTCTCCTGCGCTTTGAGGAAGGCATAGACGTTCACGGATACATCCGCTTTCGAGAGGTCTTTCCCATGCAGGCCGCCGCCAGTGATGCCGTCCGCCATATCGGGGCCCAGCTTGCGGTTGGTCGCGCCGGAATCCACATCTGTGCCGCCCGTCCAATCGCCCAGCGGATTGACCTCGGCACCGGGATACAGCTCCCGAAGCTCGTCCGAGGGAGCGTTGCTCTGACAGAGGATGAGCCGGTCACCATCCAGAATATACTTCCCATCAGTGGGGTATCTCTCGTAGATGGAGCGAGCGATGCCGGAGAGCTCCTGCTGCTCAGGTGTGATACACATTCCTTTGAAGATACCGTTGTCGCCGCAGCGAAAACCGTCACGCTGGTTGTTGGAGAGATGCACATCCTGAGCGACCTCGGTGTAATCAAGTGCGAGGTTACCGGCAATGCGGTGGACGATGCCTTCGATGTCCTCAGCGGACAGATGCGTAGATGTCTCTGCGATGATGTGGCAAACATGATGACCGAGCAGGACTTCAACTGCGATGCGCGGGTCGGGCTCCTGCGAATAGGCAAGGTCGACCAGGGCTCCGGCGATGCGGTCTGCGATTTTATCCGGATGGGCCGGATTCACTTTTTCATACATAGTCAGCTTCCTTTCCGCGCCCGGAGCAGTCGTTCCATCGTATCATCCATCGGAGTGACACAGGTGTACTCGGTCGCGCAGTTTTCTTTTACGATTTGATATATCTCCATCCAGAGCCGGTTGGTCTGGCTCATAAAGTTCTGACTCATCGCCACATAGGGCGACTGTATCGCGCTGCCGGTGGTGGGATGCTTGGCCAGAAAGCCGAACTCTGTCACGGCCTCCTCGCACTGTATCCAGCGGGCCACACTCATGGCGTAGCGCTCCAGAATCTGTGGAGATACCAGAGAGGCGCAGCCTCGCTCGGCCAGCCACTCCCAGGTCTCCTTGTAGATGTCCTCGGCGACCAGCGCCTTGCCATCCTTTTGAACAGCGGAGAGCATTTTGGACGGCTTCGGCATCGCCTGACCCTCCAGCTCGGCAGCGCGGTCATCGAAGCTGATGACCGTAAGCGCCCGTTTGCCGGGATTGCCCTCTGCAATCTTGTCTGCTAAGGGCTTTTTCTTGGCTCCGGCTCCAATACGGGCACCGCCACGGTTGGTACCGTCCTTTGCCATTTCGATTCACCTCCAGTTGCCGGGGTATATTCCCCGTTTGAAATCGCGTTTTTGTGCGCGAAGGCCCACGCCCGTTCCACGGGGAAGAGGCCGTAGAGATTTTGACCGCCCCTACTGGTTCTCCCGATTATGCCAGCGATCACCGCGTTCGGCATGAATCCGGGCATGGCACTCTTTGCAAAGGGCTATCAAATTGCTGCGGTCGTGGGTTCCTCCTTGTGAGAGAGGGAGCTTGTGGTGAATCTCCTCGGTTGGCGTGTACACACCTTTCGCAAGGCAGACTTCACACAGTGGGTGCTCCGCAGCATAGCTGTCCCGGATGCGCTTCCATGCCCGTCCGTACCGGCGCTTGGTGGCTGGGTCACGGTCGTACCGTTCGTAGCGCTGGGCTTCCAGCTTTTCGTGCTCCGGGCAGAAGCGCCTGTCTGTCAGGTTGGGGCATCCGGGAAAAGAGCAGGGCCGTTTTGGTTTCATCGGCATTTCTCAATCACCTCCGGGGATAGAAAAAGCCTCCGCAGGATTGCTCCCACGAAGGCTTGACCCTATTTTTTACACTAACATAATATCGCTTATCAATGTGCCATTCCGTGCCAAAGTGTGCCAACTTTATGCTGGCGGCTGGAAATTTCTCAGGGCCGAGGCATGGATGCGATGAACCGTCCGCATGGACACACTCATCAGCACCACAATCTTCTCCCAACCGTAATTATTGATGTACCGGAAGCGGAGAAGAAGCTGCTCATCCACATTAGCCAGCTGAGAGATAGCGTCACTGATTTCGGCTTTCAAATCTACCAGCCGGTCTATCTCCTCGTTTATCTTTCTCTCCGCGTCGATGATTTTGCAGATGGTCTTCTCAAAGGGCGCTTCCGTGCTCCTCATCTTGGAGACCCGAATGCCGTCATAATTCACTCCGCTCAGGCTGGTAGCCAGGTCGCGCAGTCTGTCCAGCTCGGACAAATCGGAATTGATGCGTTCGTTCAGCCGGTAGGCTTGGGAGAGATATTGCTTTGCCGTCATCTGGCGATTCCTCCTTCCTGTATTTTCTTCATGAGCGCCTCACCATCCAGACCGGAGAGCAGTTCAAACCATCCGGAGCGGAAGAATCGCTCAAGGCTCTGGAGCTCGGTTTGGTGCTTGAGATAGGTTTCGTGCTGCTTGTCTTCCTCATCCCGTGGCGGATTTTGTTGAAACCAGTCGAGCTCCGCATCGTAATCCTTTGCTGCCAGCACCACGATGGCGTGGGCCAGCCGGGTATAAGCGTCATCCACAGGCGTCATACCTCCAGTGCCACTTTGACCGCATCGATAAGTGCGGCCTGTGTTCTGTCCTTGGCCTCCAGCGCCTTCAGGATTCTCTCGTCGATGGTGCCCTTGGTGATGATATGCTGTATCACCACTGTTCCGGAGCTCTGGCCTTGCCGCCACAGTCTGGCATTGGTCTGCTGGTAGAGTTCCAGAGACCACGTCAGACCGAACCAGATGAGAGTGGAACCACCGGCCTGCAGGTTGAGCCCGTGACCGGCTGAGGCCGGATGGATGACGGCCACCGGGATTTTGCCGTTGTTCCAGTCGGCGATGTCTTTGCTGGACTTCAGCTCCCGGACATCAAAGCGCTTTTTGATACGCTGCAGGTCGTGACGGAACCAGTAGGCCACCAGAATCGGCTTGCCATTGGCGGATTCGATGATATCCTCCAGAGCGTCCAGTTTCCGGTCGTGGAACTCTATCGTGTCGCCGGTGTCGGCATAGATAGCGCCGTTGGAAAGCTGGGCCAGCTTTCCGGTCAGGGCCGCTGCGTTAGCAGCAGTCACCTCGCCGTCCGGGAACTGCAGGATGAGCGCCTGCTTGAGCTCCTCGTACCTGTCGGCCTCCGCATCGGAGAGATAGACCTCATAGCGGGTGGAAACCAGCTCCGGCATCTTCAGATGGTCGGTGGATTTCATAGAAAACGTAATATCGGAAATCCGGCTGTATATGGCTTCCTCCGCTCCCGGCATGGGTTTGTAGGAATAGATGATTTGCCCGTTGCGTTTGTCCGGAATGAAGAAGGTGTTCCGGTACTGCGTGATGAAGCGTCCAAGACGATGGCCCATATCCAGCAGCCGGAACTCTGCCCACAAATCCATGAGGCCATTGGACGAAGGGGTGCCGGTCAGCCCAATGATACGCTTGACCTTGGGCCGGACGCGCAGCAGGGCTTTGAAGCGCTTGGACTGGTGGTTTTTGAAAGACGACAGTTCATCGATGACCACGGTATCGTAGTCAAACGGGAAGCCGCTGCTCTCGATGAGCCAGCTCAGGTTCTCCCGGTTGATGATGGTGATGTCCGCACTGACCATCAATGCGGCTTTCCGATCTCTGGCGCTGTCCACAGCAACGGTATAGGTCAGGTCTCGCAGGTGCGCCCATTTTTCGATTTCCACAGGCCAGGTATCGCGGGCCACACGGAGGGGCGCGACCACCAGAACACGATGGGCCTCAAAGCTGTCGAACAGAAGGTCGGCGATGGCCGTCAGGGAGATGACCGTCTTGCCAAGTCCCATATCGAGCAGGACAGCTGCCACAGGATGGGTTTCGATGTAGTCGATGGCATAAGCCTGATAATCATGTGGCTCGAAGTTCATCCAGCATCCCTCCAATCTGCTCAGTGCTGTCAATCACATACACCCGGAAGCCCAGAGACCGCAGCAAGCGGTGCCGTGCCAACTGGAGCGGGCGCGGGGCTTTACCCAGTGCTTTCAGTTCTACAAAGGCAATAACGCCATCCGGTAGTAAGACAAGGCGGTCGGGCATCCCGTCGAAACTCGGAGACACGAACTTTACGGCGATGCCACCGGCCTTCTTAACCATCAGGGATAATTTTTTCTCGATGTCCTTTTCTCGCATATAACGCTCCTTTTCTCTGGTCGTGCAAGGTGTATCAATGCCAATACAAGACTTTTTCTTATTCTGAGTTTTATAGCCCTTAGAAAAAGTCTGTAAAACACATTGATACACCTTGTCATTAGGGCTCTCAGGTCAGGAAATCGTCTCCGGCATCATCCACGTCCGTCCTCAGCCTCACACCCTTGAAATAACGCTTCCTATTCAGGGTCACACGCTCAAATCCGGCGCTCTCCAAAGCGAAATAGAAGTCTGCCGTACTGCGCACATACTCCTTGGTATCGATGCAGTAGTTCCGATACGCCTGATAGAGCGAAGAGGAGCTCTCCCGGAAACCGTCGCCGGTCTCGCACTTGTCCTCCATGAAGTGACCGAACCAGTCGTTCTGGCTCCGGTATTCGTCGATTGCCGCCTTCACGCAGGCCGGGACAGGAATCTGGTAGTCCAGGTCGATGACCTTTTTGGCACCCTCGATGACCCACGCCAGAATGCTCTCTCCGGCATTGTCATAGAGGTACTCGCCGTAGTTCTTGATGTCGCTTTTGCCGGTAATCTTGGCGTTGAACGGGATGACGATGAGCCTACGCCAGATACCATCGTCGGATGCGCTGACACGAGGCAGATGATTGGTGTACAGCACCAGCGTGTGGCAGGGCTTGAAGGAAAACGGGTCTTTGTACTTCTTCTCCGCGAATACATCATCCGTGGAGCAGAGCTGCTTGACCGTAGAATCGTTCAGACGGGCACCTTCCTGCATTTCGGCAGCGATGAGGAGACGCTTGCCCTTGACCTCGGCCATCTCCGGCTTGATATTCCTCCGGCAGCCCACAGTCAGGGTGTCGGCGGAGATGTTGCCGCTGTACAGCCCCAGCACGCGGGACACCGCATTCCAGAAGGTACTCTTTCCGTTCCGGCCATCTCCGTAGGCAATGATGAGGGCCTCCACATAGACCTTTCCGATAGCGGCCAGACCGCAAATCATCTGGACATAGTCGATGAGCTCCTGATTGTGCTGGAAAATGAGGTCGAGGCAGTCCTGCCAGATTTTCTGCCCCTTCTGGCCGGGTGTGACGGAGGTGATTTTTGTGATGAAATCCTCCGGCGAGTGCTCCCGCGCTCCGGCCATTCCCTTGCGCAGGTCGTAGGCGGCCTCTGGGGTGTTGAGGGCAAAACAGTCCGCATCCAGGTCTCTGGGCGAAATCTCCAGCATGGGATGGGATTCCTTCAGCGCCGACGTGATGTACTTGGAGTCCCGGCGCTTGATGACGAACGTCTGATACGCCTTCGCCTGCAGAAATTCCTGAAACGCCTGCAGCTGCTCATCGCTCATGAGCTGTTCGGCCTTGGCCTTGGAGGTGCCGTCCAGAATGGTCTGGGCTCCGTTGTTCTTCATCTTTACCAGCGCATTCATCAGGTCGCGGTTGGCTTCCTTCATCTGACGACGGGTCAGTTCATGGGCCACGGCCTGTGCGCCGGGTTCGGATTCCTGCCAGTAGTGGTCACTGTAACGGATGAAGTGGGTGGCCGGAGAATAGCGGAGCTCCCCGGAAAAGTAGCGGGCCATGACCTCAGCCTGTCCGACGTCCGAATAATCCTCCGGCTTATAGCTGCTGGGGTCGTTATAGGCTTCCGGAGGGACGTACCCGGCCTGCTCCCGGATGCGGGAGAAGAAGCGCTGGGCGCTGTGCCAGATGGTGTTCAGTTCACTGTTCTCCAGCGGAGGCACACACTTGGTGGCCTCGTCCAGGAACGCCTGATACGCCTCGTCGGTATCACCGTACTTTTTGATGACGCGACCGGCGAAGCGGGATATGGTGGCGTTTCGGCTGCCCTCCGGGATAACGGTACTCTGACCAAAACCGCCGTCCGGCAGCTCGGTATCGAAATCGTCCTCCTCCAGAAAGTCGGTCAGGTTCATCCGGCCCGGATACAAGGCGACCTCTGCTGCGGTGGTGCCGAAGAAGAACCGGGCCGCGTCGAGTGCATTGGTGTCGAAGTATGGGAAAATGGAATTGACCAGCTTCTTCATATCGCTGTAGAGCGTCGGGTCGGTCACATAGTCGATGGGAAAGAGAACGTGGAACTTGGGTCGTGCCGCTTTACCGTTTTTCTCCCGCATATTGAAGCGGCTGAAGTGGACGGCAAAGGTGACGCCCGGAAACTGCTGGAGAACGTCCTCCGGGGTAATCCAGTCTTCCGGATTCTCTGAGTGGTCGTTATCACAGTCCACCGGGAGGCAGTCGCTCCCGATGAAGTTGTCGCCATTGCGGTAGCTGTTCTGGTACTCGGCGCAGACATAATCGTGGCAGACGGCTGCCTTCAAAGAGGCTTCGTCCAGCACAACATGCTTGTGCGGATAGGAGCAGTTGCCGGGATTGCCGGTGACGTCGGCGCTATAAATCGTGAACATCAGTCATACACCTCCGCCGCTTCCTCCTCCAGCACCTTCGTGATGAACTTCAGCGCCCGAATCATAGTCTCCAGCTCACAGTCGCCGCCGAGGACGACCTCAAAACCAGGGCAGCCATACTTGTTGACATAGCTGCGGACTTCCATATCCGTGCTGGCTGCATCCTCGATGCGGAAGTAGGTGCGACCGCCGTGGCCGCTGTCGCCGCCCTGATAGCCGGTGGTGCCAGCCTCGACTTCGAGGATGTTGGCGCTGACCACATCGCGGGTATAGGTAGTGAGCTCGGTGCCATCCTTCAGGATGCGGCTGTTTTCTTTGATTTCGTACATGGTCTCAAACCTCCTGACAATCTTCGGTGAAGTAGCGCAAGCGGTAGTTCTTCCACTTGGCGCGTCTGATTTCTGCCTGCATACCCGCAGAGATTCGGCTGCCGAACACCCACACCTCAGAGCACTTGCTCATGATGGCGTTGCCAAAGAATATCCCAAGCTTTCGCTCGTCCGGGTCGGCATCGTCCAGAAACTGCGGAAAGAGCAAATGTGGCGCGACGGGAATATAGCCCTTGTCCACGGCAAACCGGCTGTAGCGTCTGGCGGCATCTACGTTTCCCGCAATGTCCCCAGCGTAGGGAGAGCAGATGTAGACGATGGGCCGGAACGCACGACCGGATCGCTGTTCCTGTTCGACTTTCTTGATGGCCTCGTATGCCGTCAGGTCAAGGTAGCCTTCGCTGTTGCGCATATCGACACTCATGCTGCGGTTCCTCCTTTCCGGGCGGACATAGAAAAAGGCGTCCACCTCTGCTTCCCACTGAAGGTGAACGCCCGATTTGAGCGGATGATTATCAATCTTTTTTGTAAAACGGAGTGGCATAGCCGTCTGCACGGAGCAGCAGCCCCTTTGCCCACGGTGGTGTCCGGCCCATCTGCTCACAGACAGCATCCAAGGACATGTGTGGGTCGGCCTCGATGACCAGCTCATCGTGGATATGCATCACGATGGAGCAGCACCGGAGTGTTCGCATGGCATAGCAGAGGATGTCACGGGCTGTGGCCTGTACGATGTTCTCCACGAACTTGGGGCCGTAGGAATCCAGCCGTTCCCACTTCTTCGTGGAGCCGATGCCTTCATAGGTGATGCATTCGCCGCCGAACTTGTTCGTTCCCACCTTGGGCTTCACATAGGCCACCTTCCTCCCGGATGGCAGGGTGATGAACAACATCCCGCTCCGGCAGGAAAAGGTCAGACCATAGTCGGTGGTGGTGTGCTTGTAGCGGACTGCCTCCATGACAGCTCTGTCCACAGCCCACCAGAATTTCACGATGTTCGGATTGGACTGCCGCCATGCATCCACCAGCTGTGGGAGCTCCTCCTCGGTCAGCCCCATCTCCAGAGCGCCCATCGCCTTGAGCGCACCAACGGAGCCGCCATAACCGAGGGCCAATTCTGCAATCTTACCATTCTGGCGCAGGTGCCCGTTGATGCCATGTTTTTCTACAGGAACCTTGAACATCTGCGATGCACTGGCACAGTAGATATCGCCACCTTTCTCGAAGACCTCCTGCCGCCATGTCTCCCCAGCAAACCACGCGATGACACGGGCCTCAATCGCACTGAAGTCGGCTACGAGAAATTGGGCACCGTCTCTGGGGATAAAAGCTGTACGGATAAGCTGAGAGAGTGTGTCTGGCACATCCTCATACAGCAGCTCCACAGCATCGAAGTCGCCGGAGCGCACCAGAGCACGGGCCTCCGCCAAGTCGGGAAGGTGGTTCTGGGGCAGGTTTTGCAATTGAATGTTTCTACCGGAGAAGCGCCCGGTTCGGTTTGCCCCATAGAACATGAACATCCCACGGGCGCGATTGTCGCTGCAGACGGTTTTCTCCATCGCCTGGTATTTCCGGACGGAGGACTTGGCCAGCTGCTGCCGGAGCGTGAGCACCTCCGCCAGCTCAGGCGGTGCCGTTTTCAGAAGCTCTGCTACGACCTTCTTTCCGAGGCTGTCGGTCTCCATGCCGTTGTCGGAGAGCCATTGCTTCATCTGCTGGACGGAGTTTGGGTTCTCCAATGCCGTCATGCGCTTCATGGAGTCGGTCAGCTCCTGCCGGGAACGGGCATCCATCTGGATGGCCTGCTCCACGAGCTCCATGTCGATGCGGACGCCACGGTCGTTGATTTCTTGGTCGATGTCATATTCCTCCCAGACCTGTGGCGGTACCGGGAACTTGGAGAGCTTCTGCTGGATGCCCATCTCGGCCTCTACGTCACGGGCATTGTAGCGTTTGAACAGCTCCCACTTGTCCGGCGCATGGAAGGGCCGGTTTCGGGTGCGCTGGCCATTCGCCTTGGTGGGAAGACAGGGCTGGCAGAAATATTTGATGAGCTCCTTGCCCTCGGTGAGCTTCTGCTTCTCCAGACCGAGAACGGCACCGACACCCTCCAAGGAAAGCGGCAGGCCCATCGTAGCCGCCCAGACCATGGAACAATGCCAGCTCTCCGGGTCGAGATATTCACCGGTGGGATAACCGAGATACCGGGAGAGGCATACCCGCTCGAAGGCAGCATTGAAGGCCCACTTGATGACGGAATCGTCCTCCAGCGCGGCCAGCACCGCCTTGGGGATATGCTCCCCACAAGCGAGGTCGACCACCTGCACCGGCCCGGAGTCGATGCTGTAGCCGAACAGCAGGATTTCAAAATTGGGAGACTCACAGTAACGATAAACTCCGGTCTTCTGGAGCGGGATGTCGCTGTAGGTCTCGATATCGATACTGAGTGTTTTCATAGGCACATCCTTTCGGAGCAGTGGAATATGGGTGGCGGGATTGCTCCCACCACCCGCTGGATGAGGATTACGATTTGTAGAGCTCCTTCATACGAGCCTCGTGATATTCCACCTCGCGCAGGGCACGCTCCTTTTCAAGCTGCTGGCGTTCGGCCTCCCACGCTGCATTGCGTTTGTCACGCTTGTGGTCGTCGATGGTGTCGATGATAGACCGGACAATCCAGAACACTGCCAGGAGCAGATAGAGGGAGAGCAGAAGAATGCAGAGAATGGTCGTAGCGTTCATCGTGGTCACCTCCCTCAGTCAAGGAAATCGTCATCTTCGTCGGTGGCGAAGTCGGACTCGGCACTGGCCTTGCCGCCCAGAGGCTCACCGTCACGAATCTTCTGCAGATTGTTCAGGCCGCAGGCGATGCCGCGATTGCCGGAGCTGTTGAACGCGTAAAACGTGATGCTGGCGCGACCATACACACCGGAGTAGACCTCAGAGCGGGTCAGGATGGGATTGCGGTCGGCATCCACGATACCGGGAGCGCTGGTGGCGTTGGCGTTGACGAAGTAAGCACCGGCATAGGCGGGGTCATCCGGACGCTCGGTATTGCCATCGCGCAGCGGGGTCTTGATGGCGCTGAGGGCCGGGACAGACTTGCCGTTGCCCTTGAGCTTGGCCTCACCCTCACGGTAGGCCGCTTCGATGGCCGCCTGAATCTTGGAGACGGTCTTGGTGTCGGACTTCGGGATGATGAGGCTGACCGAGTACTTCGGAGCGCCTCCGTTGATGCTCTTGGGCTCCCAGACGTTGGCGTAAGACCAGCGGGTATCGGGGCCGGTGATGACCTTCATGGGATTGGTAAATTTGGTGTTCTTATTCATCGATGTTTTCCTCCATAAAATCATTTTTTGCTGTGTTCATAGCCGGACGCTTATCACTTTCCGGTACGAGCGTGGGTTTTCCCTGTGGCTTTTCAATGTAGGCCGTCAGGAGTTCGCCAAAGCGGGCCTTGCCGAGCAGCTTTTGCATTGCAGTGATGCCCAGCAGCTTCCGCTCATACGGGTCAAAGCCCGCATCGCTGACCGTCTGGATAACGGCAGCTTCATTGGTATATCTGCGATTGGAGCGGCCCTCGACCAGTTTCCAGCCGTGCCATTCCTTCCCGCTGACCGCCTGCTGGAGCGCATACTCCTTGATGTCGGAGGCCCACGATACCAGCGCGTCCACGCGGGACAGGATGTCCTCGATGTCCTCGTCTGTGAGGAGTGGCGGCAGCTTGAAATCGTAGCGGGCCAGCTCCAGATTGGCCTCGGCACGGGCGCGGCATTGATTCTTGGCCTTGCAGAATCCGCACCACTCACCGCAGAGGAAGTTGCCGTCCCCGGCAAAGGCCAGTTCTGCCGTTGGCTTCAGAACCTCGTCCGCCCAGCGGTACAGGTCGTCCTTGGAAATCTCGAACGTGCTGATGTTCTGGCGTCTGGGCTGTACGACGTGAACGCACACGTTGTCGATGTCGTAAATGCCATCAAACAGCTCCAAAGCACCGAGCCCGTAGCATTTCAGCTGAGGATTTTCCACTGCGGAGACGAGTATCCCAAGCCCATGTTTGTAATCAATCACGTGTATGGTGCCGTCCGCGATAAGGATGGCGTCGGAAGTGCCGAAGCCCTGTTCCACCCAGCGAGAGAAGTCCACCCGCTGCTCGATGAGCACCACCGGGTCTGAACAGGTCTCTTTGGCTGCCTCCACCAGTTCAAGGATGTAGGCGACATAGTCATTGGCGCACTCGTCCATTTCCTGGTTGAACCAGGTCAGGTTCTCTGTGGGGTCGGCGGCCTCCATGCCCAGCGCCCTCCGGAGCTTATACTCACAGAGCGTATGGGCATCTGTGCCCTCAGCGGCATAATCGGAGCCCTTATCCTCGTAGAGCTCACACAGCCTCGCAGATGGCGGGCAGTGGAGCCAGCGGTCTGAGGCAGATGCCGAGAGAAGCGCATGTCCATTAGGTGGCATCGGCAAGTCCCTCCACATCCTTGAGCAGGGCCTCATAGTGCTGCGGGTCGACCAGTGAGAGCTTTTCGGCCCCATACTTCCGGAGGAGCTCCCGGATTGCCGCCGTGTGACCGGCGCGGGATTTCTCCGCCAACACCGCCCGTACCTGCTCCAACGTGGGCGCGGGCTTGGGCTCCGGCTCCTTGGGCGCGGGGCTGCTGAACTGACGAGTCAGCCAGTTGGCTACATCATCAATAGCGGCAGCAGCATCGTGCAATTCTTGGATGGCCATAGCCATATCCGCCAGCTTTGACATTGTGATTTCCTCCTTCCTTGGTTTGCCTCTGGTTGTCGAGGGCAGCGAGCTTTTGCGCCAGACGTGCGGAGACGCAGGAGATAGCTTTGAGCACCTGAATCTCCTCGGCTGCGAGGCTGCTGTTCCTGTAGTTGTTGTCGTACACGGTCTTCACCTCCCTGAAGGCTGGTGTCGTTTGTTGCCTTCCACCTCCCACTGAAGGTGAGGAGCCGTTTTGAGCGGAGGAATTTTCAAAAAACAAAAAAGGCCCTCCGGCCACCGGGAGAACCGATGGTCAGAGGGCCGGGAGTGCTGGGGATTAATAGCCCCGGATGCGCCGGAGCTCCGTCCGATACTTCTTCATCTGGTCGGCGAAGGTGCGCTGGGGCCGACCGAGGGCCTTGGCAATGGCGCGGTCGGAGACGTTGCCGTCGTCTATCCACATGGTGATGATGGTGTCCGCATCGGGGTCAAGCTCCCGGAGACGGGCGAAGAGGCGGTCAAGCAGGTCGCGGTCTGCAATGATTCTCTCGATGGCAGGAGCCTCAGACGGAAGCATGTCCATCAGGGTGTCCTCGCCATCTTCACCGACGGGGACGTCCAGAGAAGCCAGGTCGCCGGAACGACGGTACTCACAGATAAGGCAGTCTCCGTCACAGGCCCAGACTTTGCTCTGAGGACAGACGCAGCGTCCATGAGCCTGCTCCTTCATCCGGATGCGGGCTGCCTCCCTGTAGTATTCGTCGCGGACTTCCTTGCTGACCGGAATCTTCTCGCCGGTGGTGCGGTCGTAGATAAAGGGATGGTTTTCTTTTGCGTTGCTTTTCATAAAAATCGACTCCTTTGGATGCGGAATCCGCAGGAGCCGATTTTTTGTCCGTAGAACAGAAAAGGCGGCCGTGGATATAGTTCTCCTGTGAGGAACAACTACAATCCATGGCCGTCAATGCAGCTCTGCGGATTCGGTTTGATTTTTGCTGCGTTAGGCAGCGACAGTGTCTTCCACAATGAATGTGGTCTTGGTGCGGGTTACCCGCGAGATAATGTTTTCACGGGTAACTGTGAATGAGCCGCCAATTGGGACGTTGAACTTACAGCTCGACTTGTGGGGGCCTTCAGTTTCAACCATGCCACTCTGGTCATTCGCTTTGCACAGCAGGCGGCCCTTGCTGTTGCGGATGTCTCTGTAGATGGTGCCGGGTCTCACCTCCTTTCAATGAAAAAAGCCGCTTAGATACACTTCACCATAGAAAATCAATCATGTTGATTGAGTCCTACAGCTTAGCGCGTCTAAGCGGCTTTCCTGTGAGTAACTCCTATTTAGTTCGGCTGTGCACCAATTTCAACAGGAATCTTTTTCTTGTAGATTGGGCACTTAACAAACGCAGTGATTCTGCAGGGGAGCCTGTCGGCGGTTTCAAGGACATGACAGTGTTTGCCTAGCTTACAACGGGAACCTTCATGCGGACATTTATACTCAACGGAATGGGGGGCTGTTGTCATATCTGTCATCAGCACCTCCTGCAGTTAAGGAATCATACGAGGGAGAGTGGCGCTGTCATCGTTCCGTGCATTGCGGATGATTTGACGGACGTCATCTACCTCACTTCGTGTCATCTGGTTGCCCATGACCATGTAAGCAATCACCATACCAGCACTGCGGATAGAGTCCTTGCCGGTAATCATCTTCTTGTTGGCGCTGCCTATCACGAGGATGTTGAACCACAATTCATTGTTAAAAGACCAGTCGATTTGGTTGAGCTTTCCAACGACGGAGTCCCAGCTAATTTCCTTACGTTGGGCCATAAGAGCGACATGCGCAAGCGCCATCTGAGTCACCGGCTTCAGCAGGAGGTTTTCCTCACGCAGATTGGAGACGGGTTTGTTGTTGCGGGTAAGTTCAAGGTACTGCTGGTATGCCTGCACACCATCGAGAGTGATACGCCAGAAGGAAGCGATAGTCTGGTATGCTTCTTCAAGCGCTGCGTTATCTGGCAACATCTTGGAAGAGTATTTTTTGTCCTTCAGGATTGTCTCTGCAATCGTATACAGGGCACTCAATGTCGTGAGGTTCTTGCTGCGTTGGGATAGGGTGTTGCTCTTCCAGTTAACAAGGTCGATACCATTAATCGGAGCTAGTGGGCCACCCTCTTTGAAGAGGCGACGGGCAATAACAGCAAACGTGTCATCGTCACTCGTGATGATATTGTCGCTACGACTGGTCTGTTTGGCGTACTTGTTAATCTTGTTGAAGATTTTCCGGATTTTTGCTGTGTCAGTGTGCTCCACAAGGATGATGCAGAGCTCTTCATTCGCAAGCTCAGGGTGGGGCTGGAGCTTATTCATAGCAGCAAAGGTCTTTGTACCACCCGGAACTCCCATGATACCTCTGATGGCGATTTTCAAACTCAGAAGGCGGTGCTGCCCGTCCAGAGCAATGAGTCGCTCTTTGCCGGGGAGGGTTATGAAGCCCATGTCTGCCATAGGAACGGCATAGGCGTCTGGAATGTTGCCTACGACTTTTGAGAGTGGCTCAAAACGGATTTCATCAAAGCCGGAGTAGATATCCACGATGAGGCTAGAGAAGAAGCGGTCTGGGTCATCCGTGACATACGGAACAATCTCTTCAACGATTCGTTTGATGTCGCATTCTCGTTGCATCTTTTCTTCTGCGGTCATATCTGGCCATTCTGGGAGCTCCTTGGCGATGCCTACCTTGTCGATAAGCTCCCCAGCGGCCATTTTGCAGATGTAGTAGGTTGTCCTACCCATCTTAGCTTGAATACAGCCTAATGTTGCCATAAAACGTCCTCCTTGTTTGTCAAAAACATCTTATGTTTTCATTATACACGCAAGCTGCGTTTTGTCAAGAGGAAAACACGATGTTTTTCAAAAACATGAAAATAGTTTTTAGAAAACCACCAACCGAGACTACAAGACAGAGAGGCCGGGGGCGGCAGAAGGGAATCTTCTCCTCGCTTGATGCGTTCCTTCAGGAAGAATTTGAGCGAGATGTTGAGCCTTCGATTTCGCCAAAACGAACTCTAGATTTCGTCTTCGCGCATTGACATTTCGCCGAAAGCATGGTAAAATATTATAGCTTGTTGTGCGCTTTGATGCTACAGGAGGTTGATTCTATGAACGGCTATATGACTACAAAAGAAGCTGCTGAAAAATGGGACATCACACAAAGGCAAGTGCAAAACCACTGTAAAATGAACCGGATACCCGGAGTGCTAACGCACGGAACGACCTATATGATACCGGAAAATGCTGAGAGACCAGTCTACGGTTTTTTCTCCGGACAGCCATCGGAAAAAGGTAATACTGAAAAATAAGCATTGCCGCGTGTCTTATGGCAGTCTGGGGGAAAAAGAAGAGATGCAAGCACGTAAGGATTCCAGAACACCTGTGAATAAACGCCCATTTGACCTACAGGAAGCAGTCGTATTGTTGGATGTGTATCTCGACATGGTAAAGAATGGGACGTCTATTACGAAGGCTGCTGAGAAAGCATCCGTGCGTCTGCGTAACCTCGCAAAGAGAAATGGATATGTAATCAGTGACAGTTATCGCAGTGCAGGTGGATTGGTAAACCGGCTCCGCAGTCTAGGAGGTCTGTACGAGGGGCAGGAATCAAAATCTGCTCCGGGAACACCTATGTTTTCTGAGGTGGCCTCGCTCTACAAAAACAACAGAGCTCGTTATGAAGGAATCCTAAGCACGGAGAAGAGCGTTGCATCTCAAGATGGTCAGAATTCTGGTGAGCAGCGTGCCGCTCATGGCAAGGCAACAGCAAAGGAAGAACGGAGGGAAATGAACATGGCAGAAATTAGCAATCCTGCTGAACAAGAGTTTTTCCAGTGGCTTCCTAATGCTGTTACGCCATCTGTATTAAAAGATATCCAGAAAGCATATGCACAAATAAACGCTCTCCTCATCAAAGCGCGGGCATTGCCTCAGACGCTAACGAGCGTCACTTCCACAGACGAAGTGGAATCTGCTTTGCGGCGCACGAAAAAGACATTTGTCAATAAGCGCCTTCGCAATACGGCTGTACAGCTCCTTGCGGCTTATATTGTCTATCTTCGTGAAAAAGAAAAAGCTCCTGTTGAAACAGAAGCATCACAACAAACGGTTGAAATTCAGCCTAGCTGGATTAAATATGACTTTACAAATGCTCAGAGTTTTGAGCGTACCGCTCCTGTTTATTGCGCAATAGCTGGAGTACCTATCGAGGGGAAGAATTGGACTCGGATTCTCGTCGGAATCACTGAGCAGGAGCTTGCTAGGCATAATGCAGCAATGGATGGACTTTATAAAGAGTCGCTAATTGCAGCAAAAAAAGACCGCCCCTACCTGTTGGAGGAGCGGCTTGATGGCCTTCATTGCGCCCAGCTTTCAAATGGGTATTGGGTATGTATTAACTATAACATTCCACGCCTCATGGAAATGATACGGGCACTGTGTGTAAGGTGCGGATATACCGAGGAGCAGATTGTTCTCTATGGTGAGGCTAAGGCATCTGCATCAGGTCGAAAGGCCAAAACTACGCCTGCTGAAAAGAAGGATGAAACTCTGACCGCAAAAGGATATGGCGTATCAATAGAAAAATCTGAGGCATACCTCCGGTCTGTTGGACTACAGGGTGCAACAGTAAAAGAACTGATAAAGGCTGTTCAGCCTGATGCGGCGGTTTCGTCCACTGCTTCTGCCTTGGACGGTAGCGTGAACATTATTGCCATGCCTGGTAACCGATATGTTCATGTTGATAGCTTTGTTGACCTGGACGAGGCTGAAGAAGCGTTGGGGCGGATTCTGAGGACACATTTTGCTCAATTTGGAGGTTATAGCAATAACCAGCTTCTCTTCGGGGCTGCCTCCCAAGAGCTGTCGATGTTTTTGAATGACAACGACTGTGAAAACGTTGATGCGGTGTATGCCATTGCCCGATTCCTTTTTGAGAAAAAGGCTGTGGCAGGGGCACCGTACAAATTCTCTACGCCACATATTTTCGAGAAGGAACCAGACTACCCGATGACTCTGCGGGGCCTGATGATTCACCTTGCTAGAAGCAATGGCGGCCTTCTGTATGCTTCCGATGCTAAGGACTATTTGCAGAAGACCATGCTCACCTATGGTGGCATTGGCCAGCTCTTACAGCTCGGCTCATCCAACACCTTCCTCATTTATGATTCAGAACGCTATCTTCTAAGCGAGTCGTTGGGAATCGATGATGCTTGGTGCCTTCGGATGCACGACCGGCTGGATGACCTTTTCCGCAAGGCAAATGTGGCATATGTCATACCGAGAGATATTAATGCTGCGTGGCTGACAACACTGCCGTCGCTGCCGCACGGCTTGGATTGGACGCTCCTTTTATTGCAAGAAGTGCTGGATAAGTATCCTGCCATCGGCTTTAAATCTATCTCTCCGGATTTGAACCAGACGCTCGATACACTTGCCGCCGCGTTCGTCCCGGTTGACTCACCGCTCCAGACCTTCCCAGATGTGGTTACGCTCTTTATGGAGGAGCACCATGATTTGCCGATGCGTATGCCTGGTGAAGATTTGCGGCTGGAACTGCGGGATGCTGGAATGTTGGAAAACGGCGAAATGATTTATGCGCTGCCGAAGGCGTTGAACGACTATCGGTTTGCGTGGTCAAACGAGAACAAAACAGTATATGTGCGCGGGAATAAGTAAACGCGCCATATTAGAATAGAGGTCAATCTATGTACGGATATGAGTGGACGGGTCAAAACGGTATTTACCGTCTGTCAGTTAACAGCAAAATTGAAAAAGAGATTCGTCCTGTGTTTAAAGAGGAGCTGGATTATTTCGGCTTTAACGAACATTGGACATATCCGGACACAGATGCTCCGTTACTTTGGGCCGAGGGAATTCGCCGCTACATTCTGAACGGCACTTGTGTTGCGGAAGCCACGGGCGGTGGATTCTACACGAAACCGACCATAAAAATCTATACTGAAGGTCTGAATCTGGAACCGATTGATGTCGATGCACTCTGGAAAGAAAATGAACGTTTGATGCTCGGCCTTGAAAAGACATCCATGGATTTCATTAGAAAGACTCATGATAAGTACGAAAAGCAAGGAATGGCATTTGCTGTTGCGTTTAGCGGCGGAAAGGATTCCTTGGTGCTCCTCGACCTTGTCAGTCGTACATTACCCCCGGATGAATTCTCAGTGGTGTTTAGCAATACAGGAATGGAGCTATCCACCACTATTCAGTCCGTAGAAAAGGCAAAGAAGCACTGGTCATCGCTTAAATTCTATGAAGCCAAAAGCCATCTGAAGCCCACAGATAGCTGGGAAGAGTTTGGCCCTCCGGGAAGAAGAATGAGATGGTGTTGCGCTGTTCATAAATCAGTTCCAACGATTTTGCTTCTCAGAGAACTAACCGGAAACTATAATATTAAGGTCGTAGTTTTTGATGGTGTGAGAGCTGAGGAAAGCGCTGCGAGGGCTGATAGAGATGAAATTAGCGTTGGCGCTAAGAATATTAACCAAATCAATTGCAGCCCGATTTTGAAATGGGGAACATCCGAGCTGTTCATCTATATGCTCCATAATGGCATTCTTTTTAATGAAGCTTACCGTAAAGGATTATTTCGCGTTGGCTGTATAGTATGCCCCATGTCTTCTGCTTGGTGGGATGGGATTGTAAATGACTGCTATCCAGATGAAATGCGGGAGCTTCTTTCAAATGTCGAAAACTATGCCCGCGCTACAAAACCAGATAGCGAAGTGAAAAAGTTTATAGAGCAAGGTGGATGGAAGGCCCGTATGGGTGGCCGTGGGCTCCAGAACGGTGGGAACCGTGTAGTCGAAAAGATTGCTGATGACAAGATTTCCTTTAGTTTTGTATCTAAGCGTCAGAACTGGCTTCAAGTCTGCAGTATTCTTGGCCCTATCGTATATAGGGACAACGATATATACACCCAGTTAATCGATAAGCAAGAGTTCCAATTTCAGATTTCTGGCGAAACTAAACCTGTTGTGACATACTGGCCTTATTCTAAAATGGACAGGTTTGTTCTTAGCCATCTAAGGGGGATTGCAAACAAAACCGCATATTGCTTTGGCTGTAAGGCATGTGAAGTTCAATGTCCTGTTAATGCATTTTCGATTACTGAAAACGGTAAGATTTACATCCGAGAGGATAGATGCATCCACTGCTGCAATTGTATTGAATTTACGAATGGGAAGGGCTGCTTGGCAGCAAAGTCTCTTTCCGTCACTGGAGGGGAAAACGGTATGGATTTAAAGGGAATGAATAGGTATCAGCATTTTGGACTTCGTCGTCCTTGGCTGGAACACTTCTTCGAGCACAAAGAAAACTGCTTCACTATGGGTTCTTTAGGAACCCGCCAGTATGACTCGCTTAGGGTTTGGCTAAAGGAAGCTGGCCTTTTGACGGCAACGGGTAAAGGTGCAAAGTCTGGTGTTCCGACACCGCTCTTTAACAAAGTCCAGCCTCTTGGAGCCGGGAACCCTTTGACGTGGGCTGTCATCTGGACAAACCTTGCTTATAATTCCATCATTTCAAAATGGTATATGCTGAATGCTCCTGCGGGAGAAATTTATGAGAAGAACGATTTGATTTTCCTTCTTGGAGATGATTATTCGAAGTCAACGCGGGATAACGCGGTAACCGCTCTACTTGAAACCTTCCGGCATAGTCCCATCGGTACTGTTTTGAAGCAGGGCATCCCGATTCCAAACGGAAACAGCTATAAGTTTTCAAAACAGGGATGGAATACTCCGGATGCGGTCGCTATTCTCTATGCGTTGTATATGTGGGCAGAAGCAACGGGCAGATATACCTTTACGCTTGGCCAGATGGCTGTAGCGAGAGGAAACGCCGAGGCAAAAGGCGTAGACCCCGTGTCCATCTTCGGCATCAATCCTGACCGCTTCAAGGACATCCTGCAAGATATTTCCCTTCAGTTCGACAAGTACATCCGCACGACCTTTGTCGCGGATTTGGACAATGTCCAGCTTTTCCCGGAATACAAGTCTCTTGATATTCTGGATTTAATCGCAAAGTAAGGAGGAGGAATCATGGCTAAGTATAATACCTACATTGAGCTGAGCCCACACTATGAATCGGTGGTGGATATTGATTCTGAATCCCGTCATCCCGATATGTGGCAGGAATACATTGTCCATGAAGATATGAAAGGAGCCATTGAGAAAATCTGTGACTCCATGAAGTATGAAGACGAGGATAAGCGTCGTTCCTTTTGGATCCGCGGTGCATATGGAACTGGCAAGAGCTATGCCGCGATCGTTCTGAAGCATCTGTTCGAGGATAAACCTGAGTCTATTCGTAAGTTCCTTTCCAACCAAATGCTGATCCCATATAGAGAACGGTTTCTCTCCATTCGGGAAAAGGGAGAGTTCCTTGTTATCTGGAAGAGTCAGGCTACCGACATTAAGAGCGGCATCCAGCTCATGATGACAATGGAGAATGCCATCCGTGAAAAGCTCAAGGAGAAATTTGACGCATCCGCATACTACGGTAAAAGATCCTTGGTTGCTGCTGCACAAGACGCTGTCAACGATTCCTCTATCAATTGGGAAGATCTCTTCACAAACCAGACGTATGCTCTATATGAAGAATATGGCTCTGTCGATGATTTCCGTGAGGAAGTGAACGCGGGGAACCTGAATGCAGCAAATGTTGTCGCACGTATCTATCGAGATAAAGGCTGGGGTTTCTTTACTTCTCTTCAGATGTTCAAAGATTGGGTCGCCGATGTCATCGAGGGGAACAGCCTTCAGGAAACAGGTATTATTTTTATCTGGGATGAATTTACCTCTTATCTCCGCAATAATCCAGCGGACGATATTCTTCAGCCACTCTCCGAATTCAGCAAAGAGCAGCCGTTTTTTATGTTCCTCATCGTCCATGACGCGAAAGACTGGATCAATCAAATCGGTGAGGAAATCTATGCCAGAATAGTTCATCGGTTCCATGACCTTTCGTTTCATGTCAGTGAAAGCGCAGCCTATGAGTTAATTGGAAGCTCCATTCTCACTCGTGCGGGAATGGAAGAACAGTGGAATGCGGAAAAAGATAAGCTGATGAAATCCATCAGCAAAAACATCGCTGACTTCGACAATCTGGACATGAGCAGCAAAAAGGAACGTTTTCGGCAGCTTTGCCCACTGCATCCGATGACGCTTTCACTCCTTGCAATTGTTGCCCAGAACTTCGGAGCATCGCAGCGTACACTCTTCCGCTTTATGAAGGACACAAAAGAGTCCGAAGAGAATGTCGGCTTTATCTATTACATCAATAATTATGGCCCGGACGACTGGCGGTGGTTGACCCCGGATTTCCTGTGGGATTATTTCTTTACCAGAGAGAGCGACGTTCGTAGTTTTTCAGCAGAGGCCAAAAGCGCATATCAGCATTTTATGGCGAAGCGTGAATACATCGCAGACGATTATCACATGCATGTGTTCAAAGCGGCCATGCTGCTGATTGCGGTCATGTCCTCTGGAACGGTCAGCAATCTTTATAGTCAGGCCACACAGCGCAAGGTTTCTGCTACCAGAAGCACTTTGTATAAATGCTTTGCTGGTCAGCTGACCAAGGAAGATGTGGAAATGTACCTCTCCGACCTTGAGCAGATAGGTGTGCTCCGCCTTGATGTTATGACGAACGGAGATATGCGCCTACAGATTCCCTACACTGGAAACGCAGACACATTCGATGTTCACAAAGAGATGCTCGTCAAGAAGTATACCCGCTACGAATTATTTAAGAAAAACGGGTATTTTGCAAAGTCCATGGAAGCAAAAATCTGGGACAAGACAAGCGCATCTTATGGCAGAATGTTTATCGCGGCCTGTGATTCCGGAACGACGTCAATGAATGCTCGTTTCGGAGAGGTTCAAACGGAACTGAAAAAGTGCCCGTATAAGTTCGGAATTCTTGTCATAGCGATTTCCGAATCCAGTCAGTTTGCGGCAATGCAAGAAAAAGTAAAGACTCTCGCCGCTCAGGACGAAACAGGGCGCATGGCTATTTACCTTCTGAAGTCTCCGCTGACCGAAGACCATCTGGATAGATGGTATAATGCTATGACACATTCTGAGCTTGCTGGCGACGAAGGTAAAAGCGGCGATTCAGAACGGTATTCGGATGAGGCAAGCAGCATTATTGAGGAGTGGTCTGCGCCTGCAATGGATGACCAGCTTATGGTTGTTTGCGGAGATAAAGTATATCCGTCTGAATATGGCACCTCTTACTTTGCCACAAAACTGGAGAAGGATATAATCTTCGGTTCCATTTTCACTGCAGCTCCTGAACTTATCGTTTCGACGAATACTGCCTTTAAGAAGATTCAGCAGAGCACTGCCTTGGCTGGTGTGCAAAAAACATCTCCTAATACTCAGGTCGGCAATATTGTAAATGGTCTGAAGCAGGCTGGTGTGTGGGATGTTGAGGGCCTTGAAGCACTCGCGCAAAGCAAAGGAAACGATGGCGCAGCTGCAGTTGCCAAGATTGCGAGCTTTATCTTACAGCGTTTCTCTCAAGGGACGCAAATTAAATTGGATGCTCTTTGGCAGGAACTCCAGGACGCGCCTTATGGCTACTATAATTGCATGGCCTGCGGATACATCCTTGGTTTCTTGCTGCGTTACTATGTCAACAGTGAGTTTAGTTGGAACAAAGGAGATAATAATCCGTGGCCGCTGACTGACCAAACACTAGCCACGATGATTACCAGCCTCTGCAAAGAGGAAGTTATCAACAATTATCTTTCCCCCGGCTCTGAAGTATGGCAGAAATTCAAGCCTTATGTGCAGAAGGTCTTTCAGCTTCAGGACAGCGAAGCGGTCAATGAAACCGAAGCTCGGAAGTACATGTCCAAGCAGTGTACAGAGAAGGCTGGCGCTCCATTCTGGGTTCTGAAATACGCTCCAGAAGAGAAATTTGGTGGCGCAGCTGCAAAGCAAACGGCAGATGAGATAATAGACCTGTTCTGCGATTTCCTGTCTGAGAACGGTGACCAAGAGCAGGTAATGGGAAACATCACTGTAAAGTTCACCGGACATGGGCCTGTTCGGAAAGCGCTTGCAAGCCTTTACTTTGACCAGAATACAGTTTATGACGCGTTCAGTTCGTTCATTTCTCAGAAATGCAATGAACTTCAGGAACTGCAAAAGGCCATTGGCCTTACAAGTCATGACTTGTTTGACGCTATCCATCAAATGATGCAGGGGCAGGTTTCCACTTGGACAGAGGCCCAAGTAGAGGAAAAACTTTCTGAACTTTGCATAGAGTACCGGGTTGTTGCCATCTTGAACGATGCACTGACCGTTAAGCGAAAGAGCATCAAGCTTCTCAGCGACGATATTGCAAACATGTTCGACCACATGAAAGTTCCAGGAACCGTTATTGAGAAACTCGGCTTCAGTTGGACACCTGCGCTGCAGGCGATGAGGGTTATTTCTACTACGCAGTGGTCGAAAATTGAACTTGCAGACAGAGAAAGCTATGCAGAGCTTTTGAAATCGGATGCGCAGAAAGTGTGGGGCTTTGTTTCATCTTCGAAACCACTTCTGCAACGGTATATGGAATCCCATGGACACAACTGCACTGACGAGGAGCTTGACGGCATCTACAAATCTCTGAAAACTGTAAACTATAATTCTCCGGCTGCAGATTTTGATGCCCGAATCGACGCGCAGCTGAACAAGGTTGCCTATAACAGAAACAAAGTACGCATTCAGGAACTTTGGAAAGAACAGAGTGGCTATGACTCCATCACCCTTTGGTGCGCAAACTATGCCGTACCCATCCAGTGGGTTGTCAGTGATGAAGTACTTCCTCACATTATAGTGCTAAAGACTGTGCAGGACGGGAAAATTGCGGACAATACTGCTCTCCATAATGCTACGCAGTTTTTTGAGACACACACTGTCAGCGCTCTGAAAGACAAAGCATTTATTGCCAGTTGCTTTATCTCCCAGATTGGCGAAAGCTATCGTAGCGCTTTTGAATCATCTGGGCCGGTGTTAGTTTCTCGACTGAAAACTAACACGAAATTGACCTCTGATGTTTATTCCTGGGCCAACAAAGTGGGAGAAATCCGAAAGACGGTTGATGCTTTCCTTCGTGATAAATTCTGTGGAGAAGCAAAGAAGAAGGTAAAGTCAATGCCGGAGGCACAGCTGCGTGACAAGGTCGTACAGCTCCTCGACGAGAATCCCGACCTTTATACGCTGTTTATTAAGTGAGGAGGCTAAATCGTGACAATTGCTGAAATCAAGGAAAAGCTCAGCCAGGAACGTGGCTTCGGTTCCCGGTACCCTGCACGGATTATTTTCGTCGAGAATCTTGACGACTATTCTGCGCTTGAGCATCAGCTGAAGGGTATCTGCGATGTCACGATAAATGTGGCCGATTTTTGCCGTGCGCCAGATACTGTCCCTCAATTTGACCAGATTAAGAACAAGTTGAAGGAATGCGAGGGACAGCAGGTTTTGCTACTCTCTGTTGGTGAATACCTACGTTTGTGCACGAAACGTGAATTAAATCCTGACCGTCTCCAGTTCAGAGCGTTTTGGGAAACGCAGCAACCGGAAGCATCCAAGACCAGAGTTATCATTCCCGTTTTCAATTGTAGAGATATCTTTGACCGGATTATCGGAGCAATTGATGAGCGCCAAGAAGATTATGTCTGGATGCTCGATTCTGCGCCATCAGTTGAAAGCTATACCGTATCTGTATATTCCCCCAAATTTAAGGAAGCCATTAACCCAGATGCAGATAATTTGACCTCATGGTTCCGGGACTGGCAGATAATTCTTAGAAGAAATGTGCCCTGCTCAGTCGTGACCATGCAATACAGGAACGTCGAAACAGCCTATGGTACAGTTAATATTAAGCCCATTGATAGTCCATTCAGATATCTTGCGGACATTTTGGTGGACGGCAATCTACTAATTGAAAAATGGCAAAGCAATGACTTCTGGAGTCGCGTTGTTAATTGTACCTCACATTATGCGGCAAAGACGGCATCGTTTGATAAAGTCGTACTCGATGCATTGAATGTCAATGAGTTTGACTTTGTTTCTGCTGCGGCAAGATGGGAAACTCTGAACGATTTTCAGAAGAATCTTGTTTGGCTCTGGTATAGGGTATATCCGACCGATGAGTACTATAGTTATGCTTGCAAAAAGGCATCATGTGCTTCTGAAATTCCGGAGAAGATTCGGGATGAGATTTTGCTCATTTCAAACAGGAGCGACCGATGGATTGAGGAGCGGATGGCTGCTGTTCGAGCTTTGTCTTTTCATACCTTTGATGACTCGTATTTTGCGCTCATGGATAAGCTACCGTTGGACGAGACAAAACTGAAACTCCTTACTTATCAGACTCACGAAGAAAAGACATATGCTGTCAAGGTTATCAGTAATATGCTTCGTGGTGGTGCTGAACCAAGCGCGATAGCTACTACCTTGTTAGAACGTGATTATCCATCTTTGGCATCGTACATGAAGGATGAAACGGGCTGTGATGATGTCATAGATGAGTATATGGCATGGTATCGTAAGAACAAAATCATCAATCGATATCCGGGCGACTATCCAGTCCAAATGACTTTTGACCGATTTGATGCTCGGTACAAGCTCATGCATAAGCTGCAGGGGCAAGACTGCGTGTCATTTTGGATTGACGGATTTGGAAGTGAATATACGCCCTTGTTTCTATACGAGCTAAAAGTTCGGGGCATTGTTCCGGAATCCGTAAAACTAGCCACTGCACTCCTACCCACAGAGACAGAATATAATCATCAATGGGACGAACACGACCCCATGACCATTAAGTGGGATAGGCTAGATTCCTTCTCGCATAAGGGAATGCCAGATGACAAAAGCTACTATTCCTGCATTGTCCATCAGCTTTCCGTGGTTTCTGATGCGGCTACGAAGGTTGAGGAGCTCTTGGAGAACCACGAGTATGTAGTTGTGACTGGTGACCACGGGAGCAGCCGTTTTGCGGCACTTGCGTTTCATCAGGAAAATGTCGTCCCAATTTCTGCTCCCAAAAAGTCAACGGTTCGTAGCTTTGGAAGATTTTGTGAGCTCGATGATAATGCTGGAGATGTCATTGCTTTGCCAAATACGGTCGTAGCTACCTCAAATGGCAAGCGCTATCTAGTTATGGATAGCTACCAGCACTTCTCGGTGAGCGGCAATGCCGCTGGTGGAAACACGGATGAACATGATGTTGTTGGGGAAATCCACGGAGGAAATACAGCGGAAGAAAGGCTCGTGTCTGTTATCGTAATCAAGAGGAAGCAGCCTCTTCCTCCTGTAACATGCAAGCCCAAAGGCGGCCTGTTTGCTACAAAGAAAAACGGGCATGTAGAAAAAGCTCTGCAATTCAGCCGCCCCATATCAACGCTGGAAGTTTCTTGTGATAACAAGGAAGCCACCTGTACGATGAATGCGGATGGTTCATGGCTTGTCATTTTGGACGGTGTTACAACTGATGACATTACCCTCTCGGTAATAGCTAACGGGCGGCTTCTTCCCAATGTAACTCTTAAGGTTAAGGCTCGAGGCATCAGTAAAAACGATGACCCGTTTGGTGGGATGGGCCTATGAGAAGAAAAATAGAATGCTGTGAGTGCGAAAAAGCACTAAAAAAAGATGAGGTCGCTTTGTGTAAAAAACTGCTTGGTACGGACACAGAAGATTATTACTGCATAGACTGCTTGGCAGAATACTTGGAGTGTACAAAAAATGACCTCGAAATAAAAATCCAAGAATTTAAGGAACAGGGATGTACACTATTCCTATGATGGGAGGAGGAACCAATATGCTGGAAGATAAAGTACGCGATGTTTTTTTCGACATGGTGGTGCTGAAAAATCCAGAAAGGACAGAGTTCTTTTCCAATTTAAGCCTGCCTTCATATATGCGTGACTGGCTAGTAATGAAGTTTTCGGATGACGACGGAATCATTGACTACGACAGCGTACTGAGATATATCCGCCAGTATATTCCGAGCCGCGAGGATTTTGAGCAATTTAAATTTGAGATGGTGAACGGAGAAACCGTCCGCTTTCTGGCTAGAATCCGTGTAAATGTCGATATTAAGACCGGGAAGACCTTGTTTGAGCTTCCTGATTTTGGCGGTTCACGTTCCGGCGCATCCGGGGAAGTAGCAAATGATGTTGTCTCTCGGTGGAAGGAAACACTCCTCAAAGAAAGTGAAAACTGGGGTATTGTTGAGCTGATTTGGGGCAAAGATTACTCCTCTCGTCAAGGAAAAGGTGTAATTAAACTCATCGAGTACAGTCCATTTTGCCCTTACACTGTAGATCTAGAATTTTATAAAGAGGCCAGACGAGCTTTTTCTATCGAAGAATGGATTGATGTGTTAATCTCCGCTGCTGACTATAATCCCGCTGGATACGATTCAGAACAGCAAAAACTGTATGTTCTTCGCCGACTTCTTCCTTTTGTTGAGAAGCGTCTAAACTTGATGGAACTCGCTCCGAAAGGCACGGGAAAAAGCTATGTTTATCAAAAAATCAGTAAGCGTGGCTGGCTAATTTCTGGCGGAACAGTTTCAAGAGCTTCTCTTATTTATGATAACCAGAAAAAAACTGGTGGCTTACTGACTCGTTTTGACTTTGTCGGTTTTGATGAAATACAATCCATGACCTTTGATAAGCCTAGCCAGATTCAGACGGCACTGAAAGATTATATGGAATTCGGTGAGGTTCAAGGGTTTGATGCTCAGGTCGTTGCCGATGCTGGGGTAATTGTACTTGGTAACATCAACGCCAGCCGGTTCAATGTTAATGAAAACATGATGGAAGAGGTAAGTAGCGTCTTTAGTGAATCTGCCTCACTTGACCGGTTCCATGGCTTTATCCCCGGCTGGATGATTCCCAGAATGCATCAGGGACTTGTAGCAAATGGTTGGGCACTCAACACAGAATACTTTGCTGAGGTACTCCATCTTCTCCGCGACGATTTAACCTACACTACAATAGTAGATGAATGCTTGGCAGTTCCGGCAAAACCTGATAAGCGCGACCTTACGGCAATTAAGAGGCTTTGCACGGCATTCGTTAAGCTTCTATATCCAAATGCGACATGCAAGGATGACATACCTGCTGACGAGTTCATTAAGTATTGTTTGGAACCTGCAAAAGAGATGCGAGGCGTTATTAAAAGACAGCTTTGCATTATAGACCCGAAAGAATTTAATGTTCCGGGGAAAAAAGATATTCCGGACATACAGTATAACTATCTGTAAGGTATTAATATGAGAAGATTGATTTACGCTGATAACGCAGCTACAACACAGATGGATATTGCTGCGTTCGAGGCAATGAAACCTTTTCTTACAAATGAATATGGGAACGCCTCACAGCCCTATGCTTTTGCCCGGAAGCCCAAAAAAGCATTGCAGGATGCGCGGGAAACGATAGCCTCTTGTATCGGTGCAGCGCCCGAAGAAATATTCTTTACATCGGGTGGCACCGAGAGTGACAACTGGGCTATAAAAGGTTCTGCCTTATTGAATGCGAATAAACATGCGACCATCACATCCGCATTTGAACATCATGCGGTGCTACATCCCTGCCAAGCACTTGAGCGGAGTGGGTATCCCGTTGCGTATATGTGGCCTTCAAGGGAAGGTTATATCACGACTGAGATTCTAAAGGAATATATCACGGATCAGACTCACCTTACTTCGGTGATGTTTGCAAACAATGAAATAGGAACAGTTCAGCCGATTAAGGAGTTGTGCGCTGTAGCACATGAAAACGGGTCTCTTTTCCACACTGATGCTGTTCAGGCAGTTGGCCATATACCGGTAGATGTTCACGACCTTGGCATAGATATGCTATCTGCATCTGCACATAAATTTAACGGCCCCAAGGGTGTCGGGTTCCTGTATATACGAAGTGGGCTTAAAGTAATGCCCTATTCTGACGGTGGAGCACAAGAATTTGGATTACGCGCAGGGACAGAAAACGTTGCTGGTATTGTTGGGATGGCAGTGGCTCTAAAAAACAATTATGACGCCCTTGAAGACAATACGAGGTATGTAGCGAGGTTGGAATCCAAGCTTGTTAGTTTGCTTGAAAGTACGGACATCAAATATGTCCGGAACGGAGGAGCAAACAGACTTCCGGGACTCCTGAGTCTATCGTTTCCAGGAGCTGATGGAGAGGCCATCTTACACCGACTGGATTTGACAGGAATATGTATTTCTACTGGCTCTGCATGTAATAGCAAAAACACAGAGGTTTCACACGTTTTGCAGTCTATCCGACTTGATGACGACTATGCTAAGGGTACAGTCCGAATCTCTCTTGGAAAATCCAATACAGAGGAAGATGTTGAGGCGATATTGAAGGCGCTGATGAAAATCTTCCGCGCATAATTGTACTTTTTAATTTTACCTGAACCATTTAATTTTGGCATACTTTTTAATTATTCCCTGAGCCAGCCGTGCTGGAGCTCAGATTCCAGCATCAGGCACACCTCGGCTGCGCTCTGACGGGGCAAATTGAACACCAACAAATACAGTGAAAACCGCAAGAAACGCCTTGTTTCCTGCGGTTTTCGCTATTTTTATACACTTTTCCGGCGACCGGGCTTGTATCAAAGATTACGTCTTTATAGATCCCCCCTACAACACCGGCAACGAGGGCTGGGTCTACAACGATAACGTCAATGACCCAAAAATCAAAAAGTGGCTGGGTGAAGTCGTCGGCAAAGAAGGCGAAGACCTCACCCGCCACGACAAATGGCTGTGCATGATGTACCCGCGCCTAAAGCTGCTGCAAAAGTTACTGGCGGATGATGGCGTTATTTTCATCAGCATCGATGAGAATGAGCAATCAAATCTAAAACTGCTCTGTGATGAGATTTTTGGCATCTCAAATTATAGAACAATGATTTCATGGCAGCGTAAATATAGTGTGAGCAACAACTACAAAGGAATTGCAACGATTTGTGAGTACATTTTAGTATATTCAAAATCAGACTGTTTTCAAAATCATTTGCTTCCCCGCAGTGATGATTCAAAAGCACGTTATATTAATCCTGATAATGATTCGAGAGGTCCATGGAAAACGGTAGACTATCTTAATCAGGCAACCCCTGCACAACGTCCGAATCTATGCTACGATATTACCAACCCTTATACAGGCCAAGTAATTAAAAATAAATCCAAAGCATGGAGATATGAGAAAAGCACACACAATCGACATGTTGCTGAAAACAAAATCTGGTGGGGGATTGACGGCAAAAACACTGTTCCTGCTTTGAAACTGTTTCTTTCAGAAGTTCGTGATGGAATGACACCGCATAATTGGTGGCCATATAATGAAGTTGGCCATACGCAAGAGGCCACCAACGAACTTGTCACGATTTTTGGTGAAAAATCCGTATTTGACTATCCGAAGCCGACACGTCTAATTGAACGTATTTTACAAATAGCATCTGACCCTAATTCTATTATCCTCGATTCCTTTGCTGGTTCTGGTACGACTGCTCATGCTGTTTTGAACATGAACAAGGCGGACGGTGGGAAGCGGAAGTTTATTCTTGTGGAGATGATGGATTATGCCGACAGCATCACCGCCGAGCGGGTGAAGCGGGTGATCCATGGGTATGGCGAAGGGAAGAAGGCTGTGGAAGGGACAGGCGGCAGCTTTGGTTTCTATGAGCTGGGGGAGCCGCTGTTGATTGGCGATTGTTTGAATGAAGCGGTGGGGACGGAGAAGATCCGGGAATATATCTGGTTCACGGAGACGAAGCGGCCGTATGCTCCGCCCCGCGGCGGCAACCCGTATTATCTGGGAGAGAACAATCATACGGGGTATTACTTTTACTATGAGCCGGACCGCATGACGGTGCTGGACTATGCATTTCTCTCGACCATCACCGAGAAAACGGATGGGGCTGTCATTTATGCTGACCGCTGCGCGATCTCTCAAGACAAGTTGGTAGAGATGGAGATCATGTTTAAGAAGATCCCCCGTGACATCAGCAGACTGTAAGGGAGTGTCTGTTCTATGGAGCTGAAAAACTATCAGAGAAAGGTGATCGCAGACCTGATTCGCTATCTGGAGCTGTTAAACGAAACGATGCATTACAAAGCGGCGTTTCGCTGCTTCTGGGAGGAGAAGAGCGCACCGGCGTTGGGGCTGTATCGGGATGTGATTCCCGGCGTTCCGAACCTCTGCTTCAAAGTGCCAACGGGCGGCGGCAAGACCTTTATTGCCTGCAACGCGATCCGCCCGATTTTCGAGGCGCTCCCTGTGACCAAAACAAGAGCTGTGGTGTGGCTCGTGCCGTCCGATGCCATTCTGAGGCAAACGGAGAAGGCGCTGAAGGATACCTGGCATCCCTATCGTCAGAAGATCGATGTGGATTTTGGAAGCCGTATGGAGGTTTATACCAAGCAGGAGCTTTTGAATGGCCAGAATTTCAATCCGACGGCGGTGGCAGAACAGCTCTCTATTATGGTGTTATCCTATGATTCTTTCCGCACCAGCAAAAAGGAAGGACGGAAGGCGTTTCAGGAAAACAGCAATCTTGCTGAGTTTGCAAAGGTATTGGGCAAACCGGACAGCCCCATTGAAGACGCGGATGAGACGGCGCTCTTTCAGATCATCAACCAGCTCAATCCGCTTGTGATCGTGGACGAGAGTCATCATGCCCGGTCAAATTTGAGCCTGGAGATGCTGGAAAACTTCAACCCATGCTTCGTGTTGGACTTGACGGCCACGCCGCAAAAGAAAAGTAATATCATCTCCTATGTGGATGCCGTGCAACTGAAGCGGGAGAACATGGTCAAGCTGCCTGTGATCGTCTATAACCGGGATAATCAGAAAGAAGTATTGGTTGATGCCATCGACTTGCGCAGCCGACTGGAAGAAATGGCAGAGACAGAGCAGCAGGAAACAGGCCGCTATCTTCGTCCAATCGTTCTCTTTCAAGCAGAACCGAGAGGCAAGGAGGATGCAGCTACGTTTGAGAAAATCCGGGATCACCTTGTAGATGCTGGGATTCCGAGAGAGCAGATCGCCATTCGCACAGCGGACGTTAACGAGCTGAAAGATACGGATCTGATGTCTCCCGATTGCCCTGTGCGGTACATCATCACGGTCAACGCACTGAAAGAGGGGTGGGACTGTCCGTTTGCTTATATATTGGCATCTCTGGCCAACAAGAACAGTCAGGTGGACGTGGAACAGATCGTGGGGCGCATCCTCCGACTGCCGCATACTACCCAGCATAGGCAGAAAGCATTGAATCAATCCTATGTTCTGACCTCTTCCAGCGATTTTAACGCAACCGTCCAGCGCATTGTCAAAGGTCTGAACAATGCGGGATTCAGCGACAGGGATTGTCGTTTGCCTGAGGTGGCCCCGCAAGCAGAGCAGGAAGCGTCTCTCATACAGATGGTGTTGGACGGAATGCAAGAGATGGGTGATACTGCGGAACGATCCATGGAGAACGGTTTCGAGCTGGATGGGAAAGCCATCGGGGAGGCATTGCAGCGCCGCAGGGAAGCAGAAAAATTGCCTGGCTCTACGATAAAAGTGGATATGATGATCGCAGAGGCAGAGCGAGCGGGGCAGACCTACGATGATACGATGACACAGGTTGGCTATGATCCCTATATCCAAACTATGTCATGGGAGGAGCGAGAGAACGTGACGACATTTTCTGTCAAGCCGGAGTTTCGGGAGGAGATCAAAACACTTCAGCTCCCGCAGTTTTTCGAGGTGATTCCGAATACGATTTTTACGGACGGTTCCTATGTCCTGCTGGATGAAGAACAGCTTTCCAGCGACTTCACCCTGAGAGACAAAGATACCATCATTGACTTTTCTGCAGCAGAGGACGAAATTCGTGAGATCGACGTGCGAGAGACGGAAGACGGTCTGCCAAAAGTATTCAAAATGAAAAGCGCTGAACAGAGGTATTTCAAAGAATATTTCAATCGCATTCCGTCTGAGAATCGTGTCCGTGTCTGTAAAGATATGGTGTTCCATAAGCTCAACAAAATGAACGGCATAGATGCGGAGGAGCTGAGAGATTATCTTGAGCGTATTGCAGGAAATATGGATAAGGATCAGCTTTCCGCCATGGAAAAAGCGGTTCAGGCTTACGGAGAGAAGATCAAAAATAAGATCAATTATCTCCTGAAAATACATTGCCGGGAGACATTCTTCGATTGGTTGCAGACAGAACGGATCATTTGTAAGCCATCTTTCCGTCTGCCGGATCAGATCCATCCAACAACGCACACCAACATTTATGGGAAGTCGTTGTATCAGGCAGAGGAAGACAATATGAATCGTCTGGAATCTGATTTGGTTTACGAGTTGACTGCCCTGCCGAATGTACGATGGTGGCATAGAAATATTTCCCGACAGGGATTTTGTATCAATGGTTTTATCAATCACTACCCGGACCTTATCATCCGGACAGAAAAAGGCAAGATCATTTGTGCAGAAACCAAAGGAGAACATCTGAAAAACGAAAACAGTCAGGAGAAAATCGAACTGGGTGCCGCCTGGAGCAACCATGCTGGGAGTCAGTTCCGTTATTATATGGTCTTCAAAGAGGAAACGGATCTGCCCAAGGGTGCAGTCAGCATGAGCAAATTTTTAGAGATCATCAAAGTGCTGTAACGGCAGAAAATAAAAAGAGGAGCCACAGCTTGACATGCTGTGGCTCCTGGGTTATACTATATGCGTGAAGGGTCAGCTAGCAGACGGTTGATCCCTATATTGTACGACAGTAAGCCGCTGGGGGGTTCAGACCGGGCGGCTTACTTCTTTTTCTCATCGTCGTGGCGATGATGGAACTTGTAGATGTCGAACAGGGCACCAAACACGGCGCAGCCTGCCATAATGACAGCACAGATCTCAGTGATCGTCCAAGACACGGCATTCACCTCCTTCTCAAGAGACGGAAGGTGAAGCAGAAGTACACCCTCCGAAATGATGATGAAGGATGAACCGCCAAGCGCCAGCGTTGCCTGCCGACGCAGTATAACTTGGTGCTATACTACCATAGTTCGACAAATTCTGCAAGACTTGATGAAAAACAGGCCCCCTGCCGCTTGGCAGGGGGCCTTGTGCTGTGTGGGGTTATTTGTCCTCGTGGGTCTTTTTGTGGGTGGAGGGCAGGTGGTCGGTCTTGGGGTCGAACTTGCGGATGACGCGGGCGGGGACGCCGGCGACGATGGTGTAGGGGGGCACGTCTTTCGTGACGACCGACCCGGCCCCCACGATGGCTCCGTCCCCGATGGTGACGCCGGGGACGATGGTGACGCTGGAGCCGATCCAGACGTTTTTGCCCGTGACGATGGGGGCGGGGTAGGTGGTGGAGCGGTGTTCCGGGTCAAAGTCGTGGTTCATGGTGGTCAGGACCACGTTGTTGCCCAAAAACGTCCCGTCCCCCAGGGTGATGCCGCCCTGGTCCTGGAAGTGGCAGCCGGTGTTGATGAAGACGCCCTTGCCCACGGTGGTGTTTTTGCCGCAGTTGGTGTAGAAGGGGGGGAAGAGACGGAAGCTCTTGTCCACGGGCTTGCCGATGATCTTGGAGAAGATCTCCCGGACCTCCTCGCCGGTGTGGTACTTGTTGTTCAGCTCGCAGGTCAGGCGCATGGTGACTTCGTTGATCTCCCGCATGAAGCGGTGCATGTCGCCGCCGCCCTGGACGGGCTCGCCGGAATTCATTCGGGCCAGATATTCTTGCAGATCCATAGTTACCTCCTTCAGGTCGGGTGTGGCGGCGTCTCCCGAAGGAAGCGTCGTTGGAACGGTGTCAAGGGTCGGGGAAGTGCGTAAGAAATGCGGGGAACGAGGAGTCAGTCCAAGCTTTCGGGGCCGAAGCCGTGGGGGAGCAGCGCCCGCAGGGGGAACTTCACGAACTGATGGTCCTTCCGGGCCACCAGGACCTCCAGGTCCGGGGCGAACTCATACAGCATCTGGCGGCAGGCCCCGCAGGGCCAGCAGTAGTCCGTGCTGTTGCCCACCACGGCCAGCCGGGTGAATTTCCAGCAGCCCTCGCTGATGGCCTTCACCAGCGCGGTGCGCTCGGCGCAGATCGTGGAGCCGAAGGCGGAGTTTTCCACGTTGCAGCCGGTGTAGACCACCCCATCCGCCCCTTCCAGGGCGGCCCCCACGGGAAAGTGGGAGTAGGGGACGTAGGAGCGCTCGAGCATGGTGAAGGCACGCTCCACCAGTTCCTGATCAGTCATGGGATAACACCTCTTTTATTGGATGTGGATGTGGTTGTTGATGTGGTCGGCGCAGTAGCAGTAGTAGCCGTTGCACTTGGAGCAGTAGCGGAACTCCATCTGCGGGTCGGTCAGGTCCGTCTTGCCGCAGACGGCGCACTTGTGCAGGGGCGTTTTGGTCTGCGTCTTGGCGTCGTGGAAGTTCACGACCTTGGGGCCGCTTCTTCCATTGGGACGGCTGAAATTCGGGTTTTTATGCCGGGCCTGGTTGGCGGTGTGCTGGGCGCGGCCCTTCCAGTAAGATACCTGCCCGCCGATATCCGAGGCGAAGAAGAGCAGATAGTTCAGGATGGCCACGATGGGGATGAGGGCATAGAGGAAATGTCCAGCCAGGAGCAGGCGGAGGATCTGATAGGCGAAAAACGCCGCGTCGAACCAGGCCAGCCACTTGACCTTCATGGGAATGATGAAGAAGAACAGGACTTGCAGGTTCGGGAAGAGGGTGGCAAAGGCGAAGAACATGGACATATTCACGTAGAACATGGACGCCGTGCCCACCAGAAAGCCCACGGCGATATTTAAGATCACGCCGAAGAGATAGAAGATGGTGAACTTATTGGCCCCCCACTCGTTCTCCAGGGCGTTGCCGATGAAGTAGTAGAAATACAGGGTGACGAGAAAGAAGAAAATGTTGTGGCTGCTGGCAGGAACAAAAATGAACGTGACCAGCCGCCAGACCTGCCCTTGCAGGATGGCGCTGGCGCTGAAGCCCAGCAGTCCTGTACCCATGGCATAGCCACTTTTACTGAACATGTCGAGCAGATAGACCAGCACGTTGCCGATGACGATGTAGCGCATCAGGCCGGGGATCCCCAGGCGGGGGTGCCTGGCGCAGAAACGATCCAGCCATTGTTGCATGGCACGCAATGAAACGACCTCCTTATATTGGTTGGGATGGGTAGGATAGAATATGGTTCTATTTTACCCGCTTTCGCGAGGGAAGTCTACACAAAACTGTGAACATTTCTCCGGCTTTTGAAAAAGTAAAAAAATTTTGAAAAACGGCTTGCCTTTTCCGAAAGATGGTGTATAATGTAACGTACTGTTTTGGCCCTACTGAATTGGTGGGGAGATCAACTGCATAGAGCGCATTATCGAGAGTGGGCGAGAGAGTTAGCTTGATGACCCCACACCAACCTGCCCCAGGGCCTTCGCCCCGGCAAGGTGGTTCTGCTAACAGCGATAAGGAGGCGCCGCGTCTTGCGACAAAGGCTTCCTGCGGGAAGTCTTTTTTTGTAAGCTGCGGCTTACCGACAGCGTCTCTCAGGCAGAGTTAGAAAAGGAACACAAGACCCATGAGTATTGTAAAAGACATGGCTCTGGCCGAGTCCGGCCGGAGAAAGATCCAGTGGGTGCGGGACTTTATGCCCGCCCTGGCCCAGATCGAGGCCCGCTTTGAGAAAGAGCAGCCCTTCCGTGGGCTGCGCGTGGCGGTGTCCGTGCATCTGGAGGCCAAGACCGCGAACTTAGGCTACGTCCTCAGCAAGGGCGGAGCGCAGGTGAGCCTGACCGGCTCCAACCCCCTCTCCACCCAGGACGACGTGGCCGCGGGTCTCGCCAGCCTGGGCGTGGAGACCTTTGGCATCCACGGCGCTTCTGCCGAGGAGTATGAAGCGCACCTGATCGAGACGCTCAAGTGCCGCCCCCACATCGTCATTGACGACGGCGGGGACCTCATCGACCTGCTGGGCGGCAAGTGCAAAGAGTACGCCGGTGACCTCATCGGCGGCTGCGAGGAGACCACCACCGGCATCCTCCGCCTGAAGGCCCGCGAGAAGGACGGCATCCTGCCCTGCCCCATGGTGGCCGTGAATGACGCCAAGGCCAAGCACTACTATGACAATAAGTACGGCACCGGCCAGTCCGTCTGGGACGGCATCATGCACACCACCAACCTGGTCGTGGCGGGCAAGACCGTCGTGGTCGCCGGGTATGGCTGGTGCGGCAAGGGCGTGGCCATGCGGGCCGCCGGGATGGGGGCCAACGTGATCGTCACGGAGGTCGACCCCTTCAAGGCGCTGGATGCCACCATGAACGGCTTCCGGGTGATGACCATGGACCAGGCTGCACCCCTGGGCGACGTGTTTGTCACCGTCACCGGCTGTAAGGACGTGATCGTGGACCGCCATTTCCAGGCCATGAAGCACAACGCCCTGCTGGCCAACGCCGGCCACTTTGACTGCGAGGTCAACGTGGCCGCGCTGCGGGAGCTGGCCGAGAGCAGCCAGCTGCGCCGGGAGAACATCGTCGGCTACACCCTGCCCAATGGCAAGACCCTGAACGTATTGGCCGAGGGCCGCCTGGTGAATCTCGCCGCCGGAAACGGCCACCCGGCGGAGATCATGGACATGTCCTTCGCCGTCCAGGCCCTGGCCGCAGAGTGGCTGACGAAGCAGACCGGGCTGGAAAAGAAGGTCTATGCTGTGCCCGATGCCATCGACGACGAGATCGGCCGGGCCAAGCTCGCCGCCCTGGGGCTGTCGATCGACAGCCTGACCGAGGAGCAGGAGAAGTATCTCACGAGCTGGTCCGTGTAAATTTGTTGGTAACTGCTTTACATTATATTATTATTCATCTATCTAAGGAGGAACCTTTCCCATGAGCCACAGATTTTTTACTTCTGAGTCCGTTACCGAGGGACATCCCGATAAGATCTGCGATCAGATCTCTGACGCTGTGCTGGACGCCATCTTAGCCAAGGACCCCCTGGGCCGCGTCGCCTGCGAGACCACCGCCTCCACCGGCCTCATCCACATCATGGGTGAGATCAGCACCAAGTGCTATGTGGACATCCCCAAGATCGCCCGCGAGGTCATTCGCGGCATCGGCTATGACCGCGCCAAGTATGGCTTCGACTGCGACACCTGCGGCATCATCACCAACATTGATGAGCAGAGCGCCGACATCGCCCTGGGCGTGGACAAGTCCTTCGAGGCCAAGGCCGAGGGCGAGAGCGAGCTGGACAACGGCGCCGGCGACCAGGGCATGATGTTCGGCTACGCCTGCGACGAGACCCCTGAGCTGATGCCCCTGGCCATCTCCCTGGCCCACAAGATGGCCAAGCGCCTGACCCAGGTCCGCAAGGAGGGCAAGGTCGACTACCTGCGCCCCGACGGCAAGACCCAGGTCACGGTCGAGTATGACGAGAACAACCAGCCCGTCCGCGTGGACACCGTGGTCCTGTCCACCCAGCACAGCCCCAAGGTCGAGCTGGACCAGATCCGCAAGGACATGATCGAGCTGGTCATCAAGCCCACCGTCCCGGCAAACCTCATGGACGAGAACACCAAGGTCTATGTCAACCCCACCGGCCGCTTCGTCATCGGCGGGCCTCAGGGCGACACGGGCCTGACCGGCCGGAAGATCATCGTCGATACCTACGGCGGCTCTGCCCCCCACGGCGGCGGCGCCTTCTCTGGCAAGGACCCCACCAAGGTGGACCGCTCCGCCGCTTACGCTGCCCGCTGGGTGGCGAAGACCGTCGTGGCCGCCGGCCTGGCCAAGCGCTGCCAGGTGCAGCTGGCTTACGCCATCGGCGTGGCCCAGCCCGTCTCCATCCTGGTGGAGACCTTCGGCACCGGCACCGTGGCCGATTCTGTGCTGGAGGAGGCCGTCCGCAAGACCTTTGACCTGCGCCCCACCGCCATCATCCGCGACCTGGACCTGCAGAAGCCCATCTACCAGAAGCTGGCTGCCTACGGCCACATGGGCCGCGAGGACCTGGGCGTGAAGTGGGAGCAGACCGACCGCGCCGCACAGCTCAAGGCCGCCTGCCACTGAGCTTGCGGCAGGATCGTACCGCATCCGGAAAGAAGGAGGATCTTGTATGCCGGAAATCTCGGTGATCGTACCGGTCTACCGGGCGGAGAGCTTTCTCCGCAAGTGTACCGACTCCATCTTAAACCAGACCTTTCAGGATCTGGAGCTTTTACTGATCGACGACGGCTCCCCGGATCACAGCGGGGCGCTGTGTGACCAGATCGCCAAGGAGGACCCCCGCGTGCGGGTCTTCCACAAGGACAACGGCGGGGTCAGCTCCGCCCGGAACCTGGGCATGACCCAGGCCAACGGCCAATATTTTGCCTTTGCCGATTCCGACGACTGGCTGCCCCCGGACGCCCTGGAGACCCTCTACACCGCCCTGACGGCCGCC
>OKRW01000246.1_pt1 | contig 55371 bp, 50 predicted proteins | sample 1601151 | NCBI WGS metagenome assembly OKRW01 (sample SAMEA3541471, study PRJEB24748) | human gut metagenome | biome: human gut; feature: human-associated habitat; material: faeces | place: China | collected 2012 | reverse complement strand
CAGGGTTTCCCCCATTGTGCAATATTCCCCACTGCTGCCTCCCGTAGGAGTTTGGGCCGTGTCTCAGTCCCAATGTGGCCGTTCACCCTCTCAGGCCGGCTACTGATCGTCGCCTTGGTAAGCCGTTACCTTACCAACTAGCTAATCAGACGCGGGTCCATCTCTTAGCGACAGCACAAAGGCCGTCTTTTTTATCCGGATCATGCGATCCGGACACTGTATGCGGTATTAGTCGTCGTTTCCAACGATTATTCCCCACTAAAAGGTAGGTTCCCCACGCGTTACTCACCCATCCGCCACTAACTCGGGCTCGATCACTCCGAAGAGATCTCAAGCCTCCGTCCGTTCGACTTGCATGTGTTAGGCATGCCGCCAGCGTTTGTCCTGAGCCAGGATCAAACTCTCCGTAAATATCTTACGAAGGGCTTACTCTAGCTCTTCTAAATTCATTGTTCGGTTGCTTTTTTCAAAGCACTGGTTTGTTTCGCTTGGCTGTTTAATTTTCAAAGAACAACCGCCACTCTCGCGACGACTCATATATAATATCATCTCTCGCACTTTCTGTCAACAGATTTTTTTCATCTTTTTTTGACGAATTTTCTTGTTGGCTTTTCAGCGCCGCTGTGACGATGTGTATATACTAGCACGTTCCTTAACTGATTGCAAGCGAAACTTTAACACTTTTGCCGATTTTGGTGCTATTTTTCCAGAGCCTGTCTATTTTCGCTGCAAATACAAACACAGCCCTGCTGTCTCCTATAGAAACAGACAAGGCTGTGTATCTTTGGTCTTGTTTACGCTTCACCTTTTGGCACTTTCATGAGTGCTTCTGGTTTTCCAACGTAGCGTTCTGGATGGAGTCTGCGATCACGCATTTCTGCGCAGGCGGTAAAGAGTACGTCGGTGGAGGAGTTGATACCGGTCTCGCAGGAGTCCTGGATAACGCCGATGATGAAACCGACGCCGACGACCTGCATGGCAATGTCGTTCGGAATGTTAAAGAGACTGCAGGCGAGTGGGATCAAAAGCAGAGACCCACCAGCAACACCAGACGCACCTGCTGCGCTGGCTGCTGCGAGCACACACATGATGAGCGCTGTGCCGAAGGAAACTTCGATGCCGAGAGTGGTGGCAGCAGCGAGAGCCATTGTAGAAATGGTGATGGCTGCGCCGGCCATGTTAACGGTGGAACCGAGCGGAATAGAAATGGAATAGGTGTCTTCATCAAGCTGGAGCTTTTTGCAGAGTTCCATGTTAACTGGAATGTTCGCTGCAGAGCTGCGGGTGAAGAAAGCAGTGATAAAGCTTTCTTTGAGGCAGGTAAGTACGAGCGGATATGGATTCTTGCGGATGCAGATGAAGGCGATGATCGGATTGACGACAAAAGCGACGACGGCCATGGCGCCGACGAGCAGAACGATGAGCTTGGCATACCCAACGAGGGCGCCGAGTCCCTGTTCGGAGATGGTGGTAAAAATAAGACCCATGATCCCGAATGGGGCAAAGCTGATGACCCACTGTACGGCGATGGAGGTTGCATCGGAAACATTTTCCAGTGCGTTCTTGGTGCCTTCGCTTGCTTTCTTCAATGCAATACCAAAAATAATGGCCCAAAACAGGATACCGATGTAGTTGGCGTTGACGATGGCGTTGACTGGATTATCAACGAGGTTCATCAACAGATTTGTGAGGACTTCGGTAACCCCGCTTGGCGGAGCAACATCACCAACGTCTGTTCCAGATGCAAAGGTCATGGTGACTGGGAACAGATAGTGGGCAAATACTGCAACCATGGCGGCGGTCAGGTTACCAAGAATGTAAAGGGCAACGATGGCCTTCATGTTGGTGCGCTGGCCTTCTGCCATATTGGAAAGTGCGCTCATGACCAGGAAAAATACGAGGATTGGCGCGATGCCCTTGAGGGCGCCGACGAAGAGATCACCGAGGATTGAGATCCCTGTCGCCTGTGGAACAACAAGGCCAAGAATAATACCAATGATCAGTCCGCAGAGAATACGCTTAACGAGGCTGATGCTGTTCCATTTGTGAAAAGCTTCTTTGATACTCATGTTTATTTGCAGACGGTGTAGAAACTGTCTGCCACTCCCCTTCTTTCGTTTTATGATTTCGGCCTTTCAACCGATAAACATAATTATTGCACAAAAACCTTACAATGACCAGACGCAACAAGGCGTCCGTCGATTGAATAATTTAATACACGAAGGGCGTACACTTTTATCTCTCGCGGACACTTGTATGTCCAGCGCACAACAAAATAAAAAACACATTCTCTCATCTCCGCTGTTCTTGTGGCTGGAGATTGTGAGAATGTGTCAATTTACGTTGCTCAGAGCTGGTAATTCGCGAAAAATTCTTCTCTGAATGCTGGATAGCGGTCTTCGCGGATGGCTTGCCGCAACTCTTCCATGAGATTGTTGAGGAAATGGATATTATGAATGGAGATGAGGCGATAGGCGAGCATTTCATTCGCCTTAAAAAGATGACGGATGTAGGCTTTGCTGAAATGGCGGCAGGCATAACAACCGCAGCCTTCTTCCAGTGGCGAGAGGTCTTTGAGATACTGGCTCTGCTTGATGCTCTTACGACCCTGGCGAGTCCAGAATGCGCCATGACGGGCAATGCGCGTCGCCTGGACGCAGTCGAACATGTCGATGCCAAGGCCGGCGGCTTCGACAAGGTTATCCGGATTGCCGACGCCCATGAGATAATGCGGTTTATGCTCGGGCATGAATGGCACGGTTTCTGCGAGGAGTTGATACATGACGTAGTTTGGTTCACCGACGCTGAGTCCCCCAATGCCAAATCCTGGCAGGTCAAACTGAGCGATCTGCTCGATGCTGAGTTTGCGCAGATCGGCGTACATGCCGCCTTGGACGATGCCGAAAAGAGCCTGGTGCGCTGGATCTTTCTGCGCTTTGACACAGCGCTCGAGCCAGCGGGTGGTGCGCTCGAGAGAATTTTTTGTGTAGCTGCGATCGGCAGTGTGCGGAATACACTCGTCAAAAGCCATGATGATATCGGCGCCAAGAGCGTTCTCTATTTCCATGACGGATTCCGGCGTGAAAAGATGCTTGGAACCGTCGAGATGGGAGCGGAAAAGCACGCCTTCTTCTGTGATCTTGCGCAGATCACCGAGACTGAACACCTGGAAGCCGCCGCTGTCGGTGAGGATCGGACGATCCCAGTTCATGAAGCTGTGGAGACCGCCGAGCTCACGGATAAGCTCATGCCCAGGCCGCAGGTACAGATGATAGGTATTGGAAAGAATGATCTGCGATTTTGCGTCTTTGAGCTCGTCGGGCGTCAGGGTCTTGACGGTGGCCTGGGTGCCGACAGGCATGAAGGTTGGTGTTTCGATCTCGCCGTGAGGCGTGGATAAACGCCCAAGACGAGCAGCGGTGTGGCTGCATTTTTTCTCTATGGTAAATTCAAAGCTCATTTTTTGTCTCCTGGATTGATGAACATGGCGTCGCCGAAAGAGAAGAACCTGTAGCGCTGTGCGACCGCTTCTTTGTAAGCGGCAAGAATATGCTCACGCATAGAAAGGGCGCTGACGAGCATCATCAAGGTGGATTTCGGCAGATGGAAATTGGTGATGAGACCATCTATGATCTGCCACTTATAGCCGGGATAGATGAAGATATTTGTCCAGCCGCTGCCAGCTTGGAGACGGCCATCTTTGGCAGCGCTCTCAAGAGCACGGGTGGATGTGGTGCCGACGGAGATGATACGGCGGCCTTCGGCCTTGGCTTTGTTGATGCGGTCTGCGGTTTCCTGGCTGATCTCGTAGTATTCGGAGTGCATTTCGTGGTCTTCGATGTCTTCCTCGCTCACTGGCTTGAAAGTGCCGAGGCCGACATGGAGCAGCACTTCTTCGATCTCGATACCATTTTGGCGCAGCGTCTCGAGCAGCTCAGTGGTAAAATGCAGGCCTGCTGTTGGCGCTGCTGCGGAACCATCCACTTTTGCATAAACGGTCTGGTAACGGTTCTGATCCTCGAGCTGCTCGTGGATATACGGTGGCAGCGGCATGGTGCCGAGTTCTTCGAGGATTTCTTCAAAAATGCCGTCGAAGTGAAACGTCACCTTGCGCCCGGCGCTGGTATTGGCGATGACTTCGCCTTTGAGCCGACCCTCGCCGAAATCGATGACGGTGCCGACTTTGGCGCGCTTGCCAGGATGAACGAGAACCTCCCAGGTATTCGGAAGATCGTCGTCACGCTTTAGGAGCAGCACTTCGATCTTGGCGGTGCCGCCTTCCTTGACGCCAAAAATGCGCGCAGGGATGACCTTGGTATTATTGAGCACGAGCACATCGCCGGCGTGAAGATAGTTGACGATGTCCCGAAAAACGCGGTGCTCGACGGCGCCTGTGTATTTATCCATCACGAGCAGGCGCGAGTGGTCGCGCTGTGCAGCGGGATGCTGGGCAATGAGTTCTTCTGGCAGTTCGTAATCAAAATCACTTGTCTTCATTTATTGTTGTCTCTTCTCCCTCTTCGTTGATAAACAATGTCTCCTGCTGATTTTGCTCCTGCATGCGTTTTGGCATTGGCAGGCCAAAATGGTTGTAGGCTTTTTCTGTAGCGACGCGCCCGCGCGGCGTCCGCGCGAGGAATCCTTCCTGCAGGAGATAAGGCTCGCAGACATCCTCAAGCGTAACGCGCTCTTCGCCGATACTGGCGGCGAGGGTATCCAGGCCGACAGGGCCGCCTTTGTACTGCTCCATGATGGTCATGAGTAAGTCGCGGTCAAGCTTGTCGAGTCCGGCTTCGTCGACTTCCAGACGATCAAGGGCGTAGCGCGCGATCTCTGCATTGATGACGCCCTCTCCTTCTACCTGAGCAAAATCGCGCACGCGGTTGAGCAGGCGGTTGGCGATACGCGGCGTGCCGCGAGAACGGCTGGCGATGAGATGCGCACCGTCAGACTCGATGGGTACATCGAGATGGCGAGCGTTGATATCGATGATCTGCGCCAGCTCATCAGTGGAATAAAACTGCAGGCGCTCGATGATGCCGAAACGATCGCGCAGCGGCGAAGAAAGGCTGCCGGCACGGGTTGTGGCGCCGATCAGCGTGAACGGTGGCAGATCCATGCGCAGGCTGCGCGCACTTGGTCCTTTGCCGATGATGATATCGAGGACATAGTCCTCCATGGCAGAGTAGAGCACTTCTTCGACAGCGCGATTGAGGCGGTGGATCTCGTCGATAAAGAGCAGATCGTACGGCTGGATGTTGGTGAGGAGCGCGACAAGATCACCGGCGCGCTCGATGCTCGGGCCGGAGGTGATGTGGATATTTACCTCGAGCTCATTGGCGATGATCTGCGCCAGGGTTGTTTTGCCGAGACCTGGTGGTCCGTAAAACAGGCAGTGGTCCAATGCTTCGCCGCGCACGCGCGCTGCTTCGACATAGACCTTGAGCTTGGTCTTCACTTTTTCCTGGCCGATGTAATCGCTGAAACGTTTCGGGCGCAGGTTTTTCTGTATTTTTACATCCTCGATGCTTTCGCTCGGGGAAATGATGCGTTCTTCAAGCATGGTTTATCCTCTCGCAAAATACTGCAGCGCTTTTTTAAGGGCTGCGTTCACGTCGGTTTCTTCGAGCACGTCGGTGGCATCCTGCATCTCCTTGATCTCATGAGCGCGATAGCCAAGAGCGATGAGCGCGTCGGTGAGATCGTTTTCGATGGCGCTTGGCTGTTGCACAGCTTTCTTCTGCACAGGGGCTGGCGCATCCTGAGTGATGAGCGGAAATTCCTTGGCGATCTTTTCGCCGAGTTCAAGGATGAGACGCGCAGCGGTTTTTTTGCCGATCCCCGGGAGCGAGGAAAGCAGTTTTTCGTCGCCGGTGGTGATGGCTGTGATGATGCCCTGTGGTGAAGAAACGCCGAGCATTTGCATGGCGCTTTTCGGCCCGATGCCGGAGACACCAATGAGCACATTGAAAAGTTTTTTCTCAAGCGCGCTGGAAAAACCGTAAAGACCGATCTCATTTTCGCGCACGTGCATGTAAGTGTAGATGGCGGCTTCCTCGCCAATGGTGAAAAGAGTTTCTCCGTCGTTTGGCATCATCACTTCAAAGCCGACGCCACCGACCATAAGGGTGACGATCTGACCGTCGCTTGCGGCGACGGTTCCTTTCAAATATCCTATCATTATTTCCTCCATTATAACAATCCGCTGCGACTGTGCGCATGACAGATGGCGATGGCCAGCGCATCTGCGGCATCGTCTGGCTTTGGCAGCTCAGGCAGCTTGAGAAAATTCTGCACCATGTACTGGATCTGCTTTTTCTCTGCATGGCCGAAGCCGACGAGCGCCTGCTTTACCTGCATCGGGGTGTATTCGCCGATGGGGAGATTTTCCTGTGCCAGCCGCAGAAGCAGGACGCCGCGCGCCTGCCCGACGCTGATGCCGGTGGTGATGTTTTTGCCAAAATAGAGCTTCTCCACGGCAACTTCGTCGGGGTGATACTGGCGAATGATCTGTCCCAGGTCGTCGTAAATGACGGAAAGCCGCTGGGGCATATCCATATCTGGTTTTGTGATGATGGCGCCGTAAGCAACGCAGCTGATCTTGAAATTGGTCATACGGATGACGCCATAGCCTGTTGTGGCGGTGCCGGGATCGAGACCAAGGATGATCATGCGCCCACCTCCTTTGGGATTAATGTTTGATGTTGCGCGGCAAAAAGAGCACGAGGATCGTGTACAGTTCAAGACGGCCAAAGAGCATCAGCGCGCAGTAATACGCTTTGAGCACCGACGGCAGCGTGGAAAACGGCTCTGTCGGGCCATACGCGCCGAAGGACGGACCGCTGTTGCAGATGCAGGTGAGCGAGGTTGTGAACGCTTCGAGCATCGGCAAGCCGACAGCAGCGGCGAAAAACGTCGAAAAGATGATGATGGCCGCGAAGAGAAAGACGTAGATGGCGACGTTGATGACGACGCGGTTCGGGATCACGCTGCCGTTGATCTTGAGGCTGGTGATCATGCGCGGATGCAGCATATTGCGCAGCTCGTTGCGCGACTGGCGCAGAAGGATCATCACACGCTCGAGCTTCACCCCGCCGGCGGTCGATCCCGCGCAGCCACCCATGAAGATGATGAGCAGCACGAGCAGCTGCAAAAACGGTGGCCAGACGTCATAATCGACGGTGACAAAACAAGTCGACGAAAAAAGCGCCACCACATTAAAAAGCGCGATGCGAATCGTTTCCATCAGGCCGTATTCGCCGCTCGGATAGAGCACGATCACAATGAGCGCCGAAAAAAGCAGCACGAGCAGCACAAAAAAGCGCCACTCGCCGTTGTGCCAGAGCACGCGCAGACTGCGCCGGCGGAAAACGCGATAATACATGGCGAAGCTGCAGGCCGATAGAAACATGAACACCATCGTCACCCACTGCACGCTCTGCTGAGGAAAGGCAAGAATGCCATCGTTGCGCGTCGAATAGCCGCCGGTAGAAACGGTACTCATGGCATGGTTGGCCGCATCAAAAAGCCCCATGCCGCAAACGACGAGGGCGAGAAAATTCAAGAGCGTCAGGATCAGATAAATGATCCAGAGAATCTTCGCCGAATCGCTGCTGCGGGGGCTGAGTTTTTCTTTCACAGGACCGGTGACCTCGGCGTTCAAGAGCTGGGTGCTGCCGCTGACGCCGGAGAGCATCGCCACAAAGAGTACGACGATCCCCATGCCGCCGAGCCACTGTGTCATGCTCCGCCACAGGAGAATGCTGCGCGGCAGACTTTCCACCTCGGCGAGCACAGTGATCCCGGTTGCTGTGAAGCCGGAGAGTGTTTCAAAAAAAGCGTCGAGATAGCTTGGAAAGTAGCCGCTCATAAACATTGGCATTGTGCCAAAAAACGACGCACTGAGCCAGGCCAGCGTCACCAAAAGAAACCCGTCGCGGATGCGCAGCAGGCTTTTCGCCCCGTGCCCAATGCCGAGACAAAGCCCGCCACAGGCCAGCGTCACCGCGATCGAGGTCAGGTAGACGTCCATGATATGTTCGTTGTCATACACGCTCATCAACAGCGGCACCACCATCGACAGGCCGACGAGGATGATGAGCTTTCCTAAAAATCCAATGATCGTTCGATTCACACTGAGTCGCCTCTATATATTGATCAGTTTTTCCACTTTGCGCACAGCGCGCTTGCCGACAAAGATCGTAATGCGGTCGCCAGGCTGCACAACATCCTCGCCGTTTGGGATGATGACATCGTCGTTGCGATCGATGGACGAAATGATCACGCCCTGCGGGAACGGGATGTCCTTGATCTTCTGACCGCAGATCTTGCGATGATCCTCGTTGACGATGAGGTCGATCACCTCGGCGCTGCCGGAATCGATCAACGTCAGCGATTCCAGCTTGCCCTTGCGGATGAGCTTGAGAATGGCCTCACGTGTCAGCGTCTGCGGATCCACCGCCACATCGATACCGACAGACTGAATCAGCGGCATATAGTCCGTGCGGCGGATCTGCGTCACCGTCTGCTTGGCGCCGAGCTGCGCGCCCAAAAGGCAGGCCAGAATGTTGAGCTTGTCGTTGTCTGTAGACGCCACGAGAATGTCCACGTCGCTGATGCCTTCCTCAGCGAGAATATCCGCATCGCCGACGTCGCCGTTTAAGACGATCGTCGTGTCGAGCATGCCGGAGAGAAATTCGCAGCGTTTGAGATTCTGCTCGATGATCTTCACCTGCACATCCATTGGCTCCAGGATCTTCGCCAGATAATAGCCCAAGCGCCCGCCGCCAAGGATCATCACCTCCTGGATGACCTTGCGCTTGAAGCCCAACGAGCGTTCGATCTCTTTCATGTCCTCTGTGCGCGTCATCAGGAAAATATAATCGTTCTCGTGGATGATCTCATTCCCGTTTGGAATGATGAATCGACCATCGCGCAAAATTGACGTGATCAGAAATGGTTTGATCTTTGGCAGATCCTTCAGCGCCTTGCCATTGACGAGACTGTCTGCCGCCACCGGCAGCTCCACCATCATCAGCTTGCGCTTGTCAAAATAATAAATATTCTTCGCTTCCGGAATACGAATATAGTTGCTGATGACCTCCGCCGTGACCTGCTCCGGATTGATGAACACATCCACCTCCGGCATCAGCCGACGCAGCGCAGCGATGTCGTTGGCGTATTCAATATCGCGCAGACGCGCCACTGTGCGCTTGGCCCCTGCCTGCTTGGCGAACGTACAGGAAAGCATGTTGATCTCGTCGCGGTCCGTCACCGCTACCACCAGATCTGCATTCCCGATTCCGATCGCCCGCTGCAGACGTGGACTGGCGCCGTTGCCATTGACAACCTGCACGTCGAGTTTTTCATTGATGATATTGCCGCGCTCAATATCCGGCTCCACAACGATCACGTCATGCTCGTCGCTCGACAGCATGCGCGCCAGACTGTAGCCGACTTTACCAGCGCCAATAATGACAATTTGCATGGAATCTCCCTCTCCCTTTGGTCTTGTATAAGTATAGCAGAGAATAATTCCCGACGCAATCACACCGCGCGCAAATGAAAAGCGGAGCGTTCGTGACGGATCACGAACGCTCCGTGTCTCTTACTGTAAACCTCATTCTTTGCTCAGCAGATACGGCTCAAGCAGCGCTTCCACAGCGTCGACGCCGAGGCCAGTTTCTGCGGAGAACAAGAGGATCTCCTCGCCTTTTGGCATTTCCAACGCTTTACGGATCTGGGCTTTCTGCTTTTCGTACTGACCACGGGCGATCTTGTCGGCTTTGGTAGCGACGACCCGCACAGGCTTATTGTAATAGCGCAGCCACTGATACATGGCAATGTCGTCCTTGGTCGGCGGATGGCGCAGATCGATCACCTGCAGCACAAGCTGGCAGGCGTCGCGTTTCAGAAGATAGTTCTCGATGAACTGTCCCCATTTTTCACGCTCCTTCTGGCTCGCTTTGGCAAAGCCGTAGCCCGGCAGATCGACGAAATAGAACGGCGACAGATCGGTTTCAATCTCGTAGTAGTTGAGCTCGCGGGTCTTCCCCGGCTGTGAGCTGGTGCGCGCAAGATTTTTGCGGCGGATGATGCGATTGATAAACGACGACTTTCCGACATTCGAGCGACCGCAGAGGGCGAACTCAGGATAGCCGGTGTCGGGATATTGCTTCGGCGACACAGCGCCGATGAGAAATTTGCTATTTTTAACGATCATCCGATCACCTCATTTCCGCCGGTGCCAATCTGGGCAAATGCAACTTCCCACACGTCCTCGACGCGCTTGACCAGGCGAATCTCCAGATCGTCACGCACTTCCTGCGGAATCTCGTCGATATCGCGCTGACAATCCTCAGGAATGAGCACGATCTTCGCGCCTGCGCGATGGGCAGCGGTCACCTTCTCGCGAATGCCGCCGACAGGAAGCACCTTGCCGCGCAGGGTCATTTCACCAGTCATGGCGACATCCTGGCGCAGCGGCTTGCCGGTCATCATCGAGAGCAGCGAGGTCGTCATCGTCACGCCGGCAGACGGCCCTTCTTTTGGCACAGCGCCCGACGGCACGTGCACGTGAATGTCGTGGGTCTCGACGAAATCATCGGCAATGCCGTAGCGCGCAGCGACGCTGCGCAGATAGCTCAGCGAGATCTGCGCGGATTCGCGCATCACATCGCCAAGCTGGCCGGTGAGCATGAGATTGCCCTTGCCCGGCATGGCGACGCTTTCGATCTGCAGGATCTCGCCGCCGACCGGCGTCCAGGCCATGCCAACAGCGACACCAACAGCGTTCTCCTCGCTTGTAGCGAGATGGTCCACCAGCGGCTTACCGAGATAGTCCTTCACATTTGCTTTGGTCACGCGCGCTGGCAGTGCTTCGTCTGCGATGTATTCGCCCTTGGCAAATTTACGGCAGCAGGCCTCGATCTTGCGCTCCAGCTCGCGCACACCCGACTCGCGGGTGTAGCGCGTGATGATTTCCCTGAGCGCGCCATCGGTGAAGGAAATGCTCCCCTTTTCCAGGCCGCAGGCAGCCATGGCTTTTTTCACAAGATAGCGCTTGGCGATCTGCAGCTTTTCGTATTCCGTGTAGCTGGACATCTCGATGATCTCCATGCGGTCGCGCAGCGGCCCTGGGATCTGGTTGATGTCGTTGGCTGTGGTGATGAAAAACACCTTCGACAGATCGTATGGCACTTCCAGATAATGGTCGCTGAAGGTATTGTTCTGCTCAGGATCGAGGGCTTCCAGGAGCGCTGCCGACGGATCGCCCTTGAAATCGCGCGTCAGCTTGTCGATCTCATCCAGGAGAAACACTGGGTTGCTCGAGCCAACGTCAGAAATCCCCTGAATGATGCGTCCCGGAATCGCGCCGACATAGGTGCGTCGGTGTCCGCGGATCTCTGCCACATCCTGCACCCCGCCCAAGGCTGCGCGAATGAAATCGCGACCGAGTGCCCGCGCGATGGATTGGGCCAGCGAGGTTTTACCGATCCCCGGAGGACCAACAAAGCAAAGGATCGAGCCGGTGTTGTCGCCGCGCTTGAACTGCACAGCGAGGAATTCCAGAATGCGCGCCTTGATCTTTTCCAAACCATAGTGGTCCTTTTCAAGAATTTTCGCAGCGTAAACCAGATCGTGGTCGTTTTCCTTGTAAATGCCCCACGGCAGCCCCACGAGGAAATCCAAATAGTTCTGGATGTTGCCGTATTCCGGATGCATCGGCGTTGAGTTGCGCATGCGTTTGAGTTCCTTGCGCGCGCGCTCCTTCACCGACTCCGGCATGAGCGAAGCTTCGATCTTCTGTTCAAGCTCGTCGAGTTCGGCGTCCTTGTCAACCTCTTCACCCAGCTCCTTGCGGATCACCTTGATCTTTTCACGTAGGAAATATTCCTTCTGAGATTTATCGATCGCCGCCTTCACGCGCTGGTTGAGCGTCATTTCCAGATGGATCAACTCGTTTTCCTGCACCAAAAATGTCAGGAGTTTTTCCATCCGCTGATCGATATAGACATTGGAAAGCACCGCGTAGCGATTTTCCATCTGACTCACAACCAAATGCGTCATGATATCGATCTTCTTGGCGATGTCTGTCTGATTCTGGATCATCGTCAGCTGCGCTGAGCTCAGCTTGCGCGTCAATCTGTTGAACCGCAAAAGCTCCGTCTGCAGACGCGCTTCCGTTTTCTGAGTCAGCGCCTTCGCCGCTTCGCTCGAATAATCGTCGTAGATCGGGAAGACGCGCATCATGAGCATGCCGTCCTCTTCCTCAAGCTGCAGCGCCTGCACACGCTGACCGATATCGAGGGTGATCTTGTAGCCGTTGATCGCCGTATTTTTTTCGAGCTTCGTCACCTCAGCGCGAACGCCGATCGGATAAAGCGCCTCCATGTCTGGCGTCTCCACATCCGGATGGATCTGCGTGAAAAGAAAGATCTCGCCATTTTCCGCACGGGCAGCATCCACCGCACGCTTGGAAAGCTCGCGGCCAATGTCCACGGTGATCGTTGTGTTTGGCAGCGGCACCAACTGGCGCAGCGGCACCATCACTCCACGTTCGCTTCTAATTGCACTCATCGTATCACTTCCTTATTCAAAAAGGCTTTGCAAAGAGAGCCTTGCAAAGCCTTTCATCTTATTCCTTGTATTCCAGTAGCGGTGCGCCAGCGCCAAGGATCGCATCCCTGGTGATGCGCACGCGCGCAATGTCGTCGCGGCTTGGAATGTCGAACATAATGTCCATCATCACATTTTCCAGGATCGCACGCAGGCCTCGCGCACCGGTGTTGCGCTTGAGCGCTTCTTCAGCGATCGCGTCCAGCGCGTCGTCCTCAAAGACCAGCTCCACATCGTCCATCTCGAAGAGCTTCTGATACTGCTTGACCAGCGCATTCTTCGGCTCTACGAGCACGCGGATCAGCGCTTCCTTGTCGAGCTGCTCCAGCGTCACGAGATATGGCACACGGCCGATGAACTCTGGGATCAAACCAAACTTCAGGAGATCCTCAGGCTCGATCTTCTTGATCGTTGGCAGATCTTTTTTCGCCAACGTTGCCGCATCTTCGGCATCCACAGCGAAGCCCAGGCTTCCCTTGCCGATGCGGCGGTCGATGATCTGCTCGATGCCGTCAAAAGCGCCACCGAGGATGAAGAGAATGTTCGTCGTATCCAGCTGGATGAATTCCTGATGCGGATGCTTTCTTCCGCCCTGCGGTGGAATGTTCGCCACCGTGCCCTCGATGATCTTCAGGAGCGCCTGCTGCACCCCTTCGCCGGAAACATCGCGGGTGATCGACGGATTGTCGCTCTTGCGGGCGATCTTATCGATCTCATCGATGTAGATGATGCCGCGGCTGGCTGCATCCATGTCAAAATCAGCAGCCTGGATCAGCTTCAGGAGAATGTTTTCCACATCCTCGCCGACATAGCCAGCTTCCGTCAGCGATGTCGCATCTGCGATCGCAAACGGCACATTCAGCACACGCGCCAGCGTCTGCGCCAGAAGCGTCTTACCGCTCCCTGTCGGCCCAATGAGACAGATGTTCGTCTTCTGCAGCTCCACATCGTTGTCCGACGCCGCGTCGTCAATGTGATTGATGCGCTTGTAGTGGTTGTACACCGCAACAGAGAGCGCCTTTTTCGCCTCGTCCTGACCGATCACGTACTCATCGAGCACCGACTTGATATCGGCAGGCTTGAGGATATTTTCCTGCGAGAAATCCGCGTGCGTCATCACAGCACTTTCAGCGAGGATCTCGTCACAGATCTTCACGCATTCGTCACAGATGTACACACCCTGACCAGCGATCAGCTTGTTGACCTCGTCGCGCGATTTGCCGCAAAATGAACAGCGGATTTCTTCGTTTTGCTCGTCGTTTTTACTCATTGATGCACTCCATTCCTCAGTGACGGTCGATGACCTTGTCGATCAGACCGTATTCAAGCGCTGCAGCCGGCTCCATGAAATTGTCACGTTCCGTATCCTGGCGCACCTTTTCAGGATCCTGACCAGTGCGTTCCGCCAAAATGCGGATCATCTTTTCTTTGATCTCCAGGATACGTTTCGCGTGGATCGCGATATCCGTCGCCTGACCAGATGCACCGCCCAGCGGCTGGTGGATCATGATCTCGCTGTTCGGCAGCGAGAAACGTTTGCCCTTCGCGCCTGCAGCGAGCAGAAATGCACCCATGCTTGCAGCCATGCCCACACAGAGCGTGCAGACATCCGGCTTCACATACTGCATCGTATCGTAGATCGCCAGCCCGGCAGTTACAGAACCGCCAGGGCTGTTGATGTACATGTAAATATCTTTCTTTGGGTCATCAGCTTCCAGGAAAAGAAGTTGTGCGATGATCGCATTGGCAGAATCATCCGTGACCTCACCACCGAGGAAAATGATTCTGTCCTTTAGCAATCTCGAATAGATATCGTAGGAGCGTTCTCCATGACCAGTTTGTTCAATGACATAAGGGACAAGATAGCTCATCGTTGTAAACTCCTTTCAATGCTCCTGTCTACTGAAGCGCGCCTGCCTTACTTGATGATAGCGCTACCAAACAGGAGATCCATAACCTTTTCAAACTTGATGCTGTTTCTCAGCGCTTCCATCTGGCCCTGAACCATGAAGATCTGCTTCAGCTGATCTTTTTCCATCTGATAAAGCTTCGAGAGCTTGTCCAGTTCAGCGTCCAGTTCTTCTTCGCTGACTTCGATTTCTTCGCGTTCAGCGATTTCGCTCAGAACCAGCTGCTGCTTAACAGAAGCTTCAGCGCGTTCGTTGAATTCCTTCTTAACCTCTTCTTCGCTCGTGTTGGCCAGACGATAGTACATATCCATCTCAATGCCCTGAGCGCGGAGATTGTAGGTCATTTCGTTGAGATAGCCTTCAGCTTCCTTTTCGATCATCGACTGTGGAGCCACTACATCGGAATCCTCAGTGATCTTCTGAGCGATCTTTGCTTTGTACTGGTTGTCAGCAGCTTCCTTGCGCTGTTTTTCCATATCTTCGCGAAGATGTGCCTTGTATTCATCGAGGGTGTCATATTCGCTGACATCCTTTGCAAAATCATCGTCCAGTGGAGCCAGGTGTTTGCGCTTGATCGCGTTTACCTTCACAGTGAAGACAACAGCAGCGCCAGCCAGATCAGCAGCATGGTATTCTTCTGGGAAGGTCAGATCCAGATCCTTTTCTTCGCCGACCTTCATGCCGACCATGCCTTCTTCAAAGCCTGGGATGAAGCTGTTGGAACCGATCGTCAGTTCATAGTTTTCAGCTGTGCCGCCTTCGAAAGCAACGCCATCTTTCTTGCCGCAGAAGTCGAGCAGAACAATGTCGCCGTTTTCAACAGCAGCGTCTGCATCTTCAACATCTTCGATCAGCGCAGTGTTTTCACGAGCGTGGTCGATTTCCTTCTGGAGGTCTTCGTCCGTTACAATCGTGTCAACCTTTTCCAGCTCGATGCCCTTGTATTCGCCGAGGGTGATCTCCTGCTTCGTGTCAACAGTCGCAGTGAAAACGAAAGGTTCGCCAGCTTCCAGCGTCACAACGTCGAACTTAGGTTCAGCGATTGGCTTGATGTCTTCGTTTTCTTTGATCGCTTCTACATACTTAGGGAAAACGCAGAGTTCAGCTGCATCAAAATAGAAGAAATCCTTTCCATAGTGCTGTTCGATCAGCTGGCGTGGTGCATGACCTTTGCGGAAGCCAGGGATGTTGATCTTACCCTTCTTGTCGCGGTACGCTTTTTCAACGTATTCCTTAAATTCATCCTGTGGGATTTCGATGGTAAGTTCTACCTGTACCTTATCAAGCTGTTTCTTTTCTACCTTCATAATTATCCTCCTAAATGAGCCTTTTATTTTTAATCTTATAGTAACATACTACAAGCATAAACTACTATAAAATCATATAAAAAAAGCGACTGGTTCAGTCGCAATTTTTTATAAAGCGGAAAACGAGATTCGAACTCGCGACCCTCGCCTTGGCAAGGCGATGCTCTACCACTGAGCCATTTCCGCATATGCGGATGAAGGGACTTGAACCCCCACGTCGTGAGACGCCAGATCCTAAGTCTGGTGCGTCTGCCAATTCCGCCACATCCGCTTATATTTGAATTATTCGCGACATCAAATTATGTCGTAACAACATGGAATATATTACATGATATCTCACGCTTTGTCAACCAACTTTTTCCGCTTTATTCGCCCATCGCAAAAATTCGCTGTCTTTGAAAGTTTTCTTCCAGGCCCTTAACGAGAACTTGTCATTTTGTGCATATTTTTTCACACAAAAACCAAAAAATTTGTTATACTAACCATGTTAAGATCAATTCTCAAAGATCAATTCTCAAAGATCAATTCTCAAGGAGGAATCAATTTGCAAGAACCAACCATGATCAGCGCCAAGTGTCCACACTGTGACGCCGAGATCAACATCCCTTATTATGAAGAAGTCAACGTCAGCGAAAATCCGGAATTCAAGGAAGCCATCCTTTCCGGAGAATTTTTCAAATATACCTGCCCATCCTGCGGTCAAAGCATTCCCGTCACCGGTCCCCTGCTCTATCACGATCCAGCCGTGCCAACCATCATTGACCTTGTGCCACAGGGATTCGACACACATACCGACCGCTTAAACGAACTCCTGTCTCTCATCCAGGGCATGGAAGGCGATCACACCAGCATCTACCAGGCGCGTCTCGTCAACAGCGTCGACAAACTTCTGGAAAAGATCTACATCCAGGATGCCCATCTCGATGATCGCGTCGTTGAGCTCGTCAAACTCGCCTACCTCAAACACTATGGCGCAGATCTGCAGAAAAAAGGTCCCGTCCTTGCCAGCCTCTATATGCCATCGCCGGAAAACGACGACGCGCAGATCGTCTTCATCCTCGGCGAAAGCCACGAAATGGCAAGCGTTGACTTCTCGAAGGATTACTACGTCTACTTTGCGACCCAGTTTGCCAAACCATTAGAAGAACAGGCAAGCGTCAACCAGTTCCACACCATCGACGAAAAATGGGCCGCCACATTCATCAGCCAACAGCAAACAAAGGAGTGAGCGCTCTATGAGCACCCATACGGAAGACGAACAGGTCATCACCACCCTGTCTACTGAAGAGATCATCGATCAGCGGGAAAATCCCATCAAAACCCTCAGGCAGTCCGAAGCCTTTCAATACATGATGCTGGAATACGGCGCAGCCCTCAAGATCGTCGAGACCAAGCTCCACGCTCTCGACAGCGAGTTCAATCTGCGCCACGACCGCAACCCCATCGAATCCATCTCCACCCGTCTCAAATCTGCTGACAGCATCGTTGAAAAAATGCATCGCCGCGGCCAGCCCGTCTCCATCGAAAGCATCCAGAAATCTCTCACCGATATTGCCGGCGCGCGCGTCATCTGCTCCTTCCTCGATGACATCTACACCCTCGCAGATATGATCAAAACTCAGGAAGACATCACCGTTCACGTCAAAAAAGACTACATCGCCCATCCCAAGGAGAACGGCTACCGCAGTCTGCATCTCATTGTCTCCATCCCGATCTATCTTTCCCAGGGACGTAAAGACATTCCTGTTGAGATCCAGTTCCGCACCATCGCCATGGAATTTTGGGCCACTCTTGAGCACAAGATCAAATATAAGAAAAAGATCGCCGATCCGGAAAGCGTCTCCGCCGAGCTCAAAAGCTGCGCCGACCTCATCAACGAGATCGATCACCGCATGCAAAGCCTGCGCCGACGCACCATCGATTAAGATCGTGTAGCGAATTTCTAAAAAATAATTAAAATAAGTGTTGACAAGCGCAATCCGCTTGGTGTAAAATTCGATATGTTGTCGGGGCGTAGCGCAGTTTGGTAGCGCACGTGGTTTGGGACCATGGGGTCGGGGGTTCGAATCCCTCCGCCCCGATAATTTTTGTTTAGAGATTTTGCGGGTGTAACTCAATGGTAGAGTTCTGGCCTTCCAAGCCAGCTACGTGGGTTCGATTCCCATCACCCGCTGTGTGCCTGTAGCTCAGTTGGATAGAGCATCGGACTTCTAATCCGAGGGTCGGGGGTTCGAATCCCTCCAGGCACGTTTAATTAAATATGGTGGGTGTGGCGAAGTGGTTAACGCACCGGATTGTGGCTCCGGCATTTCGTGGGTTCGATTCCCATCACCCACCCTTCTAAAATGAGATTTTGGGGTATAGCCAAGCGGTAAGGCAACGGACTTTGACTCCGTCATTCGTAGGTTCGAATCCTGCTACCCCAGTATGCGCCATTAGCTCAGGTGGTAGAGCACCTGACTTTTAATCAGGGTGTCGAAGGTTCGAGTCCTTCATGGCGCAGCTTTCCGGTTCAGATTTCTGAACCGGATTTTTTTATGCGCTCCCCTCTTCTCTCCTATATTATTATAATGAAACGGACGAACCTCCGAAGAGATTCGTCCGTTCATTGTTTATGGTTCGATCCAACATTCTCCTGCTTCCAGCGTGCGTGCGAAAATGCGCCCATGATTTTTCGCGTCCTTCGCCTGGTGGAATTTGAAGAGCATCTGGCCATCATCCAGCTGCCCGAGGATCTCCAACTTTCCCTTCGGCGTCGACATGCAATAGCGAAAAGCCTTGCCCTGGCCATTTTGCATGCGCTTCGCTTCGTCCACGATCCGAGCTCCTTCTACAAGCGGCACCTGGAAACGGTTTTTCACGCCGCGCACCGGCCGGCACTGGAACACATAATACGGCAGCACGCCGATCGCCGTCAGCTTTCGCAACAGCATGCCGAGTACCTGCGGATCGTCGTTCACGCCCTTCAAAAGCACGGTCTGATTGCGCACGACAATCCCCATCTCGCGAAACTTCCGCACGCATTCTGCCGCTTCCGGCGTCACCTCGCGTGGATGGTTGAACTGCGTGATCAAATACAGCTGCTTCTTTTTCGCCGCGCTCGCCAGAATTTCCTGCAATTTTTCATCGCTGGTGAGCTTCTCAGGAAAAACCACCGGCAGCCGCGAGCCAATGCGGATAAAATCCAGCTGCTCCATCATCGTCAGCGCTGCCAGATAGCGCCCCAGCATCTCATGCGAGAGCATCAGCGCATCGCCGCCTGTGATCAGCACATTGTTCACCTCCGGGTGCGCGCTGATATAGTCCACCGTCTGCAGGAAGTTTTTGTTGATCTCCGCCTCTGTCGCGCCGACCATCCGCTTGCGAAAGCAGTGACGACAATACATCGCACAGTGGTTCGTCGAAAGGATCAGCACCGTCTGTGGATATTTGTGTTGCAGGCCGACCGCCACCGTGTTGTCCGACTCCCCGCTCGTGTCATAGACGCCGTCTCCGTCCATTTCATCCTCGCTCGGAATGCACATGCGACGGATCGGATCGTTTGGATCGTTCTCATCGATCAGCGACAGATAGTACTCAGGAACCGCCATAGGATAGGTTTCCACAATCGCCGATAGCTTCGCAGCTTCCTCCTGCGTCATTCCCAATCTGCCCTGAATCTCATCTACTGTTGTCAAAATCTTTCCCATAGCCGTTCTCCTTTCCTTGTCATAATTGTAATAGGCCATTTCTTATTATACGCCCTAAAGCGGCACTAAATGTCAGAAAAATCCAACAAGATTGTATCGATTATACAACGATTTCTCACCATTGTCCGTTTTAATACCAACTTTATAATTTCTTGAACACCACTTTTCGTCCGTTTATAATAATATTATCAATCATCAACCCACGAGGAGGCCCATCATGATCTACACCCCACTCACTCAGAAAGCCATGCTTCTCGCCTATGACGCCCACCACGGCCAGCTCGACAAAGGCGGCGTCCCCTACATCTTCCACCCCATCCATCTCGCTGAGCAGATGCCCGACGAGCTCACAACCATCGTCGCTCTGCTCCACGACGTCGTCGAGGACACAGACCTCACCCTGGACGACCTCGCGCACGATTTTCCGCCAGCTGTTATCGACGCCCTGCGTCTGCTCACCCATACGCCAGGCACAAATTATCTCGATTACGTGCGCGCCCTGCGCGACAATCCCATCGCCGCCACCGTCAAGCGCGCCGATCTTCTACACAACAGCGATGAATCCCGCCTTGCCCTCTGCCCCATCAGCGAAGCCGAAAAAAACCGCCTGCGCCAGAAATATCAAAAAGCCCTGACCCTTCTGGAGGGCCAGGACCGATAATATACAGCCGCCAGCATACGGAACATTTTCCTACGCTGGCGGCTGTTGTCCTATTCATGGTTTGATAACAAATTTCACCATCGGATCGTTCGGATCAGTCTGCCGTTCCAACGCGTGCTGGAGTCCATCAAGTGGCGTTCATTATCAGAACCTCTTATTCACTTAAAAATCGCTGCAGAATCGCGGCGACTTGAGCGCGCGTTGCATTGCCCTGTGGCTGGAGCTGGTCGTCGGTGACGCCGTTAAACAAGCCTTCTGCGACGGCCCATTGCATGACATCTTCAGCCCATGCGCTTGGCTGGTCGCTATAGATTGAAAGATCGACTCTCGCACTGACATCCAAACCTTTGTACTCGGCGTAACGATAGAGGATGCTCGCCATCTGTTCGCGGGTGATTGGGCTGTTCGGCTGGAAGGTATTGTCGCCAAAGCCGCCGACGATTCCTTCGCTGGCCGCCCAGTTCACAGCATCAGCATACCAGTCGCTGTCGGCAACGTCGCTGAAGCCTGCGCTCTCAACGCTTGGCGATTCTTCGAGGCGGTGCAGAATCGCAACGATCATCGCGCGGGTGGTCGTGGTGTTTGGTGAAAATTCCGTGGCGCTGGTGCCAGTCATCAGCCCTTGCTCGTAGACCCAGGCAACAGGGTCGTAGAACCAGTCGTCCATACTGATATCAGTGAATGGCAATTCGCTGGACACCGGTGGTTCCGTCCCAATGGTCGCAACGACCACCGAGGCAATTACGCTGTGGCCATCTGCATTAGGGTGAAAGTCGAGGTTAAGCGCTGGTACAAGTGTTGCGTTACAGAGTGGCGTTGCAGCCGTATTTCCTGATGCAAACGCCGCGTATACATCTGCCACCGTTACATTGGCATTTGCTGCCAAGCTGCTGATTTGTGTGTTCAATACCTGCACGCCTGTTTCAAAAGCCGCAGCCAATGCATCTAACGCCGTTCCATCGAAGTGTCCATACGGATTGTACTGATTTGTCATCACTACCATCGCATCCGGATTTAAAACCACAATTTCAGCCAGTATACTGGTAACATTTGCAGTGAAACCTGTGAGCGCCTGTACAGCCTCTTCAGACTGTGGGAAAGCCGCCAACATATCAGCAAGCGGCGCCAGTTCAATCAGATTGAGATCCTGACTGTTGAGCATCGCCTGCACCTGATCAACTGTCATTCCCGAGGCAGCGGCCAGATATGCATATAATGCGTTCATTAAATCATTGCCACCGATGGTAAGCGTAATAACATCGGCAGATTGAACAGCCGCAGAAACGTCTGCATCATTCATTTTTTTCAGCAAGCTTGCAGAGGTTTCGCCGTCTACAGCTAAATTGGTCAGGGTTGTCCCAGTCTCACCCGACACAAGAACAGGAAAAGCCTCTGTATCCACATCAGCTAGCCCATACCCAGTGGTGATGCTGTCGCCGAGAGCGACGTAGCTTGGCGTTTCATCCGTGGCCAAGGCCTGCACAGGAAAGATTGTGGTGAACATGCAGATACACATTATCATCGCCCATAGTTTTCGTTTCATTACTATTCATCTCCTTTTACTTCTATTGCACAACAGCAGTCTGAGCGCAATTCATATACTACAACAATACCATGAAAATATTTTTTTGTGATGGCTCTTTTCGGGCCAAAAAAGAGGGATGCCTGCGTGATGCAAGCATCCCTCTGTATTACAGGAGCATATATTGTTTCAGATCTTTGCGGCTTTTGATACCGAGTTTTTCATAGGCATTGTTAAGATGATGTTTGACGGTGTGCACCGAAATACCAAGGTGATTGGCGATTTCGTTGGTGCTCCAGTCGCGGGCGGCGAGCATACAGATGGCGAATTCAGTGGTACTGAGGTTGTCGGCGACATCGTGACCGGTGTCAGGATTGTGGACACGACGCCAACCGGCGGAGAAGCGATAGGTGATATCGATGATGCGCTTGAAATCGTCGGGCCATCGCGGTTTGATGACGGCTTCGAGTGTGCCGCCGAGGAGGCCGTGGTGCTCGCCGAAGGGTTCGATGAGGTCATCTGGCTGGGCAAGGCGCCAGGCGGCGAGGAGATGTTCCTCAGCAAGGGCAGTATCTTTGAGGCTGACGGCGTTCATGACGGCGACAAGATGAAGATAGATGGCCGAAATGGGATAATCATCCTGGTCGATGGCAAAGGCGGCTTCGACGAGGCCGAGGCTTTTGGCGTAGTCGCCTTCGAGGTAGGTGCGGTGCGCCTGCACATAAAAGGCGAACTGGCGCAGACCGGCAGGCAGCACGTTCATGGAGCGGCGCAGGTCAGGCAGTGGCAGATGCAGCAGGACACTGGCAGTGGTGACAACAAAGACAGCGGCAGCACGAAGGTCATCCGGAGTATCGTCGTCAAGCTCAGCAAAAATGCGTTGAACAGCATCAAGGCCTGCGCGGGCACGATGAATCTGGCCGAGGGCGAGGTTGGCGTAGGCGAAGATCAGGCTGGCAGACAGGCGCAGTGCTGGCTCTGCTTCGTCGAGATAGGGTTCACTGAGGAAAGCGGCAGCTTCGGCGTGGCCGCTGAAATAATACAGCTCGGCACTGGCGATGTCGCGCTGACGCGGATCCTTAAAGGTTTTCACCACCTCGGCAGCGCAGCCGGGGGTGAAATCTGTGTTCATCAGTGGCATCGGCAGGAATGTCGCGCGCCGCTTTTTCGTGTTTCTGCGCGGATCATCCGGACGCTGGGTGCTCTCTGGAATCATCCAGGCGCTGTTTCGCTTGAATGCGCCGGGAATACGCCCCTCGCGACAGAACATTTGCACACGCCGCTCAGAAACGTGCCAGCGCTCTGCGGCTTCCTGTACTGTGATGTAGTTCATAACGCGCCTCCTTTGCTGGCTGTTTGCTTATATTATAAACATTCTGCCGAAGACTTTCAACGCGAAAGTCTTCGGCAGATTCGGCAAATGTTCAGAAAAAATTTAAGATGGCGGCAACAATGTCTGCGCAGACAAATCACCGCCAGCGAAGCACGATGCTGCGCTGACGGCAAGTGTGTTCTTATGGGATTTATTGCAGATGATCCGCCACCAGGCATTCCCAATAACCGTACCTCTTGCCACCGACACGCCTGATGTAGCCTTTCTCCTGCAGAGAAGCCATCATGCGCTTGATGGTTCGCAGAGCCAGCCCCGTTTTCTCCTGAAGAGCTTTTTGTGTCGCGTTCGGATCTTCGATAATCGCATGCAGCAGCGCCAGCTCTTCCAGCGAACAATCCAAAGTGCCAAACTGGCACTTTGGCACTTTAGACGTGGCACTTTGGGGATTCGCGTTTTCGGACAGCTCTGCGTAGTGAAGGTGCAAGCTTCTGTTTTTCAGCGGATGCGCCGTGCCCAGGAGCAAGTTTTCCAAAAAGTGTTCCAGATACTCTGTCGTCGCATGAACGCCCTGTTGCAGGTCGTTATAATTCGCACGCACCAACGCGTTACGAAAATACCAGGAATGATCCATAAACGCTTCGTTGCCCACATTCAGACCAAGGCTCTTCATATATTTGATGACAAAGACTGCCGTTGCGCGTGTGTTACCTTCAGCAAACGGATGAATCTGCCAGATGCCTGAGGTAAACGCTGCGAGGTGGTGGATGGCTGCTTGCAGCGCCAATCCCTCATAAGAAAAATTTTTCTCCATGCGAAAATCATAATCCAGTGTATCAGAAATGCTTTCCCACGATGCATAGATGACCGATGCCCCATCGAGCACCCATTCTTTTTTGGAGATATTATACATACGAAACTGTCCTGCATGGTCAAACACCCCTTCAAACAAGCGTCGATGAATGGTCTGCAAAGTCGCTGGCGAAAACTGAAAGGCCTTCTCACACAACAGCTCTGTAATCCGCGAAGATACAATGTCCGCCTCTGCAGTGCCGTCTTCCACTGCTTTGCGCTGCGCCTCTGCTTCATAATAGGAAGCGATGCGACACTGAGCTTGGTGGATATCGATCCTGCCTTCGATGTGTTCCCGCGCAGTGCTCAGCAGATAATCCGACGTTTCCAACCGGTCCACCTGCTGTAGCCCAATCGCGATCTGCCAGGCTTCGCTTTTCGTCGCCTGATCCGGCTCGCCCTCTCGGATATACTCCGTCAGTGTCTGCTTCCAGCTTCTGTCGTTCGTCATCCTGCCACCTCCGATCTTCCTCCATGTTAGCAAATTGCCCCAAGCCTTGCAAGACAAACCGCCGCCAGCGAAGCACGATGCTGCGCTGACGGCGGTTTCTATGCGATTAGATCCAGTCGTTTTCGAGCAGGAGCTCGGCGATCTGAACGGCGTTGGCGGCTGCGCCTTTGCGGATCTGGTCGAAGCAGACCCAGAGGGCGAGGCCGTTTTCGATGTTGAGATCGTTGCGGATGCGGCCGACGTAGATGTCGTCGGTGTCGGCGGTATCCACTGGCATTGGATAGACATTGTTGTGCGGATCGTCCTGCACGATGATGCGTGGCGCGGCTTCGAGAATTTCGCGCGCTTCATCGGCGGAGATTGGCGCTTCCGTTTCGATGTAGATGGATTCGGCGTGGCTGCGGAAAACCGGCACACGCACAGCGGTTGGCGTGATCTTGATGTCGTAGTCATCGAGGATCTTGTGGGTCTCGTGAACGAGCTTCATTTCTTCTTTGGTGTAATCCTCTTCCTGCCATACGTCGATGTGTGGGATGAGGTTGAACGCGATCTGATGCTGGAAAGCTTCCGGATGGATCGGTTCACCGTCGAGGATCTGACGCGCCTGCTCGGTCAGCTCGCTGATGCCCGCTTTGCCGGCGCCGCTGACAGCCTGATAGGTGCTGACGACGATGCGATCAATGCGAGATTTTTTGTAGAGCGGATAGAGCGCGCCGACCATGAGAATGGTGGAGCAGTTTGGATTGGCGATGAGGCCCTGGTGATCCTTTGCTGCCTGGCCGTTGACTTCCGGAATGATCAGTGGAACATCCGGTTCGAGACGGAAGGTGGAGCTGTTGTCGATGACGACGACGCCCTTGCTCTGCGCCAGACGGCCAAATTCACGGCTGGCAGGACCGCCAGCGAAAAGCGCCAGATCCACGCCGTCGAAGGAATCTGCGGTGGTTTCTTCAACAACGTAGTCCTTGCCCTGGAAATTGATGATCTTGCCGGCACTGTTTTTCGTAGCCAAAAGCTTCAGCCCAGCGTATGGGAAATTGTGCTCAGCCATGACCTTGAGCAGTTCCTGACCGACAGCACCGGTCGCACCGACGATGGCAACGTTTAATTTTTTCATTGGTAATATCCTCTCCTTTTTATTTCTCAGTCTTCAAACATGATGGTGTCGAGCCCTTCCACCAGGCCAACGCGTCCGGCGACGCGCTTCGTCGCAAAGAGAATGCCTGGCATGAAGGATTCGCGGTTGATCGAATCGTGGCGGATCGTCAGCGTCTGGCCGAGGCCGCCGAAGATCACTTCCTGATGCGCGTTGTAGCCCGGCAGGCGCACGCTGTGGATGTGCATGCCTTCTACATTGGCGCCGCGTGCACCGGCGAGGGTTTCCACTTCGCCAGGCAGGCCCTGTTCGTGGGCCTCACGCACCTTGGCGATACGCTGAGCGGTCGCGACAGCGGTGCCCGATGGCGCGTCTTTTTTCTGATCGTGGTGCAGCTCGATGATCTCCACCTCTGGCATAAACTTCGCAGCTTCCTCGGCGAAGCGCATCATCAGCACAGCGCCAATGGCGAAATTCGCTGCATAGAAGAAGCATTTGCCCTGGGCAGCCGCTTCCTCGCCCCATTTTTCCAGCTCCTCGTGCTTGAGACCAGTGGTCCCGCTCACGAGATGCACGCCGTGCGCGAGCGTCACGCTCGCGTTCTGGCGGAAGGCGTCAGCATTCGTGAAATCGATGACAACATCGACATCGTTTGCGCTGAGCGCCGCGTCGAGATCAGCCGTCACAGGGATCTCACGCCCTTCTACAGTGATCGTTGTCGGTTCGTCGACAAGACCCACGCCGAAGATCACCTCTGTGGCAGGATCGTTCGTCACCGCCTTCAAGATCTCGCGGCCCATCTTACCGGTCGCACCGACAACACCTACGCGAATGGTTTCCATGATAATCGTCCTCCTTATGGATTCATTTTTCACCAAAGAAGTCTCTACAAAAAAGCCACAGGACCATGATGAGACCTGTGGACATGCAAAACTCTGAATAAACGCCAAGCATACAGCACAACGACGGCTTCTGCCGCCGACAGCCCTAAACCTATTGAGTTCAGATCCAGCCGCACGCAAAAAAAGTTACGCCCAGCTTCGGCGGCCACGCCTGCCAAACGGTATCCTCGATGCTTTTTCATCTCCGCCGCTCGTTCTTCGTACCCGCGCCTCTGCATTGCCTTAGACTGATCATTTGGTTACACTTTACGGTATCACAGGCGCGGACAATTGTCAACCAATTGCAGAGAATTTGCTGTATTCTCTCCCATGAAAAAATTTATCGATGACTCTCGATAAACGCCACAACCTCTCGCAAGGCGCTGTCTGTGACAACATGTCCGGCATCCTCGATCACCAGCTGGCGCACCTGAGGAAGCTGCTGCTGCGTCAGAAAATCGGCGTTCAGCGATGTCGGCAGCGTCTGATCCAGGCTGCCGTTTGTCAGGAGCACCGGCGTCGTGATCCCGCGCGCCGACCACCGCGCCGGATCAAACGCGCCCAGCGCCGACCGCAGCTTTTCGCCCTCGTCAGAAGCCAGCGCTGCAAACGCCGCGCCACCGTCGCGAAAAACGCCCGCCAGCGCCGCTCTGGCATCTGCCCAGTTCGCCGTGCTGTTCATCGCGACCACGCCGTTCAACTCTCGCGCCAGCGGCGTAAGCGCGCCGAGCGCGATCATTCCGCCCAGCGAATGCCCCACGAGAAAATGTGCTCGCCCAGGATGAAACACCGCCTGCGCCAGCTCGACACATTCGCCGATGCTCTGCAAAAGCACGCGCTGAAAATCCAGCGCCGCCTGCGGGCCGTCGTACTCTAGCACACCGCGCACGCCGTGACCGGAAATCTCCGGCACGATCACCCGATAGCCAAACGCCGCCAAAAGCTGGCCGCGAAAGCGCTGCTTCTCCGCGTTCGATCCCCAACCATGATAAAGCAAAAGCTCCGCCAGCGGTTCTTCGCCCGCTTCCGCGATCTCAAAGCAGGGAATATCCGCAACAATTTTTTCGCAGGTCGTGATCATTTCTCGTCCTCCTCACACCAGCCCCGGATAACCGAGCTGACGCTCCGCCTCCATCAGCACGATCCCCACGCTCGTCGCCAGATTGAAACATCGCGCCTCCTCGCTCGGGATCATCGGAATGCGAAACTGCCGTTCGCCAAACTGCGCGTGCACCTCATCTGACACACCAGCATCCTCCCGACCAAACACAATGTAGTCGCCATCCTCAAACTGAAACTGCGAATGCAGCTTCGTCGCATGGCTCGTCATCAGGATCATGCGACCGCCGGCATTTTTATCAAGGAATTCCTCCCAGCTCTCGTAACAGACGATGTCCGTCTGGTGCCAATAGGTCAGCCCCGCCCGGCGCAGCTTTGCCTCGTCGATGCGAAAGCCCATCGGCCCCACCAGATGCAGCCGGCTGCCGGTGACAAAACAGGAACGCGCCACGTTGCCAGTGTTCTGAGGAATCCGCGGCTGATAGAGAACGATATTTAACAAAAACAACATCTCCTTCAATATAGCAATTTAACGTGCAAACACCGCTTGCCTGCGCTACAATAAGGGCAAGAGGTGAACACTATGAATGAACAGTTAAAACACATCATCGACGATTCGTCACGCATCGTTTTCTTCGGCGGCGCCGGTGTCTCCACCGAAAGCGGCATCCCTGATTTTCGCAGCAAGGATGGGCTCTATCATCAGAAGGGCTTCAAGTACGACCCTGAGACCATGCTCAGCCGCAGCTTTTTTGATACCCACACCGAAGAATTCTTCGACTTTTATCGCACAAAAATGATCGCACCAAACGACGGCCCCAGCGCCGTGCATTTCAAACTCGCTGAGCTGGAGCGCGAAGGCAAGCTCAGTGCCATCGTCACGCAAAACATCGACGGCCTGCACCAGCTCGCTGGCAGCAAAAAAGTATACGAACTCCACGGCTCCGTCATGCGCAACTACTGCATGACCTGTGGCCGCTTCTACGATCTCGACTTCATCAAGAGCACCACCGGCATTCCGCGCTGTCCGGAAGACGGCGGCATCGTCAAGCCTGACGTCGTCCTCTACGAAGAAGCCCTCGACGACACCGTCATGGAAGGCGCTCTGCGCGAAATCATGGCCGCCGACTGTCTTATCATCGCCGGCACCTCGCTGGCTGTGTACCCAGCCGCCGGTCTCATCTACTACTTCAAGGGCAAGCACCTTGTCGTCATCAACCGCGACGCCACCCCGCAGGACGCCAACGCCGAGCTCGTCATCCACGACCGCATCAGCACCGCCCTATTATAACACAAAACGCCCCAGCGCGCGTCCTTCGTTTCTCGCGAAGAACGAACGCCAGGGCGTTTGCTTGTTATTCTACGATTTCCACCTCAGCAAAAACCACATTGATCACCATACGCAGCAAATCTTCAGGAATCTGTTCGACGACACGATAGGCGCGCGCATTCAGATCCAGCGCCTTAACATGCTCACACAAAACAACACCCGTCGTCACCGTTCTGTCGTCCAACGGAATATGCAGTGGGAACTTGTTGTTTGTGTTTGTGATCGGACAAACTATTGTAAGATTCGTCTTTTGATTAAAGAAATCATTGCTGATCACCAGCGCCGGGCGATAGCCCGCCTGTTCATGACCAGCCTGAGGATTAAAGTTCAGCTTAATAATATCGCCTTGCCTTACCATAATTCATCCCCCACAGGATCTCCCCAGTCAATCTCCACAGGCGAATAATTCCCATCAAAATCTGCAAACAGCTCCTTGATATTTTTTCGCTTTGCTTCCGGCTCAATGATCAGTTTACCATCCTGGGCACGCATCGCAAGTGATTCGTTTTCCCGCCAACGCAGCTCCTCAACAATCGCTTTTGGAATACGGATACCCTGGCTATTGCCCCATTTTTGAATCGTCACCGACATAAAATCGCCTCCCCTCATCGTATATACTTAGTATATACGTCTCGCCCTCGTTGCGCAAGCATTTTCCAATAAAACAGCGGCAGCTCCACGATCATTCGCAGAGCCGCCGCATATTATTTACTGCTCAAGAAATCGCTCGAGAATCGCAGCCACCTGAGCGCGCGTCGCACTGCCCTGTGGCTCCAGGAGATTGCCCGGCATGCCGCTGATCAATCCTTCAGCGACTGCCCACTGCACAGTTTCCGCTGCCCAGCTGCTGACGCTGGCGGCGTCATTGTAGCTGGAGAGATCTGCGCGGGCGCTCACGTCTTCGCCTTTCCAGGCGGCATAGTTCATCAGCATCGCTGCCAGCTGCTCGCGGGTGATGGCGGTGTTTGGCGAGAAATTGCCGTCGCCGGTGCCGCTGGTGATGCCGACGCTGGCGGCCCAGTTCACGGCGGTGGCGTACCAGTCGTTCGCTGCGACGTCGGCAAAGCCTGCGCTTTCGGCGCTCTCCACGCCTTCCAGACGGGCGAGCATGGACCAGGTCTCGGCGCGGGTGGCCGTTTGTTCTGGCGCAAATTCATTGGCGCTCACGCCGGTCATCAGGCCGTTGTCATAGGCTTATTGCACAGCGTCTTTATACCAGGCGTTTGGTGCGACGTCGAGGAAGATATCGCTGACGTCTGTCGCTGGTTCTTCCGGTTCCGTCCAGTCTGGATCTTCGGCGAAAGTGGCGCTGATTCGTACATCGGCGCTTGGCATCGTGAAAGAGAATGTCCCATCGGCGCCCGCGGTGAGTTCGACGTCTTTGCCATTCGCAGTGACGACGAGTTCATCCAACAGATAGGCGTCGTCAGGCGTGACGGTGATGGTCACGCGTTCCCCTTCGGTGGCGTAGCGATCGACGGTCAGGCTGCCGTGGTCACCGACGCTGGTGGTGAGTTCGTAGCTGTATTTGCCGGTGTATGGCGGTTCCTTGACGGTAAAGGTGGCGGTGATGATTACCTTTTCGTCGTTCGTATTGCTGACAACGATCTGCTCGCTGTAGCTGCCGCGCGGGAGCTTATCCTTTGGCTGGATGGTGAAGGTGGCAGTTTCGTCTGGCTCAAGCGTTGTTTCAGAAAGCTTACCGATCTCAAAATTCTCCGCCGTCGGCTGAACGAGCGTCACGCTCTGGTTGCCGGTGTTGGTGATGGTCACTTCCTGCGCTGCTGGCCGGGCTTCGCCTTCGGTGATGCTGCCGAAATCCAGCGTGGCTGGATCAACAGAAATGCTGTAGCTGGCTGCGGCGACAGTGAGCATCGCCGCTTCGCTCGTCTCTACGACGCCATCCATACCCGAGGTTACCACGCAGCGGTATTGGTTGCCGCTGATGGCTGTGGTGGTATCTGTTATGGTGTAGGTGGCTGAAGTTGCATCGGGAATATTCTCCCAGCTGCCGCTACTGTTGAGCTGCTGCCACTGATACGTCAGCGCTCCTCTGCCGCTGGCGGTCACGCTAAAGGTGGCTTCTTCACCTTCTATCACATTCTGATTTTCTGGCTGCTCAGTAATTAGCGTTCGTAGCGTCAGCGTCACAGGGATTTCATATTTCCACAGCTTGTCCAGATCCACATTCGTAACTTCTTTATCAGCCGTCACTTCTTCTGTCGTATAGCCGGCGTAGAGGACGATCTTGCCCTTGTAAGTGCCTGGAGGAAGTAATTTGTTCAGACTGGCTTTCTCATATAATACGTTCAGCGCACGCGTCTTGTCCGTTGTATCCTTATCAAAAACGGCGAGGGCTTTGGTCTGCTCCGAAATCAAGTAGGTCCCATCAGCCGTCATATCCGACACGCTGATGGTGACTGTCGCTGTTTCGCTCCCTGCCTCGCGCGTCAGCGCAAAGCCGGATTTTCCCTGACCATAGCTGCCATAGATGACAAGCTTGCCGTCGCCGTTTAGCGCGATATTTTCATCCAGTGTGATATCACCGCTCTCTGAATACATCGCGTTCTGATTTTCGGCATACTCCAGTGTTAGGCTTTCCGGGAAAATGAAGGCATCCCTGCTGATCACGCTGCTTTTCAAACCTTCGTCCACCGGGCCGCCGTCCACGATCACGTTGTGGCTGCCGGCGTTCAGGCTGGCTCCACTCGCCAGCGACAGGCTCTCGCCCTCGCCGATCTCTAAATCCTCCTGCAAGGTCACGATGCCGTACACGGTGCCGGTTCCGCCATCAAAGACGATACCTGTGCCGGAAGGTGTTGCAGCGCTGGCGTTCGACGCAATCCCGCCCGCATCGCCGCTGGCCCGCACAATGGCATTGTTGCTTACGTTCAGGCTGGGCGTGCCGGAGCCGGAAGTGCCAGTGCCAAACTGAAAGCGAATCCCTGCACCACTACTGCCTTTGCCGGTCGCAGTCAGGCTGCCGCCGTCAACGGTCAGCGATACGCTCGAGTCATTCTTGCTCCGCACCAAAACACCGCTACAACTCGTATAGGTACCGCCCACGGCCTTTACCTCGGCACTGTTGATTTCCAGGGTAGCATCGCTGCCGTTGCCCGTGATGGTCAGGCTGGCGTCGCCGGTAGAATTGGAGAACGCCAACACATAAATCCCCGTGCTGACCTCTGCGATTGTATTGGTGCCCTCCAACCGGATGGTCAACTCCGCAGCGCCGTTCAGATGGAACACGCCAATGGCTGAACCATGGATGTATGTGCCACCTTGAATACTTTCACTGTAATCCAATCCTTTTTTAATAGTGGCGTTGTGCAGGGTCAGGACATTATTCGTTGCGTCATAATGGATAAAGTTGTCCGCCGGTGTGCCTTCGCCTGAGTACGCGGTGACGTTTCCGCTGTCGTCCGTCGTCCAGTAGCCGCCGCTTGTCACATTTACGTTGCCGACATAGATCACCTGTCCGTTCGGTGCAGCCGCCAGCGCTGGCTGGGCGCCAAGGGGCAGGAGGCTGGCGAGGAGGCTCAGCGCCAGCAGGGCGGCCAAACATTTTCGTTTTATCATCATTCTCACCTTTCCTTTCTCACGAAGAAACGTGCAGGCGAAAAATTGTCGCCTGCACGCTCGGACAATTTATTTTGCGCCTTTCACGCCAAATACATAGGTGACAGGATCGGTGCTCGCTTTGTCGCTGCGCATACAAAAACCGAAGGTGCCCGCCTGACTGATCGCTGACGTTCTGAGGTAGACACGCCAGTAGACGAGATCGGTTTCGTCGTCTTTCCATTCTACAACTTCCGGCTGCAAATCCTCCGGACAGTTGATGTCGGTCGCGTAGGCGTTGCCAAAATCATCTTTTAAGCCAAGGTCGATGGTCCCGGCCATTTTCTGGCCCTGATCAAATTGTCCAAGCCAAACATAGTTCATCATGGTGTGCTCCTTTCCGGCGCGCTGCGCCTCTCGCAAGTGATGAGTTTCTTTCTATAAGAATACCACATCGCTCAAGATTTGCCATGGCTCGTTTTTACACAAAAAAGAGGGATGCCTGCGCAGGGCAGACGTCCCTTAAAGAAGCATATGATCTTTGAGCGCTCTACGCCCTTTGATGCCGAGCTTGCTGTAAGCGTTGGAAAGATGACTCTTGACGGTGTGTACCGAGAGATTCAGATGCTCGGCGATCTCGCCATCGTTCCAGTCGCGGGCGGCGAGCATGCAGATGGCAAACTCGGTGGTACTGAGATTGTCGGCGACATCGTGACCGGTGTCTGGATTGTGCACGCGGCGCCAGCCCCAGGAAAAACGATAGGTGATATCGATGATGCGCTTGAAATCCTCGGGCCAACGCGGCTTGATGACGACTTCGAGCATGCCGCCGAGAAGGCCGTGGTGCTCGCCGAAGGCTTCGATGAGATCGTCCGGTTGAGCCAGCTCCCAGGCGGCGAGCAAGTGCGCTTCGGCGCGGTCGGGTTCTTTGAGGCTCATGGCGTCCATGACGGCGACGAGATGGAGATAGATGGCGGGGATGGGATAGACGGCGCGCTCAAAATTCAGCGCGTTTTCCACCACGGCAATGCTGCCAGTGTAGTCGCCGGCGAGGTATTTTTGATGCGCCTGCACATACACGGCGAACTGGCGCAAGCCCGGCGGCAGATATTTGAAAGCGGCGGAAAGATCCGGCATCTCATTCGAAAGCGGCAGATGCAGGAGCACGCTTGCTGTGGTCACGATGAAAAGCCCGGCGGCGCGCAGCTCGGGCAGCGTGTCCGCATCAAATGCATCAATGCTCTGCTGCACACGCACAAGCGCCGCTCTGGCACGTTGGATCTGGCCAAGAGTGAGATTGGCGTAGGAAAAGATCAGACAAGCGGAAAGGCACAGCGCCGGTTCGTCGCTGTCAAGGTATGGCGCGGCGATCGCTGCAGCATCTTCGGCCCGTCCGCTGAAATAAGCGAGTTCGGCGCGGGCGATGGCGCGCAGGTCCGGATCCGAAATGGCCGCCGCAGCTTCGGCTGCTTGCCCAGGCGCAAAGGTTGTGTTCATAAGTGGCATCGGCAAAAGAAACGCCTGCGGTTTTTGGGGCGCAGCGCCGTCAGATTTTCGCGGATCCTGTAGGCGCGCAGCATCCTCTGGAATGGCCCAGCTGCCGCTGAATTTTTTCGCCCCGGGAATGCGCCCGTCGCGCGCGAATTTCTGCACGCGGCGCTCAGAAAGCTGCCAGCGCTCGGCTGCTTCTGCCACGCTGATATAAACCATGATGCGTTCCTCCTTTGCTGGTTTCTCATTGTATTATAGTCGTTTTCCCGAACACTTTCAACGCCCACGAAAAAACGCGTGCCCCACAGCTGGCACGCGTTGACGATCAAAAAAATCTCAATAAACGGACATAGGTCTTTGCATCCTTGTCAGATTTTCTAAAGCCATAACGCTTATAACAATTTTGTTCATTTTGATAGAAAGCCAACAGTTTCTCATGATCTTCACATTCCAGAAAGATAATCCCGCCACCAACTTGTCTCTGTACCATGGTCAATGTTGCGACTGCTGCTTGCATCAGTTCATTTCCACCTATCGAACTGCGGTCAGACTTACCAAATTGTGCAATGAGAAATGCTGAAACTGTATAGGCACCACTATCTTCATCCAATTTACAATATCGTGCGATTTTCTTTTCATCTGATTTTGAAAGAGACGCTCTGTCTTTCTCTGAGATCAAGAGCGGCTTGTGAGTGAGCGTATAATATCCCACAATCCTCTTTTCTTCGTCGAAAACAAGATGGGTGATCGAAATTTTTCTCTTCGCAAAATCAATCGCATTATGCTGCAAAAAGTGTTGGATATCCTGATTTTTACTACAAGAAAAATCGGAGATAAGTTCCTGTGTAGCACTTTCTCCGATTTGCTCAATAGCATCCAAAATATTGATCGATCTATATGTCATGATTGTCCCCTTATTTCAACAGAAAATCTTTGATCTCAGCTGGATCTGTCAGCTGACGAACAGGATTTGTCGAATCAGTTTGTGATCCCTTTCTCTCAACTTCTGCTCTAGAATCTTCCAGCGCGTCGATAAAGTTTTTCAAAGTTTTAGGGTCGTGAATAGAAAAGTCAGCAAAGATACTCGATGTGGCCATTACCACTCACCTCCTAAAAAAATTTTCTCTACGATTATTATACCGCATTTCTGCAAATTATTCCACGAAAAAACGCGTGCCCCACAGCTGGCACGCGTTTTTGGTTGCGATGTTATTTGGCGTAATTCACGTTGCGAGTTTCGCGAATGACGACCACTTTGATCTGACCGGGATATTCCATCTCGGCTTCGATGCGTTTGACGATGTCGTAAGCGAGCTTTGCACTCTGGGCATCGTCGATCTTTTCAGGTTTGACGATGACACGCACTTCTCTCCCTGCCTGGACGGCGTAGGTTTTTTCGACGCCATCGAAATCGTTGGCGATGCCTTCCAGCTGGGTAAGTCGTTTGAGGTAATTTTCCAGGGTTTCCCGGCGCGCGCCTGGACGGGCGGCAGAAATGGCATCCGCTGCTGCCACGAGGACGGATTCGACCGAGCTAGGCTCTGCGTCTCCGTGGTGTGAGAGGATGGCATTGAGCACACCGGCTGGTTCGCGGTACTTGCGGGCGATGTCTGCCCCCAGAGTGGTGTGCGAGCCTTCGGTGTCGTGGTCGATGGCTTTGCCGATATCGTGGAGCAGACCGGCGCGTTTTGCCAGCGTCACGTCCACGCCAAGCTCGGCGGCCATGAGACCGGAGAGATGGGAAACTTCAATGGAATGCTTCAGCACATTTTGACCGTAGCTGGTGCGATACTTCAAGCGGCCGAGCAGCTTGACCAGCTCCGGATGCAACTGGTGGATACCTGTTTCGAATACAGCCTGTTCGCCGGCTTCGCGAATGGTCGCGTCCACTTCCTTCTGCGCCTTGTGCACCATTTCTTCGATGCGGGCTGGATGGATGCGGCCGTCGACGATGAGCTTTTCAAGCGCCACACGGGCAACCTCGCGACGGATCGGTTCGAAGCAGGAGAGCACGACGGCTTCCGGCGTGTCGTCGATGATGAGATCGACGCCGGTGAGATTTTCGAGGGCGCGGATGTTGCGGCCTTCGCGGCCGATGATGCGGCCCTTCATCTCGTCATTTGGAAGCGGAACGACGGAAACGGTGGATTCTGCAACATGATCTGCAGCACAGCGCTGGATGGCGCCGGCGATGATGTTGCGCGCGGTTTTTTCGGCGGACGCCTTGGCTTCGGCTTCCTTGTCCTTGATCATGACCGCGAGACTATGGTCTACGTCACTCTCAACCTGGTTGAACAACTGATTCTTCGCTTCTTCGGCACTGAGGCCGGCAACACGCTCTAATTCCAGCTGTTGCTTGTCGATCAGTTCGCTCAACTCTGTGCGTGCTTCTTCCAGTTTATTTTCTTTTTCAAGAAGCGCGTTTTCTTTCTTTTCAAGATTGGTAGATTTGCGGTCCAGGGCATCTTCCTTCTGCACCAAACGTTTTTCGGTGTTGTACGCCTCTGAACGAATCTCCTTTGCCTCTACTTCCGCTTCATTGCGGATCTGCAGGGCAGTGTCTTTGGCCTCGATCAGCGCTTCTTTTTTCATGGCTTCAATGTCTCTGTTGGCCGCTTCCAGAATGCGCTGCGCTTCGGCTTCCGCGGAACCGATGAGCGATTCCGAGGATTTTTTTCGTGCAATGTAACCTCCGATGCCACCTATCGCCAAACCTACGATCACAGCGATAATGAGCTCGAGCATATCTTCCTCCTTTCTAAAGAATTCTTTGTTCAATTGTAATTTCTGAGACTAAGGCAATAAAAAAAGCAAACCAACTATCTTGGTTTGCTCTTCATAGTAATCAACCATATGACAAAATGTTTCATTTCTGTTATATGTTACCAAAGCGGTTAACATCCATGCACATCAGCGGTCAAAGCAATTACCTCACCATAGTCTACGATTATTTTACGCTGAAAAGCGCGTAGTGTCAAGGTTTTTCAGCCTTCCAGACGGTGAGTCAATAACGCTCGAGTTCCGAAAGAAGTCCAGCGCTGTAGCCTTTTCCATAAAGATAGCGCATCGTTTGTTGGTATTTTTTCCCTTTTTCCCGACACTTGTCGTACTCACGCTCAAGCTGTGCAATCTCTGCTTCCTCTGGATATTCCCTGGCGAGGGTATCCTCTATAATGAAGGAATCGATGCCCTTATCGCGCAGCGCAAAGGTGAGCTTGAGTCGTCCGCAGGGATTGAAGCGGAGTTTGTCGCGCACGAAGCTTTCAGCAAACTGCACGTCGTCGAGATAATGATAGGAATAGAGATAGGCGACGATCTCGTCGATCTCTTCAGCCGCTACCTGCTTTTTCTCCAGATATTGGCGCATCTCAAATTCTGAGCGCATGCGCACGGTGAGATAGCGCAGGGCGAGCTGCTTATGCTTTTCTTCCATCAGAGTTCATCGTCCACATCTGCGAGGAAATCGTCGTCGAGAAGCGCGTTCATATTTTCCTGCAGAAGGGCTTCCTCCTTCTTCTCCGGTTCTTCGTCAACAGCAACACCGCGCACGCGCTGGTCGATCTCCTGCGCCATTTCCGGATGCTCTCGGAGATAAATGCGGACGTTGTCGCGTCCCTGGCCGAGGCGTTCGCCTTTGTAGGAATACCAGGAGCCGCTCTTTTCGAGCACGCCCATCTCGGCAGCGATGTCGATGAGGGAACTTTCGTTGGAGATCCCTTCGCCGTAGAGAATGTCAAACTCGCAGGTTCTGAACGGCGGCGCCACTTTATTCTTGACGACCTTCACCTTGGTGCGGTTGCCGACGATGTCGTTGCCTTTTTTGATGGCTTCGCCGCGACGCACCTCGAGACGCACGCTGGAATAGAATTTGAGCGCACGGCCGCCGGTGGTCGTTTCAGGATTACCATAGAGGACGCCGATCTTTTCACGGATCTGGTTGATGAAAATAACGACGGTGTTTGTGCGACCGATGTTGGCGGTGAGCTTGCGCAGCGCCTGGCTCATGAGGCGTGCGAGCAGACCAACGTGGGTGTCGCCCATCTCGCCTTCGATCTCGGCGCGTGGCGTCAGCGCTGCAACAGAGTCGACGACGATCATATCCACAGCACCGCTGCGCACGAGAGCGTCGCAGACTTCCAGCGCCTGCTCGCCATTGTCCGGCTGGCTGATCAGGAGATTTTCCGTGTCGACGCCAATGTTTTTCGCGTAGACAGGATCGAGCGCGTGCTCGGCGTCGATAAATGCAGCGATGCCGCCGCGTTTCTGCGCTTCTGCCACACAGTGGAGCGCGACGGTGGTCTTACCGGAAGATTCCGGTCCATAGATCTCGATGATGCGGCCCTTTGGCAAACCGCCAACGCCGAGGGCGCGATCGAGAGCGATGGAACCAGTTGGAATGGTCTCGACCTCGAGCTTGGTCTGATCGCCGAGGCGCATGATGGTGCCTGGTCCAAACTGATCCTCCATCGCTTTCAGCGCGTGCTTGAGCGCTTCGTTCTTATCATCATTCATTCCGGCAATGGTTTGTTGTTTCTTAGATTTTCCAGCCATAGATTAGCCTCCAAAAGCGGTGTAGTTTCTCATATCGTCTTTGTGTTTTTCAAATGCCAGCGCGATCAGGCGCTCGATCACCTCGATCAGCGGACGACCGGAAGCCTGCCACATTTTTGCGTACATGCTGATGGATGTGAAACCTGGCAGGGTGTTGACCTCGTTCAGCAGAATGCGGCCGTTGTCCTTGTCGATGAAGAAATCGGCCCGGCACATGCCGTCGAGATCGAGAACCTTGTAGGTTTCCTTGGCGATGCGCGTGATCTCGGCGACCTGTTCTTCGGTGAGATCGGCCGGCGCTTTGGTCGTGCTGTTGTCGAGGATGTATTTCGATTCGTAGTCGTAGAACACGCCCTCTGTCACGATCTCGCCAGGCACAGCCATTTCTACTTCCTCGTTGCCGAGGAGCGCGGTCTCGATCTCGCGCGCGTTGACGCCTGTCTCAACAATGAGCTTGCTGTCGTAGCGCGCTGCGCCAGCGAGCCCTTCGCGCAGCGCATCGCGATTTTCCACCTTGCTGATACCGACGCTGGAGCCGAGGCAAGATGGTTTGACGAACATCGGATAAACGAGGGTATCTTCGATCTGATCGAGCACAGCCTCTGTGTCGTTCTCAAAATCATAGCGGCGCACGGCTACATAATCCGTCTGCGGAATGGCGTAGGCCTTGAGAATGTCGCGCATGAAAACCTTGTCCATCCCGACCATAGAGCCCATCATGCCAGCACCAACGTAAGGGATGCGGCACATATCGAAGAACGCCTGCAGATGGCCGTCTTCGCCATAGGAGCCGTGAATGATCGGAAATGCCACGTCGATCTGGCCGATCTCAGCGAAGGTTTTGGCATTGCGCATGACGCCGCCAGGATACTGCGGAAAGATCAGTTCTCTGTCGGCGTAGCCAGCTGCGTCGAAATGCGCCACATCCTCGCGCGCGACAGGACCGTACCAGCGACCATCCTTGGCGATGCCGATCGGAAACACATTTTCGTAGCCAGCATCCAGGAGCGCGCCGACGATCGTATTCGCAGAAACACAGGAAACGTCGTATTCACCGGAAGGGCCGCCAAAAACGACCCCGACTTTTAACTTCTTATCTAACATCATGCAGCCCCCCACAATAAAACGAAGGTAATGACAAAAATGATCAGCGCCACGACAAACTGGATGAAGGACACCACAGCTGTTCCGACGAGGGAGCCGGCGCTGGCGCGCATTGCGCCCTGCAGAGAACGGTGGGTTCTGTATTCTGCGCCAACGGTGCCAAGGGTCGCGCCGATCACGCTGCCGCGGCCTTTACCGATGAAGCCACCGGCAGCAGCGCCGAGCGTGGAGCCGATCGAGGCGTCGTTGGATGCGCCAAAGCGTTTCGCGCCGAGCATCGTGCCATAATAATCCAGCACAGAGCTGCCGACGGCGAGCACGCCGACGATCACCACAAACCAGATCGGATACGCGTTCCAGTGATCAAAAATGCCATAGGCCAGCATGCTGAGAAAGACCAGCCAGAAACCCGGCAGCATCGGCACAAACGTGCCGATCACACCGGCGGCCATTGCTACGATCAGTAACCAAGTATAAACGTCCATCTTATCCCTCCATTTTCTTTGCTGCCAAACATACGGATGCAATGATATGTGAAATCGAGAGGCCGCCCTGCATGTAGCCGATGAACGGCGCACGCATCGGACCGTCGATGCTGAGTTCAATGGATGAGCCCTGGATGAAGGTGCCGCCTGCCATGATGACCGGATCGTCGTAGCCCGGCAATTGGTCGTCGTAAGGCGTCACATAGCTTTCAAGGGCGGAGGCTGCCTGAATGCCCTGGCAGAATTTTCGCAGCTTGTCGGGATCGCCAAACGCAACGCACTGGATGATGTCCGTGCGCTGGGCATCGGCTGTCGGCGAAACGACGTAGCCCTTGGCGCCAAGATAAGCTGCAGCAAAGGATGCGCCTTTGAGCGCCTGCTCGACGATGAGCGGCGCCATGAAGAGCCCCTGAAAAGCCGGGCGGTTAAAATCCAGCGACGAGCTGACGTCGTCACTGATGCCCGGCGCTGTCAGGCGCTGCGCGCTGGCGTTCACGAGATCCTCGCGACCGGCGATGTAGCCGCCGCGTGGCGCGAGACCGCCGCCTGGATTTTTGATCAGGGAACCGGCGATGATATCTGCGCCGACTTCGAGCGGTTCGCGATCCTCGACAAATTCGCCGTAGCAGTTGTCGACGAAGATGACGATCTCCGGTGAAATGCTTTTGACAATCTCACAGGCACGGGCGATCTTCTCGATGGACAGGCTGTCGCGCCATTCGTAGCCACGAGAGCGCTGGACCATCACCATCTTTGTCTGCGGCGTCACCGCAGCGCGGATGGCTGCTTCATCGAAATCGTTGTCCTTGAGCGGCACGCTTTTGTGATGAATGCCGAACTCGCGCAGCGTTCCCTGGGCATCGTCGCTTTTTCCGATGACCGTCTGCAAAGTGTCGTAAGGCAGACCGCTGATGGAAACCGCTTCGTCACCAGGACGCAGGATGCCAAAGAGTACAGTGGCGATGGCGTGGGTACCGCTGACGAGATTGGAGCGCACAAGCGCTTTTTCTGCGCAGAAAATATCTGCCCAGACACGTTCGAGCACATCACGGCCGGTGTCCCCGTAGCCGTAGCCGGTGGAACCGTTGAGGTGGAAATCCGCCACCTGATTTTTCTGAAAGGCTTCCAGAACTTTTATCTGATTGGCCTGGGTAACGTCGGTAAAATGCGCCCACTGTGGCGACAGCTCATCGAGGCAGCGCGCAACGAGCGCAACATCGTCGTCACTCAGACCGGCATAGTTTTTCAATCGATCAAAAAATAATGACATATTCTTCTACCACTTCGTTTCGTTTTCTGTTTCTTGCGGGAGAAACTCCCGAAAATATTTTTTTGCCTCAGGCAACGGCATCTGCACCTTCAGTTTTGCGCCAGTTTCATCGTATTCTTCGGCGAGCACCCTGCCAAACTGATGTGCCTGAGCGATGCGCTGTCCCTGCGCGCTGTCGTAAGGCAGCGTCATCTCAAGGACAACATCCGACGCCTGAGCGATCTTCTTCAGCAGATCGACGAGCTCCGCCAATCCCTGGCCGGTTTCGCAGGAAATGAAGCATTTCTGCTGATAAGCCAGGCCTGCAGAAAAGACCGGCGGTTCCTCGCAGAGATCGATCTTGTTGCAGACGAGGATGTGCGTTTTTTCCGAGAGGCCGAGGGACATGAGAATGTCCTCGACGACGCGAATGCGTTCGTCGATGCCTTCCTTGGCAACGTCGACGACATGCAGCAGCACATCGGCGTACTGCAATTCCTCGAGCGTCGCCTTGAACGCGTCGAGCAGCTGCGACGGCAGATCGCGGATGAATCCGACCGTATCGCTGACGAGGAGCACCTCGCCCCCTTCAAGCTCGAGACGGCGCGTCGTTGGGTCGAGGGTCGCAAAGAGCTGGTCGGCGGCGTAAATGTTGTCGTCGGTGAGGCGGTTGAGCAGCGTGCTCTTGCCGGCGTTGGTATAGCCGACGAGCGCGACTGAAAGGCCCTGTTGCTTCATGCGCGCGTTGCGCTGAAGCTCGCGATTGCTCTTGACGTTTTCGAGCTCCCTGGTGATGTGATGAATGCGCCGGCGGATATGCCGGCGATCGGTTTCGAGCTTGGTCTCGCCGGGACCACGGGTCCCGACGCCACCGCCGAGACGCGACAGCGCCGTACCCATGCCAGTGAGCCGCGGCAGGAGATAATTGAGCTGCGCCAGCTCCACTTGATATTTGCCCTCGCGGCTGCGGGCGCGCTGGGCAAATATATCGAGAATGAGCACCGTCTTGTCGATGACCTTCACACCGAGACGATCTGAGAGCATCTGATTGTAGGACGGCGTCAGCGCCTGGTCAAAGACCACAACATCCGCCGCTTCGTTCTGCACAAGCACAGCGATCTCTTCCAGCTTGCCGGCGCCGAGCTTGTGCTGATTGCCGCGCATCACCTGCACGATGACGTCGACGACGTCGAGACCGGCGGTGTCCGCAAGCTCGCAAAGCTCTTCGCGGGCGATCTCCACATCATCCTGGGTGTTACCCTTAGGCTGGAGGATGAGAATGGCGCGCTCTTTCTCCGAGCCAGTGGCGACGGTACTCTGCCGCGCCAGCAAGCCTTCGTAATGCAAAAGCTGATCGGCCAGCGGCAGGCGCGTGAACGTCGCCCAATCGAGATCCTCTGCGCCGACCACCCTGGCATCGGCGAGCATTCCCTCGACCGGCTCGAGCATGGCGACAGATGCGCGCAGCTTGCCTTCCGGACGGGCGATGGCGATCATGGCGTCGTAGCGCAGATTTTTCAGCGCGCTGATGTCCGGCTCCGAAAGATGGGCCGTCGCGCCGGGATGCGTATGCACACAGCGCACGCCAGCATAACCATATTGCCAGCGGCGCTTTGAAAGCGCCAGCACCGGTGCCTTGTCCGCCTGGCCGACGGAAACCATCAGCACCTGCCCGCTGCGGTCAATAAAAACCGCAACCTCGCGGCGTATTTCCTCAGAGATCGTGAGCATGGCCTCCGCCAGTTCCCGCGTTACGATCTCGCTGCGCGCCACCGAAATGTCGCGCAGCGCATGCAGATCGTCACATTGGCGCCGGCTCAGGCCGTCGATCTGACCAAACAGTTTTTCCATGAGCGGCGCCTCCTTTCTTCATGAACAATGGGCTCAGATACCAGGACGGCTGCCTGGCTTCTGGATTGGCTGACCTTCCTTGCACATTGGGCATTCTTCTTCGGTGTAGGTTGGGAAGGTGAGCTGGATCAGAGATTTGAATGGCACCTTGAGCTTCAGCGTATTGCCAGGGGTGCGGTCGATGATCGAGGTTGCAGAAACAACTTCAGCGCCCTGCGCCTGCAGCAGCTCGACAACTTCCTGGGCAGAACCGCCGGTGGTCAGCACGTCTTCGGTAACGAGGCAGCGCGTGCCTGGTTCTACGTGGAAGCCACGGCGCAGCGTCATCTTGCCATCCTGGCGTTCAGCGAAGATGGCTGGCACATCAAGCGCGCGCCCAACTTCATAAGCGACGAGGATGCCGCCGATGGCTGGCCCGACGACCATTTCAATGTTGTCGTCCTTGAACAGCGCAGCGATCTCGGAGCAGACTTTTTCTGCCACGCGAGGGAATTTGAGCAGCTGGGAGCACTGAATGTAGTTGCCGCTGTGCAGCCCGGAGCTGAGTTTGAAATGCCCGGTCTGGTAAGCGCCGGTTTCTGTCAGGATCTGCATCAATTCTTCATTTGTCATAGCCATAATTTATTCCTCCAAATCTTATTGTACGTTCATTTCTTCCAGGATCTTCAGCGTCGCTGCCACAGGATCCTCTGCTTTGGTGATCGGACGCCCCACGACAATGTGGCTCACGCCCTGTTCCATGGCCTGGGCTGGCGTCATGATGCGCTTCTGGTCTCCCTTCTGCGCCCATTCTGGACGTACGCCCGGGCAGACCGTGAGGAAATCAGGCGCAGCGACTGCTTCGTGGATCAGCGGCACTTCGCGCGAGGAGCAGACGACGCCGTTCAGTCCAGCTTCTGCAGTCAGCGCGGCCAGACGCTTGACATTTTCGTCCACCGCGCCGCTGAAACCAACACGGGAAAGTCCCGCTTCATCAAAGCTCGTGAGGATGGTCACAGCGATCAGCTTTGGCACCGCAAGGCCATTCGCCTGCGCGCCTTCGGCTGTCGCTTCCATGGCGCGCTGCATCATTTCCAGACCGCCGCCGGCGTGCACATTGAACATATCCACGCCGAGACCAGCCGCCCAGCGACAAGCTGCCGCCACGGTATTTGGGATGTCGTGGAACTTGAGATCGAGGAAAACGTGCTTGTCGCGCGCTTTCAGCTGCTCGATGACGCTGCCCTTCGAATTCAGAAAAAGCTCCAGCCCCACTTTATAATAATTCGCCGCATCGCCGATGGCATCCACCAAAGCGATGGCGTCGTCGCCCTTGCTAAAATCCAGAGCGATGATCAGTTGTTCTTTCGTTGCCATTATTTCCACGCCTTCCCTATGAGTTCGTTCACATCCGTGATGCCGCGCGCTTCGCAATAGGCTTCGATGCCCTCGAGCACCTTCATTGGCGCCATTGGATCGCGGAAATTCGCTGCGCCGACAGCAACCATCTGTGCCCCGGCGAGCATGTATTCCACTGCGTCGCGCCAGGTCACGATCCCGCCCATGCCGAGGATCGGAATGTCGACCGACTGCGCCACCTGATAAACCATGCGCACGCCAACCGGACGGATGGCTGCGCCGGAAAGTCCGCCGGTGATATTTCCGAGCACCGGTTTCTGAGTGTTCACGTCGATCGACATGCCCATCAACGTGTTGATCAGCGAGAGCCCGTCGGCGCCAGCCTCTTCGCAGGCTTTGGCGATCGCGACAATATCGGTGACATTTGGCGAAAGCTTCATTAATACTGGTTTGTCTGTCTCTGCTTTGACAGCGCGGCAGACATCCGCCGCTGCGGCGCAGTCTGTCCCGAAGACCATGCCACCGGCGTGAACGTTCGGGCAGGAAATGTTGACCTCGTACATGACGATCTCGTCAACATCATTGAGGGCTTTCGAAACGGCTGCATAGGTATCAAGGGTGCCGCCGAAAATATTGGCGATGATCTTGCAGTCGCCGAGGCGCTCGCGCATCTGTGGCAGATAGTCCTGCTTGAACACATCAGCGCCGGGATTTTCCAGCCCGATGCAGTTGAGCATACCAGCCGGCGTTTCCGTAATGCGCACACCGGCGTTGCCCTTCTGAGGATACGCCGAAAGTCCCTTCGTGGTGATCGAGCCGAGGCGTTCCACCGGCACAAAGCGTCCGTACTCAATGCCAAAGCCGTACGTGCCGGAGCAAGTCGAGACAGGATTTTTGAATGTCACACCTGCAAAAGTGGTTTCCATGTTCACGCTCATGCCAGTTCCACCTCCTCAGACCAGAATACCGGACCGTCCTGGCAAACCTTCGGATACACCGCCGCATCCGGGTTGCCAGATTTGCACGTGCAGCCAAGGCAGACGCCGACGCCGCAGGCCATTTTTCCTTCCAGCGAGAGCTGGCAAGGAATGCCTGCTTCATCTGCAAAGCGCTTCACCGCTGCCAGCATTGGCGTTGGTCCGCAGGCCGCAATGCGGTCACAATCTTTGATGGCGTCGAAATACGCACTGACGAATCCCTTTTCGCCAAGGCTGCCGTCTTCTGTCGCGTAAAGCAGACGCACGTTTTTCTCTGCATAAGTTTCCAGACCGACAAGCTGCGCCGCACTGCGACCACCGACGATGAACGTGAGTCGGTTGCCCTTGGCGAGCAGCGCGTCGGTGAGATATTCAAACGGCGCCTTGCCGATGCCGCCGCCGATCATGACGACGTCCTTATTTTCAATGTCCAGGTCAAAGCCGCGCCCGAGGGGACCGAGCAGGCTCACGGTTTCACCTTCATCCATGGCGGCCAGCGCTTCTGTGCCTTCGCCGACAACGGCGAACATCAGCGAGAGCACACCGTCCTTGCATTGGTTGATGCTGATAGCGCGACGCAGAAATGGCGTCGGGCCGTGGCTCGTTTCCACCATGACAAATTGTCCTGGCACAGCCTCTGCGCAGAGCGCCGGCGCGTCAAAATCGAAGCGCCATTCGTTCTCCGCAAGCTTCGTTTTGCGAAGGATCTTTACCTCATGTAACTCCATCCTGACCTCCTCTTTTAGACGATCGCACCGTTTTTCAGCACAACGCGACCTGCGCGCAGTACCATGCTTGGCCAGCCGCGCAGCACTTCGCCGGTATATGGGCAGTTTTTGCCCTTGCTGTAAAATTCCTGTGGATTGACAGCGCGTTCTGTTTCCGGATCAAAGATCAGCACATCGGCGACCTTGCCGACAGAAAGGCTGCCGCGGTCGATGCGCAAAAGCTCTGCCGGATTGCAGCTCATGATCGAAACGATCTCGCTCAAGGTGAAGCGACCGGTCTCGACAAGATGCGTCCAGATCAGCGGGAACGCGATCTCGATGCTGGAGATGCCGTTGGCGGCACGCTCAAATTCCACGTCCTTTTTATCAGAAGAATGTGGCGCATGGTCGGTGCCGATGCAGGTGATCGTGCCATCCTTCAGGCCGTTGATGAGCGCTTCGTTGTCAGCGGCGGTGCGCAGCGGTGGCGCTACCTTGGCGTCGGTGTTGTAGCCGCGCACAGCATCCTCGGTGAGGAAAAGATGGTGCGGCGTGACCTCGCAGGTCACTGGCAGGCCCTTGGCCTTGGCTTCGCGCACCAGCTCCAGCCCGCTGGCGGTGCTGAGATGCTGGATATGCAGACGCACGCCGGTCATTTTTGCGAGCATGATGTCGCGCATGATGATGATGTCCTCAACTTCGTTGGCGATGCCGCCAAGGCCCATTTCTGTTGCCAGCGCGCCGGCGTTCATGCAGCCAGCGCCCTTGAGATCCTTGTCCTCACAATGGCTCATGAAGAGCACGTCGTAAGGCTTGCTGTAGGTCATGGCCTTGCGCAGAATGCCACTGTTGGCGACGGATTTTCCGTCTTCGGTGAAAGCGATGACGCCGGCATCTCTGAGAAAACCGATCTCGGTGATCTCCTGACCTTCCTGGCCCTTGGTGATGGCCGCTGTTGGCAGCACATCTGCATAGCCGAGGCGCGCAGATTTATCTTTAATGTAGCGAACGATCGGCACATTGTCGACGACCGGGAAGGTGTTTGGCATAGCGACGACGGTCGTGAAACCGCCGGCGATGGCTGCCTTGCTGCCGCTCTCGAGATCCTCCGATTCTTCCTGACCTGGATCGCGCAGATGAACGTGGGTGTCGATGAGCCCCGGCATCACATAGCAGCCGGAGAGATCGAAGATCTCTTCGCCGTCCTGCTCCGGCAGATCCGGACCAACTTCGCTGACAACGCCGTTTTCAATGCGGATATCTGTCACCCCGTCGATGGCCTGGGAAGGATCGACCAGGTGTCCGTTTCTTAATAACATCTCTTATTCCTCCTCTGTCAACAGCTTCAGCAGCGCCATGCGGATGCAGAGCCCGTTGGTGACCTGCTCCAGGATCTTCGACTGCGGACCGTCGGCAATGGCGCCGTCGATCTCCACACCGCGGTTGATCGGACCTGGATGCAGCACAATGGCATCCGGCTTGGCCAGAGCGAGGCGCTCTTTGTTCAGGCAGTAGAAATGGGTGTATTCTTCCTTCGATGGAAAGAGCCCGGCTTTCTGACGTTCAAGCTGGATGCGCAGCATCATCACGACGTCGGCATCCTTGATGGCTTTGTCAAAATCCATCTCCAGCTTTGCGCCCATTTTCGTGATGCCGCCAGGAACGAGCGTAGCCGGTCCGCAAACGGTGACGTCGCAGCCAAATTTGTTCAGCAGGAGCAGATTGCTGCGCACAACGCGGGAATGGGACAGATCGCCGACGATGACAACCTTGAGGCCCTTGAGTTCTTTTTTGTAGTCGCAGATCGTCATGAAATCCAGAAGCGCCTGCGTTGGATGCTCATGCATCCCGTCGCCGGCATTGATGACGTGCGCGTTGACGTGCTTGGACAGCAATTCATGAGCGCCGCTGTTTGGATGGCGCATGACGATGACGTCTGGATAATAGGCGTTGATCGTCTGGGCAGTATCGATGAGCCCTTCGCCCTTCTGGACGCTCGACGACGACGCAGAAATATTGAGGACGTTGGCGCCCTGATATTTTGCAGCCAGCTCAAAAGACGAGCGCGTGCGCGTGCTGTTTTCGTAGAAAAGATTGACGACGGTGACGCCGCGCAGATCCTCGGTCTGTTTCATGCTGCGCACCTGATCGCGCATCTGTCGCGCCAGAGTCAGGATTTCCTGAATCTCTTCAACGCTGAGCTGATTGATGCTGATGAGATCTTTATGTTTTAAACCCACGATGATCCTCCTTTGTTCTCAGTACATAGCGTGTGGTGTCGCTCCACACAGATTTCCATGTTCATTTTAGCACAAAACGCGCAGGATGGGAAACGTTATCGCCTTTTGCCTTGCACATTCGTTTTCTACATTTTATACTAGTGGAAGATCAGGTAGGAGGTAGCGCTGCGCGACCAGCTCGTTCCACTCGCTGGCAGGTAGGAGGCAGGAGGTTTTGACGACCACCGATCAACGATCGTGGATCGTCAGCGAACCGTTCTCATTAATCGCCAGCGATATCGCGCAGCAACAGCAAAACCTCCTACCTGCGGACAAGCGTCAGCGCGTCCGCCTCGCGAAGCGAGCTACCTCCTCCCTCCTACCTAAAAATCCCAGAAAGGAGATGCCCAATGGAAAGCATCATCAAAGATATCAATCTGGCGCCTGCCGGTCAGCTCAAGATCGACTGGGTACGCGCCCACATGCCGATCTTAAACGAAATTGAAAAAGAATACCGCGAAACAAAACCATTCGCCGGCAAAAAAATCGTCATCTGTCTCCACCTCGAAGCGAAAACCGCCTACATGGCGCTCGTCATCCAGGCTGGCGGCGCAGAAGTCGCTGTCGCCGGTTCCAATCCGCTCTCGACTCAGGACGACATCGTCGCCGCGCTCGTGCAAAATGGCATCACAGCCTTCGCCAAACACGGCGCGACCCAGGAAGAATACGATCTCTACATTGAAAAGCTCGCCGAGTTTGAGCCAGATCTCTTCATCGACGACGGCGGCGATTTCACCGCCATGCTCCACCGCGATCATCCAGCCCTCGTTCAGAAAATCCTCGGCGGCTGTGAAGAAACGACCACCGGCATCATCCGTCTCAAAGCGATGGAAGCCGACGGCGATCTGCGCACGCCGATGATCGCTGTCAACAACGCGATGATGAAGCATCTCTTCGACAATCGCTACGGCACCGGCCAATCTGTCATGGAAGCCGTCATGCACAACACCAACCTCGTCATCGCCTCCAAGACCGTCGTGGTCGTCGGCTACGGCTGGTGCGGCAAGGGCGTGGCCATGCGCGCCAAAGGCATGGGCGCGAAAGTCATCGTCACCGAGATCGATCCGATCAAAGCCACCGAAGCGCTGATGGACGGTTTTGTCGTCATGCCGATCGTGGAAGCTGCCAAACAGGGCGACGTTTTCATCACCGTCACCGGCAACAAAAACGTCATCGACAAGGATGCGCTCGAAGTCATGAAGGATCAGGCCATTCTCTGCAACGCCGGCCATTTCGACGTGGAGATCAACAAGCACGCCCTTGAAGAACTCGCCACCAACATCGCGCCTGCCCGCAAAAACGTCGTCGCTTACACCATGCGCGACGGCCGCACGCTCTACCTCATCGGCGAAGGCCGTCTCGTAAACCTCGCTGCCGGCGACGGTCATCCGGCTGAGATCATGGATCTCACCTTTGGGCTGCAGACGCTCTCGCTGCAGTATCTCTGCGAGCATCCAGAGCTCAACGCCCATGTCTACGATGTGCCGGAGGAGATCGACAAGCGCGTCGCGCTGATCAAGCTTGCGTCCCTCGGCGTTTCCATCGACAGCCTCACCGCTGAGCAGGCAGACTATCTCAACAGCTGGGCTCTGTGATCATGAACAAGTACAAAAATTTTGTCGCCATCGATGTGGAAACGACCGGCCTGAACGACGACTCCGAGATCATCGAAATCGGTCTCGCCGTCGTTGAAAACGGCAGCGTTGCCCGCACCTGGCAAAGTCTCGTCAAACCGAAGAAACGCATCCCTAAAGACATCTCCATCATGACCGGCATCTCCGACGACATGGTCGCAAATGCGCCATCCTGGGCCGAGATCGAAGAAGAATTTCTCGCGCTCGTCGACAGCAATCTGCTGTTGGCTCACAATTTTCCTTTCGACAAGGGCCGCATCGAATTTCAACTCGGCCGCAGCCTCGACAATGTTTGGCTCGACAGCCACGACATGGCCAAGCTTTTCCTGCCGACGCTCTCGAGCTACAAGCTCATGGCCATCGCCACCCATCTGCACATTCCGGACACCGATCACCACCGCGCGCTGAACGACGCCATCGTCTGTGCTCAGGTTTTCCTGCGCATTCTCGACGACGCCTGCACACGCGATCCCTTTGTGCTCCATGAGATGGCCGTCACCTACAGCGGCCAGCAAGAAACCCTCTTCGCGAGCAGCAACTACAGCATGGGCGATCTGCTCTTCCGCATCGCCGAAAAAGCCACAGCGACACAGAGCGCCGAGCCCCTTTCCTATGTCGATCTGCCGTTTCCCGACGACAGCCTGGGACCAAAGCTCGCTTTTTCCAGCGCCGAATCCTTTTTCGCGCCGAGCGGCATTCTCTCGCAGGTGAAGCCCGACTTCCAATACCGCGCGCAGCAGGTAGAGATGCTCGACTGCATCAAGCAGGCCTTCGACACCGACAAGCACGCACTCATCGAAGCCGGCACCGGCACCGGAAAATCCTTCGCCTATCTCGTTCCGGCGCTGCTCTGGAGCTTTGAGCACGACGCCCGCGTCGTCGTCGCCACCGGCACCATCAATCTGCAGGAGCAGCTCTACCACGTCGACCTGCCGTTCCTCAAAAAAGCCCTCGGCTATTCCTTCGCGACAGCCATCGCCAAAGGACGCGGCAATTATCTCTGCCTGCGCCGCTTCCACGAATATTGCCGCCGCGCCGCCACAGCCTCGGAGCGTGAGCGCATCTTCGCCACCTCCCTCGTGCTCTGGCACGCCGACGATGCCTCCGGCGACCGCGAGCATTTGAATCTCAACAAAGCCGAGAATCAATACTGGCAGAACATCGCCAGCTCGCCGGACACCTGCCTCGGCCGTCGCTGCCCATACTACAGCGAATGCTGCTATTTTGGCAGCAAACGTGCCTGCGAACAGGCGCGTGTCATCATCACCAACCACTCCCTGCTCTTCCAGGATCTCAAGATCGGCAGCCTCCTGCCGGAATACGATCGTGTCATCATCGATGAGGCGCACCATCTCGAGGGCGAAGCCACCCATCAGTTCACCGACACCGTCGATTTCGAGCTCATCACCAAGCTACTGAACAATTTCACCCGCAACGGCGGCTTTCTCAGCCGCGTCAACGTCGCCCTCGGCAAGGCAGAAACCCTCGCCGAAAACAGCGCCGAGATCGCAGAGCGCGCAAACCGCGCCATGGGCGACGGCGTCGACGGCGCAAAAGCCATCAGCGCCACCATCACCTTCGCCGCCGGGATCCCCGAGCTCGCCAACATTGGCGATCTGCGCATCACCGACAAGATCCGCAACAGCGGCTGGTGGTTGCAGCTGGAAGAATCGCTGCGCAAGAGCCACCGCGCGCTGACCACCGCCGTCACCTCCATCAATCGCCTGCTCACCCTGCTCGGCGAAGATGAAAACATCGAATCTCTCCTGCGCGAAATGACCCACGCCCGCGACCGACTCGCCGAACAGCGCGATTGGCTGGAGCGTTTCATCGCCGGCATTGACGACGATTTTGTCTACTGGGCGAAAACCTACAAAAATTTCAGCTACGCCAATCTGCTGCTCAACGCCGCCTACATCGACATCATGCCGCTGATCCACGAAAAGCTCTTCGCCGCCAAGAAAACCGTTGTGCTCACCTCGGCAACCCTCGCCGTGAATCGCGATCTCAAATACACCGCCGATAAATTTCTCCTCGCGCCGGAAGAATATCTCGCATCCATCAATGCCTCGCCGTTTGATTACGCGCATCAATCCCTGATCGCCATTCCAAACGACCACAAGGACTATTCCAAGACCAGCGACTTCGAGTACACGCGCACCGTTGTGAACGATCTCAAACAGCTCATTCCCGCCGTCGACGGCGACATGCTCGTGCTCTTCACCTCCTACGCCATGCTCAACAAAGTACAGCAGGCCCTCAAGGAGGATCAGCGCCTCTCCGATTACCGCATCCTCGCCCACGGCCAGGATGGCAGCCGCACCAGTCTCCTCGAAGCGCTGCAGGACGGTGGCAAGACCGTGCTCCTCGGCGCCAACAGCTTCTGGGAAGGCGTCGACGTCAAAGGCGCCAGCCTGCGCACCGTCGTCATCACCAAGCTGCCGTTCACGCCACCGACCATGCCCGTCGAAAGCGCGCGCAACGATCTTCTGAAAAGCCAGGGCAAAAATGCCTTCGCCGCCAACAGCCTGCCGCAGGCCGTGCTCCGCTTCCGCCAGGGCTGCGGACGCCTCATCCGTTCCGCCAGCGACCGCGGCTGTATCATCATCCTCGACAACCGCGTGCTCACAAAAAGCTACGGCCGCACCTTCCTCAATTCCCTGCCCGAGCAGCCAGTCTGGACAGATTCCGTCGCGAATCTCGCCCGCAAGCTCAAGGATTGGCACGGCCGCTGAAAAAGAAAAATCGCAGAAACGATCAGCATCAGATCGTTTCTGCGATTTTTTTGTGCTCAGTTTGCTGGCTTAAATTGCAGCAGATTGTTCTTTTCGCCCTGCTTGTGGCGGAGATCTTCTTCCGGCAGGATCATCCCCGTGAGCATCCCGCTCACATCCAGATAGCGGCCCTTCTTGAGATTTTTCAGCGCCGACAGATAAACTGGCGCGATAACGTGGAGCTCCTGGCCCTCACAGTCAACAACGATATCATAAAGCGTGGTGTACTGGCCCATGTCCACCTTCTCGAAGGATTTGATCTTAAAGATACCCTGGCTGAAGGAGAATGGCATGATGCGATAATCCTGCACGAGGGCTTGCAGCATAGCCTCAAAATCCTTGTCGCGCTTGTCCGCATCTTCCGCAGTCAGCGCCGAATAGATCAGCCCCGTTGGCAGGAAATCGCCAATCTCCGGCAGATCGCCGACCAGTTTTTTCTTCGCGTTGTAATCCTTTTTCGTGTTGATGATGTCCGCATCAAACGCAAACATATTGATGTTCGCAGGGATCGGCTCACCAGCCTTGACATCGCGCAGATCATTTTTGTTCGCCATTTCCACAAGAACAGGGATCACCTTTTCGCCAATCTTCCAGTTCACAGGCAGCGCCGTGTCAAAACGGTCATCCTCGCTCGATACATACATATCGAGATCCTTTTCCAGCGCAACCACCGTGTCGCTTGCGCGGCCAGTGTCAAAATGCACATCCACGCGCCAGATGCCCGCTTCCATGTTTTCGTCGTTCGTTTCCAGGTAATGGAAGAAATGCAGGTGACGATTTTCATCATAATAATGCGTGATCATCCCATTGCCTGTTTCCTTCGCGTCCCCGCGCTGCAGAATGTACCACTGGATCATTTCTTCTAATTCATCATGACTAAAGCATGTCATTTGTAAATTCATTAATTCTTTCAAAAAAGCCATCGCTGTGCTTCCTCCTTATACATACTCATCTACTTCACATAGTAGCATTAAACAGAACCCACTATCAAGCATTTTTCTAAAAATCATCAACGTTTTTTCTGCACCAACCGCCACGATGAACCTACCGCTTGCAACCAGCCGCAGCATGCAACAAAAGCCGTGCAGCTCCGCGATCAATACGCGTCACTCAGCAGAAAATCCGCCACATGCATCGTCTGGATCCCCTCGTGATTGCCGCCGGCAAAATCATTCGTCAGCAGCACATATTTTGGATAATTATCGTGGATCTCCAGCAAACGTTCATACTCCCGCTTTTCCGTTTTCTCGCTCGTGATCTCCTGCGTCACCTGCACATAGAGCTTTTCTCCCTGGCGCGTCGCCACAAAATCCACTTCGCCATCCGGCGTCTTGCCAATATACACCTCGTAGCCACGGCGCAACAATTCAAGGTAAACAACATTTTCCAAACTCGCCGCCACACTGTCCTCGTTGTAGCCAAGCACACTGTAGCGCAGCGCCACATCCGCCAGATAAAATTTTTCCTGCGTTTTCAGGATCGCTTTCCCTCGCAGATCGTAGCGCGAGCAGCGATGCAGCAGATACGCACTCTCCAGCTTGTCCAGATAGCTGTAGATCGTCTCGTTATCCAGTGAACGGCGCTCCGATTTCAAATACGCCGAGATCGACGACGCCGAAAACGTGTTGCCCACATTGTTGAACACATATTTCACAACGCGCTCCAGCTGATCCACCTTTTTGATCTGATTGCGCCGCACAATATCTGAAAAAACCGTAGAATTGTAAATATCCCGCACAATCGTGTACACCTCGTCCTGAGAATACGCCTGCAGATGCGTTCCCGGAAATCCGCCCAGCCGAACATATTCCGCCAGCTCCTGCTTCGGATCGCCCACCTCCGCATAGTGCGATTTGAAGAACAGATATTCCCCAAACGACAGCGTGTAAATGCGAAAAGCCACATAACGCCCCGTCAGATAAGTCGCAATCTCCGACGACATCATCCGCGAGTTCGAGCCCGTCAGATAAATATCCACATCAAAATCAGTCGCCAGCGAATTGACCACTTTTTCCCAGCCCTCGATCTCCTGCACCTCGTCAAGAAAGAGATACGTTCTTCGCTGCGGAGCAAGCGCCCCTTTCAGCAGCGCATATATCTCTCTCGCCGAATAGCCATCGTATTCCATCGAATCAAACCGATAACTCACGATCTGCTCCGGCGCGATCCCGCGCTCCTCAACCAGTCGTTTCATGATCAGCTTCAGGATCGTTGATTTTCCACAGCGGCGCACCCCCGTCAGAATTTTGATAAACGGCGCATCCACAAAAGCCACGATCCGATCCACATATAACGGTCTGTCAAACATAAGCATCACCTCTGCTCCCAGTATACCGCAACTCGCCAGACACCGCCACCATTTTGCGATTTTAAATCGCAAAAACCATCGATTTTCAAAAGTTTTGCGGTTTCAAACCGCAATAGTTGTAGCGAGTTATAGATCACGCGTCAAAAAACGCCCCGCAGCTTTCGCCGCGAGGCGCCCAGTAGTCGCCGAAAATTCTCAGCGATCGTTCCATTCCTTATCAAGCAGATCCGTCCAGTTTTCTATCTTGTTGCCATCTTCCGTGATCCACTCATATTCATGGCCGTTCGTGGCTTCCTGCATGTCTGCGTAGAACCATGCAGATTCTGGGTTGTCTGGCCAGGTCTTCATCTCGTCTTCTG
>OKRW01000245.1_pt1 | contig 55700 bp, 43 predicted proteins | sample 1601151 | NCBI WGS metagenome assembly OKRW01 (sample SAMEA3541471, study PRJEB24748) | human gut metagenome | biome: human gut; feature: human-associated habitat; material: faeces | place: China | collected 2012 | reverse complement strand
TATTTCTCGCCTACGTGGGCATTTTTTAGTTTCCACCGAGAGATTTGGGAATCCCCACGTGAGCATTCGCTCTTCCTGCCAAATGGGGGAGGAGGGGAGCTCAGGACGTAAACGACTATCTTTGTATAGCATCTGCTATGAATTCACCTTACCGCCCCACAATAGAGATTGACCATTAGCCCTGGGAATATAATGCGTCAGCCCAGGGTCGAATTTTTTTCACTCTGCAAACTTAAAGTAGGAATGCACGGAAGTGTCTAGCTAGAGGGCGTCTGTCCATACATAACGACGTCTTAGCTGTTCGTATTGTGTTGATCCCGTAGTATATGCAAGTTACAAAAATAGTTCCTCGGGAAGGAATTGTTCACTCTCCACATGGGAAACAGCAAATTTCTACGAGGCTATTTCCTTACAACGCTCACTTTTCGGAAATCCCTGAGTCTAGTTAGGAAAATTCGATCCGCTCTTGTGTTGTGTGCTTGTCCAAAACAGTTTTTTACGTCACATCGTTTTTCTGATTCTTCGTGTAAGTGTTTTTTTTTGTTAAACATTTCGTACCTTTGTCGGTGAAGTTCTTATGGAGTTGCCAACTCCATAACATAATCACTAAAAGACTATGGACTTAGCCACATCCGTACGAGAGAATATAGTTGCAGACTTTGCCAAGATTCAGCAGTTGTGCTTTAACGAGTACAACCTCTGTATGCTACGTGGCTCTGCTACTGATTATGTTGAGTATTTATATCAGATAATATAACCCCTATGGGACGCAAACGATCGACACCAATACCAGGTCTCTCCTTCTCATGGCAAAGAGCCGTAGGCGTAACAAAGCTCAGACAGCGAGTATCTCGTCGGACAGGTATCCCAACGAGCAAGAGTGGTCTGAACCAAAAGATAGGCCGTGGCATCTTGAAGAAACTATTCGGACGATAAAACTATAACACTATAAACCTCATGGACAAAATTAAAGTATTTGGCAAAGCCCAAAACCGTACAGCGCTAGGTATCGTACATGCCTATATGATTATGTATCCGCATGCGACCCTCGCAGACCTGCGCAAAGCATTTCCCAACGAGCTAAACCCAGACAAGGGTGTCCCAGAGACCTTTATCTATGCAGAGGAGAAAGGGACTACAGCCAATTGGAACGGTTACTTCAAGGCTCCCGACGAGCTACTCACAATGGGTGACGGCAAGAAAGTAGCTGTCGTCAGTATGTGGACCAAGCCAAGCTTCGAGAGGATCGTACGTCATGCTGCGCAGTATGATATTGTGGTGGCAGAGTTTGAGAAGGCTGGACGAGTAGGCGAGAAGGGTGGCTTCCGTCTAGAGTATCTCAACGGCTACATTCCCCCAGTGGCTAAGAAGAAAGGACTCCCCTGGTGGCTTTGGCTCATCATCGCACTACTCCTCATCGGAGGCATCATAGCATTCTTCCTACTTCGTAAGCCCCAGGTAGTCGAGGTCGAGAAGGTCGTCACCGTAGAGAAGGTCGTCTATAAAGACCGTGTTGAGGAAATCGAGAAAAACTTCAATGCAGCTAAGTTTGTCCAGGGCAAAGCTGACCTAACAGACGAGACTAAGTTTGTCCTCCATGACCTAGCCAAATTGATGGAGGCTAATCCTGACCTAAAGCTCAAGATCGAGGGACACACCTCAGAGGAGGGCGATGAGGCCTTCAACCAGCGACTCTCAGAGGAGCGAGCTCAAGTAGCTGTAGACTTCCTCATCAGCCAAGGCATCTCGGCAGACCGCTTGCAAGCTGAGGGCAAGGGTTCTAGTGAACCGATTGATCCAAACAACCCAGAGGTCAATAGACGCACTGAGTTCATCGTCATAGAGTGAGCACGCAGAGGCTCACCATCACAACGCAACTAATAATCAACTAAGTAATACTACAATGGCAGTAAAACGCACTAAATCAGGTAAAATTGACAAGCGTACCAAGGAAGGTAAAGCTATGCTCGAAAATCTAGCAAAGGCTCGCGCAGCAGCCGCAAAAAAACGTCGTCAAGAAGACGCTAGTCTACTCAGACGTATCAAACGAATGCTCAAATAAAAAAGACAACGACAGAACTATGAAATCAGATATAAAGAATGTAGCAGCTTTTCTAGCTGTAGCCATCTGGGCAGACGGTGTATACTCCGAGGAGGAAAACGAGATGCTCACAGACATCGCAGAGGCACTTGGCATAGACTCCGCAACACTCATCCAGCAGGTACAAGAGGCGGTCAATACCCTAGAGGGTAAGGATGACGACGCTGTCCAAGAGTACCTCATCGACAACGCTTCGGCTATCGAAGAGGATGAGACCAAGCGACTCTTGCAGTGCGCTATCGAGATTGTGATGGCTGATAATGTTATCACAGTGGATGAGGTACAGGTGCTCTTTGACCTAGCAGACGCTATGGGCGGAGAGGTAGAGCATGCTGACGTAACGCTCATGCTGCTAGACCTCGTTAAGTACAGCCCTGAGATCGAAGTCGAATTCTAATACTAATAACCAATAACTATAACAACATGGCAGACTTTCGCATTGACAGCCGTATGAAGGTTAAGACCCTCAAGGCAAACTTTAAGAAAGAATTTGGAGCTACGCTCCGCGTCTACACGACGGAAAACTGTAAGGCAATGGCCGATGACGAGGCTACAATCGGATCTCTCATGACCTCCTCTGCAAAGGGTGGTGTGCTGACCGTAGGTGGTAACCTAAGGGTCGGTAACTTCGAGAAGAAGATTGCTGAGCTATACGGCGTAGGCGTGCAAGTGGCAAATGCTAAGAACACTGAGCTCAGTAGCGACAATATCACACTAGTCGCTGCAGGCAAGAAGTAATCTACGTACATGTCAATGGAGCACTACCCCTCAGTAGTGTCTCCATTGACTATCGTCTCACCCACACGTGGCTAAGCCATATCCCCTATGAGCAAGAAGAAGATTATAACTTACATTGTCCTAGTTCTCATCGGCATCGGATTCATTGGTGATTGTGTTAATAGGAGACAAAGGAATAAACTCTATCGTGAGCGGGTAGAAGAACTGGAGCAGAACTTCAACGATGTCAAGTTCGCCAAGGGCAAAGCTGATCTGACCAGAGAGGCGCAGCTCGTCCTATGCGATCTTGCTAAGTTTATGGAGAGTCATTCAGGCCTAAAGCTCAAGCTAGAGGGACACACTTCAGAGGAAGGCGATGAGACCTTTAACCAACGGCTCTCAGAGGCTAGAGCTCAGGCAGCTGTGGACTTTCTCATCAGTCAAGGGGTCTCTGCAGAGCGCTTGGAAGCAGAGGGCAAGGGATCCACAGATCCTATAGACCCAGATAGTCTAGAGGTGAACCGTCGCACAGAGTTTGTCGTGATAGAGTAAGTCTCACAAGCTAACAACTAAAACCTAACGAAACTATGGCACGGCGAACAAAGCTCGGAGATCTTTCACAATTCTGTGACATGGTACTCTAGCAGTATCAAGTTACTCCGCCGTGAACTTAGTCCCGAAAAAATTTCCGTTTCTGTCTCAAAGTCATTCTTGTCTCATCTTTCATCCTAAGTTTTGTTCTCATCGCTATTCTTGCGCTGATATCATTGGTGGTTTATTCTCCTTAGCCATTTGCTCTATTCATCTAGAGAGTTATTAGACCCATTCTTATGAGTACGAAGAAGATTATCATTTATGCTGTTCTAGCCCTTCTAGGGATCGCATTCATCGGCAACGTAATCAGCACGGCTTGTAGCAGTAGTGCTGTCAAGCAGTTTAAGAAAGCCCTCGAAGATGGAAACCTCACCGAAGCATCCAAGTGTATCGAGCAGATTGATGACAGCTCCGACAAGAAGCGCTGTGCGCTACGTCTGATACGCGTCTACCTAGAGCTAGATAACCCCAAGCAGGCTATCTACGTATATGAGGTACTCACGCCGTACCACAAAGGTCGAGATGATATCTCGTACTCCCTTTACCCCTACGAGCGGGATGCCTGTAAGCTACTCAGAGACTACCTAGTCAAGCATGGAGACTACGAGACCGCTTGGAACTACTATCCCCTAAAGGCTCTTGATGAAAACTATATAGGTAATGCCCCCTGTCTCTACGACTACATGAATGATGTCGTAGTGGATATGTGTGCTGCTGGACGACAAGATGAAGCGAGTCAGTTTGTAAGAAGTAAGCTATCGTGGTTCGCCACCTATGTAGACGCAAGCAGTAGTCAGTACGCAGATGAGTATGCCGCTTTCCAAAGTAATCAGGTGAGAGAGCGGTTAGAGCAGCTCATCGATGAGTCTTATAACTACTAGACAGAGAGAAGGAATGAAAGGGCTGTTACAGGTACTCTATGGAGGTTTGCTCCTCTGCATATTTATGACTTGTGCTGGGTGTGGGCAAAGCAATAAGAAGGATGCAAAGCTCGACAAGATCTCTGAGCTGGAGCAGATGAAGTATGACAACATATCGCAAAAGCTAGACCTCCTCTGCTCAAAAGCTCAAAGTGCTCACACCGATCTAGACTTACAGGCGATCTATACTGAGCTAAGTCAGATTGAGTACGACTACAACCCTAATGGTATGGGCGAGCGTGCGCAGCAAAAGTGCCAGGAACTCAAGGAGAGACTCGCTGTGCTCCAAGCAAGTCCGAGTAGTCTACTTCCGTCATCTCAGACTGCTCCCACATACACTGTCGCATCAGAGTCAACTTCTTTTTCTGGCAAGGGACTTATATCTAGAAGACATATGAAGGTAGACGCTGTCAAGCGTTACCCTTATTACTTCAAGGCTCAGGATCAGCTCCGCATCTCTTTGACTCCTCACGGCTCAGCGCTTGTCTCCCTCTTTGACATCAATCACCAGAAGCGTCTCAAGCAGTGGCACGTCCAGGGTACTCTGGAGGAGCAGGTGACTATGCCATCGGACGGCATCTATATGATAGAGTTACGACCCGATGGTGGGGAACTTATCGCCGATATAGCGCTCTCATATGAAGGCGTAGATAACGACAAGCGACCACGCGTCTCGGAGCGAACGGTAAGCTGTAAGCAGGGAGACTTTCTGGCAGAAGCCACTGAGAGTGTGCGGGTGTCGCCAGTCTTTAAAGAGCCTAAGAAAGTCGGACTACGAGGCAATCTCAAGTCTATATTCTCTGGTAAGTCTCGAGCTTTGATATCCGTACCTGTGCCTGCTGGTAGTGATGCCATACTATACTCTCTCCGTATATCTACCAATGAGAAGACAGCTCCCAGCGATGGCAAGTTTGCCGACAACTTATCCCTCGCCTCTAAGCAGATCAAGCTTTTAGGCATCAAGGTATACGAAAAGCGCACCATCAGTAGTAGTGTCATCGACCGACTGCTCTTTAATACGCGTCCAGCTCGTGAGGAGGATGCCTTTTGCAATATGTATGTCTTGACCGATGCTACGCAAGCTAAGAAGTTTCAAGACGAGACAGCTTCCTCTGGACACTATAAGTATGATGTAGAGCAGTCTCAGATGGGAACCCAATCTTGTAATGGAGAGCTCAAGCCCAAAGGGCGTAAGACCATCTACCTCGGCTTCGAAAACGAGCGTATGCGTTACGACAACTACATCTGGCTAGAAGTAGCCTCCTTGACACATACCAAGGAGTACTCTCGACCAGTATATTTCATCAGATAAATCTTAAAACAAAGCTAAAACTAACTAAAGGAATTATGGCAAAGAAAACAGTAACCACAGGAGAGTACATTCTCAACAAACTAGACAACGGTAGTATCACCGTGTACCGCGTATACGACAACGTAAAGGGTGCCCTACGTGAGATAGCAGAGCAGGAGGGCTTTGAGTACGACAACGACTGGACGACACGCCAGTTCGGCTCTAAGCTGATGTCCTTCCTAGAGGATAGAGAGGGCTAGCACGGCGCCTCTGTAGTCATCCATCATAGATACGACAGAAGAAGCAAACTTATATCATGAGCAAAGAACACTATAAGAAAAAGATCATAGATCTACGCGCCTCTATAGCAAGAGAGCGAGAGAAAAAGAAGCGAGACAACGAGTACTACGCAAGTAGGATCAGGAGTGCTTCGTCTCCTTCATCAAAAGCCTCTTACCGCAAGAGCAAGATAGATAAGTCTGCCTATCACGATCGCCAGATCGAGAACTATAAGAGTCAGATCGAGAGTGCTAAAGCTAGCCTCAAGAGGTGTAAGTAAGGACGACAAAAACACGCAACGTGTATACCGTACTAGTGACAGGGTTTGAACCATACTGGAACTACCCTGAGAATTCATCGTGGGTGGTGGCTCAAGAAGTTGCCACCCACGATTTAGCTGGTGTCCGTATCTGTACGGAGTTGATGCCTGTTAGCTTTCATCGAGTGGCGACGGCTTTTCGTAGGGCTATCGACCAGCACACTCCAGACCTAATCATCATGTTAGGACAGTCTGGAGGTAGCGATCGTGTCAAGCTAGAGCGTATCGCTATCAATATGATGGACTCCAAGCTCCCCGACAACGACAGCTATCTCCCCGATGAGGAGATCATCTATGCCAATGGAAGTTCGGCTCTATTCACCAATACAGCAATCAAGGAGCTCCGCACCACCATCGAGCAGCTCGGTATAAAGGTCAAGATCTCCAACTCCTGTGGACTCTACGTCTGCAATCGCCTCTACTACGAGGCACTCTTGATCAGTCAGAGCAGACCGTCCACGCAAGCTCTATTTGTACATCTTCCATACTATGAGGGTCAGCCCTCAGCAAAGCCTGCCAAGCCCACCATACCTCTAACCGATATGGTGCAGGCTATCATAGCTATAATCAGACAAACCAGTGGGACGCATCAAGCAGTTTAAGCATAAGCTCGGGCAGGTTTTTGATGCCAACCTCGAGACTAAGCAGTGGGGTAATTATGTCGACTATACCATCGTTGGACTGATTATCCTGAGTACACTCTCGGTTTTCATATCCACCTTTGACATATCCGAGGGCTGTGAGTATGTACTCCATGTGATAGACATTGTCACGGTCATCATCTTTACAATAGAGGTGTCACTACGTATTTGGACCGCTGATGAGCTTAGTCCCAAGTACAAAGGCTTCTGGGGTAGGGTGCGCTACTGTCTCACCTTCTACGGTATGATAGATATACTCTCTACCTATACCTTCTATCTAGCATTCATCTTTCCGTTGCCCTATCAGGTACTCAAGTCTCTACGTGTAGTACGTGTCTTGAGGATCTTTCGCTATATGCGATCGTTTCGTCTCTTACAGCAGGCGATCACCTCAAAGTCCAAAGAGATACTCATCTCACTACAGGTGCTCCTAGTGGTGACTTTGATGCTATCGTTCGTTCTCTTCTTCTATGAGCATGAGGCACAGCCCGAAACCTTTGATAATGGTATGACTTCCGTGTTGTGGGCTTTTGCACAGTACATAGGTGATCCAGGTCAGTTTGCCGAGACCCCGCCAGTAACTCCCGTGGGGCAAGTCGTCGCCTTTGCCGTAGGGATCCTTGGCATCGCTCTCTTTGCTATACCAGCAGGTTTGGTCGGAGCTGGCTTTTCGGAGACACTCGAAGAGGAAGCTCACAAAGAAACTATTAGAAAGAACACGGAGAAGCTACATAGAGCCTTCGAGCGAAAGCTAGACCGCCCGACAGGATTTCAGATTGTACCTCAGCATCTCTCTATATGTGATCTACAAGCTCGCATAGGTCTCAAGGTGGGAGATATATTAGATGTAGTGGACGAGGCATATGATTTTCGTCTGATCAACCTTGCGACCACTCAGACCATCGATGAGCGAGCTCAGGACAAGCTTGCTGTAGAGCATTTTATAGTCAATAAGCCTTACGGCTACTATATAGACAGAGGATCTAAGGTGACGATCATATCTCCATCTAGTCTAGCTGATGCCGCCATCGGCAACTTCTCATACTACCTTGCTATGATTGGGGGATTTAATTACATCAGTCGTGAATTAGGAGAGATGAGACCGTATAAGTCCTACTACTCCTTTGATGATCGTCAAGTCGAACCCAATCTAGCTCAATATATGGAGGATTTAGAGGTGCTCACTTCACGTCCTGGTAGCTGGACCTTAACCCCACTTGTAGCTAGCGGAGCCAACGAGCCGAGTTATCCGACCATCTTCCACTTCTCTGCAGGAGGAGCTAAGGGCGATGAGAGCTTTACGGGAAATAATCTAATCGTGCAGGATATGGAAGCGTATCAAGCCTTTTACCAAGACTTGACAGCTGAGTTAGAGCAGCGCTTTGAGATGACTTCAGATCACCAGAGGTATCATAACTTGAGCTCTCCACGACTCTTCGCTCGCCACTTTAGTGAGGGACGAGGATCTCGCAATAACATAGTCCTGCGTATTGCGTGGAGTGCCTGCCTGTGGGACTCGAGGCGTATAGCTATCGCAAAGACAATAGCCGATTCCCTAAATCGTCACTTTGAGAGCGATATAGATAAAGAGTATTCATCTGAGCTAAAGATCAAGCGAAGTGGATATTAAAACATAAACGCAGGGCTCGGACGCACCAGTTGGTGTGTCCGAGCCCTGTTCGTGTCGAGCAGCACGGCGGGGATGCTGCGTGTGCGGGGTTTCGTGAGAGGCGTGCGGGGTGTTGCGTAGTGCGGCTACAATTGCTTGAGTACCTTCACGAGATGCTCACCGATATTGATGGTGTAGCCCTGCTGGATGTAGACGACTCGATTGAATGTGTCGCAGATGAGGAAGATGGGGAGCGAACTGGAGGTGAGCTTCATCTCCTCGCGGATCTCCTTGAGTATAGCGCCCTCTGAGTCGATGCCCCAGACAACCTGAGCGGGTAGGTCGAAGCCTTCGTCGACAAATCGTGTGGCGGCGTCTTGACTCTCAAAGAGTAGTACGACCGACTGGCCCCACTCCTCGAGAGCGGACTTATAGATGGCTATGTCTCGTAGCGTATGATTGCTCGGCTCGTGATTTGGTGCGATCAAGCCTAAAATGTAGTAGCCACGTCCAGTGGTCGAGATGAGACTCTTGGTGGTCTGTGTGGCGAGGTCGTAGTAAAGGTTCTCCGCATTAAAGCTGCCGATGACCTGTACCCCCTCATTGCTCTCTCGCATAGTGAGCTGTACGGTAGTGGTCTCCCCACGCTTGATCTCAAAGACCTCGCTATGCGTGAGGACGGCACCGCTGGCCATACGTGTGCCGGTGGTCAGTAGATAGCGGTCCTCGTCTAGGGTGATGCCCTTGGCAAAGTCACGACTCCAGGTAGCCTCCTCGTCGAAAGTCAGCAGTGAGGTTTTGCCGTCGACGATGCGACTGATGGTAAAGTGCGCATAGTACTTAGGATCGCTGATATACTTCGAGGGGGTATAACGTAACTGGAGTGTGCCTTGAGGTGTGGAGGCTATGGGGCTAGCCTGGTCGTGCCAGAGGACGTCGACCCAGTGATCGTCTGTGTAATACTGTAGCTTGCCATTGATCTCGTTGATGCGTGCGGCCCATTCGAGACTACGGGCTGCCGCTACGAAAAAGATGTCTCTGCCTAGTTCATCGGTCTGTCGCTCGCGGTAGACGCTCATGGGCTGCATCCTCAGGCGCTGCGGGTTCTGATCCGTTACTAGCTTAACGTTGGCGAGCGTCCAGTCGATCAGCTCTTGCGGCGAGCGAAGGTCTGCTAGTTGCTCACGGAGGAAGTGCTTGTACGGTGTGAGCCACTCTAGCTCTACACGGGGATTGAGGACGTACTTGTAGTAGATCTCCGACTGATTGGTCTCGGCGGTCTCACTGTCTTGTAAGACTTCGAGGGAGATGTCTCGCAAATCCTTTTTTGTTAGGACGGAGAGGAGCTTCTGGGCCATCTCTTTGTTGTCCGCTTGCTCTATAAACTGCTGAGTGGTGGCATAGTTGCCTCGTGACTCATCGACCATCGTCGCTTCGTAGGCTTGCCGGATGCTATCCTCGTAAGCTAGACGCCCGTTGTTGACCCGTCGCATCTCTTCGGAGACTGGAGGTAGGGAGCCTGAGATGCTAGGCGGTGTGAGAGTCTCGTCGAGAATCTTCGGCAGGCTCTCGGACGATAGGATCACGGTCTCTACGGGCTTGGCACCAAAGGAGACTTTCTTCAAGGCTATGTCTCCGCCTTTTTCGACCCATACCATCATATCCCCGCGCCCAGCTGTGAGCTTGGCTCTTCCCAAGGCATCGGTAAACTTAGAGGCTACGGTGAAGTACTCCGCATAGTTGTACAGCTTGAAGTCTACGCGGGCATTGGCTACCGGCTCGCCAGCGGGCGTCTTCACCTCGATGGTGAGATCGGAGCTAGGCGCATAGTGGTCGATCACATTGATCTCGGTGAAGAAAGGCGTCCGCTGGATCACCTCTTCGGGTCCGTCGTACGCTCCAAACACTTTGGTGTGCATAAGCATACCGCGCGAAGCACTCTCGTTGAACCACCCGAGGTTGAGTACAGGCTCAGGCTCGCAAGCGCCTAAGAAGTACCACTGGCCATCGACCCACGCCTCGACCCACGCATGGTTATCGTCCGTATGAGCCCAGCGGGGCGTGTAGACCTGTCTGGCGGGGATACCCACAGAGCGGAGCGCTGCGACGAGCAGTGTGCTCTCCTCGCCACACCGTCCGTAGGCTGTACGCACCGTCGCTAGCGGACTACTAGTGCGGGCATCTGTGGGACGGTAGGTGACCTTTTCGTGGCACCAGTGATTGACCTCCAGCACAGCATCGTACATAGGCATACCACTGACACGACTCTTGAGCTCCTTGTAAAAAACCTCTCGGCTATTGTCCAGGTTCTCGTTATTGACCCTAATCGGCAGGACGAAATGTCTGAACTCTCGCTCGGGTACCCGCTTGCCCCACGACATCTCCTGGCGAGTCTGTAGTGAGAGTCGCACATTGTGCTCGTAAAAGGCTCTGCTATAGTCATAACGATCGGGTAGGGGTAGGTACTGATAGAGGAAGTCTAGGTACAGCTCGACTAGGTGGCTGTCTGAGCCACTCATTTGGTTAGCGGCGGGCATCGTTTGCGCTAGAGCCAGTGACCCGCTTAGGAGCATCACTGTGATGAGGTGTAGGAGAGCTTTTCGTGCCATAAGATTTAGATAGAGAGTTGTATTTGCTCTCCAAAGATAAGTGTTTAGTGGATAGCCTTTAGGAAGTTGCGAACGATATCTGCCGAAGTCTCCTGTCTGCCATCGGGTAGGTGTAGAGATGCCGATCCGTGTATCTCGTGAGCGCCCGTCTCGTTGAGTATGCGCTTGATATTGCTCGCCGTCACACCGCCCCCAGGGAGTATCGTAATTGCTCCCGCAGCTCGCTCGACGAGCTGACGAATGATCGGAATGCCCGCCTCCGCAGTCTCCTTAGTACCAGAAGTGAGAATACGTGTGCAACCTAACGATTGTATCGTCTCCATATCCTCTAGCGGACTCTGCGACTGATCAAACGCCCTGTGAAACGTAAAGGAGACTCCCTGAGATCGCTCCAAGAGTCGTCTCGTAGCGACCTCATCGACAGTGCCAGCGGGTGTCATAGCGCCACTAACGATAGCATCAGCGTAGGGTAGCGCCGCCTCTATGTCTCGCTCCATCACGCGCAGCTCCTCCTCGGAGTAGACGAAGTCTCCCTCTCGCGGACGGATCAAGACATGGATGCGAAGCTCGGGATAGAGGGCGCGCACCTCTCTGAGGAGTCCTAGGGAAGGTGTCAGTCCCCCCACGGATAGTGCGGAGCAAAGCTCTATACGCTTAGCACCTCCCGCCACAGCGGCCTGCACACTCCGCATACTTGCTGTGCACACCTCTAGCGTGTAGTCTCTCACTTCGCTGAGATTGCCAAATGTTACGTCTTGCCTCATACGATGGTCTAGTGAATTGTTTCTTTGTCGCAACAAACTTACTAAAAACGACTCGTAATACCTCCCCTTCTGCATCAATCTCGAAGCTCTTACGAGTAGAAGGGTGCAGGGAGAGGCACTTCTTTTCGAAGGATTCTCTCGACTCAGGGCTGACGCATTATAATTCTATATCGAAGATTTCCTCTGGAGTCATTCGTGAGAGCTTTTTTCTCAGTCGCAGCGTTGATGTGGCGAGGTTGTCTTTAAGTCGTTGAATGATAGTCAGGTTTATCTTGTTTTATCGGACAGCAATAATCTCGGAAGAACCATAAGCCACGGAGGGTGGGGTTCCTTCGTGGCTATTGAGGTTCTAATATGGTTGGGGGGGGATTAGCGCGTAAGTAGTACGACGGCTTGCGCTGCGATGCCCTCGCTATTGCCTAGCGGTCCGAGATACTCGTGGGTGGTCGCCTTGACATTGACGCAAGGGGTGCCGAGTAGTTCCTCGAGATGCGCGATGATCTGCGGTATATGAGGCGATAGCTTAGGTTGCTGAGCGATGATGGTGAGGTCAGCATTGACCACTTGATAGCCCGCCTCGCGTACCATCTGCATAACGGTGGCGAGGAGCTGAGTGCTGTCGGCACCACGGTACTGCTCGTCGGTGTCGGGGAAGTGATAGCCGATGTCTCGCTGACCGATAGCCCCGAGGAGTGCATCCATCAGAGCGTGCAGTGCTACGTCTGCATCGGAGTGACCGAGCAGTCCTAGCGGGCTGGGGATGCGTATGCCACAGAGGATGAGCGGTCGGTCTGGCGTGGTGCGATGGATGTCGTAGCCAAAGCCTATGCGGTAGTTGCAGGTCATGCTTGCGGTAGCTTACTTAAGTAGCTCACGGATGCCGTCAAAGTCGAAGGCGATGGTGAAGCGGAGCGTCTGGTCGAGCGGGTTGCTCTGGACAGTCGAGACGAGGTAGGAGGCGTCGATGCTAAAGACGTTCATCTTGAAGCCCGCACCAGCGGTGAAGTACTGGAGGTTACCTTTGTCTGGATGTAGGTAGTGGTAGCCCGCACGTAGGAAGAAGCGGTTGTTGTAGCTGTACTCAGCACCGAGTCGCAGTGAGACCTCCTGTAGCTCCTCCTTGAAGCCTCCAGGGGCATCAGCCCACGAGGTGAAGATACCTGCGATGGAGGAAGTGTTGAGATACTTCTCACGAGCAGCGTCGTATGCCTCAGGGTTAGCTTGATCCTTTACTGGAGGGGTTGGGACGAGGAGCTTGTTTGCCTCCACGTTGAAGCCCAGCGCATTGTACTCATCAAAGGGGTAGAGGAGTCCCGTACCGAGCGAGAGATTGGTCGGGATAAACATACTGGTGGCACCGTTGTCGTAAGAGATCTTGGTACCGATATTCTTAATGTTGAACCCAAAGGTCCACAAGCTCTCGGCAGAGCCTAGGTCAAAGTAACGATTGTAGAAACCCGCAATGTCTGCTGCAAAAGCATTGCCAGCGCTCTTCTCACCCGTTGCGAGGTTGTTGTCGGCACGTATGTAGCGCAGAGCGACCGCCATCGAGTAGCTGTCAGAGAGTTGTAGCCCGTAGCCAAAGTCTACGGCAAACTCATTGGGGTGCGCCTCACCGAGAGACTCAGACATAGGACCAAACTGCTCGATAGCACCAAAGGAGAAGTAGCGTATCGAGGCACTCAGTGCTTGGTTGCTCTCACGGCCTATCTTGTAGTAGCCGACTAGCTCCATAAGCTTGATATCCTTGACCAGCTTAGCGAGCCAAGGTGTGTAGGACATACTGATCCCCGCCTTGCTACTGAGGAATGCGTACTTAGCGGGATTGAAGTACTGAGACTGTACGTCAGGCGTGGTCGAAACACCCATATCGGCTAGACCTGCAGCACGGGCACTCGGGTTGATATTGAGTGAGGGTACTGAGGTGAGGACTGGATTGAAGCGTCTGTCTTGGCTCACCTCTTGTGCTGTGAGGCGAGAGGTTAGTGACCCCAAGGCTAGGAGTAGGAGGGCGGTTATGCGTAGATTGCGAAGTTTCATAGAGTCTATTGATTTACTGAACTAACGGCAGTGGACGGCTGTTTATTGTATTACTTGTTGTTAGACCGATACGATGCCCCAGGAGGAGCGGTCGAGGTTGCGGTAGTTGATCGCCTCGCTGATATGCTTGAGGGAGATCTGCTCAGAGCCATCGAGGTCGGCAATGGTGCGAGCCACCTTGAGGATACGGTCGTAAGCTCTCGCAGAGAGGTCGCGCTGTATCATAGCCTGACGCAGTATCTTCATAGCGTCGCCCTCGACATAGGCGAACTGCTTCATCAAGCGTGGCGTCATCTGTGCATTGCAGTGGATGCCAGGGTAGGGGGCAAAACGCTGGAGCTGTATCTCTCTCGCCTTGATGACCCGCTCGCGGATTGTAGCACTGCTCTCGGAGGGGCGACGGTCGGAGAGGGAGTCGAAGTCTACGGGACGGGTCTCGATCTGTATGTCTATGCGGTCTAGGAGAGGACCGGAGAGCTTTTGCAAATACTTAGCGGGCGCACCAGGAGGACAGGTACACTCACGATTGGGATCGTTGTAGTAACCACAAGGACAGGGGTTCATCGCCGCTACCAGCATAAAGGAGGCGGGGTAGCTAAAGGTTGCCTTGGCACGAGATATGGTGATGGTGCGGTCTTCGAGTGGCTGACGTAGCAGCTCGAGGGCTACACGATTGAACTCGGCCAGCTCGTCGAGGAAGAGTACCCCATTGTGTGCCAAGCTCACCTCGCCTGGACGTGGGGTCGTACCACCGCCCACAAGCGCTACATTGGAGATGGTGTGGTGCGGCGAACGGAAGGGGCGACTCTTCATCAGGGATACGCCTCCCTTGAGAGCACCCGCTACGGAGTATATCTTAGTTGTCTCGAGTGCTTCGTGAAGGGTGAGCGGTGGGAGGATCGTGGGGAGACGCTTGGCGACCATTGACTTGCCCGATCCAGGCGATCCGATCATAATGATGTTGTGTCCTCCTGCAGCTGCGACCTCCATGGCTCGGACTAGGGCGGGTTGCCCCTTGACCTCGCTGAAGTCTACCGAAGAGAAGCACTGCTGCTGGGCAAACTCCTCGCGGGTGTTGACCACCGTCGGCTCTAGCTTGGCTCTGCCTGCGAGGAAGTCTATAACCTCTCTGAGCGACTCGACCCCGTACACCTCTAGATCGTTGACGACGGCAGCTTCGCGGGCGTTTTCTTTCGGCACAATAACCCCTTTGAACTTCTGCTCTCGTGCCATAATAGCCATCGGGAGTATCCCTTTGACAGGTTGCAAGGTGCCATCGAGAGATAGTTCGCCAGCCATTACAAAGTTTGCCAAAGGCTCACCGGGGATGATCTCATTAGCCGCAAGCAGTGCTACAGCGATGGGAAGGTCAAAGACAGTCCCCTCCTTGCGCACATCGCCTGGGCTTAGGTTGATGACTGTATTATGGGTCTTGGGATGTGCGTCACTGGAATCGCAGGCGGTGTAAACACGAGAGAGCGACTCCCGCACAGCAGCATCGGGCAGTCCCACCATACTGATATTGAAGCCTTTGGAGACACTGAGCTCCACGGTGACGAGGAGTGCATCTAGACTGACGAGAGCTGAGGAATAGGTCTTGACGAGCTTACTCATTGTACTGGAAATAAGAGATGGAGTCCACGACTAGTGTGTGATTACTGTCGGTATGGTAGTGCATCACGCCAGCCTGTCTGTCTGGAGTTAAAGATCTGTAGAGCTGCACACGAAGAGGCTCGGGCGCATCAATGATATAGTTGTAAGCGCCTAGGCGATTGGCTATCTGAGCTAGCGAGTCTACGCTCCCGAGAGGTAGCAGAAGTGTGATCGACTGCTGGGAGCCTTGCGGTATGCGTACCTTTTGCCACTCAATATCTGCGCCGTAGAGGATGCGCCCCTGTGGATAGCTGGAGGCTTGCCATATGATTGTGTCCTTTTTGTTGATAGCCCGTAGAGTGGGGTGCTCCTTTTGTGCAGCGAACGAGGGGGTAATGACAAACTGATAGATCTCAGGTGTGAAGAGTGCAGAGTCTATCGTGCCATCGATGAGTGCTAGACGAAACTGCGACAACCCGTCCTCGTAGAGAGACATAATCTTCAGCGCCCAGTCCATCTGCGCGGCATAGCGTGTCTGCTCCTTCTCCTTGAGGCTTGAGGCAAAGGCGATGAACTGCTGCATCACCAGCTTCGCATTCTTATTGGCATTGTCAGAGTCGTTGTCAGCGACCGCTTTGTCATAAGCGCGTAGGAGCGGTGCTGCTTCCTTTAGGAAAGCTTTATAGCCTGTCTTCTTAGCTTCGTCTAGGTCGTAGCAGTTGTGCGGTGAAGCGACCTCTAGGTGAAAGTGTACCTTGCTCTGGCTCTGCAGATCTAGAGGATAATATTGCTCGAAGGAACCCACAACGAGGTACGCCTCATAGATAGAGTCTCTATCGAAGGAGTAAGAAAAAGCCTCCCCGACCTTGGTAAAGGTAAGCGTGTCAATCTGTGCTCCGCCACTCTGTAGCGTGTAGAGGAGCGCTGTGTAGCCCGTGTTGTCCGCCTTGTCGCTGTCGATTTCAATCTGCACCTGACCACCACCACAAGATGCGAGTAGGAGCAGGCAGGTGAGGGTCGGCAATAGTATGCTAAAGGGGTGGAGCAGTCGTCTCATAAGGTGTGTTGTTTAATTAGACTGAGTAGCATCTTGTCTTTGTCGCATCCAGCACTCGATGATCTCGGCGATCTCTTGCAGTTGCTCTCGCGAGGTGCTGGTTGCCCCACACACACCGATAGACTCCTCGTGTGAGGGAACTAAATCGTAGGTCAGTTCGGAGGGGTAGGTGATAAAAGTCGTATTGGGATTGACCTCGAGGCAGTTCTGATAGAGGACACGCCCGTTGGAGCTCTTCTGATCGGAGACAAAGAAGATGCGATCGTGGCTCTTGGCAAAGGCTCTGATATTGGGAATGCGACGTGCCACCTGCTGGCAGATGGTGTTGTGATAAATGAGCGTTGCAGTGCCACTCAGACGGCTCTTAATGAGCGAAAGCATCTCCTCGAGCTGATCCTCCTGCATGGTAGTCTGAGAAAAGAGTTCGACAGAGTGTGAGAAGTCAATCAAGTCTAAGTCCTTAGGCTCTCGCACCACAATCGCCTTCCCATCGGTCTGTCCGACCAGCCCATTGACCTCTGCATGGCCAGGCTTGCCAAAGATGACAATCTGCGTATCATCATTCACATGCTGGAGATACGCTTGTCTCACCTTCTGCTGTAGTCTCAGCACGACCGGGCAAGTCGCATCAACCACCTCTATGCCATGCTCTGCGGCGTAAGTATAAGAGGAGGGAGGCTCACCATGAGCTCGGTATAGTACCCGTGCATTGCTTAGACGGCTAAACTGCTCGTGGTCTATCGTCCGCATACCGAGAGACTCTAGTCGGTCCACCTGAGCGCGATTGTGGACGATGTCTCCTAGACAGTAGAGAGGCTCGCCCTGCTCCTGGCGCAAGATCTCCTCGGCACGAGAGACCGCCTTGATGACGCCAAAGCAGAAGCCCGACTCGGGGTCTATCTCGACACGACCTATCTGATTGCTTGCTTTCACTCTTATCTACTTCTGCTCCCTCTGTCGTGCTAGAGCTAGAGCCATCGCAGCTTGCTCATCTATAGAGAGTACACTATTATCTATGACTACCGCATCTTCAGCTTGGCGAAGCGGATTGATCGCTCTGTGTGAGTCCCTATAGTCGCGATCCTCCAGATCAGCCGATACCATCTTCATCGTTGTCGTCTGATCGCCTTTACTACGTAGCTCATCGTAGCGCCGCTGCGCACGCACCTCTGGGGTTGCTGTGAGAAAGATCTTGAGCCCAGCCTCTGGGAAGACAACCGTCCCAATATCCCGACCGTCCATCACGATACCGCCCGCCTCGCCCAGACGTTGCTGCTGAGCCACAAGTAGCGTACGTACGAAGTCATAGCTCGCCACGACGCTAGCGGGACGAGATACCTCTAGCGTGCGGATCTCAGACTCCACATCCTCGCCATTGAGGAGCGTGTGTCCCGTCTGAGGGTCAAAGGTCACCTGCACCCCCTCCAGCTCCTGACGTAGCTTATCTAGATCAAACTGATCGCCATCCCATAGCTTACGGCGCATCGCAAAGAGAGCCACGGCACGGTACATTGCGCCACTATCCACGTAGGTGTAGCCTAGATCCTTAGCAAGCGCACGTGCTAGCGTACTTTTGCCACAGGCACTGTAACCATCGATCGCTATCTGTATCTTTTTAGTAGACATACTCGTCATTGCCAAAGGTTGTGGAGAAGGAAAACATCAGCCCCAACATCTGTGGGTGATAATAGGTTGCGCCAAGTGCTAGGCGGTAGTGTCTCTGGTTAAAGCCCACACCAGCCGACAGACCACTTAGGCTCTTGGCGCCTCGCTCTGAGAGGTCCACCGCTTGTTTCGCATTGTACCCAATGCCGACCCAAAACTGCTCAGACGGCACAAACTCTACGCCTCCAGCGAAGTGGCTCGCTATGCGTATGCCTGTCGACCGCCCCGCTCCCCAGGTCTGTATATTATAAGGAGTCAGCCCCTGTATTGTGAGATGAAAGCGTATGGGAGCATGCGCCAGTCGCTGCGACATACCGAGACGCACGTCCCACTGCGGCATACGACGAGAGAGACCGTAGCTCTTGAGCATACCGCCCACATTAGAGATGGTCATACCTATCGAGGTGCCCCAGTCGGAGCGGTAGTAACTTAGCCCAGCGTCAGCTACAAGGGCAAAGGCTGAGTAACGCTCGATCTGCCCATAGAGCATCTTGAGCGCCAATCCACCACGTAGTCGGTCGGTCAAGTCGTAGCTGTACAGTCCCGAGAGCGCCATCTCCATTGCCTGAAAAGGAGCCGTAGCCACCCCCTGCGTATCGTACCCCTGCATCTTACCGTAGTAAGTACTGCGCAGAGCGACCGCCCAAGCACCACGCTCACCGACAGGTAGTCCGTAGAGCGCATTGGCACTATGCGTACCACGCATATAGTTAAAGTAGGAGAGAAACATTCGTCCCGCCACCTCGTGTCCATAGAGTGCGGGGTTGTCCAGAGCCAACCCAGGGTTCGCATCTATATAGGAGATCACCTTGCCACCCATAGCGAGCGACTGTGCCGAGGGGGGCTGTAGCAGGAAGCCAAAAGTGTGAGCCTCCTGCCCCCGTACAGTCGTATAGGGGAGGAGGCCGAAAAGTAATAGGAAAAGTGTGTTTCTGAGAGATGCTCGAGGCATAGATGTGCAGTAGAGGACGATCAGTCGTTACGTCCGAAAAACCTCAAGAGGTATAGGAATAGATTGATAAAGTCTAGATAGAGCGACAAGGCACTGATGATCGCTAGTCGTCCTACCTGCGTATCGTCATAGAGGTCGCTCTCAGTAGCTAGACGCTTCACACGCTGTACGTCATAAGCGGTCAGAGCGGTGAAAAGTACCACTCCGATGAGGCTAATGATCCAATCCAAACCACTCGAGTGAAGGAAGATGTTGACCAGCGAAGCGATGATGAGTCCTATCAGCGCCATAAATAGTATAGAACCCATCTTAGATAGATCCCGCTTGGTCGTAGCACCCACGAGCGCCATCACGCCAAACATACCTGTGGTGATAAAGAAGGTCTTCGCAATAGACCCTAGACTATATGCGAGGAAGATGAAAGAGAGTGTGGCTCCATTGAGTACCGAGTAGACGATCAGCATAATGGTAGCTGTCGTCACGCTCATCTTGTGGATACGAGCCGAGAGGACGAAGACCAGTACTAGCTCAGCGATGATGAGTAGCCACATAGCTCCTGATGAAGCTATCTGGTAGAAGAGTCCTGAGTTTACGACACCCATAGCAGTCAGCGCTGTAATCAGCAGGCACATAGTCATCCAGCCGAAAGTCTTGCGCATCACCGTGCTAACCATAGGAGTGACCATATAGGTCTGTCCCTGAGGGGTCGTGTAGTCAGAGGGATTGTAAGGAGGGGGTGTTGCCATAAGATTTAGATATTCAAGTGTTACATAAGTCTTGTCTGTATCAGATAGGGTAGCGAGATAGAAGTTTAACGCTTCCCATCTAGTGTCTCCAATGTTGCCGAGTCTAGGACCTCAGCTTGGAGTATACGCTTCGGCTGCTGGGTGAGTCCTAGCTTCGACTCGTTGCAGAGTGTGTAGGAGAGCCGATCCGTCACATAGAGGTAGCACTCTGCGCTGTCAGAGAGTAGCGCATCAGCCTCCTCGATAGTCAGTGTATCAGCCCGTACGATAGAGCGATCTGAGGCTGTTAGGGATAGACCCTTGGCGTGCCCGAGGAGTGTAGCACTCCCTGACCCAGCCGCTGTGATATGAGCATGCCCCTCAGATTGTAGTACTGCACGTATCACAGGAGAGCCACTGTAGCTTACGAAGGTCTGGTCACACGATAGGTAGAGATCCGCCTTTGCATTGCCCCGTAGCTGCACCTCAGCATAGTGTGCATCGATAGTCAAGCCCTCTACCTGCCCACCAATCTGTAGCAGATCAAAGGGGGTGTCGAGTTTGTTGCATCCCGTCGCCACCACCTTGGCATCACCGACCACACGCAGCTGGCTGAGGGAGGGTAGTGTAAGCTCGGCAAAGACCTCTCCCTGTACCCAATGGCTACGATAGGGAAGACGTCTGATGGATAGCGTATTGTCAGCCATACGCACCTTCACACGACGTCGTAGCGCATTCGGATAGGAGACTCTGAGTGAGGCGTGTGATACGGTGTCAAACTTGATATGTAGTTGAATGCCTGCTCCCACCTCTAGCGTATTAAAGGTTCTAGTAGCGTAGCTGTAACTCTGGCTACGCCTATGACGCTGCCAGTAGAGGAGAGCCAAAGCGGTCACGGCCATACCTGAGGCGAGGGTGCCACCTGCGATAACTCCTTGTCGCCATCTGCGCAAGCCCTCGGGGATCGGTATGTCGGTGAGCTTAGGGGTAAAGCGTGCGTGAGATATATTGCGTTTTTTCATAGAGACTCTAGGGATTGATTGAGTGATGGGTGTCTGTCTGTCGATAGCGTGCCACGAGGACAATACTGCATCAAGAGACAATCACCGCATTTGTAGCAACGAAGATACAAAAAAGTGCAGAGATGCCAATAGTTCCCTCGGTATGAAACTCTAGTTTCACCCGTATGAAACTCCAGTGCCCTCGGTATGAAACTCCAGTTTCACCCATATGAAACTCTAGTGCCAATAGGGGTTGGCACTCCAGTTTCACCTAGGTGGCACTGATAGTTACGTTGATTTATCGATAAATATTGCCCCCTACAATAAAGTAGTTACCAAGGGACAGCGAAATGTCTACGTAGAGACCTGCTTCTTTCTTGTATGGGTACTCCGCTACTGAGATGTTGGTATTGCTTTTCTTCTAAAAGATTCCGACCTTTGCCCCCGAGTAATAACACATACAACTAAACATGAAGAAACTATTTCCTCTTTTTGCAGGGCTACTACTCGCCCTCCTTTGGAGCTGTGGCTCTCTACAGGCACAGACCACAACTGACGAGCACGACCACCACGCATCGTGGTTTGTAGGTGGTGTCGCTAGCTTTTGGATCGATAGTGATGCCGATAAGACATCGCTAGAGTTTCATCCTGAGCTCGGTTACTTTCTAAACGATACGTGGGCCGTAGGTCTCATCGCTGGCTATGGACTGGAGTCACACAAGGCTGCTGGTGAGAAGCTACTACAGCACGAGGTGTCGCTCTCACCCTTCGTTCGCTACTACTACCTGCATAGAGGCCCTTTCAATCTCTATATAGACGGCAATGTGGGGTACAGTTACGAGACCTCTAAGGGTGATAGCCACCACGGCTTTGAGGTGGGCTTGCGACCCGGCGCCTGCCTAGACCTTGCCGAGGGACTGTGTCTCTGTATGCGTCTAGGCTTCCTAGGCTATCGCAAGAGCTTCCACGGGGAAGAGCCTAGTGTTCCTTCGAATGGCTTCGGGCTATCCTTCACTCCCGAGCATCTGATGATCGGACTGGAACTGGAGTTCTAGCCCTCTAGCTCAGCTATCATACGGTTGAGCTGCTCAATATAATCGAGGAGTTCGTCACGCCCCATACCAGTCGACGCACTGGTCACGAAGAGAGGCGGTAGCTCCTCCCAATCTTCCAGTAGACGAGATCGGTAAGCCTCTACAGCATCCCGCTGTACCTGCTTGCCGATCTTGTCTGCTTTGGTGAAGACGATACTGAAGGGGATGCCTTTTTCGCCCATCTCGTTGATAAACTCGAGGTCGATGCGCTGCGGCTCATGGCGGATATCCACGAGGACGAAGAGATTGACCAAGGCCTCGCGCTTCGAGACATACTCGGTAATTAGCTTGCGAAACTGCTCCCGTTGCTCGAGGCTCCGACGTGCATAGCCGTAGCCGGGCAGGTCCACGAGATGCCACGACTCATTGATGAGGAAGTGGTTGATGAGCTGCGTCTTACCAGGCTTTTGCGAGGTCATCGCTAGCCCTTTGTGCCCGGTGAGCATATTGATGAGCGAGGACTTGCCCACGTTGGAGCGCCCGATGAAGGCGTACTCGGGGAGGGTACTTTGAGGGCAAGACTTTACTGAAGGGCTGCTCTGTACGAAGGTGGCGGAGTGTATTAACATTGTGGTTTGAGTCTTGGTGGATGAATGGATAGGTGCTTTAGACTAATGTGCTGGGCACCTGAAACTGCTCGTGCATCTCGTCGAAGCGGGCTAAGGATTCGGCACCATACTTGGCGAGCGATGCGCGAACCTTCTCCAGGGGCTTCTGATGCTCTATCTGGCTCTTGGAGTAAAATTTATCGGCATAGCAAATGACCCGCTCCTCGATACTCTGGGGCATATAGAGGCGGTCGGTCGGGAGATCTAGCCCCCGAGCGCGGATGGTCTCGCTATCTAGTCCTGTGCCAGTGTGTCGCTCGGCAACCTGCGCATGACGCTCCAGACCTAGCTCGCGTAGTAGCTCGCCACCAAGGTAGCCGTGCCGTAGGTAAGGCTCGGTGCCGTAGCAGCCGATCGTGGGGGCGTCGGTGAGGTAGATGCCGATGTCGTGGAGCATGGCACCCTCGTAGACAAATCGCTCGTCGCACGCTAGTTCGGGATGCTGGCGTACAACTTCAAGCGCCAGCTCGGCAACCTGCTGGCTGTGTGTCAGCAGGATGCGGTAGCCGAGCGTGTCGGTAGGGTAGTAACGCTCGATGATCTGTATGGGGTCAATCATTTGCTATTACGGTGTAAGGGGTTGGCATAGCGGTCTGAGCGGAGTACTCGGTAGCGTAAGCGCACTGAGCCTGCGTGATACCGCGCTGGTAGGTGCCTGGACGTACCACGCTCTGCTCGTAGCTGATCTCGTAGGAGCCACGGAGTAGGCTATTGATATGGTATATCTGCGCATAGTGGCGTGCCTCGACATAGTATCCTAGACCGCGCTGCCACTCGTAGTGACTGAGCTGCTCTAGCGGCTCACAGCATGCGGGACGCATGTCTCGTATGGTGACGAAGTCCAAATCACGACCTGTGGTGATGCGGAGCTTCGTGATGAGTACAGTCCCGACGGAGAGCTTCTCGCCGGACTGAATGGGTCGCTCTTGCAGTTGACCGTTGATCTCCTCACGAACGTAAGTTTTGCTCTCGATCATCAGTTCACCTTGTCGCTCGGACACTTCGCTAAGTGGCTTCTCGCCAACGCTTAGGATGCCACCCCAGAGGATCGCTTGCGGGTCGCTGTGGGTGATGACGATGCTGCCCGTGCGATCTAGTTGGCTAGGCTTGTATTGTAGTCTGCAGTAGGAGTTGGTCTCGATGCGCTCGGTCGTGCCATCGGCAAGAGGTATGGAGATGGTCACCTGGTCGTGCGTAGCCGTTTCCCCAGCATTGTCCTCTAGGAGCGTGAGCAGCAGCTCTAGCTGCGTTAGGTTGGAGGCGCGCAGATTGGTGCGTAGGTACTCCATCGCCCAGCGACGCATCTGCTGTACCGTGTCGGGGTAGAGACCTAGCAGCTCGAAGAGCTCGATAGTCTCTCGCTGTAGCGACATAGAGCGGTCTCGCCAGAAGTAACCACCAACGAGGGTGTTGGCAAAGAAAGCTCCCTGCGCCGCTTCGTAGGATAGGTGGTCGTGCAGTATCTCGGCGAGCTGTCGTGCTTGCGCCACGTTGCCCTGCTTGTAGAGAGTGTAGGCTGCTTGCGGTAGGGTGTAGAGGGGGAGCTGCTGCGCCTCTTTGACAAGGAGTGGCGTGAGGTAGTCGACGAGTGCCTTCGTGGTCGGCTCTTTTTGCAGATCCCTAGCGTCACGCCAGCGGTAGGAGAGGTAGAGCCACTCGGCACCCCACGCGGGGAGGGTAGGTTTCCGCTTGCTCTTGGCTAGCTCTTTCTTCATCTCTTGCATCTGCTTGGTCGTGGTGCGGTCGTAAGCCTGCCAACCACGAGAGAGCATGGCGGTTATCTCTTCGTTTGCCTCTAGCTCACTGACCGCTGCGAGGTAGTCGAGGATGAGCGGCGTGAGGTAAGAGGAGCCTGGCATATCGGGGTACCACGACCACTCTCCCGAACTGGTCTGTAGGTTGCGCAGCTGCGCTATGTCCTTAGTTGCGGTGCGCTCATTGGGTGCCTTGAAGAGTGTCCATAGCTGCTCCTGCGCACCATCGAGCCATCGCTCGGTAGCACGCCAAGGAGTCTCGTCTAGCGGTAGGAGCATAGTCTCACGGTTGCTGGTCAACTTGTTGGCTCCCTCAGTTGCCTGAGCTTGTGCCTGAACCCACTGAGCTATCTCCGGCTGGCGTAGCAGTTGTTGCGTACGGGTCAAAGTGTAGATGCGGAGAACCGTATTGATAGCGTCTCGCTCCTCATTGTTAAAGAGGATCGGCAGTTGCTGCAAGGCGAAGTAACGTGGATTGCTCCAGAGCTGTAAGTGTAGCGAAGCTGACGGATCGCTTGCCTGCCCGAGCAACGCGCTGAGCGGGTAAGAGTAGCTCGCCTGCTTGTCCCATGCGAAGGGGATACTCTCGACGGTGCGTACCGTCGCTGGCTGTACGGGGATGAGGTACTCCTCGCCATCGCTGAGTGCTCCGCTGACGAAGTAAACCTGCACCCGCAGTGCCGAGAGGTCAGGCAGAGCGGGTAGGGCGATGGCGTAGGGCGTCACGCCACTGGCGGGAACGGTGAGAGCCAGCTCCCGTGTGCCGTCGGCAAGTGGGGTCGCCGTGCTGTCCGCCGCCAAAGCATCGTAAAGGACTAGTCGGAGGTTGCCACTGAGAGCCTCTTCGGTGAGGTTGCGAATCGACCCCGTCAGGTAAGCTTGGTCTCCCTGTATGAGGAAGCGTGGCTGCAGCGTCTCGACCATCAGCTGGCGATAGCTCTTGATGTCGGCCGTCGCAGCGCAGTCCGTCAGTCGGCTGTCGTAGCCAAAGAGCGCTAGTCGATAGCTGGAGAGCGCCTCGGGCATCTTGCCCGTAAAGGTGACAACGCCCTCGTCGTCGGTGTAGAGGTTAGCTAAGAAGAAGGCGGTCTGAGAAAAGTCCTTCCGCAGATTAGGCGCAACGCTGGTTACCACCACCTCGTCTAGTCTGTTTTCGCTCATATCTTCCACTAAGACTTCATCATTAGCTAGCCCCATCACTTCACCCTCTATGGAGGCGCTCTTAGCAAGAGCCATCACCGGCGGAAAGCTTGCTCTAGCACCATAAACCGCATCAGAAATCACACCATAATCCATTGGCGTGTCCTCCTCTAGGCCGAATCGGAAGCAAAGGTTCGGACTGACCTTCTGAAGGTAGAGCGGTATGTATTGAGCCAAGCGATCGATGCTGTGCGAGCGCAGGCTCTCCAAGGCAGCGTCATACATCCACGCCATGACGGGGATGCGGCGCGCCGGCGTGCCATCGCTGTAAGTAAGGCGAGCTTGCCACGTGTGGGTCTCGCCAGCGAGGAGCTTGTCGGGCATATCGATCCACGATAGCTGCAGGGTCGGCTGGTCAGCCGTATAGCGATACTCGAATCTCAGAGTGGTGTAGCGTCCGTCGCGTACGCAGTAGAGTTCTATGCGGATCTGCCCTTTCGGGTCGACACTCTTGGGGAGCGTCGGTTGCCAGCGTCCTACCTGTTGGGCGGGAAGTGCGGGAAGCTGTCCGTAGATAGCGGGCTGACCTATAGTATTGATGACATAGTAGATTGACTGCTGGCTCTCATTGCTGGCATAGTATATCGTAGGTGCGCCACCTCGTGGATATTCCTCCGAAGGCGAAGCTGCCCAGAGCGTACTTTGTATCGGTAGACGCTTGTCACGCTCTGCAAAGAGGACAATCTCTTGCTCTTCCTTTAGCGTTTCGCCCGTCTTATCGTGGTAAATGTAAGTCAAGCGGTAGGAACCCGAGGGTAGACGAAGCCACTCAGCGGGCAGGTGCTGCTTCTCGTTGGCGGGCACCTCCACCGACCAAGAGCTTGTCGTATCAGCGAGCGAGGTGAGTCGTAGCTCTAGCATCGTGGCTATGGGAGCTTCGTCATCGTTGGTCACACGAATGGTAAAAGTCTCTGCCCCCTCCTTGAAGAAGGTCTCCGCCCCCTCGTATTCCATAGATACAGGTGTCGAGCCGATCCAAATAGATCGCTCTAGTCGCTGCGTCTCGCCACTAGGCGCCGTGATGGTTACCTCTATATGGTAGGTGTGTAGGCTCCAAGGCTGCGGGTTCTGACGCATAGCCTCGGTGCGTAAGTCTGAGAGGGTAATCGGGAACTCAAAGCTCCCCTCCTGCTCATTGACCTGAAGCGTGCCAGAGGTGAGTAATTGATCGGGAACATCCTCACCGAACCACCAGTTTCTATAGCTTCCCGTCACGCTGTAGGTTATAGAAGCCTCTGCCAGCGGATAGCCGCTGTAAGTCATTGCAGAGCCACGAACAGTAATCGTGTCTCCCAGCTTCATCGCCACCTCGGGTAGCCTCAAGGCACCCTTAAAGCTCGGACGCTTATACTCTGCTACGTGAATGGTTGTCATATTGTCAGCGAAATCATCTAGATCGCTATCACAAGAGACCTCAATGGTGTAGTCGCCCGTCATCGCCTCTTTGGGCAGCTGGAGGGTCGCATGGAGACGTCCCCACTGATCAGTCTGGACTGTGATCGAGTCGATCATATCGTCCTGTGGCGTGTATAACTCGATAGTCAGGTCTAGCTTGGGCAGCACCATCGCTTGCTTCGGGTCGTAGCCCCTTCGGTAAGCGACAGCGTAAAGCTCTATCGCATCACCCAGATGGTAGATACTTCTATCTGTCTGTAGGAGCGCCGTGTTGACTGGCTTAGGTAGCTGAAACGAACCGCCCTCGCCACGGTAGCCATACCAATACTCACATAAGGGCAAGAGCAACCGATGGTCTGCACTCTCCATGAGTAAAGCGACAGCACGCTCTCGCTTCGCCGGCCGAGGTGTTGCAAAGATACCGAGCTTGTCGGGTGTTCGCTCGCCAATCTTGTCCAGTGTAGGCTTATAGTTCGAGTGCCACCCTGAGCGCTTGTCTCCATAGCTCCACAGCTGTATGGGTGCCGTTTGCGCTTGCCCTGTAAGGGCATTCAGCAGTTGAGTTGTTCCGTTGCCTAGATCCAGCGTCCATAGGTCGCTTATGGTGCAGTCGTGGATAGTTGTATTGGTCTTTTTTATATACTCTACTTGTTGTGCCTCTGTTGTGTGATGAGCGACCGCTTGCAGGCGATAGTGTCCCGTTGGTAGGGTGGGGAGCTCTATCGAGTCACACTGTAGCACCATCGCCTCCAAACCTTGCTTCCCCTGATATGTGTGACTCCAGACGAGCTTAGCTTGCTCGGGAATAGTTTGTCCTTTCGCCTTGATAGCGTCTTGTGGCGTAAGCGCAAAGAGCTTTAGCTCTAGTCGCTCCACATTGCTCATTTGAAGCTCTACAAACCCTAGATGGTCAGCTAAAATAAAGTTAGGGAAGAAGATATTTAGATGTGGGGTAAAGAGTTGTCGGCGGATCCCCTTACAAAACTCAGGGTACTTGCCCTGCTTGTCAAGCCACTCCAGGTAAGGCGTGATGAAGTGGTAAGCACGCAGAGGGTCAGAGCCGTTGGCATAGTAGTAGTGGAAGAGTCGCTTGTATATCTCCATCGACTCAAGGTGCATCTGCTGGCTCTGCTGGAGTAAGCCCTCTAGCCGCTTCGCTACGGTACTGGAAGCTGTGCCACGGGTTGTCTCCTCGAGGGTTACCGCTTGGTAAAGGGCGTAGAGCCTAGCCCCCTCGTCCGCTTGCTGGAGTTGATCTTCCGTTATGAGCGCACCGAGCCGATCCGACCAAGAGGGTGTGCGTCCGAGCTTTTGCTCTAGCCTCTGCAACTGAGAGAGAGGAAGTGTCTTCAGCAGATGGCTTATAAGTGTATAGTTACCCTCTTTGGAAAATTGATCAGCGTAGAGCTCAGCGGATAGTTGTTTCGCCTCTTGCCGTGGTATCACTTTGTAGAGTTCAGCACTTGGAGCGAAAGCTATCTCCATCAATGGATCAATAGCTTTCATATAGTCCGCCTCACTCCAGTAGCGAGGCGTGACACTGTCTTGCTCTTGGGTCGTGAGGCTTAGTCCCTCTGACCTAAAGCTCCAATCAGAGCTCTTGACGATATACTCCCGTGCTATGTATAGAGCGAGGAAGCGCTGATCACGCTCTGATAACTTATCCCGTCCTTGCCACGTGGTGTGGAGTAGGGAGAACTGCTCCAGCAGACGGTTGTAGTCCAGTCTGCGAAGAGCCGTCTTGTGCGCCTCCAGAGCCTCGATGGTGTAGTAGAGATTGCCCTCTCGGAGAGCCTGAGTGGCGAGTCGCTCAGCACAGGAGAGCGTCTGCGTCGGCAGCCGCTTCTTCTGTAATTCCTGTAGCTCCTTGTAAAGAGCTTGGCTAGATGTGGCGGGTTGCTGTGCCATAGTCATAGTGACAGATAGTAAAGTGGCAAACAATAGACATAGTGTGGTGCGAAGTCTCATAATACAATCTTGTTTCTTTGATACCCCGAAGTTACTCGAAAAGAAACAAACAAGCAAAAGAGAGCATCCTTACACCTCGCAAATCTCACGAGTAATGACTGGTCGGGGGACGCTCGTCGAGTGTCCGTCCCCGTTAAAATCTCGATGCAGTAACCTTTGACACAACGGACGCACGAGCCGTGCGTCCCTACAGATCGAGGTTACAGCGTTTGATGAATGGGATTGTCGTGCTGACGTAGCTTGTGTAGGGGCGGACCTACGTGTCCGCCCGCAGAATAGACTGCGCTCAGGTGAGGACGGGCGGACACACAGGTCCGCCCCTACGGTGGAAGCTTTCACCCCGCCGAGCGGTTCACCCGAAGAGAAGCCGACTGAGTTTCCGAAACGAGAAAAAACTTCGCATTTTACTTGCATATGAACTTAGAAAGCAACGGGTAACACGTCTCTGTATCCCTATGGGGGGATCTTCGCGTCCCTTCCTTGGAATCTTTTGCTCCCTCCCTTGGGATTCTTTCATCCCTCCGTGGGGATTTTGAAATCCCTTCCTTGGGATTTTTTCGTCCCGCCCTGGGTGGGAGATTTTCGTCCCATCAGAATGGAACGGCAGTCCCGGCGATTATGCAACGACGCACGACCACTTGAGACTCTTACAGATCATTACTCGTAAGATTTGCGGCATTGAGGTGTCGGATTGCTTTGGAGCCGTGCTACAATCTCTACTAGTAGGTAGGTAGTGGGTGCGGTGAGTGATACCCATTAGCGGGTAATTTGCGGTTAAATGAGGTTAGGGAGTGAGAGTTGTCTTATCTTTGTACCTCCAAAATGGAAACAAACTAGCAAGCAAACATATCATCCAAATAATCATAATCTATGCAGTACAGTAAACTACCAATCAGGGCGATGAGCGCACTCCTTGCGACTCTCTGCTCGCTCTCTATGGCGGTGACCGCGCCTGTAGCTCTCACAGCTGAGCGCACACTGCCTATCGTATCTACTCATGCCGATGCACATATCACGGGTCACGTAGTGGATGCTACGACTGGTAAGCACATCGCTGGTGCTACCATCATCATCCAGCAGTACAATGTCTCGGTCACGACCGACGCTTCGGGACACTACTCCTTTCGCAATCAGAAGCCTGGCAAGCTAACCCTGACGATGCTAGCTGATGGCTACCTGACGCAGGTTAAAGAGGTTACACTTAAGAAAGGGGAGACACTAGAGGTCAACTTTGAGGCGGTCCTTGATGACACACAGCTTGAGGAGGTGGTCGTCACAGCAAACCGCCAGCGCACGTTGCGCCGCTACGCCCCTACACTGGTCTCGGTGATCGACAACAAGAGCTTCCAGCTCAATAATGCGGTTAACCTCGCTGGTGGTCTTGCCTTCAAGCCGGGTATCCGTGTCGAGAACGACTGCCAGAACTGCGGCTTCAACCAGGTGCGTATCAACGGTCTCGATGGTCGCTACTCGCAGATCTTGATCGATAGCCGTCCTGTCTTCTCCGCACTCGCTGGTGTCTACGGTCTAGAGCAGCTCCCCGCTAATATGATCGACCGTGTAGAGGTCGTACGTGGCGGTGGCTCTGCCCTCTACGGCTCGTCAGCTATCGCTGGTGTGGTCAACGTGATCACCAAGGAGCCTACGACCAATAGCTTCTCACTGAGCGAAAACTTCTCACTCATTGGGGGCAAGGAGCCAGACAATACGATCGCTTTCAATGGTACTATCCTCAGTCCAGACCGTGAGATGGGTGCGATGATCTTCGGACAGCATCGTACACGTACGGGGTGGGATGCCAATGGCGATGGCTTCTCTGAGATAGGACAGCTAGAGAGCCGTGCACTCGGTACGCAACTCTTCTTCCGCCTCAATCCCTACAATAAGATCACCGCTGAGATCCACTCCATCCAGGAGAAGCGTCGTGGTGGTGACCACTTCGAGCGTCCTGAGCACGTGGTTGCAGTCGCTGAGAGTGTCGGTCACTCGATCCTGAGCGGTAATCTACGCTATGATACTCACTCGACAGACTACAAGCACAATCTACAGCTCTACGCCTCTGGTCAGCGTATCGTACGCAATAGCTACTATGGCGGTATCGATGAGGACAATGTGGCTGACGATAAGCACCCTACTCCTAAGGAGGCATACGGAGATAACTACGGTCTGACCCACGGCAATGTAGCGATGGGTGGTGCTCAGTACTCTTACAAGACGGATCGACTCTTCTTCATGCCAGGCAATATCCTCGTCGGCGCTGAGTATCTCTACGATCATCTCAACGATGAGATGCCTATCCTCAAGTATCAGAAACTCCCCGACGGGACACCTCGTGCGGAGGATCTAGATCAGCGCATCCACAACTTTAGCCAGATCGCTCAGATCGAGTGGACGAACAAGACCTTTACACTCCTCTTCGGTGGTCGTCTCGACGAGCACTCGATGGTCAAGAATGATAAAGGGGCTATCAAGCCTATCTTCACACCTCGTGCTACGATACGCTACAATCCATTTACCTGGATGAACCTCCGTGCTTCGTACGCACAGGGTTTTCGTGCGCCTCAGACTTTCGACGAGGATCTACACGTCGGTATCGTATCGGGTGAGGCGCAGAAGGTGATCAATGAGAAGGGCCTCAAGCCAGAGTATAGCCACAGCTTCAACCTGAGCAACGATATGTACTTCTCTCACGGAGCTATGCAGGCTAACCTCCTTCTCGAGGGCTTCTTCACTCGTCTTCAGGGTGCCTTCAACACGCGTCCGCTAGAGGAGCGTGACGGCTTTAGTCTCTTCGAGCGCTACAACGCTTCGGACGCTTCTGTCTACGGAGCAAACATCGAGGGTAAGGTTGCCTACAAGCGCTTCACCGTACAGGCTGGCTTTACCATTGCCAAGAGCCTCTGGGACAAAGCTGAGAGCACGGGCGTGGAGCGTTCGCTCATCAATGGCGAGAATGAGAAGGCTCCTAGCGACATCAATACCCTAGAGAACAATGGCCCGAAGACGGCCGAGGGCTTCCTCAGAGATGCTGAGGGCAACTTTGTCAATACAGAGCTCACGAGTCGCGACTTCATGAAGACGCCTAAGACTTATGGCTACCTGACGCTAACTTACAATCCTGTCTCCAAGCTCAACCTAACTGCTACGTGCAACTATACGGGCTCTATGCTAGCTCCTCACATCATCGAGTACGGTGCTGAGAGTGCTGTCATAGATCGTGACCTCGTTGCTGCTGGTCAGCGTGAGGCTGGGGCGACTGATGCTAGTGAGGCTACGCCTAAGTGGGGACGTATCGAGAAGACGCCTTCCTTCTTCGACCTAGGGGCTCGTATCTCTTACGACTTCGACATCTTCACCTCTTCTTCTCTGCAGCTCTTCGTAGGAGCCAACAACCTGCTCAACTCATTCCAAAATGACTTCGACTTAGGTGGCGGACGTGATAGTGCCTACATCTACGGTCCCACGCAGCCACGCACAGTCTATATGGGTATGACGATGAAGTTCTAACCCTTCCAGACTGAGACTGCGGTCTCAAACAAAAGGAGACTGTTGCAAGTCAACAGTCTCACAATCTTGCTTGCAAGATTGTCTAGACTTTGCAGAAAGGATGAAGCGCAAGGCGCTGAGGGTGAGGTCTGAAGGGAGCATACCTCCGTATGTGACCGAAGCCGAATCCCGAAAGCAACACAGCGATTCGCCTTTATGCAATAGTCTCAAAAGAAAAGGGTGCAAGCTAGAGAGAAGTCTAGTTTGCACCCTTCTTGATTTGCGAAAGATGGGCTAGCGCAGCCGTTGTACTCGCTCGACCAAGCTAGCGATGAACGCACCACTATCAGGATGGGTGGAGAGACAAGGGACGTAGATAAGCTCTTCGCCACCTGCTGCAAGGAATAGCTCACGAGCCTCTAGATCTAGATCGAGCTTCGTCTCTAAGCAATCTGCGACAAAGCTAGGGCTAAAGAGTACGGCGCGATGAACGCCCTGCGCTGCGAGCTTTTGCAGTACGCTGACGAGTGTCGGCTCTAGCCAGCGACCATGCCCCATAGCGGAGTGAAAGGCGAGATGAACTCGCTCCTCAGGCACGCCCAGTCTATGGGTCACCGCTTGTAGCGTAGCGACACACTGAGTATGGTAGTCCCAGCCGTGCGTCTGGTCGTACTTTTGATGCGCTTCGGGGATACTATGATAGGAGGCGATGTAGTGGTAGCTGTCGTCGCTCGTATCTACATGCTTTTGGATCAGATCGGTCAATTGCTGGATATAGCGAGAGTCGGTACCCCACGGAGTCAGCACAGAGGTCTTGTACTCCCCTCCAGTAGGCTTGGGTAGATCGGAGAAATAGGTGATAGCACTCCCCGCATTGCTCCTTGTGTACTGAGGGAAGAGCGGGAGCAGTAGCACCTCCACATCGTCCGTCCCGACAAGCTGGGCGATACGCTCGCCCCACTGAGCACGGCTTGTCTGCGCGTAGCGTGGTGTGTAGAGCGTCGGGAGCTGCGTCAGCTGAGCAACTTGCTCTGCGAGTCGCTGCATCTCTGCAGTCAGAGGTATGACTCCTTCAGAGAGCGCCAAGAGCTGACGGTAGCGCTCTGCCGAATAGTGCGTACGACGTGGCACGATGATACCCCGCACCAGTAGTTGTCGCATCAGGTAGGGTACGGAGATGATGTCCCCATCGGTGAGAAACTCCTGTAGGTAGCTTCGCACGTCCTCCTCGTTGACCGTCCGTGGAGAGCCTACATTGGCTAGTAGTATAATCTGCTGTGTCAAGGCTTTGTCACTCTTTGTGCACTCTTAGACGCACCATACAAATCAAAGACCACCACCTCGCTATTGGTAAAGAGTCTCATCGCCGGCCCCGCAGCACCATATCCGCTAGAGACGTAGACAGGCGTGCCGTATCGCTCAGTGAAGCCGTGTGCTATCGGATAGTAAGCACGTACCAGTAGGGAGAAGGGGAAGATTTGCCCGTCGTGGGTGTGTCCGTAAAGCGCCAAGTCGATGCCGTTACTTGCGAGACTGTCCAGTTGTACGGGCTGATGCTCGAAGAGGATACGCGGTAGTTGCTGGCTCTCTTGCGGTATCTGGCGGGTCAAGTCGGAGAGCGAAGCCCGCTCGCTCTGCGTATAATCATCTCGTCCGATGAGCGTTACCACTCCTCCAGGCGTTGCGATAGAGTCCACGAGGAGGATGCCCCCAACGAGCTTGATCCACTCCTTCTTCTGCGCCATATCGGATCGGTACTCGTGATTGCCCAGTACGTAGTAGCTACCCAGTGGTGGGGTGATCTGCTGCATAATCTCAGGGATGCTGTCTAGATATGCGGGGTCGGGGTAGTAGTCAAAGATATCTCCCCCCACGAGCATCAGGTCAGGATCGATCTTTTTGTAAAGCTCCAGCAACCTCTCCGCAAAGGGTCGTCCGATCGTTTCGCTAAAGTGAAGGTCCGACACGAAGAGCACCCGCAGATGCTCATGGTCAGCGCCGAGTGGCTTGGTCAGCTCCACCTTATGCTCCACTATGTGGGGTGTCGCAGCCTGCTGGTAGCCATACATCAGGATCAGTGCCGAGATTGCTACCATTACGAAGAAGAGAACCCACTTAGCCTGCTGGTATCCCGTATCGCCGAGCAGTGTGCGAACCGTTTGCCCCGAGATACGTCTGTAGAGTAGTCGCCCTCCATTGATGAGCAGTACTAGAGGTACTATATATAGGAGTACGAAAGCCCACGAGCAGACGAAGACGATGCTAAATGTAAGCAATGCCGATGAGAGCTGATGACGCAGCAAAACGACTACAAGGACGAAGAGTAGGTCGGCCAGTAAGACACCCCGCAGCGACCGTCGCCACCAACCACTAGGCACAGCCTGCCCCCCACGCCATACGAGGTAGAGGATACCTATGAGCTGTATAAAGAGCGTGTAGAGGAGTACGTGCATACGAGAGGATTGGTTACGCTAGAAGGATTGGTTACGCTAGAGGTGAGGCTTGCTCGCTATTCCACTTCCTGAAGTAGTAGATAATCATCGCAGCCGAGACGACCGTCGCCAAGAGGTCGCCAAGAGGTATCGCATACCAGACGCCATCAATACCATAGAAGTGGGGGAGGATCAGTAGTGCTGGTAAGAGGAAGATGATCTGCCGTGTCAAGCTGATGAAGATAGCTTGACGGCTCAGCCCGAGACTCTGGAAGAGCTGCGAGGTGGTAATCTGAAAGCCTACGACGAAGAAGACCGAGAAGACTATCCGTATGGCACGCTGACCTATCTCGATCAACTCAGGCGACGCATTGAAGAGCATAAAGAGTTGCTCTGGTAGTAGCATCGCAGCCGCAAAGCCTATAATAGAGATGATCGTATTGACCCCGACAGCGAGCTTGTAGCAGCTCAGCGAGCGCTCGATATGCCCCGCTCCGTAGTTGTACCCTACGATAGGCTGCATGCCCTGCGCCACCCCGATGATAGTCAGTGCGATGAGTGTCGTGTAGTTGTTGATGATGCCGTAGGTCGCTATGGATAGATCCGCCTCAGCCATCGTGCTGGCAAAGCGTGAGAAGTTGTTGTTGAGTACAAAGCTCACGGCACTGCCCGCCACCTGCATCGCAAAGGGAGCTATACCGACACTGATGATCGATAGGAGGATAGGGCCCGAGGGCTTCATATTCTGTCGCTTGAAGCGTACGACGCTCTTGCGCTGGAAGAAGTGGACCTGTACGAAGACCATCGTGCAGAACATCGCAATCGCCGTAGCCCACGCAGCACCCTTGATACCCCACCCGAAGCGCATGATGAAGAGGTAGTCCAGCACCACATTGATCACCGCCCCGAGGAGCATTGTGATCATCGCTTTCGTCGGATAGCCCGATGCACGCATCACATTGTTGTACCCGTAGGTCAGGTTGCTCAGTATGATGGCTGGTAGGTAGATGTGGAGGTAGTCCATCGCTAGCGGGATCACATTGTCGCTCGCCCCGATGAGTCGTAAGATATCCTCTAGAAAGATGATCGAGGGCGTGACCGTCAGGACATAAAAGCCAAAGGTCAGATAGACCGCATTACTCAAGATGCGATCAGCACGATCCGAGTCCCGCCTACCTAACGCTATCGACACCCCCACAGAGGCACCCGTACCCACCAGCATACTGAAGCCGACGAGCAGGATGATCAAGGGGAAGCCAATGTATACCGCAGCGATGCCCAGCTCGCCACTACCCTGACCGATGAAGATCGTATCTACGATGTTGTACAGTGCCTGCACGACCGTACCCACCACAGCTGGTATAGCATACCGCAGCAGTAGCTTAGGGATAGGCTGTGTACGCAGGTCATGCGTCCGCTTATTGTCTTCGGCTTGCTCTGGAGCCTCTATCTCTCTCTTATTCATCGTTGCAAAGATAGCAAATTAGGCCATACTAAATAAGCATTTAGTCCAAGTTTCTCGGGAGAGAACGTGTAACGATTGCTGGTAGCGGGCGGTAGCGTTTTTGCCGTGAAACTTGGGCTAGAAATGATTGTGTCTAGACAACGAATAGATAGTCACGTGGAAAACGTCAAATCTCCACGTGTCTATTTTTTATTCCCCACGTGGACGAGAAACATTTCCTCCGAAGTTTCATTTCATTCCTCCGAAGTTTCATTTCTCGCCTACGTGGAGAATGTTTTTTCTCCACGTGAGAATTCTCAATTTCCTACGTGGGGAGCTGTTTTTCCGTTTCGTAGCTCAGACATTTGTCGGGTAGGAGTCGATACAAAAGAAGAAGTCTTGGCAAGAGCTGTGAACTCTTACCAAGACTTCTGCGTTGATTATGATGAGAATGTGGCTAGATCTGTAGCTTGTAGCGCCCATCGGGCTGGAGCGACACGGCACCTTCGCTCTCGAGGAGGAAGAGCCGGAAGCTTACCTCGTCGACCCCCATAAGCGTCTGGTCACAGATAGCGTCAATCGAGAGACCTTCACCGCTCTCGATGAGTAGGTCGAGGAGAGGGCGTGTCTCAGGCTCTAAGCGAGCACGCAGAGCGTTGAGCTTGCTCTCGTGAGACATAGAGCTACTGGTGCTGCGCGCTTCATGATCAGGCTTGTGCCACTCGAGGTCTTCGCAGAGGTGAGCGGCAGAGGTGATGAGCTTGGCGATGTTGTTGTAGATAAGGTTGTTGCACCCTTCGTTTTCACGATCTGAGGGACGACCTGGGAGTGCATAGACGGAGCGGTCGTAGTCGAAAGCTTGGTGTGCTGTGATGAGCGAACCGCCACGCTCGGCAGACTGACCGACGAGGGTCGCCTGCGTGAGCCCCGCCACGATACGATTGCGTAAGACGAACTGATGTCGCTGTGGCTTGACACCGGCTGGGTACTCAGAGAGCAAAGCTCCGCCGTGGGTTACGATATTGCGAGCGAGGTTGCGGTGATTGCTCGGATAGATCATATGAAGTCCGTGCGCCAGTACGGCAGCGGTGGGCAAGCCCGCCTGAAGCGCTGCTTTGTGTGCGACAGCGTCTAGCCCGAGTGCCAAACCGCTGACGATGGTCACGCTGTCGGTCACGTTGGGCAGATGACCGATGATCGCCTGCAGATCCTCGACACCATGCTGCGAAGGCTTGCGCGTGCCAACGACGCTGAGCGTCTGCTCCGCATGAAGTGGTGCTAAGTCGCCTAGGTAAAAGAGTATCAGCGGCGCATCGGCACACTGAAGGAGTAGGGGAGGGTAGTCGGCATCGTAGATGCTGACCATTCGAATGCCTAGGTCGGCAGTGCGTTGGAGCTGCGCTTGCGTTTCCTCGAGCTTAGCCCGATCCCGCAGGAGCGGGTAGAGATGCGTGTAGATATGACCGTTGAGCCTTGCCAGAGCTTGTGGATCAGCCCATAGTGCTGTGGCTGATCCGGCAAACTCTATTAGATGGCGAGCAAGCTGTAGCGATACGCCCTTGAGCTGTGTCAAGGCGTAGATACAGAGATGCTCACGGCTTATCTCAGGCATTGGCTAGACAGCGGGGACTACTGCTGGGCGAGCCTCTCGTAACCGTTGCGGAAGAACTGTATCCACGGAGAGACCTGATCCTCCTGACGACGCTCCTCGGGATAGAAGCCACACTGCCAGGTGAGCGTAGCACGCTCTGGGTGAGGCATCATAGCTAGGTGACGGCCATCGCTACTGCAAAGCGCTGCGATGCTGCGCTCAGAACCATTGGGGTTGCCTGGATAGGTGTCGTAATGGTAGCGTGCTGCGATCTGCTCATCAGGTATCGTGGGGCAGACGAAGCGTCCCTCGCCGTGAGCGACCCAGACACCGAGCTGACAGCCCTCAAGGCCTTGTGTCAAGATCGCGCCCGTGTCGGCGATGTCTACGGTTAGGAAGTTGGACTCAAACTTGTGCGAGGCGTTGTGTTCCAGCTTGAAGAGGCTTTCACCCTGAGCATCCTTGCCGAGGAGACCGAGCTGAGCCATGAGCTGACAGCCGTTGCAGATGCCGAGCGAGAGCGTGTCGGGGCGTGCATAGAAAGCTTCGATAGCCTTGCGAGCACGCTCATTGTAAAGGATGCCCGCAGCCCAACCCTTGGCAGAGCCTAAGACATCGGAGTGCGAGAAGCCACCGCAGTAGACGAGCATACGTATGTCGGATAGGTCGGTGCGTCCCTCGATGAGGTCGGTCAGATGCACGTCTACCACGTCGAAGCCTGCGAGGTGCAGTGCGTAAGCCATCTCACGCTCACCGTTGGTTCCGTTGTCACGTAGGATAGCCGCCTTGATGCCTGAAGCCTTCGTGCGATGAGGCTCTAGGCCGAGACCAGCGTAGGTACCAGCAAAAGCGTGCGGGAAGCGCCACTGTACGGGTTGCTTGCCTAGGCTCTCGTAGCGACTAGTGGCTAGAGCTTCGCCACTCTGGAAGCAGTCCAGTAGATAAGACTTGTTTGCCCAGCACTTGCGAGCAGCATCGATGTCGATCTCGTACGTCTTGCCCTCCTGATGAATCATCAGCAAGCGAGACTTCGTAGGTGTACCGAGGTCGGCATAAGCGATCTCGTACTCCTCGAGGATACGCTTCGCCTGCTCCGCCTTAGAAACTTGTAGGATGACGCCGGGGTTCTCACTATAGAGTGCCGTGACGAGGTCCACATTGGCGAGTGCGTCAAGGCTAATCTCAGCACCTCCATGTGTATTGGCGAAGCACATCTCCAAGAGCGTTGTGACCATACCGCCTGCCGATATGTCGTGACCAGCTAGAACTAAGCCCTTATGGATCAACTCCTGAACGGCCTCAAAGGCGGTGGCGAAGTAGTCGGTGTCGCCGACTGTGGGGAAGCTGTCACCCAGCTGTCCCAGTGCTTGTGCCAAAGCTGAGCCACCGAGTGCCATCGGAGCAAAGCTGAAGTCTATGTAGAGCAGACGGCTCTGCTTAGCCGCTTTGAGCTCAGGCGTTACGATGTCCCTGACGTTGCTCACGGGAGCTGCAGCGGTGATGATTAGAGTGCCTGGGCTCATCACTTGCTTTCCGTCGGGATACTTCTGCGTCATAGAGAGCGAGTCCTTGCCCGTCGGGATATTGATCCCTAGATCTATGGCAAATTCACTACAAGCCTGCACCGCCTCATAGAGACGTGCGTCCTCGCCCTTGTTGCGACAAGGCCACATCCAGTTTGCACTAAGTGAGATGCCACGTATGCCACCCTCGATGGGAGCAAAGACAATGTTCGTCAGAGCCTCTGCGATAGCCATCCGAGAGCCAGCCCCAGCATCGATGAGTGCCACCTGAGGCGCATGCCCTACGGCAGTAGCCATACCGCTCTTGCCGTCATAGTCTAGTGCCATAGCACCGAGATCGGATAGTGGTAACTGAAGAGCACCAACGCATTGCTGCTGTGCCACACGCCCCGTCACGGAGCGATCCACTTTGTTGGTCAACCAATCCTTAGAGGCGACCGCTTCGAGGGTCAATATTTTGTCTAGATATTGGCGCCACTGCTCTTTGTCATAGCTTACTGGGGCAAACTGGTGAGCGACCGTCTCGTCCTCCATAACCGTCTTGGGCGACTGCCCTAGCAGGTCGGATACGGCTAGGGCGATGGCAGTGCGTCCCTCCCGCTCTGTGCTAAAGAGGAGGCGCTCATCGTCGGTCGTCTCGCCTACCTTATATATAGGGCTACCCTCACGTCGTGCTATCTGCTCCATTTGCGCATACTCACGCTCCTGGATGAGCAGACCGACACGCTCTTGGCTCTCATTGCCGATAATCTCTCTAGCGGAGAGCGTCGGGTCGCCTACGGGTAGTGCGTCAATGTCGATGCGTCCTCCTGTCTCTTCGATGAGCTCGGTAAGACAGTTCAGGTGACCGCCAGCACCATGGTCGTGGATGCTCACGATAGGGTTGTCGCCCTGCTCGCTGATGGCGCGGACCACGTTGAGGACACGCTTCTGCATCTCAGGGTTGGCTCGCTGTACCGCATTAAGCTCTATACCGCTACTGTACTCGCCCGTAGCGACAGAGCTGACGGCACCGCCACCCATACCGATGCGGTAGTTGTCACCCCCGAGTAGCACGACCGTTTCGCTAGGCTGTGGGGTCTCCTTCTTAGCATCCTCTTGGGGCGCGTAGCCCATACCGCCCGCTAGCATGATCACCTTGTCGTAGCCGTAGAGCGTGCTGTCGGCACCCTCCTGATGCTCGAAGGTCAGTAGCGAACCGTTGATTAGGGGCTGTCCAAACTTATTGCCAAAGTCACTAGCGCCATCGCTCGCTTTCGTCAGGATCTCTTGCGGAGACTGGTAAAGCCAGGGACGTGGGTCTAGCTTGGCAGGACTCAGCTTCTGATCCTTCTCGAGGCGTGGGTAGGAGGTGATGTAGACGGCACAACCAGAGAGTGGTAGCGACCCCTTGCCACCGCACATGCGGTCTCGGATCTCACCTCCCGAGCCTGTCGCTGCTCCGTTGAAGGGCTCGACCGTCGTGGGGAAGTTGTGCGTCTCAGCCTTTAGTGCCAAGACCGTATTGCGCTCCCGTAGTGTAAAGAGCGAAGGCTCCGTCGCACTCGTTGGCGCAAACTGCCAGACGCGAGGACCCTTGACAAAAGCTACATTGTCCTTGTAAGCCGAGACGATGCCGTTAGGGTTCTCCTTGGAGGTTTGCTTGATCATCGCAAAGAGCGAATCGTTTTGTCGCAAGCCGTCGATGATGAAGGTGCCGTTGAATATCTTGTGGCGGCAATGCTCCGAGTTGACCTGTGAGAAGCCGAAGACCTCAGAGTCTGTCAGCGGACGACCTATGCGTGCCGAGACACCCTGTAGGTAGGCTATCTCCTCCTCGCTTAGGGCTAGTCCCTCCTCCTCGTTGTACGCCTCCAGGTCCGTGATCTCACGGATCGGCTGTGGATCAGCGGTCATAGCGAAGCTCTCCTGACCTAGCCCCTTGTAGATCGCTTGGAGCATCGGGTCATAGTGCGGCTTCGCCTCGTGGGTACGTGTGAGCTGCTCGATACGGTCAATGCCAGAGATGCGCATATTTTGCGTTATCTCCACAGCATTGGTACTCCATGGAGTCACCTGCGTAGGACGGGGGCCCACAAAGGTTCCCTCGAGATGAGACTCGGGAGCCAGTTGCGCTCCGCTAAAGAGCCACGAGAGACGCTCGCAGGTCTCCTCGCTGAGAGCTGTGGTGTGTGAGACGGCATAAATCGTATCACCAAGGACAAAGTAACTAATCATAGCGGGTTGTGTATAATGGGTCTGAAACTACTTACGTTGCAAATGTACGGAAATTAGCGTTGAGGGCAGCTGTTTAGACATATAGTTGCCCAGCTTCGTTGAGCGTGGGAATGTGTGTCGAGCTGTCTTGCTCGAGGCAGAGACGTAAGCTCTCAGGGTAGCCACGCTGTATCAGCCGTTGGTTGTGATCGCAATTGTAGAGGTAGTCGTAGAGATGCGCCTGGTGCTGGCGGTACAGCTCCAGTGCCGTGCGGCTGCTATCGGTGAGTCGGTAGATTGCGCCCAGCTCCTCTAGCTTGTCTAGGAGCGCAGCACCATAGAGCGTGTCCTCGATGCAGAAGCTGTTTTGCCAACCAGAAGCGAGTACCGTTACGGCACGTCCCAAAGCTTGGCAGTGGCGCGCCACGGCAGTGAGATTGCTAAAAGCGCCAACGATGATCTCAGCTGCGCCAGCCTCCCGAGCTGCGTGAATGGCTTGGGTACCGTTGGTCGTCGTGAAGACGATGCTACGTCCACCGATCCGCTCAGCGGTAAATTCGGAGGGATCGTTGCCCAGGTCAGCCCACGGGCAACGCATCGCATTGCGCTCGGCAGCTACCACATAGCCCTTGCCGAGAAAGTTCTCCGCCTCCTCGGTCGTCGCCACGGGTATGATCTCCTTAGCACCATGGTCAAAGGCCGCCACCATCGAGGTGCCAGCACGTAGGATATCCACCACGACCACCACGCTGTCCTCCTGATGGTAGTAAGGGTAGAGTGCCGGGCACGGACAAATATCAAAAGTTAGATGTGCCATAAGAGAGGGAAGTTTGTTGAGACGATGTCAAAGCCCTCCACGAGTCAGGCAGAGATGCTCAGTGGAGGGCTTTGCTTAGCGTGCTGCTTGTAGCTTAGCGCAGCGTAGTGTGATTACTTGCGAAAGGGGGGCTTGACCACCTTAGCCTCGAGGTTGCGCTTGCGGACAGCGATGTAGATCTTGCTGTCTAGCTTGCTGTACTCCGTAGAGACGTAGCCCATCCCGATGCCCACCTTGAGTGCGGGAGACATAGTACCAGAGGTGACCACGCCGATCTTCTCGCCAGCCTCGTTGACTATGTCGTAGTGCTGACGGGGGATACCCTTGTCGACCATTTCGAAAGCGACGAGCTTGCGCGTCAAGCCCTCAGCCTTCTGCTTGAGCAGAGCCTCACGACCTACGAGGTCGGGTTTATTGTCCGTGAGCTTGGTTATCCAGCCTAGGCCACTCTCCAGTGACGTGTGCTGATCGTCGATATCATTGCCATAGAGGCAGAAGCCAGCCTCCAAGCGGAGCGTATCACGAGCACCAAGACCAGCTGGCATAATACCCTCGGGCTTGCCAGCCTCAAAGATAGCGTCCCAAATCTTGTCTGCATACTGAGGGAAGAAGTAGAGCTCGAAGCCTCCGCAGCCCGTGTAGCCCGTATTAGAGATGATCACGTTGGGGCAGTCTGCGAAGGTTCCTACCTTAAAGTGGTAGTAGGGTACCTCGCTCAGGTTGATGTCCGTCAGACGCTGCAGTACTTGTGTCGCCTTCGGGCCTTGTACGGCTAGCTGTCCGATCTTGGCAGAGCCGTCCTCGAGGTCAGCGCCCATATCGTTTTGCTTGAGGCACCACGCCCAGTCCTTGACCACGTTAGCAGCGTTGGGGACGAGCATGTACTTGTCCTCCTCGTAGCGATATACTAGGAAGTCGTCTAGTAGTGTACCCTGCTCCGTCGTGAAGCAGCTGTACTGTATCTGCCCCACCTCCAGTTTGGAGGCATCGTTGCTAGATACTTTCTGTAGGAATTCGAGAGCCTTCGGTCCCTTGACCCAAAACTCTCCCATGTGTGACACGTCAAAGACGCCGACGCCATTGATCACATTCATATGCTCCTCAAGGATTCCTGTAGGATACTCGATAGGCATATTGTAGCCTGCGAAGTCGTGCATCTTAGCGCCTAGTGCTATGTGACGCTCTGTAAATGGAGTAGTCTTCATAATGGTATGATGTTATTGATTGATCTGGATTAAATTAGTGAGCTAAGCTCGTTCACTCCCCAAAGATAATGAAAATGGAGATACCAACCCTTTAGAAGCAAAAAAATACTAGGCAGAAAGCCCACGAAGTGTGTGGTGCATGGAGAGCTCCACGCTCATACCCTTCTAAGGTTGTGACCTATGCGACAGAGGAACAGAGACTTCAGAAGTGTATGTGTCACACATCGTTAACATCTTTGGAGTACTTTTGCGAGTGAAATCAATTTTCTCAAACTCGTATGCGACATCTCTCTAAGTATGTCTTGCTCCTTGTTGTTCTTACAATCTCCGCTTATCTAAATGCTCAGGAGCCCTTTACACAAGAGGTGCGTGGAGAGGTCATCTCCGCACTCCCTGATGATACGATCGTTGGAGCTTCGATCATATTAGTCGGTAGTGATCCACTCGTAGGGACAACGACGGGATCGGATCAGAAGTTCTCTCTACGGCTACCTGTAGGTCGTTGCTCCCTGCAGATTAGCTGTGTAGGTTATGAGTCTCAGGAGGTAGACCTCCTCGTTGTAGCGGGCAAGCAGAGCGTGCTGCATATAACCTTGACACCATCAGACACTAAGCTTGATGCTGTGGTTGTGACAGCTCCGTATGACAAGAGTACTCCTACGAATAGGCTTAGCCTAGCTGGAGCGCGTAGCTTTAGCGTTGATGAAGCGTATCGCTTTGCTGCTTCTCTAGGAGATCCAGCTCGTATGGTGCGTAGCTTCGCTGGTATCATGCCTGTCAACGACTCTCGCAACGATATCATCATACGTGGTAATTTGCCCGCTGGGGTGCAGTGGATACTAGATGGTATCGAGATCAGCAATCCCAACCACTTCAATACAGGTGTCGGTATGACTGGTGGACAGGTAAGCTATCTGAATACCAATTTGCTGACCAACTCGGACTTTCACCTGAGTGCTTGGCCAGCCCCTTATGGCAATGCGCTCTCGGGCATCTTTGACTTGCGTCTACGCCGTGGCAATCTCGAGCGACATGAGTTCTGGCTACAATCAGGCTTTGGTGGACTAGAGCTAGGGGCTGAGGGGTACCTGCGCAAGGGGAGTCAATCGTCTTACCTTGCTTCTTATCGCTACTCTGTCACTGATATTCTACATGCGCTCGGCGTCAAGATGCCAGTGGTGCCACGCTATCAAGACTTCACGACGAAGCTCCACTTCGACCTAGGGCATGGGCATAAGCTCTCTTTCGTTGGACTGTTTAGCAAGAGTCATATAGGTTTTGCCACAAACGAGCTGGGAGACAATTTTGAATATGCCGACTACGACTTTAGTAAGCTTTCTTTCGCACAGCGCATAGCAATCAATTCGACAACCTACATTGCAGGGCTGACACATAGCGCACGGTTTTCTTCTCGCATGTCACTCAGTACGCAGCTCTCCTTCGTACGCTCTGATACTGGTATGCCTGTTGATACGATGAACCTCCAAGGGGACAAGCATAATCCTCAGTGGCATGTCATGTGGTCGGAGGCCGCACAGGAGAATAAGTGGTCGCTTCACTCAGATCTTACATGGCATCCCAGTCGGGAGGGGATACTCGTGGCAGGCCTCAAAGGTGATCTCTTTGATGCGTACTATATGGAGCAGACGGCTGATAGCACCTTTGCTCAAGGCGTGCGAACGATTGCTGAGGAAAGTCCGTTCTATGGCTTAATCCGAGCCTATGGACAGTATCGTCATCGTATGGGAAGTTACTGGACAGCAACATTGGGCCTACATGGTATGTACCTTACGATCAATGATCGCTACGCTATCGAGCCTCGTATGGGCGTGCAGTATCAGCCAGCCCGCTCTCATACCATCGGCCTTGCTGCGGGGCTGTATAGTCAGATGCTCCCTCGCTCCTTCTACTTCATACGGCACTATACGCCAGAGGGTATAGAGTATCGCAATAAGCAGGTTGACTTCACACGCAGTGCGCAGGTCGATCTCTACTACGACTGGGCTTTTGCGCCCAACTGGCATGCTAAGATAGAGGGTTACTATCAGGAGCTATACAGAGTACCCGTGGTCAATGATCCGAACTCTATATGGACGCTCCTAGAGATAGGTGGCGCTGGACAAAACTACATAGAGCGTCAGAGCGATCTAGTCAATAAGGGGCGTGGTAGAAACTACGGTGTAGAGCTTACGGTGGAGAAGTTTTACAGTAACAACTACTACCTCATCTTCAACGCATCACTCTACAGCTCGACCTATACGACAGGATTTCAGAAAGAGTGGTGGAGTACTGTCTTCGATGGTCGATACCTTGTCAATCTAACGGGAGGATATGAGTGGAAGTTGCCGAAGCACTGGGCGCTCTTTACCGATCTCAAGGCTTCCTATGCGGGGGGCGTTCGCTACACACCGATACGAGAAGATCTGTATAAGCAGAGTGGTCGCATAGAGCTTGACAAGACACAAGTCAATGCTCGTCAAGCCAAGGATTACCTCCGAGCAGACTTAAAGATAGGCGCTCGCCAGATAGGTCAGCGTATCACCCAGGAGTGGGCAGTGGATCTGCAGAATGTGACGAACCGTAAGAACGTTATGTCTATCCTCTTCGACAATGGTGAGTACTCGACGATGTACACGCAGGGCTTTATGCCGATGGCTACTTACAAGCTCTTTTTCTCCGCGAGATAGCGAGGAGCAGTTGTCAGCTCTCTTGTTGAGCAAAACCTTGATGATGGGTTAAGTGAAAAGTTTTCACTACCTTTGTGGCAGTTAATGGAGGAAACCCCGATTGAGGATCTTGACTCTTGGGGCATTAGCTCATCTGGCTAGAGCGCGACACTGGCAGTGTCGAGGTGATCGGTTCAAGTCCGATATGCTCCACTATGGGAGGATGATACTATATTATATATGGTGTCATCCTCTTTTTGTGTGACGATAGAGGACTCCGTGCAGATGCAGTCGTCAAAGCGAGATGAGACTGTTGCACGTATAATCGGAGTAAACTGTTTTATATCTCGCTGATTATTAGTGCCTTTGTATTGTATTTGAAAGCATTCTAGTTATCTCTATGAGCAAGATAAAACGGACCAAAGCCCCCTCTTTTGCCGACATTGCTGTTATTGATAGACGCAATAAGATGAGAAATACCTTTTTGAGTCAGATCAATCAGCTGGTTGATTGGCGTCCCATCTCCAACTTGCTCAACAAACAGTGCCTCAAGCAGCCTACCACTCCGATGGGTGCTCCCAGTTATCCACCTCTCTTACTCTTCAAAATTCTACTGTTAGAGACATAGTATGGGCTATCCGACAGAGAGGTCGAAGAGCGTCGACCAAAGCAAAGAAGCAAAAGAAAGTCGCAAAAAAGAAGATTACACTTCTTCCTAAGTTGGCTGAATTTCTATTGATGATTTTGGTTTATCTTCCCTTTCATTGTTGAAGTTGAAAGTTCGTTGCTGGACTTGTCCGAAGTTGTCCTCCACGTAGATGTCAATCGTTTGTCGGTCGGTAGAGTAAGACACTTTATACAAAGTAAGATAGATACTCCCCTCTGTGTGAGCTTTAGAACAAGCTTATGACTTGAGATGGGTGTGGGGGGAGGGGCTAGAAGCTAGTCGAAGGCGTTCCAGCCCTGAGCTTTGAGTTCGTGCTCGGCACGATCGGTCGATACCCAGCGACGACCCTCAGAGAGCTCTGTGGCATGCCCTATGATAGAGACCCCCTCGATGGCCGATACTTGACCGACCTGTGCCAGTGGCACGGTGAAGAGGAGCTCGTAGTCCTCCCCACCATTGAAAGCTGCCGTGATGGGTGACATATTCATCTCTTCGCAGAGAGCTATCGTCTCACGATCGAGAGGTAGCCGATCCTCATAGACCCGCACACCTACCTGTGATCGCTCCGCTATGTGGAGCAACTCGGAGCTTAGACCGTCGCTGATGTCGATCATCGCTGTCGGTGTGACTCCTTGCTCGGCTAGCTTGTCGCGCAACCAGCGCTGTGCTGACGGCATAAGCTGACGCTCGATGAGGTATTCGTACCCCTCGAAGTGTGGCTCGAACTCCTCTGTCGGTGCGCTGAGGAAGGTGCGCTGCTCACGCTCTAACAATTGGAAGCCCATATAGGCTGCACCTAGATTGCCCGTCACACAGATGAGGTCGTTGGGCTGAGCGCCAGAGCGTAGGACAGCCTCTCCCTTAGGCACGGAGCCTAGGCATGTGATACTGATGGCGAGTCCGTTGCGTGAGGCGCAAGTGTCTCCACCGACTAGGTCGACTTGGTAGTGCTGGCAGGCTAGCTCGATACCTTTATAGAGCTCTTCGAGCATCTCGGTGGTGTACTTAGCTGAGATGCCTAGAGAGACGGTGATCTGCTGGGGAATGCCGTTCATGGCGCAGATGTCGGAGACGTTGACCACGACCGCTTTGTAGCCTAGATGCTTGAGTGGCATATAGGTCATATCAAAGTGTATCCCCTCGAGGAGCATATCGGTTGTGACCAATAGCTCTTCGTCAGGCTGCATCTGTAAGATAGCTGCGTCGTCTCCCACAGCCATACGGACACGGCTGGGTGATGTAATGGCAAACTGCTCGGTGAGCTTTCGGATTAGTCCAAACTCTCCCAAGTCAGAGATCGGTGTATTCATAGATTATTCCTTTTCCTCGTTCCCCTCTTGCTCCTCTTTTTGAGCTTGCTCTGATGTGAACTGAGCTATATGCCCCAAGACTAACTCCCGCAGATCTTCCTCTCCGTGAGACCTGAAGCGAACCTGTATAGGTAGTCGGAGAAATCGCTCACGTAGCTCACGACTCATATACGACTCTAGCTCGAAGATCTTGACAGCGTCCTTGTCGGTACAGAGGAAGACGACCTCTGAGCCACGCACGAGGTAGTCGGTCAAGATGTTTTCCCACGTGGTGACATTGCGCCTGGAGTAGTGGTGATGGTCTCCGTAGGGTAGTGTCACCACACGTGAGAAGCCTCGCTCTACGTAAGCAAAGAACTCCTCTGGGTGTGAGATCCCAGATATAGCGATGACAACGGCATTGGTGTCTATCTTAGTGGGCTCCGCATCTCTCTGAAAGATGGGAACGGGGGTGTCGTACTTTACTTCACTAAAGAAGAGCTTCTGATGCGGATAGAGATCTAACCTTCGCTCCGTAAAGGTGCAGTCGATCGGCTTGAGTAGGGTAGGACACTTGGTCACGACCACCACATCGGCACGATAGCGCCCACGGGCTGGCTCACGCAGGCGACCAGCAGGGAGTAGCACGTCATCTGTCATAAGTCTGTTATAACTAGACAGAAGTATCGAGAGCGAGGGCTGCACGGAGCGATGCTGGAAGCCATCGTCCATCAGAATCACGTCGGGACGCTGCGAATAGGGCTGATTGACTAGGTGATTGATCGCTCGCACCCTATTGCCATCTACAACGATCTGTATCTTGTCGCCAAACTTACGTAGGAGCTGTGCTGGCTCGTCACCGATGCGACTGGCACTATCGCCTAGCTCGGCAACCTTAAGCCCAAAAGACTTGCGCTTATATCCACGCGAGACGATAGCAATCCGCAGGTCGCCCATAAGCATCCGTATGAGATGCTCTATCATCGGGGTCTTGCCTGTACCTCCTACGGCTAGGTTGCCGACACAGATGATGGGTATGGGGAAGGTGTGACTCTTCAGACGACCCATATTATAAAGGCTATTGCGTAGCGACACACCCGCTCCATAAATACCAGAGAGCGGTAATAGCCATCTATTGATCTTGGGTGTCTGATCCATACTGAGTGAGAGTCGAGAGGGTGGGTGGTCCGTATTGCTCTGAGAGACTAGAGATCTACTACCAGTGGTAGACGAGCTTGAAGACCTGACATAGCACGTAGCTCACGCATCTGATCGATGTAGCGGATCTCGTCTTCGGTAAACCACGAAGTCATCAGCTTCATACGTACAGTCTGTGTCGATGTGCTGAGGAGTTCTTGTAGTACATTGACCTCACGTCTTGTGTAAGTCACATAATAGCTGTCATATCCAGCCTGAGCAGCTGCATAAGCGACGGCATCTTGTAGACCTCCTAGCTCATCGACGAGACCTAGTTCTAGAGCTTGAGCACCAGTCCATACGCGTCCCTGAGCGATAGAGTCGACCTGATCTCTTGTCATACCACGACCTTCGGAGACACGCTTGAGGAAGAGCTCGTAGCCACGATTGACATATTGCTGGAAGAGCGCACGCTCCTCCTCTGTCCAGGGACGATCAAGAGCACCTAGGTCAGCATATTGTGCTGTTTTGACCACATCTTGGTGTACGCCGACCTTGTTGGCCAGTTTGGTCGCATTAGGCACAACGCCAAAGATACCGATAGACCCCGTTATCGTCGAGGGCTCGGCAAAGATGTAGCTAGCGCCCGAAGACATATAGTAACCGCCCGAAGCTGCGTAGTCTCCCATAGAGATGACGACTGGCTTGTTTTGGCTAGCCTTATGGACTGCGTACCAAAGCTGCTCAGAGATATAGCTACTACCTCCAGGTGAATTGACACGTACTACAAGTGCGTCGTAGTCGTCATCTTCGCCCATCTCGAGGATACGGTCAGCGAGTCGATCGGAGACCACCTTTTTCGCATTTAGAGGAGAGTCTGCCACCTCAACATTGATCTCGCCCTCAGCAAAGAGGACGCCCACATTAGCTCCTCCCTTACGGGTGGCGCCTCGTGTAGCATACACATCACGCAGAGATACGAAGCGTAGATCGTCCTTCTCATCTACCCCCACGAGTGAGCAGAGAGCCTCTAGAGCTTGATCTTGATAAAGTGCTCCATCGATGAGTCCATTAGCTAGGTAAGAGTCTGTAGTCTGTACAGACTGCATACTATCTGCTAGAGACTGTAGGCGAGCATTGTCTAGGTTGCGACTAGAACCCACCTCGCCTAAGATGCGTCCCCATATATCGCCAAGGTAAGAGGTGATCTGGGTACGATTTGCCTCGCTCATACTATTGAGTATATAGGGCTCGACAGCACTCTTGAAGGTCCCCACCTTAAAGACCATCATCTCCACACCGATCTTGTCTAGCAAGTCCTTGAAGAAGACAGCCCCGCCAGCCAAGCCATCGAAAGCTATAGAACCCTCCTTATTGACATAGAGTTGGTCGGCGACAGAGGCAAGGTAATACCCCTTGAGCGAGTAGAAGTCTGAGTATGATACGATGAACTTGCCCGTCTCTTTGAACTCTTCTAGAGCACCTCTGAGTGCCTCAGCCGAAGCATAGCCACAGCCTGGATCCGTCATATTGAGATAGATTCCCTTGATACGGTCGTCATTTTTAGCTTCATCGATAGCCTCAAGGACATAAGAGAGAGGCAGGTCGCTACTTCCATCGCTCTTGTCCAATCCGAGATCAGACCAAGGGTTTGACACATAAGTGTCGGATACGTGTGCTAGTTCAATCTTGAGTATGCTGCCATCCTTGATCTGTCTGGTCTCGTTGTTTGCTCCGACGCTCAGAGCCGCTATAAAGCTAATCAGTACGATGACCGCTAGAGAAGCAAAGATGACACAACTGACGACGATAGCTAGTAGTGTTGCAAAGAAGGTCTTCCAGAATGAATTCATAAAGTCTCTATGTATAATATGTCATTAGCGAGCATTAGCACCACAAAGGTAACAAATAGATATTGAATAAGCTACATTTGCTTCTTCTTTATAGTAACAAAGGCACCCTTCTGACGAGGAGTGCCTTTGCCTTGTTGAGATAGCGGAGCTGTAGAAGCTATCGCTTGACGATGCGGTGGAGCGTTGTCGTGCCGTCGGCAAGCGTCACCTGTAGGAGGTAACTGCCGACAGCCCACGAAGAGGTGTCGATGGAGCGATCCGCTAGCACGCCTTCGGAGAGACGAGTGCCGTCGAGCGTGTAGAGTTGGTAATTACCTGTCACGCCATTCATCTGAATCGTCAGATGATCCGTGCAGATTGTCGGGTAAACACGAACGGCATCAGGTGCGGTAGACAGAGTTTCAACAGCGGAGATCAGACCATTCTCGTAGAGTGGCTTGACGCTGTACTCCTTGCCCGTGGCATTGGTGACTGTGTAGCTGAGGTCTTGCGTACGTCCTATCTCGGAGCCATCGGCATAGATGATATACTCCTTGACCACGGGCCACTGCGCTGGATGGAAGCCACGAGCTATCGTCCCAGTCACATCAATAGGTGCGCCAGGCTCTGCATCATCTATCATAAACTCGATGGCTAGGGCGCCACCTTTAATAGGAAGGGACCGATCAATGTCTGCGGGCATCCAGTAGTGCGTGTCAAAGGAGAGGACGTTGTGACGGTCGCTCCACTCGGTCGCAGGCGTTGGGTCAATCATAGCTACATCTCGTATGAAGTCGGTGCGTGTCTGGAGCTTATAACCTACGATGAGCATCTCTTCAGGCCGTATCACCTTTGGCGTAAAGCCCTGTACCCAGAGCCACTTCTTCTGCTCAAACTTATCTCCGACAGAGTAGTTTATAGTTGTGGTGGCATCGTCTGCGATTACTTCGTAGCAATCCTTTTCTGCGCCAGCGGAGATTACATTTATGTTCTGACCATTGCGCACGAAGAGTGTGTAGGTGTGCATACGAGGTGTGCGTGCAGGGATAAAGCGCATCGCAGCTAGGCGAGTCGCTCCTAGAGAGGCGAAGTTATGTCCATCGTAGCGGACGCCGAGGTAGACCTCTTTGTACTCAGGATTTAAGCCTGGATACTTTAGAGGAGCCACTGTCTGAGCTTCACCTTCGTTAGATAGTGTGAGCTGAGAGATCAGCTGACGATTGACAGGCTTATGCCAGGTGAGGGTCACTTGGCTTCCCTCCTTCTTTTGGTCAAACTGCGAGACACCCGCTAGGTCTGAAGTGAGGAAAGAAATATGACGAGGAGCTGTGTAGTGCTGTGTAGCTTCTCCTCCGATGGTATATTGGTAGCGTAGCGTGTAGGTCACGAGTCCGCTCTCATCACCTGCCTGACTATCTGTATAGTACCCCGTGTTAACGGGTAGACGCTTTAGCTCCTTGCCATTGCGCAAGATCTGCACCTCAGCAGTGATGCCCGTAGGCAGGGCTGTCATCGGTTGCCACGATAGAGCTACCTGACCATCTTGATAGACGCCTTGTAGCTTCGTCACAGGAGCTATCAGCGTAGCGCCAGGCTTATAAGCTCCAGACAGGGTCATCGCTGTGCCATCTCCCTTAGGGTCTAGTATTTTGGCGAGTGGTTGCAGTTTCTGTGAGTTATCTTGCGAGGATCGAGTCCAGTGCTCACTCAGCTTGCCGTACATATTTAGAGCATTGATCCCTTTATTACACTCAGCAGCACCGCCAGAGAGGGTTCCGATGAGTAGCCCCTTATTATTAAAAAGTCCCGAACCAGAACTCCCTCCTTCAGTCACGCAGTGGCCATTCTCCGTCTTGGCATAGCGCACCGCAAAGTGTGCATCACGTGCACCAGCATTGTCATCTGTCAACCAAGTACCATTTTTGAGTGGCTCGGTAATCGTCGAAATCTTCATCACATCGCCACTGGGGTGGTGAAGCCCCTTAGCGGTAGGCTCTAGGGTACCTGAGCGATCCCAGCCGTTGTAGTAGACTCTGTAGTAGTCAGGTATCGGCGTTAGCGTCTCCACGAGTAATGCGTCGCTCCCGTGATCCATCGGCACAGCAGCTAGACGCTTAGCTCCGCTGATGGAGTAAGCTTTTTCACCAATCCACTGATTATTAGCACACTCGGGACGCTCAAAGTGGAAGTTAAAGACCCACTGACGAAAGTCCTCTTCGCTCGCATTCATAACCTTGCCAGAGAGTGGGTCCTTGTAGAAAGTACAGTGGTAAGCGGTCATAATGAGCGGACGCCAATCCTCGCTGGTGTTATTGACCAAGGTGCCACTACAAAAACCGATGTTACCATCTAGTACAACGACTATCTGAGCGATACCATTCTTGACATCCTGCATATCAGCACCCTCAGGGCAGTTGACATTGACATTGCAGACGCCTGAGGCTCCCTCGCCGGAGATGTTCTGCGGAGCGGCAACTGACTCAAAGAAGTAGCCGAGTTGCTTCAGACGTATATCGGCCAAAGCTCCCGCAGGCTCGTACTGTATGACCAGCGAATTGCCCGCAATGGGGTTGGTCCCGAAGATTCCTCCGTCGGGATTGCTTTCACTGGTGAAGGCTCCTAAAACCTGCTTCCTAGCGGGATCAAAGAGATAGAGCCGGTCGCCAGGTTGCAGTGCTAGCTCCTCAAAAGAAAGCGACAGGCCTCGTGCGTCAGGAGCTGTGAACTCAAGGTGATAGACACTCCGCCCCTGGACTACCTCATGGGTTGCCTGCTGGTAGAAGTCTCCCGAGAGCGGTAGCATGCGCCCCACGATGAGCGGTGAGCCGTCATCTACCTGATGCCATTGCTCTGCCGAGCGCAAGTCCTGAGCGTTGAACGGAGGAACGATCTCGACCACACGATGTGATTGAGATGTCATCACAGGTGCGCCCCCGAAGGAGATTTGCGCCTGCACTAAGGTGATACAGCAGAGCAAGCAGAGCGTTGCTAAGCCTATTTTGCGAGTCATACTAATCATAGATATACTGTTTTTGATGCTGTAAAGGTACCCTTTTTCAACAACATAGATCTCAAATAAAGAGCTGAGCGACATAGTGGACGATCGGTATCAGTATGGAGGTAAAGACCCCCATAATACCAATAGCCAAGCCACCGATAGCACCCTCTAGAGCTCCCATCTGGATGGCTACCGAGGTGCCCACACCATGCGCTGCAGCACCTAGTGCTAGCCCCTTAGCGATGCGGTTCTCTATGTGGAGCCACTTAAAGAGTGGAGGCCCTATCACGCCCCCGATGATACCTGATATAACGACCACTACAGCGGTCAAGGCGGGAATACCGCCCGACTGCTCAGAGAGTGCGATGGCGATAGGAGTCGTGACCGAGCGGGACTCCATCGAGTAGGCAATCGTGTCGCCTGCGCCTAGTGCATAGGCTAGCCCTACGGCACTGAGTATGCCGATCAGAGAGCCTACAAAGAGCGAGACCATAATAGAGACAACGCGCCCACGCAGGTACTTAGACTGCTCGTAGAGGATGTAGCCTAGTGAAACGACCGAGGGTCCTAAGAGGAAGTCGATCAACTGGCTCCCCTCCTTATACTCTTCATACGATGTGTCCGAGAGGTAGAGCATCAAGATGAGCAAGCCTATGGTAACGATTAGAGGGTGCAAGAGTCCGATCCGCACCTTGCGGTATAGGAGCAGGCTGAGTAAGTAGATCCCTATGGTGAGAGGCAAGCAGTAGACAGGCTTGCTCAGGAGTAGTGTGACGAGGTCCATCATGCGTTGTCGTTAGGTATTTCTTCTTTATGATGCCGCTCGAAGCGGTGCTGCATACGTCCCACGACCACCAAAACCAGTGCCGTGCTGACTACCATAGAGATCACGATGGCTGCCCAATATTGCTTGATAAGATCCACTTGGGTGATCAGCCCCACACCAGCTGGTACGAAGAAGAGACCCATATTGAGCGTGAGAAACTTAGCGACGCTGTCCACCTTGTCAGGCTTGATCAGCTTCGTCTCTAGAGCTAGAAAGAGCAGTATCAGCCCGATCACACTCCCTGGCAGAAAGTGGCCGATCATCATACCGATCAGTTCACCCACGGCAAAGAAAAAGAGCACCCAAAAGCATTGTACGAGAGACTTCATCTCTATAAAATCATCATTAACTCAAAGACTTGCCTGCAAAGGTAGTGAATTAGAGGTTAGAGGTGAGAGATTAGAGATTAGAAGTTAGAGATTAGAGATGTGTGCCCCTACAAAAGTCGTTGCATTATCACACTGATTTCGTCGTACATACGATTTCCAAAACTGTTGCCCCTCTTGGAAACTTAAATTTCCAAGGGAGGAAAATTAAATTTCCAAGGATGGAAAAATAGTTTTCCAAGGGAGGAAATTTTCGGTTCCTACGTGGGAAATCGCAGATCTCCACGTGGAAAAGGGAAATTCTCCACGTGGGCGTGTCCTCTTCCTGAAAAAAGTACACAGTTGGGAAGGTGTTACTGAGATGGTACT
>OKRW01000244.1_pt1 | contig 56028 bp, 43 predicted proteins | sample 1601151 | NCBI WGS metagenome assembly OKRW01 (sample SAMEA3541471, study PRJEB24748) | human gut metagenome | biome: human gut; feature: human-associated habitat; material: faeces | place: China | collected 2012 | reverse complement strand
GATAGGAAATACTTCTTTTGGAATGAGGCGAACATTTAGGCCTCGCCTCCCTTCGTGACGGCGGCATCCGCGGTCGCTGCAGTGATTTTCCAGCTCGCGGCCTGTTCGTATTCGGCCCACATCTTGGCATACAGACCCTCTTGGGACAGCAACTCGGCATGGGTGCCAGTCTCCTGCACGCTACCTTGGTTGAGCACCACGATCTTGTCGGCCCCCACCACGGTCGAAAGCCGGTGCGCGATCATAATGACCGTGCGACCCGCCGCCAGTTTGCTAAAGGCACGCTGGATGAGCGCCTCGTTCTCGGGGTCGGCAAACGCCGTGGCCTCATCGAGCACCACGATAGGTGCGTCTTTAAGAATCGCGCGGGCGAGTGCCACGCGCTGCACCTCGCCGCCCGAAAGATATGCCCCTCCAGCACCGAGCATGGTGTTAATACCCTGCGGGAGCTTGGCCACAATGTCGTCGCACTGAGCTGCGGAGAGGGCCGCACGCACTTCGTCATCAGTGGCCGTGGGCTTGGAGGCACGCACGTTATCGGCAAGTGTTTGCCGGAACAGCTGGTTGGTCTGGAACACGAAGGCGACCTGGTCCATAAGCTCGTGCGGATCTATGTCGCGAACGTCCACACCGCCTACGAGCACACGACCTGCGGAAACATCCCAAAAACGCGGGATCAGGCTTGCGCAGGTTGACTTACCTCCGCCCGAGGGACCCACCAGCGCGAGGGTGCTACCTGCGGAAACGCTAAAGCTCACATGGTTGACGGCAGGCGCTTCGGCGCCCTCGTAGGTAAAGCTCACGTCCTCAAAGCGCACATCGCTGCCAGCGGGGTGCTTGGGCTGGACAGGCACGGAGAGCTGCTTGGAATCCATGATGCTTCGGATGCGAGCCAGCGAATCGGCACTCATCTGAGAGGCCTCGCCCACAAACATGAGCTTGGTCATGGCCGTCGGTACCACGGCCGAAAAGATCGCGTAAAACGTGAAGTTTGCCATAAAATGCGCGAAGTCCGTCTCGCCCGGCGCCAACAGCAACGCCACGGGCAGCAGGAATGCCACAAGGCCATTGAGCGCGGTAAGGTTGAGCACCTGCGGGCCTCGGCAGAATGTACCCGCATAGTTTTGCGCCATGTCGGCGTATTCGGCGATTGCATCGTGGAACGCCTTAAAGGAGTAGACCGTCTGCTGGAACACCTTGACCACGGGGATACCGCGAACGTATTCGGTGCCGGTCTTGTTCATCTTGACCAGCGCGCCCATGTAGGCCTTCATAAACTCGGCGCCCTTGCCGCTCATCATGGTGGCCATGGCGCAAAACGAAACGGCCACCGAAATGAGGCACGCCGCGCCCAAGCGCCAATCGAGGGCGAAAAGCAGCACGAGCAAGCCCACGACCATGGCGGCGGCGCCTGCGATATCGGGCAGCATGTGTGCGAGCAAAGTCTCTGTGGAAGCGGCGCATCCGTCTACGATACGGCGCAGCTCACCGGTGGCGTGTGTGTCAAAGTAGCCAAGCGGCAGCTTAAGCAGGTGCTCGCTCGTAGTCTTGCGAATATTGGACGCGCAGCGAAACGCAGACAGGTGCGTGCACATGAGCCCCACGAAATAGACCACGATGCTTGCCAGCGCAAACCCCACGGCCCACCAGCCATACGTCGCGATGCCGCAGGCTTCGCTCCAGTTAGGTGCCACGGCGATCAGATCGCGCGCGACAAGCCAAATGCACACGAACGGGCCAAAGCTCAGCAGCTGCGAGAGCGCCGAGAGAGCCATGCCCAAATACGTTAGGAATTTGCGGTCGCCGGCATAATCGAGCAATTGCGCGATGCTGCTGCGTTTTCCGCTTTTCCGCCTCTTCGAATCACGGGCAGAATTGGGCTTCGACGCGCATGCCGACTGAAAGTCTTCAGACATAGGCATTCCTTCTTTCCAGTTTCGATATTGATCAAACTCGCAGTTTTATCGCCAAAAGACGCTTGCCAGTTACCTAAATGAAACTTATCATTAAAGGAAGCCAAGGCAAACATTCGTCGCGAGCCTCTGCATAAAACCGAAAAATCGAAAGACGAAATCGAATGACAGGCTCAAACTCTCATCTCTGCATTCCCCACGCATTGCGCTCGCTGTACGAACCGCAGCTCAATCAGTTCGGCATCACGCCTCATCCCAATGGTGATGGCTGGTCTGGCACGGGAGAAAGCCAATGGGGACACGGGTCGGCATGGGGCGCGCCACTAGGCGATAGTTGCATCGTATTCAGCCATGAAATATGCATTGAGCGAGAAATGGCGCTCACCGAATCGCCTCAAAGCGCATATGCATGCGTATGCCTCGTTTCGGAGGACACCCAGGCCACTATGCCAAAAATGATTGCCCGACCTCGCGCGCTGCTCGACGGGTCGCTCTATTCTTTCGTGCAGCCTGCGGGGCAATTCACGGGTCGTCTCAAAAAGGGCGGCGTCTACGCATCGCGATGCATTTGCTTTCTTCCCGATTATTTCGAAGAACTCGACGCTCAATGGCCCGGTACGTTCACGGGAATGTTCGAGAGATTCGCAGATCCGTGGGACGAAGAGGAATCCCGCGCAATCATGACAACCCTTTTAGGAACAGGGCCGCAACACGCACCTGGCTTCGGGCTGCTCCTGCGCGCGCGGGTCGAGCAGATGATTGCCACGCTCGCAGCTGCGGAAAGCAGAAAGCGCACCGCCCGGCAACATTTGGCGACTCGTAAAGCAGATGGACTCGCGCTCGAAGCCCAAATGGCTATTGAGCGAATGATCGACGAAGGCCGCGCTCCAGCAGTGGGTGAAATCGCGCAAAGGCTTTTCGTAAGCAGGTCTCATCTTTGCGCGCAATTCGACAAAGAAACAGGCCAAAGCATCGGCCACTACGCAAAAGCGCGTCGCATTGAACGGGCGAAAACGCTGCTCGCGAACGGCGAATCGGTCGGTATCGTCGCAGCCAGGCTCGGGTGGCCTCGATGCTCGGCGTTTTCGCAGGCGTTCAAGCAAGCAACGGGCGTCTCCCCTTCTGAATGGCGCAACCTCTAGCGCGACATTGTCCTGGGCATAAGGCCAAGCCCTATCAAAGAGCGAACACGGCAGGTGCGCTATGCCGCCGCATTCTTCGCAGCGACCTCGGCAGCGTTTTCGACAATCGTGCCGTCGTTTACCTCCATGGCTTGAGCAACCTTGCTCGCCGCATCCGATGCAGCGTCGGCGGCATCGGCAGCAGGCACGAACGCCATCTTTTTCGCAACCTCGGCGATGCCCGACGCTTTCACGACAGCCTTGAACGGTTCCGGAGCCTCGAACATAGATCCGTCGGCATTGATGGGAGCAATGATTTCAACCTCATAGGCACCCGGGTCAATTTGCACGCGCGTCGATGCGTTCAATGTGAGTGCGGTGCAGAAATCCACGGCTTCGCCAGCGTCACTCGTGCCGGAGATATGAGCAATGGCAGGCGATGCCGTCTCGGCGTCATATCCCTCGGCAGAGATGCGCATGCCAAGCGTTCCCTTTTCTGCCGCTGCCTGCTGCTCGGCAGTGGGCTGTTCGTTTTCGATGGCCTGCGCAGCATCGGCCATCGACGAATCGGAGCCCTTTTCCGCATCACGGGGCATAAGCACGAAAATAATCGCGGCAACGAGCACCACGATAATAAGGCAGCCAACCACCACGGCGGCTTTTTTCTTTGCAGGAGTGTCCACGCACTCGCGAGGCTCGTCCGGTGCCTGGTTAGATTCGTTGTTGTTTTTGATTTGCCTATCTTCAGCCATTGCGCGCCCGCCTCTTCATTGCCCAGGCAGAAACGCATCGCGCTCACGCTTACCGAGCCGATGCCTTCCTGCAAAACTCGGCTATTGTACGTCCACATCGCGAGGCACGTTCCACGCTTAAAGATTTGCCACATGGTTCTCATCTATTACGCGTACTCCTACGTCACGTAACGCAGCGGCGGCAATGCCCCACCCCTCGCGAAGCGTTCCGGAAAAGGTGCCGTCAAACACCGTTCCGCATCCGCACGAGGGACTTTTTGATTTAAGAATCGCGACGCGAGCTCCGCTCGATTGAGCCTTTTCGACAGCGATGCGCGCGCCCTCCTCGTACTGCGCCGTGCAATCAATCCCATCAATGGAAATCGCACGCACGCCATCGGACGTTTTGCGCAGCTCGCACGGCGCATGAGGCACCGTCAAGCCGCCCTCGACTTCAGGGCACAAAGGAATCAGGGTGTGACCAACATCGGCAAGACTACATACCGCTTCACAGCGCTTCGACCCACCATCGTAGCGGCACAAATGTCCAAGCAAACACGCACTCACGAGAATATCCACCGATTGCCAGCCTTTCGTGGAATAAAGGGAACGTAATTCGGCTCATGCGTCACCGCAGCACCTGATGAGCATCGCGCATGAAGAATATACGTCGCCATCTTAGCGCAAGAAAGAACGGTGGCATGGCGCCGCAGCACCTCAAGCGCCCCAGGCCAAAGCGCTGGCACCCGCCCCGCCTATTGCCGTGCATGGCCACGCACAGGGAACCCTTACGCGAAACTGACAAGCGTTTCGCATTTCGGCAAAGACAGCCGCATGCCGCCCATCGCAGGTCCCGAGTACGATACAATCTCAGCATCAGTCAACAAAGCGGCAACAATCGCCAAATCGGCCTTGTTGATTCCCGCTGAAATGCCCTCCCTGAAAGGAAGCCATCATGAACTGCCCGAATTGCGGAAAAGAATCTGTCGAAGGCGCGAAATTCTGTGAATCCTGCGGCGCGCCGTTGGTTTCCGAGGTAAGCGAACCCGCCGCCCCCGTTCCCCCCGCTCCCGCATCGCCCTTCAATGCCCCAGAGCCGTCGATGCCCATCGGCACCAACACGGCACAGTCAAGCGTGCCTCAGGCTCCTGCGCAAATGCAATCGGGCTATGCGCCTTACGAGCCGCCCGCGCAGCCATACGGCACCCAAAACGGCTATGCTGCCCCCAATGCCAATACGCAGCAGGGTTACTACGCCCAGCCCGGCCCCTCGCAACAAAACCCCTATCAGAATGCATACCAAGCACCGTATGGCCAGCCTGCGTATCAAGGCGCATACGATGGCGCGATTTACCCAATGTCCGATTCCGATCGCACATTGCGACTAATCAATTTCATCCTGTGCCTTGTTTCGACCATCACCTGCGCCCTTTTGATTATCCCTCTCGCATGGATGCTTCCCATGACGATCATCAGCTGGGGAATTTACAAGGGCAAGAAGCGCAACACCACCGCGTTTGGCGTGTGCACGCTCCTGTTCGTGAACCTTATTGGCGGCATCTTGCTTTTGTGCTCGCACAAAGACCAATAGCGGCGGCACCGCAGCAAAGTTCGAACAACCCAAAGTTCAACCTCAAGAAAATGGCCCGCAATGGGCCATTTTTTCATACGCGGCTGTCGCGCCCGCGCGTTCGCTTGCCGTCGAAGCACGAAGGCCGACCGATACGCAAGAAACCTCAAAAAGGGAATTCGACAGCTCGTGTCCTAGCGTTTTTGCAGCACCACATAGCGATTCATCGCACCGCTCTTTCCGTCGGCGGAAAAACGCGCAACTTCTCGCGCCTTGCCCCCTTCACACGCAGCGGCAACAAGCGCATCGATTTCAAGCTCTTCGAAATCATGACAATAGCGCCACAGACCAGGTTCATTTTGCCACCCAAGGAAGTAATCGCCTGCTTCAAGTTGAGACGCATCGAGCCCAGCAGAAGCGAGCTCGCTCTTCGCCTTTGAATTCCATGCTTCGGCCTTTTTCGCAAACTTCTCGTCGCCCATGAATTGCCAAAACGACGCGCATACAACACCACCCGACGCTGTCTTCTGAAGAAGCGCATCGATGAGCCGCACGCGAAGCTCGAACGAAGGAACGTGATGGAAGAACCCGAAGCATCCGACCAAATCGCAAGGTTCAGCATCGATTACGTGCGCCAAACCAACGCCGACCGCAAGCTCGCCAATGATGTCAAGATTTTGGAAACAAGTAGAGAAACCCTCGTCTTCGGGCAGGTGCGGAACAAGTCCCGCGCAGTCATCGACAGCGAAGTAGTCGATTTGGCGACTGCGAAGCTCTTCGCGAAGAAACGCGGCGAAACGCATATTGCCGCACGCTACATCGAGCACGCGAACGGAAGCACCCTTTCGGATTGCCCCAGGCTGTGCAGTTGCGCGGTCATAGAAATGCACGTCCGGGCCGTCGCATAAACGCACGGCGCCACAGTCTTGCGCCGCTTCCAAACACGAGCGCCAACCAACCCACGGGGCGTTGCGCGATGCAGAAAACGAGGGTGCACAGCGCGCATAGAAGTCGTTGTTCACCTGTCGCAGAAAATCGATTGTCGTTGCATCCAATGCGGTTCCTCTGAAATAACGAGAGCTCACGCTCCCGTGTTCTTTGCCAAACAAAAGCGGCGCTTCTCACAAAGCGCCGCTTCAAACAATATCTTACGAGCAATGCGAGAATCGCGCTTCGCGTACACGAAGCACCCTCGCCCGCCAAAAACTCAGCTTAGCCTACTCGACAGCATTGGCCACGGCGGCAGCCACGACCTCGACCGCACGCGGGTCAAACGGCTCGGGCATGATGAAGTCTTCGCAAAGTTCCTCGTCGCTCACGAGCGCAGCGAGCGCCTCGGCAGCGGCAAGCTTCATTTCTTTGGTAATGCGCGTCGCGCGGGCCTCGAGGGCGCCCTTGAAAATACCAGGGAACGCAACCACGTTGTTAATCTGGTTCGGGAAGTCGGAACGACCCGTACCAACCACGCGGGCGCCGGCAGCGCGCGCGACGTCGGGGAAAATCTCGGGCGTGGGATTGGCCATCGCAAACAGAATCGCGTCCCCGTTCATCGACTGAACCATTTCGGCGCTCACAATGCCCGGAGCGGAAACTCCCACGAAAATATCAGCGCCGCGCATGGCGTCGGCAAGGCCGCCCTTTTCGTCATTAAGGTTCGTCGTAGCAAGCATCGCACGCTGCGCGTCATTGATTCCTTCGCTCGTCGAGGAAATAATGCCGCACCTATCGCACAGAAGTAGATTCTTGAAGCCGTAATCGAGCAGAAGCTTCGCAATAGCGATGCCAGCAGAGCCAGCACCGTTAACAACGACGCGGCATGCTTCCTTCTTCTTGCCCGTCAGACGCAGCGCATTAATTACGCCGGAAAGCACGACGATAGCCGTGCCATGCTGATCGTCATGGAATACGGGAATATCAAGCTCATCAATCAAGCGGCGCTCGATTTCGAAGCAGCGAGGCGCAGAGATATCTTCCAGGTTGATGCCGCCAAAGCTCGGGGCCAAACGCTTTACGGTTTCGACGATTTCGTCGACGTCCTGCGTGTCAAGGCACAAAGGCACAGCATTCACGCCACCAAACGCCTTGAACAGCGCGCATTTGCCCTCCATAACGGGCATCGCAGCCAAAGGACCAATGTTGCCCAGGCCAAGCACGGCCGAACCATCGGAAACCACAGCAACGGTGTTCGCCTTCATGGTGTATTTATAAGCATCGGCGGGGTTGTCCGCGATTTTGCGGCACGGCTCGGCAACGCCCGGCGTATACGCCAGCGCCAGATCTTCGCGCGTTTTGATGTCCATCTTCGGAACGGTGTTGAGTTTGCCCTGCCACTGCTCGTGCAAACGCAGCGATTCTGCAGCGATATCCATGAAGAATTTCCTTTCAACCCGCGGCTCCATGCCGCAAACGATGCCGACGGCCCCTGGCCGCCAAAGCTAGCTTCGGCGATTATACCCGTTGCGACGCGCGCCCCACGCTCCATAACGACAAGCGGCGCAACATCTGCGAAAACGGCTCATACAAAAGGCCCCGCATAAAGCGAGGCCTCTATGAAAAAGAACGTACGCTACCGCCTAAGATGTTATTGCTGAACCTTGCTTGCAAAAAGCGACGAAAACACGCTACACATCTTTTGCCACCAGCGTTGGAACAGCGGAGGAACGACGAAGTCTATCCACGCCTAATTCGTTCCGCGCATCGTCTGACCGCCATTAGGGTGGCACTGGCCGCAGGTATCAACCTGCTGGGCATGGCCCTTATGGCATTCATTGCAATTCAGCTGGCCATGAGGGGAATCGTGCGGATTGTACGGTTCCAAATCGGCAGTCTGCTCAGCAAGCGCCTCATAGCTATCGCCGTGACACAATAAGCAGGTGTCATTGTCAACGTAATAGCGATCAGCCAGACCCAAATTATCGGTATCGCCCGATATCTGGCTGCCGAGCTCGGCAACCTGAGTATTGATGTCGGCCTTATGGCAATCGAGGCATGTCGTGCCCTCATTTGCACCATGCCAATGAGCAAGACCGGCTCCGTTCGTGCTATCGGTACCGTAATAGTTGTCAACATGCTCGCTCATGGAGCTATGGCATACCGTGCCACAAAAGCTCGGCGTATTGTGCCACGCGAAACCGCCAATACCAGCAACCACAAGCACGGCAACAATAACGCCCACAACAACCGGCCAACGTTTTTTGCCGACCTTTTCCGCCTTCACCGTTTCAGCCTGGGCGGACTCCTTCATTTCTTCAGTCATTTAGTTCACCCCCTGCGCAGCGGTCTGGCCCGAAACGTAACCAAAGGTCACACAACGACCAACCGACGGGCCGAAAATATGCCGCGGATAGTTACCCGAGAAAAAGCCACCCGACGCACCGCCCGCAGCATACAAGCCTTCAATAGGCTCGTTGTCATAATCGAGCACGCGGCAGTGGTAGTCCACGACCAAGCCAGACACGGTCGCCAAGATGGACGACTGGTGCTTAATCGCGTAATACATCTCGCCTTCGACCTTAGTAGCTTTCGCCATGGGACGATTGAACATCTCATCTTTCTTGTTGTCGACAAACGTATTGAATTGCGCAACTTCAGCCTTCAAAGTATCGGCAGGCACGTCCATCCACTTGGCCAGTTCGTCAAGGCTCGACGCCTCATGCGCCCAATCCTTTTCGATATAAGGCTGCAGTTTCTCCAGAATGGCATCGGCGTTTTTACCGAGCTGCGTAGTGGAGGCCACGCGGAAGGTTTTCGTGCCGTAGTGAGCCTGGGCCGTAATAGCGTTGGATCGCGCCTGGAACGGCAGGCCCTCGCTGCAGAATCGACGGCCCTGCTCGTTAATCATAATGCCCTGCGAGACAAGCGCCGTAATACCCAGATTGCTCGCATAGAACGAATCTGGGCTGCCGAAGTCAAAATTCATAATGGCCGCGGGCAAAGGATCCATCTGGCCGCCTACAGCCAATCCCATCAGCTGGCCATCGCCCGTCGTGCCCTCATTGGGGCACCAGCTCGCGCATGCGGCAATGTCTTCGGCGCGGCACCACGCCTTGAGCATGGCGGGGTTCGCGTCAAAACCACCCGTCGCCAGCACAACGCCTTTAGAAGCGTTCACGCGGAAGTAGCCATCTGCATCTTTGCAAATAGCGCCCGTCACGCGACCCTCATCGTTTCGTTCGAGCTGCACAGCCGCCGTGTTGTAACGCAAATCGGCATTCTCACGCTTGCCAAGCGTATTTGCCAGGTCAGCAACAATATAAATACCAGCGCCACCGGCATTTTTCGTCGTCGTTTCGCTCCATTGGTCGCACTTGAATTCAATTTCCGTCTGGGGGACATCGAAATTATGCGCGTTCGGATTGTTGGCTTTGTAGAACTCGACGATGCCCGCTTCGCCCTCATCGAATTTCTCCTGCAGCCAATCGGCAGCCTCGCCCGAACGGTCCGCCCACAGTTTAATGGGGTCAATGGGAACGCGATAATAGGCAGCATGGCGCATGCGGTCCATCATCTCGGCCTTGTCAACCTCATTGCCAGCCGCCTCCATCACGCTGCCGCCAACGACGCCCATGCCCTCGAACATGCCGCGGCCCTTCGACATTTTTTCAATGCAAAGCACGCGCGTCTCGCCATCATCGCTCGCCGCTAGCGCAGCAACCGATCCCGTAAGACCACAGCCGCACACCAATACGTCGGTTTCCTCGGTACGCACAATTTCGTTTTCCGCGATATTGCGCATCTCGAATGCGACGTTGCCCTGACGCACGATGCCGCTCTCGACATCGATCACGGGCACGTTGCGGGTTTTCACCGGAAACGCATCGGTATACAAGCTCTCGTTAAAATCGCCGCAACCGCCCTTGTTCTCAACGGCCACGCCGCCCTGGGCATTGTCGCTCGAGCAACCAGCAAGGCTCAACGCCCCACCAGCAGCCGCAGCGCCAATCAGGCTCAAGCCTGCCGCGCGCATAAAGCCGCGGCGGGAAAGCCCTTCAGTCCCTTCTGCCAATGTTCCTCCCTTGATCAATTCGGCATCGCCCGGCTCCATTCCGCAACGACGCCTCTTCCTTCGCATGCAAAGCGCGCGCCGTCGACCCCATATGAAGATTCGCCATGAGACCGTACATAGTACGGCTTTGCAATGGCAGACATTTTAGTACGCTGTACGGAGTATTTCAAGCGTACTTTTTTGAAGGCGCGCTGAACAAATCGATTGGCATAACACGCATTAACGCAACTTATGGGAAGAATGAGCTGAACGTCCTCCAAACACATGACGACGCGTTAGAATCCACCTAAGGTGATGTCCGCCCATCGAGACCAGGCGAACATGAGACCCCCCTACGGACCCAAGGAACGTCAGTGACAAAGAAAACCACCGCCGAACAAACCAAAAAACATACGGGGAAAACAAAGCCTGGCATGGAGCGCTCGCTTTCGCAGGAGCAGGTGGTCGACACGGCATTCCGCATGATCGACGAGCATGGCTATGAAAAGTTTTCCATGCGTGCTCTAGCGGAAAAGCTTGGCATGGGAACCATGAGCATATATAGCTACGTTCCGTCCAAGCGGCAGCTTCTCTTCCTTGTAATTCAAAAAATGACAGAAGAGTACGACAACGAGCCCATTCCGGGAGAGTTTTGGGAGGACACGCTGCACCGTACTTGCGAATCGATTCTGAGGGCGAACCTTCGCCATGCCAACATTCGCATCATGCAACTCCAAACGCAGCTCAACCCACTGCAACAGCATCAACGAAGCGTTTACTTCCTACATGCCGACCAAGGCATGCCGCTTGGGGTATACGAAGTTATGTACGGCGTGCTGCGCTCATTCCTCACAGGGTTCATCGACGTTGCGGCGAAACGACAGCTCGAGCTCCTCGAGCAAGGCAACGACTCCAATATGGGCGGCGAATGGTCGCGCATCTCTGCGAACGATACTGAGTTTGAGCGCTTCCGCCAAGGCATCGACTTTATCATCGCCGGCACGCGGACATTCGCTGCGCCCGACCCATGCGACTGGCGCACCCCAATCGACCCGTTAAGCTGGACATGGGGTCGAGGGGAGTAGCCGCCCATCTATCGGAACCGCTCGATGCAACAAAAATGCTCGATTATCGCGGGTTCTTGAACCGCCGGCACAAGACAAACGAAAAGCCAGACGAAAACGCCAGTTCAAAATCTTAAGCATGTATGAGCTCCGAGCGGCAATTTGAAAAACCTGCGCAAATCGCGGCTTTTCGAAAACGACATCGACGTGAATCGGAATCGCATCACGCCTTCCGTTACAATTCGCGTATGGAAGATTTCATTTTGGACATACTCGCTCGCATTCGCGAGCTTGGGCGCGCGCTCGCAGCAAACGAGCTCGAAGATATCGTACGTGCCCACAACCAGGGAATTCGCGATAATAAATCGCACATCTCAAAGCGACGCGCCCTGCCGTTTTTTCTGAAAGTGCGCGAGAGCGACCCGCAGCGCTGGAGCTCGTGGAATATTTCGCCCAACGAAGACGCGCTCCTGCTTCAAACATTGCGCATGAAACCCCGCCGCACCGCATCGGGCGTCGCCACCATTACCGTCATAACCAAGCCATGGCTCTGCTCGGGCGCGTGCATCTATTGCCCCAACGACGTGCGCATGCCGAAAAGCTATTTGCACAACGAACCCGCATGCCAGCGTGCAGAACGCAACTGCTTCGACCCCTACCTACAGGTGTCATCGCGCCTTCGCGCGCTCGAGAGCATGGGGCACGTAACCGACAAAATCGAGCTCATCGTGTTGGGCGGCACATGGAACGATTATCCCGAAAGCTACCGCATCTGGTTCGTGCGCGAACTGTTCCGTGCGCTCAACGATGCTGAAGAACACGGCTCAGCTCACAACCGCAACGGCAGAAGCGACAATGGCAACGACGATAACGCAGCCGCCGATACGGGCGGCCGATGCATGGCGACGCTCGACTTCGCCCACCAAAACGAAGCCGAGCGTCGCGCGTTCTACGACAGAGCGGGCATTTCGCATAACCCCGAAACGCTTGCCCGCGCATGCGCCAAAGCTCAACAACGCGTATACGAGGGCAAAGAATCACACGCCCAGGCGATTCGTGAGCTGTACGGCGAGAATCACCCTTGGCAGCATGTATCGACCATGCAAACCGCAACGCTCGACGACGTTTTACGCGAGCACGGGCGCAACGTAAACGCCGCGCACCGCAACGTGGGCCTCGTCATCGAAACGCGCCCCGACTCCATCAATTGCGAGTCGCTCACCCTTATGCGCGCGCTCGGCTGTACCAAAATCCAAATGGGTGTGCAAAGCCTCAACGAGCATGTGCTCAAAGCGAACAAACGCCATACCTCGCCCGAGCAAATCGCGCAGGCATTCGCGCTCTGCCGCCTTTTCGGCTTTAAATCGCACGCGCATTTCATGGCAAACCTGCTTGGAGCCACGCCGGGCGGCGATGCCTCCGATTTCCGCACACTTGTAAGCGACAAGCGATTCTTGCCCGACGAGGTGAAAATGTACCCCTGCGCGCTCATCGATGGCACGGGGCTCATGACGCACTATGCCGACGGCACGTGGCGGCCCTACAACGAACGCGAACTCGTGGGCGTGCTTGCCGACAACGTGCTCGCAACCCCGCCTTACACGCGCATCTCGCGCATGATTCGCGATTTCTCATCGGGCGATATTGTCGACGGGAATAAGAAGGTCAACCTTCGCGAAGTCGTGGAAGCGCAAGCCGATCGCTTAGCCGCACAAAACGACACACCAATCCAGGAGATTCGTCATCGCGAACTCGCGGGGGCACAGACGGAAATCGGTGAGCTATCGCTCATCGATTTCGAATACGAAACCTCAAACACAAACGAGCATTTCCTGCAGTGGGTGACGCCCGAAAATCGCATCGCTGGCTTTTTGCGCCTCTCGCTCCCCTGCCAGCACGAGGTCGAAAAGTTGCAAGAAACCGAAGGCGCCTTCCCTATCGAAGCGGGACAAGCCATGATTCGCGAAGTGCATGTATACGGAAAAGTCGCCCAACTTCACGGCGAGGAACAAAATGCGCAGCATCGAGGCCTCGGGAAGGCGCTCGTCGAACGCGCATGCGAGATTGCGATCGAAGCTGGATACCGAACCATCAATGTCATTAGCGCCATAGGCACGCGAGGCTACTACGCACGCCTCGGATTTGAACAAGCCGAGCTTTACCAGCGACGAATCCTGCGCTAGCGAGCCGCCGAATGGTTACAATATCGGCAACGCAACCATTCGAGGAGGAATACATGGCGCAAGCTCAAACAAAGCTTACAACATGGCAAGCCGCATGCATTATTACTGGCTATGGCGTAGGTAGCGGCATCATGACGCTGCCGTATCTCGTCAATCGCGCGGGAATCATTTCATGCATCGTCATCCTGCTTGTCGCTTTCTTCTTCAGCTATTGCATGCACATGATGCTTGCAGAAATGATCATCGGCTCGGGTCGCGACGCCCAAATTGTCATCATGTTCAAAAAATTCTTGTTCAAAGGAAAGTTCGCAAGGGCCCTAACCGCAGTTTTCTTCGCACTTACCGTTGTCGTGCTCATCGCAAATTTAGCCGCATACATTGCCGGCGGCGCAGAAATCCTGCAAGCAGCCGGGCTTTCCCCTATGGCAGCCAAGCTCGTCTTCTACGCTATCGCAGCATCAGTTGTCTTGTTCGGATTAAAAGTACTCGGCATGTCCGAGTCGATTTCAATTGCAATCATCATTGCAATCATTGCCGTTTTGGCTGGAGCCTCCCTGTTTCACCTCGACAATCCGCTCGACCTCTCCGCAGGCCAACCTAATGAGCTGCTCGCATTCTTCGGCATGGCGATGTTCTCATTCGTTGCTTTCTTTAGCGTGCCTCAAGCAGTACAGGGACTTAATGGAAACCCCGCGAAAGTGCGGCATGCCATCCTGCTTGGGCTTGGACTGAATCTCGCATTCATCGTCGTCATTGTCGGATGCTCGCTAGCTGCATCGGCCTCCGTAACCGAACTCGCCATAATCGGCTGGTCGCAAGGCATCGGCACATGGGCGCAAGTGCTCGGCTCGGTTTTCACTATACTCGCGATGCTCACGACGTATTGGTCTATCTCTTTAGCATTGTCGGATATCGTACGCGAGCAAACCAACTGGAATAAAAATCTCTGCTGGCTCATCGCGACACTGCCTTCGCTGCTCCTCGTACTCGCAAATGCTGGAAGCTTCCTTGATATTATGCGCATTGTCGGCGGACTCATCTCGGTCATGATCGCCATCTTGGTCGTTCCTGCCTATCGTGCTTGTCGAAAAGAAAATGGGCAAACGCTGCTACCAACCTCCCTTGGCAGTCTGCCCATGCAAATCCTAGTTGCTGGAGCATTCATCATTGCGGCCGTCGGAAGCGCCGTGAGCATTTAGGAGGATCGAATGAAAACGGTATTCACCAACGCCATCTTCCATACTATGGAAGACGAGAACGACCTCTGTGGCACCATCGTCGTCGAGAACGGCCGCATCGTGGCACTTGATTCGCCCGCAGGTGGGCGAAGCCCACTTAACATAGATGAGCTCGCGGCAAAAGATACCAAAGTCGTCGATCTACATGGCGCGCATGCATTTCCCGCACTCATTGACTCGCATATGCATATGATGGAAGCGATCGCTTTCAACGCTATGACCGTCGAGATATGCCATTTCGAAAATGGCTCTGTCGAACCACATACTTTAGCGGGAGCCGAGAGCATTATTCGCAACCATGTCGCCAACACAAAACCCGATTCGCTTTCAGTATTCGCCAACTACTTCGCCGCAACGTTCGATGAAGGCCGCCTTCCCACGCGCTTCGAGCTTGACGACTGGGGCGCCGGACGCGAGATACTCGTTCTCAATTTCGACGGACACTCAAGCTCCTGTTCTACCTCCCTGCTCAAGGCGGTTGGGCTTTTCGGAAAAGTAGCACACAATGGCATTCTAAGAGGCCCCGACCACGATGCGAACATCGGAACGCTCACGGCGCATGCTGTAGGGTCTCTCACCCCTGCAGCGATAGCACGCGGCACCGCTGAATTCTGCAACACATGCGCTTCGTACGGCATCGGGACAATATGCGCACTCGAAGGGACCGACGACGGCCCTCGCGACCGTGCAGTGGAAGCCTTTGCGCATTACGCCAAGCGCCTCCCTCTTGACGTTCGCCTGTTTCCGCAATACATGGATGAGGAAAGGCTCTCCCGAGTACTGCCCACCATGCGCACGCCGCGCGTCGGCGGATGCATGAAATGGGAGCTCGACGGGTCAGTCGGGTCGCATACGGCCGCATTCGAAACGCCTTATATAAACGGATCGCAAGGTTCGCTTTATTTCGAAACGGAGAAGCTAGAAAAAACCGTTCAAAACCTCGCCGAACGAGGCTTCACGGTATCGGCCCACACGATTGGCGAGTTGGCTATTGAACAACTCGTCGGCATTTACGAGCGCCTCGATGAAAAAGGCGCAATCGTCACCAACCCCAATGCCCCAGGTGCGGCGCGCATAAAGCACCGCATCGACCACTGCGAGTTTCCTTCGGTCAGCGACAGGGAACGAATTAACGTTCTTCGACCTTATATAACCATCCAGCCTGGCTACTCATGGATAGACAAACGATACTTGCACGGATATGAGAGGCTCCTCTCACCCGAAAAAATCAATCAGCAAATTCCGTTGAAAGACTTCGCCGAGGCAGGCATTCCAATGCTTGGTTCAAGCGACGCACCAGTGCAAACCGTCGATCCCTATTTACAAATGCGCGGAATGCGAGAGTTTTACCTGGAAGACCAATCGCTCTCTGCTTTCGAGGCCCTGAAGACCTATACAGTGAACGGCGGAGCGGCGCTCGGCGAGGCCAAGGGACTTCTGCGCGAAGGATACGAGGCGAGCTTTTTCACCTGTGATGTAGACCTCATACAATGCGCGCCGTCTGAGCTGGAAGGATTCCATGCCACCAGCCTTTGGATGCATGGAAAGCGCTATGAGCCCCTTCCGGCAAACATTTCAACGCTTGCGCGAATTGCCGTTACCAAGCCTCGCCTGATTTAGGAAAACGCAGAATCGAAAAAAATGGGCTGTTCTCGAAAGAACAGCCCATTGCACTTTAAGGGGTAATGCGCCTCGTTTAGGCGAAGTAGCTCACGCCGCCCTCGAAGAGCGGTTGATACTTATCGCCCGGCACATTCTTGTACAAGCCAGCGCCACTGCGCTCAGAGTGACCCATCTTGCCGAAGATGCGGCCATCGGGGCTCGTAATGCCTTCGATAGCGAGCACCGAGCCATTCGGATTTGCGCCGAGCGCCATGCTCGGCTCGCCCGCGGCATCGACATACTGCGTAGCGATTTGGCCGGCGGCCTTCATCTGGGCAATGACTTCATCGCTTGCAACAAAGCGGCCCTCGCCGTGGGAAATCGCCACCGTGTGAATGTCGCCCACTTCGCAGCGAGAAAGCCACGGCGAAAGGTTCGAGGCGACGCGCGTACGCACAAGCCCGCTCTGGTGACGGCCGATTTCATTGAACGTCAGCGTCGGCGCGGCAGCTGTCGCGTCAACGATGTCGCCGTAAGGCACCAAGCCCAGCTTCACAAGCGCTTGGAAGCCGTTGCAAATGCCCAACATAAGGCCGTCGCGATTCTGCAGCAAATCGCGCACGGCTTCGGTTACCTGCGGCGCGCGGAAAAACGCCGTGATAAACTTCGCGGAGCCATCTGGCTCGTCGCCGCCCGAGAAACCGCCCGGCAGCATCACGATCTGGCTGCGGCGAATAGCCTCGGCCAACGCAGCCGTGCTTTCGGCAACCTTGGCGGGCGTGAGGTTGTTAATCACGAACACCTCGGCCTCGGCACCAGCGCGCTCGAAGGCATGCGCGGTGTCGTATTCGCAGTTCGTGCCAGGGAACACGGGAATCACGACATGCGGGCGCGCGATAGAGCCAGCGAACGTAAGCGGTTTGGCTTCAGTGAAGCTCACTTTTTCAACCTTGGCATGCGCGGCAGCGTCGTCGGCGGCGCTGCGATACGGGAATACGCCTTCGATGCCATGCTCCCAAGCTTCCTGCAGTTCAGCCATATCGAGCGTCTCGTCAAGCGTGCCGAAGACATATGCCTCACTGGTTTCGCCCACATGCTCGATAAGCACGCCATCGGTTGCGGGAATCTCAACGCCATCGGCAAGCTCGATGAAGAAGCTGCCGTAAGCGAGCTTGAACAGCCCATCAACGGAAAGCACGTCATTAAGCACCACGCCGATCTTGTTGCCCAGGCACATTTTGAAGAGCGCCTCGGCGGAGCAGCCATAGCCCGGCGTTGCCGCAGCGAGCACCGAGCCGTCGCCGATGAGCTTCTCGACAAGCGCGAGCGTGGCGTTGAGCGAATCGGCCGCAGGAACCAGGTCGGCCGCATCGTACGCATTTGGAGCAATACGAACCACCTTATGACCCGCGCCCTTGAACTCGGGAGAAGTCACGCGATCGACCTTGCCGGCAGAAACCGCGAACGAAATAAGCGTCGGGGGCACATTGATTTCGGTGTCGCCTTCCTCAAAAGAGCCCGACATGGAGTCTTTGCCGCCAATGGCGCCAATGCCCAAATCGATTTGCGCCTCCAGGGCACCAAGCACGGCCGCCATGGGTTTGCCCCAACGCTCGGGAACATCGCGCAAACGCTCGAAGTACTCCTGGAAAGAAAGGTATGCCGCATCGCGCGTGAAGCCTGCAGCAACAAGGCGCGCAACGCTTTCAACGACCGAGATGTACGCACCCTTGAACTGGTCTTTCTCCATAATAAAGGGATTGAAGCCCCATGCCATGGCGCTTGCGGTGTTCGTTTCGCCATCGACCGGGAACTTCGCGACCATAGCCTGCGCGGGCGTGAGCTGGCGCTCGCCGCCAAACGGCATGAGCACCGTGGCAGCGCCGATGGTAGAATCGAAACGCTCACCCAAGCCCTTGTTCGAGCACACGTTCAAATCGGTCACGAGGCTCTTCATACGCTCGCCAACCGTGTCGCCCTCCCAATGCGGAGCATAAGGTTCGGCGGCCACTACATGAGCGGCCTGGTGCTTCGGCGCGCCATTGGAATTCAAGAATTCGCGCGAAATATCGACGATAGCATCGCCGCGCCACGTCATGAGCAAGCGCGGGCTTTCGGTAACCGTGGCAACCACGACGGCTTCGAGGTTTTCCTCATGTGCATAGCCGATGAATTCCTCGACGTCCTCGGCAGCCAAAGCCACCGACATGCGCTCCTGGCTCTCGGAAATAGCCAGCTCGGTGCCATCGAGGCCGTCATACTTCTTGGGAACCATATCCAAATCGATGGACAAGCCGTCGCACAGCTCGCCAATGGAAACGGAAACGCCGCCGGCGCCGAAGTCGTTGCAGCGCTTAATCAGGCGACACGCGTCGCCGCGGCGGAACAGGCGCTGAATTTTACGCTCGACAGGGGCGTTGCCCTTCTGCACCTCGGCGCCCGAAGTCTCGATGCTGTCAACGTTCTGCGTTTTCGAGGAGCCGGTTGCACCGCCAATGCCGTCGCGGCCCGTGCGACCGCCAAGCAGCACGACCTTATCGCCAGGAGCGGGGCACTCGCGACGCACGTGGTTTGCTGGAGTCGCGCCCACAACGGCGCCAACTTCCATACGCTTGGCCACGTAACCAGGGTGATAGAGCTCATGTACCTGGCCGGTCGCAAGACCAATTTGGTTGCCATAGCTTGAATAGCCCGCGGCAGCGGTGGTCACGAGCTTGCGCTGCGGAAGCTTGCCCGACAGCGTTTCGGAAACCGGACGCGTAGGATCGGCCGCGCCAGTCACGCGCATGGCCTGGTACACGTAGCTTCGGCCCGAAAGAGGGTCGCGAATCGCACCGCCCACACACGTTGCCGCACCGCCGAACGGCTCGATCTCGGTAGGATGGTTGTGGGTTTCGTTCTTGAAGAGAAACAGCCAGTCCTCATCTTCGCCGTTCACGTCGACAGTCACCTTGACCGTGCAGGCGTTGATTTCCTCAGACTCGTCGACATTTTTCATAATGCCCTTGGCTTTGAGGTACTTCGCGCCAATAGTGCCCATGTCCATGAGACACACCGGCTTGTGCTCGCGGCCAAGTTCGGCGCGCATGGCCAAATATTTGTCGAAAGCGGCCTGCACACAGGCATCGTCGATGGCGATATCGGTAAGCTCGGTGCCGAACGTGGTATGGCGGCAGTGGTCGGACCAATAGGTGTCGACAACCTTCACCTCGGTAATGGTGGGGTTGCGGCCCTCTTTTTGGAAATAGCTCTGGAAGAACGTGATATCGGCCAAATCCATCGCCAAGCCGCGCTCGGAAAGGAACGCCTCCAAGCCCGCTTCGTCGAGGTCGATAAACCCGTCAATAATCTCAACGGAATCAGGGTTCACGACCTGCATATGCAGAGTCTCGCGCGGCGCAAGGGATGCCTCGCGAGCTTCAATCGGGTTGATGACGTAATGTTTGATGGCATCGACATCGGCGGCGGAAAGATCGCCCTCGAGCACGTACACCTTGGCGGAGCGCACATCGGGACGCTCACCTTGGCTAATGAGCTGAACGCATTCGCTTGCGGAATCGGCGCGCTGGTCAAACTGGCCAGGCAGGAATTCCACCGCGAACACCGCCACGCCCGCAGGAGCGCTCACGCTTCCGTCATCGGCAATCGCCGCGCCCTCAACGGGCAATTCAGCCGTTGCGACATCGGCCTGCGGCTCGCTGAATACCGTAGGCACGCACTGGTCGAATAGTTCAGATGAAATGCCCTCAACGTCATAGCGATTGATCAAGCGTACGCGGGAAAGCCCGTCAATACCGAGAATCGTGCGCAGCTCGCCCGCGAGCTGACGCGCCTCGACATCAAAGCCGGGTCGTTTCTCAACGTAGATGCGTGAAACCATGGAGTTCCGCCCTTCCATTAAAACTTGCAAAGTTGGCTGTTCGCATAACCGCTTCATGATATCCCACTCTTGCGAGCGAAAGCGAGGGAACCCACATTTCCTTGGGGCAAACGCACGAAACACGCGAGATTCGGGAGGAAACGCGAGTTCCTTCCCCGCGACAGCCACCATTCTTCCTGAATTTGTATCCCTTAATTAACTTTTTTCGTAAAACAACTTGGCATGAGCCGGTATATACGGTATAAGCCCTATTTGTTAGCCATTGGTAACTGTTTCGAGACGCATACATCCCAATCTTTCGAGACGAACACGATAGGAGGAGCTTTGCCACCCATCATATCGCTCACGCCATCAATGCACCCCAACTCGCCAGAAAGGGGCGTGGCCGTTTACGACCTCGAGATGAAAATCGTACGCCATGCCTCCCCGACGCTCGCGGGCATCAAGCCCGCCAATCTGTTCACATACCGAAGCGCGAACTTCACGAAGGCGCAAACCCGCTCGGCCATCGCCGAAGTGTCGGCAAGGCTTGCCGGATTCGGCATACAAATCGAACCAATCGCGCATCGCACGAAGGGCGTGCTCCTTCTCATAGCTCGCCCCGCTCTTATCGAGAACGCCATCAACAACGATGACGCCCGAACGATTCTCGCACGAGGCAACTACGGCGACTTTTCGCCAGAAGGACTCATTGCGGAAATGAAACGGCGCATCCTCGTCGCCGACGCATCACGCACCGCGCGTTCTTCGGCCAACCCGAACGTCAAACCAACACCGAAACCAGAGCGGTTCGTTCCATGCTGCGCCACGGGAAAGCATCACGACCACGGGCCGAACCATGTTTGCCAATGCCGAGCGAAGGCGGCACTTTCCCGAGAGGAGCTCGAAACGACGCAAGGCGAATCGGGGTTCCCCCACGAAATCGGACTCATTCTTGGATATCCGCCAGCCGATGTGGCGGGGTTCATCGAACACAAGGGCACCGATTTTCTCGCGTGCGGCGGCTGGAAGGCGTATTCGAAACCGCATGAGGCGCTCGACGCATTCCAGCGCAATCGCCGCTGCACGGAAGAATTCCAGGCTCTTTACGCACAAGGGGCGCCCCTTGAAGCCCTCGCTGACACCCAAGGCAGCGTTGCTGTAAGCATATTTGATATGGCACGAGCCGCAGTGTAGACGCCTTGCCTCGCCGTCACGCGCAAGCACACACGCAATAGGGTCTCTCACAGCTCAAGACCCTATCCAAACCCAGCGAAAACGCTTTCAGCGACGCATAGAAGACAAGCACTCACTACCAAAAGGAGACACCATGAGCAAAATCGCAATTGTATATTGGAGCGGAACCGGCAATACCGAGGCCATGGCCGACCTCGTTGCACAGGGCGTTCGCGCGAAAGGCAGCGACGCCGACCTCATCAACGCCACGGATTTCGGCCCCGAGTGCCTCGACAAATACGACGCATACGCCTTCGGCTGCCCGGCAATGGGTGACGAAGAACTGGAAGATACCGAATTCTTGCCCATGTACGATGCCGTTGAGCCGCTGCTCGAAGGCAAACGGGTCGCTTTGTTCGGGTCGTACGATTGGAATGACGGCGAATGGATGGAGCTGTGGGAGCAGCGCGCAGAAGAAGCGGGGCTCGTTGTGGTCGATTCGGTTATCGCGAAAGATTATCCCGACGATGACGCGAGCGCCGATTGCATGCGCCTCGGAAGCCTCATCGCGCAATAGACCCATGCGGCATGCCATGAACAAATAGGATCTTTCTTTGTGCATAACGGTTTTCTATACATCGTATAGAAAACCGTTTATCATATGCCGAGCAGAGAAAGGAAACCTGTGGCGTACGCAAAGCAACAACGCAAAAAAGGAACGCTCACTAAAGACGAGATCGTGCAGTGCGCGTTCAATCTTATTGCCAACAAGGGCACCGAAGGCTGCTCAATGCGCGCGCTGGGCAACGAGCTTGGCGTAAGCGCCATGGCCCTGTACGGCTACATCCCCTCGCGCGAGAGCTTGCTCAATGAAGTGGTCGAACGTTTTCTGAAAACGATCGACACCCGCGCGCTGCGAGGCGAGCGCTGGGAAGACACGCTCATTCGCACAACCCTCTCGCTGCGTCGAGCCTTCGTTTCCTCCCCGCATTTCGCCGAGCTCATGTGCGACCCGTGCGTCGGACCTGGCATCGAGCCCTATATGCTCGAGCTGCGCCTTATCTATCTTGGCCAAGGAATGCCCGAGGATATTGCCGTGCAGCTCATCGCTATCACCGACTCGTACCTTACGGGCTTCGCATTGCGCGCACGCCAAAACTTGCGCATCGAGCAAGCCGAAGCGGCGCGCAAGCAGGCAGAGGCCGATGCAGCGCGCTTTGCGACGACATCGCGCGTCCCCGGCATGCTCACGGGCAAAGCGAATCCCGCCGCCGAACAACCGCGCTTCAACGAGCGCTGGCGTCAAACCGTCGCCGAAGGCTATTCCGAGACCTCGTTCCAAAAGGGCCTGCTCGTAATTATCGAGGGCATTCGCGCTGGCATGGCAGGACGGCCCGCGAACTGGCAAACGCCGCAATAACCTGTTAAATGCTCGTAGCGTTTAACAGGCTCCTGAACGAATATCTCGACAGAAAAAATGGGTGGCTCCGTCGTGGAAGCCACCCATTTTGTTGAGAACATACGAGCGTTCAACTCATGCGGTTTCAGTCAACTCACAAGAGAAACGCAAGCCAACCGAAAAACCTTGCCGCGTCGTTCTAGAACAATCTGCCTAACCCAGAACCATTGCCCGAACCACCGTTGTAACCGTAGCCATAACCATAATCGTATCCATTGCCAGAGCCGTAGCCATCACCCGAGCCGTAGCCATTTCCCGAGCCGTAGCCGTTGCTCGAACCGCTATTCGAGCTCATCGAGTTCTCATCGCTGCCAAGCGTCACGGTAATAGTCTTTTCTTCGCCATCGCGGTTCACAACGACATCAACCTTGTCACCAACATTTTTCGAGCGAACGTCAATCGTGAGCTCGGAAGGCGACGTTACCTTCTGGCCGTCAAAAGACACGATGATGTCGCCTTTCTGAATGCCTGCATCGGCAGCAGCGGTTCCGTCATAGACATTGGCCACGTACACGCCCTCGTCGGTAGCCAAATCGTAATACGTCGCCATTTGAGAATTAATTTGCGCCATAGAAACGCCAAGCTGGGCATGGGTGGGCGTTTTGCCTTCGATAATCTGCTGGGCAAGGTCGATCGCGTAATCGATAGGAATAGCGAAGCCGACACCCGAGGAAGAGCCGGAGTACGACGAGATCATCGAGTTAATGCCGATCAATTTGCCTTGGGAATCAACCAGCGCACCGCCCGAATTGCCCGGGTTAATGGTCGCATCGGTCTGAATCATGTTCGGGTAAATCACCGTTTCGCCCGTGGTGGAGTCTTGCATGGTATTCGAACGCTGCAATGCACTCACCACGCCAGTCGACACCGAGTTTTCCAAACCGAACGGGCTGCCAAGCGCCATGACCCACTCGCCCACCTGCAAATCGGACGAGCTGCCGATTTCGACCGGCGTCAAATCGTCGGCATCGACCTTAATCACCGCGATGTCGCTCGAAGAGTCGCTGCCCACGACCTTCGCGTCGTATTCCACGCCATTCACGGTCGCCTTAATGGCGTCAGCGCCCTCAACCACGTGGTTGTTCGTGATGATATATCCATCTTTCGAAATCACGACGCCACTGCCGAGCGATGTATTGGTAAGCGTGGAATCGTCGTTGGTTCCAGGCATTTCGAAGCCATTCATCGAGCCCGAAGACGAGCTTTTGGTATAGATGTCGATGCTCACAATCGAGGGCAGGCATTTCTGCGCCACCTGCTCGGCAAGCGTCGATGAATCATCCGAATCATCGGGAGAAGCAGAAATCACCGTGCTTGTCGTGGAGCCAAGCGTGGTCGAACCCCCGTCACCACCCGTAAGCGCACTGTAGCCGGCAAACCCGCCAGCGCCAAGCACCAACGCAAGCGCGGCGCCGCCAAAGCCCGCCGCGAACGTCTTGCCGAGGCCCGCCTTCATGTTGGAGTCGGCCTTGTGAGCCGCTTTGGCGTTCGCTTTGTTTTGAGCCTCGCTTGCCTGCTGCGCGGCATATACGGAATACTGGTACGCCTGCTGCTGATAGGCCTGCTGGCCATAGGGCTGCTGATTCTGCGCAGGCGCGGTGTATGCGCCCTGCGGGTATTGCTGGGGCTGCGGAACCTGAGCGTTCCGGGGATCAACAGAACCAGGGAAGTTTTTATTCTCGTCGGTCATCTCAATCACTCGCTTTCGTGAGTTCGTCCTTTGCTGAATCGAACTCTAACACCGCGCGATGCCCTCGAAGAAGTAGCGCACGTTTTCGTAACAACGGCGTTGAATCACGTACGTCAAACGGCGTACGCCAACCATATTTCGAACACAAAACTGAAAGACCCAGCCTAACGAGCTGGGTCTTCGTCGCAAAGTTGCTTGGAATTACAGGTTGTCCACGTATTCCACAAGGTCGCTCATGGTCTCGAGGCCTTCGGGTTCGCCGAAGTCAACGTCCAAGCGCTCTTCGAGCTCGCAAATGAGCTCGACCATGTCGAGCGAATCGACGCCGAGCGATTCGAAGGTCGAATCTTCATCGACGTTTTCAGGCGCGATGTCGAGGTTTTCCTGAAGAATGTCTTTAATGGTGTCGAGCGTGGCCATGTTCGTCCTCTCGATGTCGTCCAATATCACAAAACATGTCATGCGCCGCTTATTGTAGCGCTCTTTCGCTTATTTTACGCGCAGGGCGATAATCGCGAAGCAGGCAAGGGAGAAAGCGGCGGAAAGCCCGAATGCGGCATGGAAGGCCACCTCGCCCGTCAATGCGCCGCCGCAAGCAAAGAACACCATGCCGGCGCAGCCAATCGAGGCGCATGCTTGACGCGCGGCCGTGCCAAAACCCGAGCCGTCGGAAATCTGGCGACCGCGGAGCCCCGATAAGCTCCACGCGATAAGCGGACCAATAAGCCCCGAAACGCCCGTCGCACGCACGCCTTGCATGGCGCACACGGCCCACAAAGGCGTCGAGGCGCCGCATGCGACCATAAGGCACGAACCCACAACAAGGCACACCCCGAAAAACAGCGTGACGGGTCGCGCTCCAATCTTGTCGACGAGCAGGCCCGCAAGCGGATTCGCGATAAGCGCGGCAACCGTGCCTGGCAAAAGCACGAGACCAGCCTGCATGGCGCTGCCCCCGCACAGTCCTTCAATATAAAGCGGCACAAGCAGCGTAATGCCCATGAACGACGCGAACAAGCAATTGAGAGCCCAGAAGCCGTCAACGAATTCCCTGTTGTCGAAAATAGCCCAATCGACAAGCGGGTTTTCCAAAGAGCGCTGTCGCTTCGCAAACGCGAAAAGGCACACAGCCCCCGCAATCAACGGAGCCCATACGAACGGATGAATGAAGGAATATGAGGAAACCTCCGAGGCGCCCATGAGCAAACCGCCAAATCCAAGCGCGGAAAGCACGAAAGAAAGCACATCGAAGCCCGCGGGATACGAAGCATCGTCACGGCGCTTCACGGCAAACTGGCAAGCGATTCCAACAACAACGGTCAGTGCGACAAGCAGCCAGAAGAAGCTTCGCCAGCCAAGGCTCTCGACCATCGCGCCACCAATTGTGGGGCCGACATTCGGCGCAAACCCCATAGCAATGCCTGAAATGCCCATAGCGGTTGCTTTGCGCCCATCGGGAAAGCGCGTCATGGCGATAGTCTGCACAAGCGGCAAGAGCATGCCCGCCGCAACGGCCTGCGCCAAGCGGCCCAAAAACAGCACAGCAAAACTCGGTGCAATCGCAGAGACAAGCGCGCCCACGGCAAACAACGCGATGGCAATAAGCGTGAGATCTTTAAGACGGAATCGGCCCATGAAATACGAAGACAGAGGCACGACGATGCCCAGCACGAGCATATACGACGTCGTGAGCCACTGCCCCACTCCCTCGACGATGCCGAACTCGGCGCATACCGAAGAGAGCATGGCATTCAGGCCGGTCTGGGCCAAATTCCCCACCGATGACGCCAACACCACCAATGCGAACAATACGATAGTCTGTCGATGCTCGTTCTCTCGCACGGTATTCCTTCCACGCATGAAAAAGAACCGTCCCAAAGGACGGTTCACAAATGATACTCCATTTAAAACATTACGCGCACGCCCCGAACGACGAAGCGACGCACGCAATCGCCTCACGCGGATTCGCGCTGCGACGATTTCGTGTCGGGCCGCACGAGCGACGGCAGAAGAAACGCATCATCCGCCGCTCGTGCGCTTCCCAACGGCAAAACGCAGCTACATAAGCGTCGTATCCCTTGAGGTAGTGACGCCTTGACCCTTCTTCGCCGTGCGCATGAGGAACTCTTTATTGTCGTCGGTCTGCTTGAGCGACTTGATGAGCATATCCATGGCACGCTCGGTATTATTCATATTCGCGAGAATGCGACGAACCGCCCAAATGACCGGAGCCTCCTGGGGGTCAAGCAACAAATCTTCGCGACGCGTGCCGCTTGCAATCGGATCGATTGCCGGGAAAATGCGTCGATCGGCCAACGAGCGGTCAAGCTTGAGTTCCATATTGCCCGTGCCCTTGAACTCCTCGAAAATGACCTCGTCCATCTTCGAACCCGTCTCAATAAGAGCGGAAGCCAAAATGGTGAGGCTGCCGCCGCCTTCGATGTTGCGGGCTGCACCAAGGAATCGCTTCGGCGGGTAAAGTGCCGTAGAGTCAACGCCACCCGACAGAATACGGCCGCTCGCGGGCGTTGCCAAGTTGTAGGCACGTGCGAGACGCGTGAGACTGTCAAGCAAAATAACGACGTCTTGCCCCATTTCCACCAGGCGTTTCGCACGCTCGATGACGAGCTCGGAAACTTGGATGTGGTCTTCGGTCGGCATATCGAACGTGGACGCGATAACCTCGCCAGCAATGGAACGCTGCATATCGGTTACTTCCTCGGGTCGCTCGTCGACGAGCAGGCACATCAGGTGCACGCTCGGGTTGTTCGCCGTAATAGCGGCGGCGATATCTTTGAGCACCGTGGTTTTACCGGCCTTCGGAGGCGACACGATAAGGCCGCGCTGACCCTTGCCGATAGGCGAAACCAAATCAATCACGCGGGCGGTAATCGTGGAATGACCATGCTCCATAGTAAGCGGCTCATCGGGGAAAATCGGCGTAAGGTCGGCGAATTTCACACGACGGCCCTGCTCTTCGGGAGCGATGCCGTTAACCGAGATGACCGTTTGGAGCGCGGCGTACTTCTCATTTTCGCGGGCGGGGCGCGTTTGGCCCTTCACCATATCGCCCTTGCGCAAATTGTTGCGGCGAATAACCGACGTGCCAATATACACGTCCTGCTCGCTAGGCAAATACCCCTTCGTGCGCAAGAATCCGTAGCCGTCTTGCATGATGTCGAGAATGCCGGTGACTTCGATAAAGCCTTCAGCACGCACGCTTGCCTCGAACACCTTATCAACGAGCTCGGCCTTCTTCATGCCGGCCGTGATTTCGATTTCGAATTCAGCGGCCTTTTCACGCAGCTCCGCTACACGAAGGGCAGACAGGTCATCGATATTGGTTTTCGGAGCATATTGATCGCGGCGATTGTTGCGGTCGCGGCGATTGTGACGGTCGTTGCGGTCGTTGCGTCCGTTGCGCGAATCGCGATTGTCGCGCTGGTTTTTGCCATTGCGATCGCTGCGATTATCTCGACCGTTGCGCGAATCGCGTTCGCCCTTGTTTTGGCGATCATTACGCTCCGCGCGCTGGCCGCGATCGCGCTTCTGATAGCGCTGAGCATTGCCGTCGGCCTTCGACTCGCCCTCGTTGGAGGATGCGTCGCCCTCGGCAGCGGAATCGTCATTGGAGGAGGTGTCGATTTGCACGGATTTGCGGGGACGAGCTGCGCGACGACGCTCGGTGCGCTCTTCTGCGCCAGATTCGTTGGAAGCATCGCGCTCTGAAGCAGTATTCTCACGCTCATCATTACGGGAATCATCGCTGTGCGCAGCCTCTTTTTCAGAAGCCTCGACGACAGCGCGAAGCTTCGTTGAGCGGCCTGGACGCTTGCGCGTCTTGGGAGCCTCTTCGGCCTGATCTTTCTTATCGGATTGGACGCCCTCTTCGCCCTCGGAGGCAGAAACACTCGCTTTGCGACGCGTGCGGCGCGCGGGCTTTTCGGCCACGGCTTCGTCTACAGTCTTATCGGCAGAAGCAGCCGACTTCGTGCGGCGCGCCGTGCGCTTGGGCTTTGCGGTCGGCTTTTCGGCTGAAGTTTCGGTCGCAGCATCTACCGCAGGCGCGGCTGCGGCGGAAGAGGCCTCGGAATCGGCCTTGCGAGGACGGCCGCGACGCTTCTTGGAAGCTTCGGCGGCAGGTTCGGCAGATTCGGAAGTCGCTTCATCGGCTTTTTTCGCGCGACGAGCGCTGGGCTTCTTCGGCGCAGCTTCGCTCGCGGCGCCATCGGACGCAGGAGCGGCCGCGGGGGCCGTCGCGGGTGCGGCGGCCGGCTCGGTGATCATCTCGTCAGCGATCATGCGTTAGCGACCTTCTCCCAGTCCTTCAAGAAGGACTCGAGACCGCGGTCGGTAAGCGGATGCTGAATCATTTTCTTCAGAACATTGAAGGGAACGGTAGCGATATCGGCGCCCATCAGGGCAGCCTGCGTCACGTGGTTCGCGCTGCGAATGGAAGCGGCGATAATCTCGACCTGCTCATGGTTGACGGTGTTCTCGCTGTAATCGTAGTTGTTGATAGCGGTCACGACGTTTTCCAGCTGGGAGAGGCCGTCTTCAGAGATATCGTCGAAACGGCCTACGAACGGCGAGATGTAACGAGCGCCAGCGCGGGCAGCCAAAATGGCCTGAGGAACGGTGAAGCACAACGTCATGTTCACACGAATGCCCTCGTCGGCGAGCGTGCGGCATGCGGCCAGGCCCTCGACCATCGTGGGGATCTTCACCACGACGTTGGGAGCGATGGCGGCCAGCTCGCGGCCGTCGCGCACGATTTCGTCGCGCGTCATGGCAACGCTCTCGGCGCTCACGGGGCCGTCGACGATTTCGCAGATGCGCGCGATGTGGTTGTGGAAGTCGTCAAGCTTGCCACCGATGCGCGAGTACAGCGTAGGATTGGTAGTTACGCCAGCGAGGGCGCCCCAGCTCGCAGCTTCTTTGATCTCGTCGAGATCGGCGGTGTCGAGAAAGAACTTCACTTTTCCTCCTTTATATGCAGGAATGCCCGAACCTTTTGGCAGGGGCCTATACACGATTGATTGCGCGGAAAGGCACGCGAGAATTGAGTTCTATGGAAAATGGGATAGATTTCTGAGAACGGGCCGATAATACCACGTCGTACAGAAGAAGACGCTGAAAAGCAATGAAAAAGAAACAACGCAGCAAAAAGGGCCGCAAGAGCGGCCCTTTCAAACGCAATAAAACTATGCGCGCCTGCTATTCGGCGACCTCGACAAGCTCAATCTCGAACGTGAGGTCTTTGCCAGCAAGCTCGTGGTTCATATCGAACACGCACTTCTCGCTGTCGACCGAAACGACCTTCGCCGGGAAGGGTCCCATGGGGCCCTGGAAGTACACCGTCTGGCCAACGGGCAGCTGATCGGCGTTGGGGACCTGCGAAACAGGAACTTCCTGAACAGCCTGCGGGTTATATTCGCCATAGGCATCGGCGGCGGGGATTTTCACCGTTTTCTTCTCGCCAACGGCCATATCCTTCACGGCAGCGTCGAAGCCGGGAATCATCTGACCGGCCATGCAGGTGAACTCGATGGGTTCGTTGCGATCGTAGCTGCAGTCGAACTGCGTGCCGTCGTCGAGCGTGCCGCGGTAGTGGGCCTTGACCTTTTTGCCTTCGTTGCTCATGGGAGCACGTCCTCTCTTTGTATTGAAAGATGCATGCCGCTCACTATACCCGATTGGCTTCGTTATTTCGACGCAATATACCAGCCATCGCGAATCGATACAGAACTACGAAGGCAGACGACGGCGCGCACTGGGCAGCCTACGCCGCAATCGGCTGCGTATATTGCCATCCAACAAGCATGGTCACCACGATGGCAACAAGCGAGGCCACTACAGCCGCGAGAATCGTTTGCCACCAGTTCAACCGCGCCATCACAGGGAACCGCACTTGCAATCTGCGGCGATCAAGAAGCGTATAGGCAGTCGCTGTGAGCATGGGGTTGGTACTGCGTGTTTTCCATTTCTGATTCCTTCCCATAAAAATGCATGGTTTATTTCGAGAACAAAACCAGGAATCATGCTAAGGGTTTCCGCATTCAAAAACATTTGCTGCCAGCTAATGAAAGTTGTGTTCCAATATCGCAAAATTGTTGCGCAACAGATTTTCGAAAAACAATGATACGGTTTGTTGCATGCCAAGCGCTCACAGCATTCCACCACGCAAATTTGGAGTGCCCGGGCGCTTGGCCCCATTTTCGTCGACTTGCAGCGCATTCCCCTACAAAGCATGCTGAATACCGGCGCGTCTCATCCATCGCAAAACATCACGGCGCTCGAGCCAAAACCGCGAGGACGTGCGACGATGCGGCGCGCACAACGAGGCATTCCCCGCACTGGGCAAGCCACACGAGCCGCTTGCCCAAAAACCCTTTTATCTTGCGGAAATATGTATTTTTTTTGATATCATCTCCCTCAACGGAAAAGGCGCATTTCAGCGCCCTGAATTAGGGAGGGAATCATGAAGAAACTGAAGAATGGAGCACTCGCAACGCTCATTGCGTGCGCAATGGCCGCTTGCCTGGGCCTCGTTGCCTGCTCGGACGGACCGACCGACGAAGAGGTCATCAAAGAAGGCATCGCCAGCGAGCTCGACCCCATCAAGAACCTCGATGACGCCACCTTGGACGAAATTCTCTCCGAGGCCGGCAGCGAATTCGCCATGCTCGAGTCGATGGGCATCGACAGCAAGACGCTCGTGAAGTCGTACCTCGACGGCTTTGACTACACCATCGATTCGGTCGAGGTCGACGGCGACTCCGCAAAGGCGACCCTTACCGCAACCTGCAAATCGTTCACCGACGCAAGCACAAAGGCTGAAGAGCTTGCCGAAGCCTGGGGCGAGCAGATGACCGACGAGCAACTGGCAAGCATGACCCAAGACGACATTACCGCAAAAATCGGCGAAATCACCATGCAGGCCATCGATGAGACGCAAGCCATCGATATGCCCCTCGTGCTTACGTTCACCAAAAACGACAACGAGTGGACCCCCGACGCCGACGTGCTCGGATCGTTGCTGAATCTTTTCGAATAGGACCAGCGCCAATCGATAACACATTTCGGGCAGCTTTCGGGCTGCCCGTTCTTTTTGCTTTGTTGCTCCCTTTTCGGCTTCTTTGCGCTACTATATTAGAACACTTGTTCGTTATTCATCGGCGAAAGGAATCTGGCGCCTTGCAAAATCGGAGCGGCAAAACGTATGTATGCATCGACTTGAAAAGCTTCTACGCCTCGGTCGAATGCGCCGAGCGGGGGCTCGACCCCGATAAGGCGCTGCTCGTCGTAGCCGATCCCGCACGCTCCGAGAAAACCATCTGCCTTGCCATATCGCCCGCTATGAAGGAGCTCGGCGTGCGCAACCGATGCCGCGTTTTCGAGATTCCCGAGGGAATCAAATATTTCAAGGCGAAGCCGCGCATGCGACTCTACATGGAGCGCTCCGCCCAAATTTACGGCATCTATTTGCGGTATGTATCTCCCGCCGACATCTATCCCTATTCAATCGACGAGTGCTTCATCGACGCAACGCCCTATTTAGCGCTCGAAAAGAAAACCGCGCGCGAATGGGCGGCCGAGCTCATAGAGGCCGTGAAAACGGAAACGAGCATAACAGCCACGGCGGGCATTGGAGAAAACCTCTTCCTGGCTAAGGTTGCTCTCGACGTGCTCGCAAAGAAGAGCCCCGATTTCATTGGGGAACTCACCGAGGCGTCATTTCGTGAAACCATGTGGCACCACGAGCCCATCACCGATGTTTGGAACATCGGCCCCGGCATTGCGGCGAGGCTCGCCAAGCACGGCGCGCGCACGCTTTATGACATAACGCAGCTGCCAGAAGATGTGCTCTATCGCGAATTCGGAGTAAACGCCGAATTCCTCATCGATCACGCCTGGGGCCAAGAGCCTTGTACCATCGAGGAAATCAAGGCATGGAAGCCCGTTGGAAAGTCCATAGCCAACGGGCAGGTGCTCGAACACGACTACTCGTTCGAAGACGCCCGCACCGTGCTGCGAGAGATGGTTGAATCGAGCGTGCTCGACATGATTGAAAAGGGCTTAGCGGCACGGCGCGTATCGCTGCATGTGGGCTACGCGAAGGCTCATGGCGCCACCGCAACCGGGGGCTTCGCCCATCTCCAAACGCAAGCCGAACTGAAACACGCTTACGACAATGCGAGATTCAACGAGGTCCAAAGTCGTCGGCCGCATCGCAATGCGGACGACGAAACGCGCGTTTTCGTCGGCGAGCACGGCACACGAATCGTTGGGCCCGGCGCGCGCAACAGCGGCTACCACGAAGCCACGGGTGGAGCTCGCACGCTCGATGCGCCCACGAACTCATTCCACCTCCTGTTCGGCGCCGCGGCGCAGCTCTTCGACGGCCACGTCGATCCCGAACGCCCAATACGACGCATTATGTTGGGTTTTTCTGAAATCGTCGAAGCGGAAGGCTGTCAAATGAGCCTTTTTTCCGCGCCCGAAGAAGAACAGCGCGAACGGAATATACAAAAAGCCATGCTTGCCGTGCAATCGAGGTTCGGCAAAAACTCCGTACTCTTCGGCACGAGCTTTAAAAAGAATGCGACGATGCGCAAGCGAAACATGCAAATTGGAGGTCACAATGCCGGCTGAATGGGATACCTATCTTGAACGCATGGGCGCCGAAGAAGCGAATGCGCCATACGAGCACAAGGCGCGCGCCTATCCCGAGCGGGCGCGCCAATTCATGCCATTTTCAGCGTTGAGGGGCTACGAGGAAATGCTCACCGAAGTAGAGCAAAACGCCATCGCGGAAGAAGGACGCTTCACGGAAACGTACCGCGACGACGCTCCATAATAGAAGGCTCGTCCACCCCTCCCCGAAGATGGCCAACAAAAAAAGAGACCGAAAGAAATTTCGGTCTCTTTTCGTTTCAAGCGAAAGGGTTTTACGCGTTCAGCTTCTTGGCAAGCAGCTGGTTGATAACCTTCGGATTGCCCTGGCCGCGCATTTCCTTCATGCACTGGCCCACGAAGAAGCCGATGAGCTTCGTGTTGCCCTCTTTGTAACGAGCAACCTCATCGGGGTTCGCGGCAATCATGGCATCGACAACGGCCTCGATGGCGCTCGTGTCGCTTACCTGTTTCATACCACGTTCGTCAACGATGGCCGAGGGGTCCTTATCCTCGTCAATCACGGCAGCGAAAACTTCCTTGCCCTGCTTCGAGGAAATTGCATCGGTCGCAATAAGCTCAACGAGCTCAATTGCGCGCGCGGGCGTAAGCGGGCATTCTGCCAAGCTAAACGACTCGTCGGCGTTCATGCGCGCCGTGATGTCATTAATCGCGAGGTTCGCGAGCGGCTTAGCCAGCTTGGAAGCCTTATCGCCGGCAAGCTCCATGCCCCTCTCGAAGAAGTTCGAGGTGGCGCGGTGCTCAACCAAATGACGCGCGTCATAGGCCGAAAGGCCGAAGCATTCCTGGTAGCGCGCGGCCTTCTGGTCGGGCAGTTCGGGAAGCTTGGCGCGAACGCCGTCGATCCACTCGTCGGTCAAATCGTACGGAGCAAGGTCGGCCTCGGGGAACAGGCGGTAGTCATCAGCGGTTTCCTTCACGCGCATCACGATGGTACGCTTCGCCGACGGATCCCAGTGGCGCGTTTCCTGGTAGATTTGACCACCCTCTTCAAGCACCTGGGCCTGACGGCAAATCTCATAAGCCAAGCCGTCATGCAGATTCTTGAACGAGTTCATATTCTTGAGCTCGGTCTTCACGCCCAAGCCCGTAGAACCGCGGCGGCGCAGCGACACATTGCCGTCGCAACGCATGGAGCCTTCCTCCATGGAGCAGTCGGAAATGCCAATGGCCAAATAGATTTGGCGAAGCTTCTGCATGAACAGGCGGGCCTCTTCAGGCGTGCGCAAATCAGGCTCGGTCACAAGCTCGATGAGCGGCGTACCCGCGCGGTTGTAGTCGACGAGCGAGTGCGTAGCACCAGCGATACGACCTTCGTCGCCGCCGATATGCACCATCTTGCCCGCATCTTCTTCCATATGGATGCGCGTGATGCCCACGTGCGCCACATAGCCGTCTTCGGTCGCGGTGACGTTGCCCTGGCTTTCGCCTGGCTTCAAGCCGTCAAGGTCGATGCGCTCTTTTGCGCCGGCGCCGTCGACCTCAAGGTCGAGGTGGCCGCGCATGCAGAACGCCACGGGGCCCTGCGTGGTCTGGAAGTTTTTCGCCATATCGGGATACATATAGTTCTTGCGATAGAACATCGAATGCTTCTCGATATCGCAATTGGTGGCCAAGCCGGCGAGCACAATGCTCTCAATGGCAGCCTTGTTGGGCACGGGAAGCGCGCCAGGCAGGCCCAAGCAAATGGGGCACGTGTGCGTATTGGGGTCGGCGCCGAATTCGAGCTTGCAACCGCAGAACATCTTCGTGTTCAGCGTAGTAAGCTCGGCATGGATTTCCAAGCCGATGACGGCTTCCCAATCCTGCAAAACCTCTTCGAGCTTCTTCATGCTATTCACCGGCCTTTCCAGCAGCAAAATCGGGCGCGATGGGAGCTGCGCCATACACGGCCTCGAGCGCCGCCGCAGCGCGGAACATGTTCTCGTCTTTGAACTGCGGCGCGATAAGCTGCACGCCCACAGGCAGGCCCGTATCGCTGCCCAGGCCGCACGGCACGTTCATGCCACCGTTGCCTGCGATATTGATCGACACCGTGAAAATGTCAGACAAGTGCATCTCGACCGGATCGCCGATTTCGCCGAACTTGAATGCGGTACGCGGGCTCGTGGGGGCGAGAATGACGTCGCATTTCTCGTATGCAGCCTGGTAGTCCTGCGTAATGAGCGTGCGCACCTGCTGAGCCGGATAATAGTACTTCTCGTACACGCCACTCGAAAGCAGGTAGCTGCCCAGCATAATGCGGCGCTTGGCCTCCATGCCGAAGCCGGCAGCGCGGCTTGCCTCGTATTGGCTGCCGAGGTCTTTGTGGCCTTCGGCGCAATAGCCATAGCGAACCGAGTCGAAGCGCGCCAAATTCGAGAACGCCTCGCACGGGCCCAGCACGTAATATGCGGAAATGGCCGCATCGGCATGAGGAAGCTCGACTTCCACGATTTCGGCGCCCGCCTCGCGAAGTGCCTCGGTGGCTTCAGAAATGCGAGCCTTCACCTCGTCGGTAAGGCCGGGCGCATTCATGAATCCGGACACAACGCCAATGCGCATACCTTCGACGCCCTGCTCGCACGCGGCGCGGAAATCGGCCTTCACATACTGCGAGGTGCAGTCCATGGGGTCGTGGCCGCAAATGGCGTCCATCGCGGCGGCGGCATCGCGCACGCTGCGCGCGAACGGGCCGACCTGGTCAAGCGAGCTGCCGAACGCAACCACGCCATAACGCGAAACCATGCCATAGGTCGGCTTCACGCCAACAATGCCGCAGAACGCTGCAGGCTGGCGAATTGATCCACCCGTGTCGGAACCGAGCGTGACGCACGCAAGACCAGCCGCGACCGATGCCGCAGAGCCGCCGGAGCTGCCGCCCGGGACGCGCTCAAGATCCCACGGGTTTTTGGTGGGGCCGAACGCGGAGGTCTCGGTGGAGCTGCCGAATGCGAATTCGTCCATGTTGAGCTTGCCCAGCGGAATGCCGCCTGCCTCAATAGTTTTGGCAACGCACGTCGCGGTATAAGGCGAGACATAGTTTTCAAGCATGAGGGATGAACACGTGGTGTGCGTGCCCTCGTAGTTCATGTTGTCCTTGAACGCCACAGGTACGCCAGCGAGCGGACCTATTTCGTCAAAGGTGCCGTTTGCGAGCGCCTCATCGATTTTCGCGGCCTGCTCGAAGGCAGCATCTTTCGTGAGTTCCAAGAATGCATGCACTTCGCCATCGAGTTCCTCGATGCGCTTGAAGCTTGCCTCAGCGACTTCACGCGCCGTGAAATCACCTGCCAGAAGACCGGCACGAATGTCGGCCACGTTCATATTCGCGTTATACGCCATCACTGATCGCCTCCGCCCAAAATAGCCGGGATAAGGAAGCTACCGTCTTGCTGCTTAGGAGCATTGGAGAGCGCCTGCTCCTGCGTGAAACCAGGTACTTCCACGTCTTCGCGCATCACGTTGGAAAGGCCTCCGATGGGATGGAACGTAGGATCCACGCTCTCGAGGTCGAATTCAGTGATGGGCTTAAGCGTTTCGATGATGCTGTTCAAATCAACCGTCATCTGAGCGAGCTCTTCATCGGTGAGCCCGATGCGCGCATACGTGGCAATGTCACGCACGTCGCGTTCTGTGAGTTGCTGAGTCATGCGACTTCTCTTTCCTTCTCGATTCGCTTTTCCACAGGCGACCTGCCAGCAGTTTCCCAAAGCGAACTGCATGAGAACATAACGTTCGTATGATAGCAAACCCGCAGGCAACTACGCACGAGCCAACCAGATGCCCAGTAAAGTTCAACAGACCGAAATACGCAGGACGCGTATGCCTAATGAAGCGGCCTGTTTTCCGGTCACTCAAATCCCGCCGGATGGCTGCTCGGCGGGTGCTTGCCTCGGCCTTCTCGTAGGCCGTCGGCGTTCAAACTTGCTTTTAATCTTTACACGAAACGCCGCCAGGCGGGCGCATAGTGAGCGAAGCGAACGATAGCCCACCGTGGCCAGCGAGAAAACCGAGGCGAGCACCCGCCCGAGAGGGACTCAATCGTCTCCTACTCCCCCGCCTCGAATTTCGCAATAGCATCGAGGAACGCTTCACCATAGCGCTCAAGCTTGCGCGAGCCCACGCCGTTGACCTCGAGGAAATCGAGCGCGTCCTTCGGACGGCGCGCACACATATCGCGCAGCGCTCGGTCGGAAAACACCATGTAAGGCGCGATATTTCCCGCATCGGCGAGCTGCTTGCGCAAAGCGCGCAGCTCTTCAAACAGCGCATCGTCGCCCACGTTCGTCGCGCCCACGCCAAACGTCGCGGAAGAAGCGGGCGAAGACGCCGCTTTCCCTTTCTTGGAAAGCGTCGACTTCTTCATCTGCTTGACCGAGAACGTAAAGTCTTCCATGAAAGCCTCATGCGAGCGCTCACCAAGCCCGACGGTCGGGAACTTTCCTTCGCTCACCTGCAGAAAGCCCTCGGACGCAAGCAGCTCGATGACTTCTTTGACCTGCGAGATCGAATCGCTCACTGTATCGTAGGAATCGAGCGTTTCGAAATTTCCTTCGAGCACTCGCTGCGATTTGGAACCGCGCACAATGTCGGCCACAAGGGTCTTGCCAAACGCGCCTCCCAATTCGCGCACGCATTTCACGCAGGCGCGAGCTGTATCGGTCACGTCGATCGATTCGAATTCCCCTAGGCAATTCGAACAGTTCCCGCACTCGGTCGAACCATTCCCAAACGGCGTTTGGTCGCCGAAATAATTGAGGATATAGCGGCGCAAGCAGCCTGTCGTGTGGCAATAGCCCACCATAGCCTCGAGCATGCGGCGCTGCGCGGCTCGCGCGATTTCAGCCTCCTCAGGCTGCTGAGTGGCGTATTCGCTGTCGCCCTCGATAAAGAAGCGGCAGGTAGACACGTCGCCATCGCACCACAGAAGAAGGCACTCGCTCGGCTCGCCGTCGCGTCCCGCGCGGCCCGCCTCCTGGTAATACGCTTCAAGGCTTTTCGGCATGTTGTAATGCACGACCCAGCGTACGTTCGACTTGTCGATTCCCATGCCAAAAGCGTTCGTCGCAACCATAATGGGAGCATCGTCATTGATGAATCGTTCTTGGGCATCGTCGCGTTCGGCCTTATCCATGCCGGCATGGTAGCGCGCCACAGGCAGCCCTTCGGCGGCAAGCCAGCCCGAAAGACCGTCGACATCTTTGCGCGTCGAGCAATACACGATGCCCGAATCGCCCGAATGCGCCGCAATGAACTGGGCGATTCGCGTGCGCTTTTGCTTCGGATTAAGCTTTTCGACGCCGAACTTCAAATTCGCGCGATCGTATCCCGTAACGACGCATTCGGGGTTTCGCAGTCCAAGCAAAGCGGAAACATCGCGACGCACTTTATCGGTCGCCGTGGCAGTAAGCGCGATGACGGGCGGTCGCTTCGGCAGGCTCTCGATGAAATCGGCAATGCCGGTATAGGCAGGACGGAAATCTTGGCCCCATTGCGACACGCAATGGGCCTCGTCAACGGCGATAAGGGGAATTTCTACGCGGCTCGCAAACTCTCGAAACAGCGGATCGGCCAAGCGTTCAGGCGCCACGTACATAATTTTATACGTGCCCGCCTCGGCGCGCGCAAGCACAGTGCGCTGCTGGCCTGGCGTTAAGGTCGAATTCAAAAACGATCCGCGCACACCTGCATCGATAAGGGCGTTCACCTGGTCTTTCATAAGGGAAACGAGCGGCGATACCACCAGCGCGAGCCCCGGCAGAACAATCCCCGGAATCTGATAGCACAACGACTTGCCAGCACCTGTGGGCATAATGCCGAGCGCGTCGCGGCCGGAAAGCACGGCGTCAATGAGCACCTCTTGACCTTTGCGAAACGCTTCGTAACCAAAGTACGATGAAAGAGCCTCTCGAGCAGCATCCATTGAAGGCGTGCACGGCGTCATGTTCGCCGCTGAAAGCCCCTGAATATTCGCCATCGATTCACCCTTTCTAAAACGCCCACGACAAAAAGATGGGCAACGCACGCAACGCGCGCATCGCCCATCTTCGAAACAGAATAGAAGTCCCTCGGACGTATCTGCCTGTTACACGTTGAACTTGAAGTGCATGACGTCGCCGTCCTGCACCACGTACTCCTTGCCTTCCTGGCGAAGCTTGCCGGCGTCGCGGCAGCCCTTCTCGCCACCGAGAGACACATAATCTTCGAAGCTCGCGGTTTCAGCCTTAATGAAGCCGCGCTCGAAGTCGGAGTGAATGACGCCCGCAGCCTGCGGCGCTTTCGCGCCCACGGGAATGGTCCAAGCACGCGTTTCGGTTTCGCCGCTCGTGAAGTAACTCTGCAGGCCAAGCAGGGCGTAGGCGCTGCGAATAAGGCGAGCGAGGCCGCTTTCGGAAAGACCTAGCTCCTCCATGAACATCTTGGCGTCTTCGGGATCGAGCTCAGCCAAATCGGCTTCCGTCTTAGCGCAAATAGGCACGGGAATCTGGCCATCGATTTCGGGAAGCTCGGCGTTGAGCTGGTCCTCATCGACGTTGGCGATGTAGAGCATGGGCTTGCACGTGAGCAGACACAGGTCTTTGATGGCAGCGAGCTCTTCATCGCTCAGCCCCAGCGTGAGCACGCGATGGCCCTCGTTCAGACCCGCGAGCACCTTCTTGGCGGTCTCGAACTTGAGCATGAGCGACTTATCGCGCTTCGCTTCCTTTTCAAGGCGAGGCAGCGCCTTATCGACCGTGGCGATGTCGGCCAGCACGAGCTCGGTCTTAATGGTTTCGACGTCACTTTGCGGGTCGACCTTCTTGGAAACGTGCTCGACGTTGGGGTCGCTGAAGAAACGAACGACCTCGCAAATCGCATCGGTCTCGCGAATGTTGGCCAAGAACTTGTTGCCCAGGCCCTCGCCCTGGCTTGCACCGGCAACCAGGCCAGCAATGTCAACGAATTCGACCGTTGCCGGCACGATTTTAGCCGGATGGTCGATTTTCGCGAGTTCATCCAAACGATAATCGGGAACGGGAACCATGCCCGTATTGGGCTCGATGGTGGCAAACGGATAGTTCGCGGCGAACCCGGTTTTCTTGGTAAGGGCGGTGAAAAGCGAAGACTTGCCAACGTTGGGCAGGCCAACAATACCGATAGAAAGCGACATGCGCATCCCCTTCATACTTACTTGAGGCGATAAAACTCATCAATGATAGCAAAACGCCGCGCAACCTGCGTCGTTTTCGACAATTCCCCACTCGATATCGGCATACGGCGGCCGAACCATTCAAATATCGCAATAAGATTCGGCGCTTATGGAAGCGATGCTCCTGCAGAGTCCGCCCTCAAGAAAACAAAAAAGAGGCCCGCTCGCCGCGCCCCAATCGCCAGATAAGCGAACGGAAACGAAGCAAGCAGGCCCCTTAAGTGAGCGGGAAGCTGATCGGCTACATGCTGAACAGACCCATGGTCTGAGCGACATACGCGATCAGAATAACCACGAGCATCACAGGCGCGATGTATTTAATAACGACCGACCACACATTGGCCAGACGGAAACGAGCCGACACGCGCACCTCGTCGATGAGCGTTTGGGGCTTGATAATCCAGCCCACGAAAACGCAGGTAAGAAGCGCAGCGATAGGCATCATCACCGAGTTGGAGATGAAGTCGAGCAAATCGAGGATGCTCGAGCCCTCGCCCATCGGCTGAATGAACGACAGCGAGCTGTAGCCCAGGTTCACGAGCACGCCCATGAGCGTCACGTACACGATGGTCACGATAAGCGAGCGCTTGCGAGACCAGCCAGCGCCGTCGGAAATAATAGACGTGCAGGTCTCGACGAGCGAAAGCGAGCTGGTAAGAGCCGCGAACAAAACGAGTACGAAAAACACGACGCCGATAATCGCCGCTGCGCCGCCGAGGTTTTCGAACACCTGAGGCAGAACGATGAACATAAGCGACGGGCCGGAGTTCTGAGCCACGGCATCGCCCGAGCCAAGCGCGGCAAACGTAGCGGGAACGACCATGAGGCCCGCGAGCAGCGAAACGCCAAACGTGGTACCCGCAATCTGTGAAACCGAAGAAGTAAGCTTCGTGGACTTCTGCAGATAAGAGCCATACGTCACCATAATGCCCATAGCGAGCGACAGGGTGAAGAATGTCTGGCCGAGCGCGGAAATAATCAGTTCAGGCGAGAACTTGCTGAAGTCGGGAACCAGATAGTACGCAAGGCCGTCCATGGCGCCCGGCAAGGTGAGCGCGTAAATCGCAACAGCTGCAGCCATCACGATAAGGGCGGGCATCATGATGAGGTTCGCCTTTTCAATACCCTTGTTTACGCCAAGAGCAACAATGAAATACGTAAGCGCCATAAAGATGAGCATGAAAATCATGCTTTCTGCACCCGAGGTAATGAAACTCGAGAAATAATTACCACCATCGGCAAGCACCTCAGGGGCAGTCACGATATAACCGAACAGGTATTTCGTGACCCAACCACCAATTACACAGTAATACGGCACGATAATGAACGGCACCGCCGACATAAAAATGCCGATGAATGCATATTTCTTGCCGAACGCCTTAAATGCTCCGATAGAGCTCTGGCCCGTCTTTCGGCCAAGCGACGTTTCAAGCAGCAGCAACGCCAAACCAATGGTGAACACGAAAACAAAGTACATGAGCAAGAACGTGCCGCCGCCGTATTTCGCCGCCAAATAGGGGAAGCGCCACATGCTGCCCAAACCAACTGCAGAAGCGGCCGCAGACAACACGAAAGCAAGCTTGCCCGACCATGTTGCTCGTGATTTTGTAGTTTCTGACATGAACGATTCCTCCCGCCGCGCATGCGACGCACAGACACGTGGTATGCCTGCGTTCTTTCTTCTATCGAAATGAATTGGACCCTGGCGCGTGGCGTCGCGTGGGGCCAAAAGACTTAAAGCGATATTCTAAATCAGCTTTCGGGAAAATCCTCTAACTATCTGGTTTTTCTCGTAGACGGCACAATGCACCACAGAACCACCGCTTTTGTGCCGCATTCTGAAACGATACATGCCAAGGTTTTAAAACGCTGCTCGCACAACAAGCAAAGCTCTCGAGCGCTGGAAGAAATCGTCACCCGAAAGCGCCATGCAAGCGAACGAAAGTTGAGCCGGCCAAAAGCCCAATGTGCATCGGGAAAAATCGTCGATTCCCTCGTTGCACAATTAACCGCGAATAGGCTGCATGTCTTCGGGGTATTCAACATTCCAGAACACCAAACCGGCCGCAGGCGCATTTTGGCCCGCTGCCCGCCTGTCGCACGCCGCCAGCACATCGCCCACCCATGCAGGCGACTTGCTCCCACGGCCGACCTCCACAAGCGTTCCAACCATCGTGCGCACCATGGAATGCAGAAACGCGTTGCCCACCACCCGAATGGTCACGACTTCGGTGCCAGCGATAACCTCGGGGTACACCGAAAGCTCCATAACGTCACGATGCGTTGGCTTGCCAACCGCCGAAGCCGCCACACAAAAACTCTTGAAATCATGCTCGCCAATGAGGTGCGAACAGGCCTCGTTCATCGCATCGACATCAAGCGTCGCGCCACCCAAATGCCACGCGATAGACGCAATGAGCACCGGACGGGCCGTGTTCGTGCAAATGTGATAGTGATATTCGCGCCACAACGCGTCAAATCGAGCGGAAAAACCGAGTGGACGTTCATCGATCGAAAAAATCGAAATCGCCTCATCGACCAGGGCATTAAGTGAACGCTGCAGCCCACGGAACGATCGCGATTGGAACTCATCTTCCGACACGTCGAAACTTACGACCTGCCCTCGAGCATGCACGCCCGCGTCGGTTCGTCCCGCGCAAACGATGGGAACGTCGCGCTTATAGAGCATAGAGAGAACCGACTCGAGCTCCCCTTGCACCGTCTTGATGTGCGTTTCCGCCTGACGGGCATACCCCGCAAAACCCGAACCCTCATAGCCAAGCGTCAACGAAACCGTATGGGAAAGTCCAACGGCAAGAGCGTCCTCCACGCGTTTCGCGCGCATTTCCGCACGCGCGGCAGCATCGGGGGCACCCGTGACAGCAGGTTCGGTTTCAGCAATATGGTCGCATTGAGGCACAATGAGCTCCTATCAAAATCCAACCGCAGAAGTATACCGAAAAAGCCAGCCCCCGACATTCCAGCATCCCAAGTCATTCACGGACGCACCCGAGCGTCGTAGCACCGAAGCAAGACAAAAAAACACGAACCAAAACAAGATAACACCATCCTATTAATCCTATTGCATTGATTGGTTTCTAACTTTTATACTGGTCTGAGCATATTCGCAAGGGGGAATCATGACCGAAAACAACGAGCCATCCAAATCGCGCGCACGCACATCCGCACCCGAAGGATCTATCGATATTCATGAGTATATCGATGGCAAAAACTTCGTCCCAGAACCCAACATTAAAACGGAAGTAGGCCAAAAAGGCGTCATTCGTGCGACATGCATCTCAAAGCGCAAAGGAGCGCGCAAAGAACCTATCCCCGAGGGCGTTGAAGTCGTCGCACATTTCGGGGTGAAAAACGATGCGCACGCCTCGAGCGATTGGCATCGCCAAGTCTCACTTCTTGCCTGGGAATCCATTGAGCGCGCCCAGGCTATGGGACTCGATGTGAAAGAAGGCGATTTCGCCGAGAACTTCTGCACCGAAGGCATCGACGTAATGCACATGCCCATGGGCACCCAGGTCAAAATCGGCGAAGACGTGGTTATCGAGATCTCGCAAATTGGCAAAGTGTGCCACACGCGGTGCGCCATTTACTATCTCGCGGGCGATTGTATCTTCCCACGCGAAGGCATTTTCGGCGTCGTGCTCCAAGGCGGCACAGTCAAGCCGGGAGACACCCTCGAAGTGCTGAAAGTCGGCGACGGAACCTGCGAGTACTCCCCCGCCGACGCCATCGCCGAAGTCGAAGAAGCGCGCCGCAACGGAACGCTCTAACCACCAACGTTCGGCGCCTGCCCTGGCCCCGAAGCCGCCGAGGGCGGCATGGCGGAGCAAGGACCGTCCGAGTTCAATCTTTATCTTTGTCTAAAGCTAAACGAGGCCAGGCGAGCGCAAAGCGAGCGAAGCGAGCGGTAGCAAGCCGTGGTCCCTGCTCCGCCATGCCGCACTCCACTCGGCGGCTTCGGGGCAAAAAAAGAGGAAGGCATTGCCCTCCTCTTTTTTCGTATGACCTATGCAGCGCTCGATCCCCATACCTTGCGCCCAAACAAATCGAGCAACTCGGAATAGATGATATTCTTCGTCAAGTCGACCTTGATAGGCAGCTCAGCACGGAATTTACGCCCATCTGCTTGGCGAATGAACAATACCACCGCATCGTCACCCGGATGACTACGCAAAATCTGTTGCAGCTGCTGGGAACGCAATGCGTTCATCTCGCTCGCCCAAAGACGAATCTCGAGCTGGCTTGGCCCCATTTGCGACGCGTCGAACGCCAAGCGCTCCACCTCGAATGCCATAATCTGGTCGCCGCGGTCGGAGTGCTCAAACTTGCCGCGCACTTTCACGATGGCGTCCTGTTCGAGAGCATCGGCGAAATCGTCGTATTTGAAGCACACGCCTTCGCAATGGCCCGACGTATCCTCCAACACGAAGTTCGCCATTTTCTTGCCCTTTTTAGTGAGCTTGACCTGCACGCTCGTAATAAGGCCCGCGAACGTCGCCGACGGAATATCGCCGTTATGCTCAGCCAAATCGCCCAGGCGGAACTTCGTGATGCGACGCAAAGCTGCCTCGTATTGCCGCAGCGGGTGGTCCGAGACGTAGATCTTTAGAATCTCTTTCTCGTACGACAAAAGCGTGCGCTTATCCCACTCAACACCATCGGGTGCGGGAATGTCTTCAGCGAAGCCCGAATCGTCATCGGCCGCGAACATATCGAACATGCTCACCTGCCCTGCATCGCGGTCTTTCTGACGCTTCGACGCGCTTTCCAGAAGCGGCGTTTGCTCAATGAAATACATGAGCTGCTTGCGCGTGTATCCGGTCGAATCGAACGCGCCCGACTTAATGAGCGCTTCCAGCGTTTTGCGGTTGTAGCACTTCGTATCGAGTCGGTTCACGAAGTCGTGCAAACTCGTAAACGGGCCATTTGCCTCACGCTCGGCGATAATAGCTTCGGCAACCGCGCCACCAACGCCGCGCACGCCGGCCAAGCCGAAGCGAATGCCCTCGTCAAGCGGCGTGAATTCCAGGTTCGAAGAGTTCACGTCAGGCGGCAAAACGGGAATGCCCGAATGCGTGCAGCTCGCGATGTATTTAATAAGCTTGTCGGCGTTGCCCATGTAGCTCGACAACACTGCGGCCATATATTCGTTCGGGTAGTGCGACTTCAAATACGCCGTGCGCATAACGAGAATCGCATACGCGGCAGAGTGCGATTTGTTGAACGCGTACTTCGCGAACTTCTCGGCATCAGACCAAATTTGGTTGGCGATCTCGAGCGAATAGCCGTTTTCGACAGCGCCATTGCACCAGTCGTCTTTCAGCTTCATCATGACGTCGAGCTTTTTCTTGCCCATAGCCTTACGCAGCTTGTCGGCCTTACCTGCCGAGAAGCCGCTCATAACCATAGACACCTGCATGATCTGCTCTTGGTAGACCATGGTGCCGTAAGTTTCTTCCAAAACCGGGCGCAGGCGCTCGTCGTAATAATGCACGGCGGTTTTGCCGCTCGCGACCTTGATATAGTCGTCAACCATGCCAGACTCGAGCGGGCCCGGGCGGTTCAACGCAATCGATGCGACGATGTCCGAGAAACGGTGCGGTGGGAGCCTGCCAAACAAGCTCACATACAACGCGCCCTCAACCTGGAACAAGCCGTCCATATTGCCCGATCGCATAAGCTCGAAAGCCTTCGGGTCTTCGGTAGGAATCTGCTCGGGAATAAGCTCGATGCCATAACGCTCTTTCACGTTGCGGCACGCGCGCGAAAGCACGCCCAATGTACGCAGGCCCAAGAAGTCCATCTTCAGCAAACCCAGGTCAGGCGTATAGTGACCGTCATATTGCGTAATAATGCCGCCGCCTTTGGTATCGCGCTTCATGGGAACATGATCGGCCATGGGGTCGCGGCAAATAATAGTCGCGCATGCGTGCACGCCCTCGCCGCGCACATTGCCCTCAATCGAGCGCGCGGCGTCGACGACTTCTTTGGTTTCGGGCTCCTCGTCGTAAGCCTTCTTAAAATCGGGATTCGCATCGAGCGCCTTGTCGATCGTGATGCCCAATTCGTCGCCGACCATTTTGCACAATCGGTCGCCCACGCTATAAGGCTGGCCAAGCACGCGAGCCGCGTCGCGAATGGCGTTCTTCGCCTGCAGCTTGCCGAACGTGATAACGCCCGACACGTGGTCTTCGCCATAGAAATCCTTGATATGTTCAATGACTTCCTGGCGTCGCTCGTCCTCGAAGTCGACGTCGATATCAGGCATCTCAACGCGTTCTGGCGACAGAAAGCGCTCGAACAGCAAGCCGTTCGGCAAGGGATCAAGGTCGGTAATGCCCATGGCATACGTGCAAATAGCGCCTGCGGCCGAGCCACGGCCCGGACCTACGGCAATACCATTCTCTCGCGCCCAGCGAATGTATTCCTGAACAATGAGGAAGTATGCAGGGAAGCCCTGCTGAATAATAACGCCCGCCTCGTACATATAGCGATCCCACGCGTCTTTCGGAATGGGTTCGCCATAGCGGCGTTTCAGGCCATCTTCGCATTCCTTGCGGAACAGCGTTTCTTCGGTGTATCCCGGAGGCAGGGGAAAGCGCGGCAGAATGGAATCGCGCTCAAGCACAACATTGCATTTCTCAGCAACCTCCACCGTGGTATCGCACGCTTCGGGGAAATCTCGCAACGCTTCGCGCATTTCCTCTTCGGTCTTCATATAGAACTGATCGTTCGCGAAGCGCATGCGATTCTCATCGTCCATGAGCGAGCCTGTGCCAATGCATAGCATCAGATCTTGAGCGCGAGCGTCTTCGCGGCGAAGGTAATGGAAATCGTTCGTCGCGATGGTCTTCAAGCCGAGCTTATTCGCAATATCGGTCAAATGCCCATTCATCTCGCGCTGGCTCATACCACCGTTAGTGGTAATGCCCTGGTCTTGCAGCTCGATGTAGAAATCACCCGGCTCGTATAGCGAAGCAAGCTTGCGAGCCCACTGCTCGGCACCTTCAAAATCACGCGCATCAATGCAGCGCGGAATAATGCCCGCGATACATGCGCTTGAAGCAATGCAGCCCTCGGCGTATTTCTTCAGCATGTCGAACGTGGTGCGCGGCTTGTAATAAAAGTTGTCGCAATGCGATTCGCTCACAAGGTGCAGCAAGTTGTGATAGCCCACGTTGTTTTTCGCGAGCAGCACCATATGATACAAACGCGACTTCACCTTCGAGCCGATTTCGGGATCTTCGGTAAAGTAAATTTCGCATCCGTAGATGGGCTTGACCTTCTTGCCGGTTTCTTTTTCCACCGCCTCGCACGCATCGCACAGTTCGGGCACGCCGCACATGACGCCATGGTCGGTAATAGCCACGGCGGGCATGTCAAGATCCGCCGCGCGGCGCACCATGTCTTTGATTTTGGTGGCACCGTCGAGCATGGAATATTCGGTATGGTTATGCAAATGGACGAAAGCCATGCAGCCCTACCCCTTCCGTATATTTACGAACAAATGGTCGTTTTCTATAACTTAGTTTTATCATAGCAACCCAGCGAGCGCAAGAGCCACAGTCCGCACAGAAAACCTGTTAAATGCTCGTAGCGTTTAACAGGTTTCGAGCGGCTTTCGAAACCACAGGATCGCAGCCGAAAACCGCGCTCTTGCCCCTAAACGGCGCCCACGCCCGCAAGCCTTATGTCGCTCAAAAACCGCACTCTCGCTTAGAAGCACCATGCTACCCCGAGTCCACACACCGATTCGATCCATTCGTACTGCATTCCAAAGCAGCGTTCACCCAAAGCCCTACGCTTTCGGCTTGCGTCGACCAGCCTTGCCCGTGATGCGCTCCACATCGATGCACCAAACATCGGTTATATCGAATTCGCGTTCAATCGCGCCACCAATCTCGTGCTTTTCGGAAGGCATGTATTTCATGCACAACGCTACGAGCATCTTGCGCACCGCAAGCGAGCTCTTGACGTGACGAATGCGACCCGCAACCATCGCGCTCGCAAAGCGCGTGGTAAAGAACGTCTCTTCGTAGCACGGCTCGACCTCGCACGCCACGCTGCCCCACACGCGAGCGTCGCGACGCCAGTCGGCCATCTTATGCCCGTCATTCTTCGTCGTATGAATATAGATGCGGCACACAGGCTCCTCGCCCTCGCCTGCACCTTCAACAGAGCCCCAACCACGCTCAACCACATACGACAACGGCGCGCAATACGGCATGCCATCGTCGTCAACAGTCGCCACGGTGATGAACTCCCCTTCGTCGAGAACCTCGAGCGCGTCCTCGACGGATATCTCACGGTCGGCATATTGCATTGGATAGTTTTTCATAACGGAACTCCTCTCAACCATGGCGGGCAGCGCAATCGAGCAAAGTTGCTCTGGAAAGCGGGGCGTGCCCTCTGCTGCCCATCCCGCCCAAGCCAGCGCACGCAAAAAAAACGAAACGCGGAGGGGCTTCGACGCAGAACGAACGCCAACAAACAGCAGGCCCAATCATGCTTGGATATTGTACTCACCAATGGCCATGAATCTTGCGAAGCTATCCCATTTTTGATACAGTGCGCCGCAAATTGAAAAACATCCCGCCGCCGGGTGGGAAACCGAGCACTCGGATCAATCGCGACGTTAGGCCTTTGAAGCCGCGATTGGCCCGAGTGCTTTTGTTTTTCAAAGGAACAACAGCCTAGGAAAGCTGCATCGAATTCCGTAGCGCGAAACGGATACAGAAAGGACGAGCCATGCAGAAATTTATTGCAGAACCGTCATTTTGGGAAATTCTGCCGGAAGCTTCAATCGGGATTATGGTCGTACGTACCATGAAAACCGCCGACGAAGTATCCAGCGAAGACAAGGCAGCCATTGCGAGCATCCTCAATGAGGCGAATGCAACGGCGAACCAACACCTTACGAGCAACACTATTTCCGAAAACGAGGTCGTAGCCGTATGGCGTCGGGCATACCAGTTCTTCAAAACCAAGAAAGGGGCACGCTGCTCCATCGAAAACCTGCTCAAACGCGTGTTGAAGGGCAATCCAGTGGGCTCAATCACCCCATCGGTCGACATTTACAATGCCATTTCGCTGAAGTACGCCCTGCCCGTTGGCGGAGAAAACATCGACGCTTTTGTAGGCGACTTCCACTTGGGAATCGATGAAGAGGGGGGCAAGTCATTCCTTCCCATTGGCGAAGAGGAAAACGCCCCCCACCCTGCCAGGCGAGCTTTGTTACTACGACGAAGAAGGAGCCGTATGCCGATGCTTCAATTGGCGCGATGGCCAGCGCACCGAGCTCGCCGACGATTCCCGCAACGCGATTCTCGTTATTGAATGCGTCGATGGCGCGCGTCTGCCCGAATTGCATGCCGCGCTCGATGAGTTCGCCGATTTGATGCGCCGTTTCCTGGGCGCGGAAGTGGCGGCAAAGGGAATCGTCACGAAGGACAATCCCGAAATGACGATCGTCGAATAATCGTAAAAACAAAACGGCCGTGAACCCAAGACGAATGCCCGGGAACACGGCCGCGATCCCCTTCCGAAAAGAAAGAAGCCGCCCAGGGGAAAGGGCGGCTTCAGTCGTCCCGTGGTGGGGACGTATGGCGACTCGCCGCGCGTGGTTGAGCTGCCGCGGGCGATTAGGATATACCGTAGGTTAGGCGCCAACCATAACCTGGATAACGAGCAAGGCGCCACCGAACACGAACAGGAATCCAACCATCGGGAGAACGAACTTCACCCAGTGGGAGTACTTCATGTCGAGCATGGTCAGAGTTGCCATGACCAGACCCGTAGGTGCGAGGTAGAGCATTGCATACTGGCCCCAGTTGTAAGCGGAAACAACGATGGAGCGGTCGATGCCAACGGTGTCGGCGAGCGGCGCCAGAATCGGCATTGCAAGCACGGCCAGGCCCGAAGAAGAAGGCACGATGAAGCCGAGCAGGAAGAACATAACCATCATCATGAGGATGAACAGCGGACCAGACATACCGGCAACTGCGTTGGATGCCCAGTACAGAAGCGTGTCAGAGATGAGGCCGTTTTCCATGATCAAGTTAACGCCGCGAGCGAGGCCGATGATGAGCGAAACGCCAACCAGGCTCGAAGCGCCATTAATGAATGCCTCGGTAACGGTCTTCTCGTCAAGACCGCACAGGAACATGCAGATGATGGCGACAGTGAGGAACGAAGCGGCCATCTGCGGGAACCACCAGCCCTGGCTCACAACGCCCCAAACCATGATGACGAATGCCATGACGAAGAGCACCAGAATGACCTTGCGCTTCCAGTCGAACGCAGGAATGTTGTCGGAATCGGGGTCATGCGTAGCATAGAGCTTGGCAAACTTCTCGCGGTCTTCATAGGTGTAGCTGAACTCGGGGTTCGCCTTGACCTTCTTGCAGTACCAATACAGGTAAGAGATAACGACGATGCCGCCAACGACGCAGCCGATAACACGCCACATGATGCCTTCAGTCCAGATAACGCCGGCAGCATTCGAAGCGATAACGACCGAGAACGGGTTGATCGTCGAGAACGTGGTGCCCATGGAGCCTGCGAGGAAGATAGCGCCAACGCAGACGATGGAGTCATAGCCCAATGCCAAGAAGATAGGCACCAGAATCGGATAGAACGCAACAGCCTCTTCTTCGAGACCGCAGGTGGTGCCGCCCAAAACCATGAGCGCGGCCACGAGGAATACGAGCGCGAACTCGCGACCCTTCGTCTTCTTCGTGAGCGCGACCAAGCCACTCTCGAATGCGCCGGATGCGTTCACAACGCCGATCAAACCACCAAGAACCAAAATGAAGACCATAATGTCAACGCCGTTGATAGTGCCATTGACCATCGAGGTGAAGACGTCGGCAACACCCATGGGCTGAGACTCGAGCTCGGTGTAGGTACCGGGAACAGAAATTGCCTTGGTGATAGCGCCATTCAGGAACTGGTTGACGTCAATCTTCATGCCGGCGAGTTCGGGGTCGGCATGGAATGCCTCTGCCGTACCTTCAATGGTACGAACGTTGCCATCGGGCTCGGTGATCTGGAACACGCCCGAATCGGCGACATAGGCGACCTTAGAATAGGCGCCCGCGGGAATAAACCACGTTGCGATAACCGCAAGAATGGTGATTACGAACAAAATCGTAAATGCCGTAGGGAAGCTGAGCTTATGCTTCTTCTTCGGCTTTCCGTCAGCCGCGCCGTTTCCCACCGGCGTGGCCACTGCCTCTTCTGCCATATTTCCTCCTTGTGACGCGGGGCTCGCACCCGTATGGCGCCCAACGCCCCTCTCTCTGGCGCGAGTGTATCGAGGAAAGTAACGATTTGGCTACGTATAACTCTGGTGCAGAGGGGGTATATCTTGGGTGTAGCATGCCGTTTACCCAGGTCAGTAAATACACCTCACATAATCCTCGACTCACACCCAGCCAGAGAGGTCTACAATGGTTGTAGGGGAAACTAGTACCATGAAAAGGGGGCAACCATGGGTTTGGTCGCTCTGTTCTATTACACGCTTATCATTTTGTTGGTGAGCATCATGACATCGGCGATGTGCTTGTCAACATTTTTGGTCACGCATCGCAAGTATCTTGGCTTCGCTTGCATTGGCTTTCTGTTTTACTTCTTCGATGTGGCGCTCGTCTTCTTGGACGACTTCACGGTAAACTCCACAGGCACCATGCCCGAATCGGTGTATTTCATTGGATCGCAAGTCGCCTCAATCGTTACGGGCTGTGGGCTGTTCACGGCTTTCTGGCTCATGGTATGCGACGCGTTCGACGAGCAACGCCGCGCACTGCAAATCGCGCCTGCCGTCGTGTTCGTCATCGCGAGCTTGGCCGTCTACGCATTTATGCCATCAGGCAACACGCACCTCTTCGTGTTTTACGGCATGCGCACGCTCTATCTGCTTTGGATAATGGTCTACATCGCGGTTCGATATATGGGACAAAGCGACGCGCTGCGCGAACGCATGTGGCGCCATCGCATTGGGTATGCTGGCGTGCTCGTGCTGGGAGCCGCCGTGCTTATCGAAAACGTCCTCTTCCTGTTCTATATCGACCCCGTGTTGGTCGAATCGGGCGCAGTACCGTTTTTTCCCGAACGCAACTTCGCGGAAAACGCTCTTATGCTATGGATGGCGGCATTTATTGGCGCTTCCTGCTATAAGCTGCTTTCGATTCATTTCGTAAAGCCCCCCGCCGAAGCTGAGGGCCGCGTGGGAGCATTCATTAACGCCGGTCTTGCAGGCTATGCACAACACTATGGCCTTTCCGCGCGCGAAACCGAGGTGCTTCGCATGGTGCTCGAAGGCAAAGACAACCAAAACATCGCGGGAGAGTTCAGCATTGCCGCGTCGACCGTTAAAGTGCATGTGCACAACATTCTGAAGAAAACAGCGCAGGCAAACCGTCAGGAGCTCATGCGCGACTTCCGCAAAATGTCATAGCGCGCTCGCACTGCCCTGCCTTCCTCGCAATCCCAATACACTTCAAGGCAGACGTCAAAACGTTGCACAATCATCACATCATCGTCTGACGAATCCCAGCAGAACGCTATCGACAACCTGCCAGGAACCTGTTCGTGTTAAATGCTCGTAGCGTTTAACAGGTTTTCGAAAGCAAAAAAGCCGAGCTCGTCATGTCACGAGCCCGGCTTTTTACTTGATCGGTGAGGAACTGCCTCTAACGACCGTCCCTGCGATGGGTCATTCGGAAAACAACAACGCCGATGACCGAAAGCGCCGCAACGGCAATCGCGGCCATCGCGATAATGAGGCCTTTCATGCTGTCGTTGGTTTGAGAGATTCTATCGCCCTGCTCTGCCTGGTTGACAGCTGTCTGGTCGCCTTGAGAAGCGTCGGACGCCGTCTTCGAAGCTCCAGCATCTGACTCATTGCCCAATGCCTTAGCGAGGCTCAGGGAATCGCCGTCGCCCTCCTGTTCGTCTTGAGCAACGCCGGCATTATTCTCATGAGAAGCATCGGAAGAGCCGTCACTCGGCGCCTCTCCCTCTCCTCCCAAGGCGCCATTCTGGGATGCGTCGCTCGATGCATTGTTGCCCGTATCGATAGACGCACCATTGCTTCCGCCTGCTTCGGTCGATGCATTCGAACCGCCAGAAGCATTCTGGTTAGAATTAGAAACACCATTCGAGCCCGTATTCATGGCATTGCCAGGAACAGCAAAAGACGGAATAAGTGGAACCATATTCACGACAGGAGCGCTCGTCGCAGATGAGCCGCCCGAAGGCGAAACGGAGCCAGAGCCAGAAGCCGCACCGGAGCCGGGAACAGAACCTGAGCCAGCGACCTCACCTGAAATCGAACCAGATCCCGATGACGCACCCGAACCTGCAGCCGCGCCAGAATTGCCATTACCGTTGGAGCCATCACCAACCGCATTGCCGGCCCCACTTGAGATGGAGCCTTGGCCGCCCGACGTTCCCGCGCTCGCCCCGCTGCCAACGCTGCCCGAATTCGCCGTATCGCCAGGAGTGGAGCCAGCGCTACCCGCACTCACGTTCCCGCCATTCGACGAAGTGCCACCATTAGACCCAGCGCTTCCGTTCGAGGGCGCATTGCTCGGAGCTGAACCATTGGTGTCCCCAGCAGCCGTAGAGCCATTGCTGCTCGACCCAGAACCCTCATTCGACGAAGAACCACCGCCAAGAGAGCCATTCTGATTGGGCTCGGTCGCATCTTCCGCTTTCACATGGGTATCGCCATGTTCAGAGATCATCGCGAGGCATTGAGCCTTCTCGCGCTTGTAGCGGTTCTGCCAACCCTGATGATATTGAGGCTGACCCTTGTAGAACACGCCAACATTCTCGACAACATAGTCGCACAGAGTACTCACGAACTCAGCATCGGTCATATCGTTGTTCAGGCCGCAACCGTCCCAATATTTCCAGCTATTGTAGAAGCCGTTCCAGTCATACCCATCGGAATACCCTCCGACAAATTTATGCCATCCAGAAGGGCCAAAAAGGTTGCACAAGCTCGCGCAAAGGCCCTGAACGGCATCGGCACGGCTATAAATGTCGATTCCGCGAGAATCAAGATAGTCAAGCGCGGGCTCGATGTACTTGATATATTCCCAGCCATCTTGCAAACGAGAGAATTCCTCGGCATCGGCCGCATATGCGGCTTTCCAGGAAGAAATCAAGGCAACGCCGAGCGCCGTGAATTGGCCGTTTTGACGCATGGCATTATCGGCTTTAAAGGTCGAATCAGCAATATAGTTGAACTGCTCAAACATCGAGTATTTCGATGGGTCGTATGCATACACCGCGCGGATGAAATCGAGCAAACCGTAGCGATTGTCGAACTGATAATAGCCAACCGCATGGAACCCGTCGCCCGAGCTCAAGGTTTGAGCATAGCTGCCGCCCTCATAGGCGCCGAAATACGTTACATCGCTGCTCAGGTTCACAGGGCGCAAACCCGACGCAGATCTCCCCATCGAAAACAGCGAGATAAGCGCCTCGGGCGAACCTTCTTCGGAATAATAGTCTTCCTTATTCACCTGCACGCCGGTTGTCTCGGCCACATAATTGGTTTGCGACTCCCCTGCCGAGTTGGCTGCAGTTTCGTCGACTGAAACACCAGACTCCAAGCTGGCAGAATGAGAAGCCGCTGAATCTTCCTCAGAGCCATTGGTGGAATCGGCAAGCGCAACGGCGGGAAATGCCATCGTCGCCGCCATAGCAACCGCAACGCCGCTCGAAATGACGTTGCGGCGTACATAAGCAAAATGAAACAGAGCCATAAGCCCTCCTTACGCGTGGTTCGAATACATTGCAGATGCGTAATCGTATTAATACAACCACAGAAACCAAGAATTGGCTAGAAGGCACTTAAAGTAATTGGGCCCTACCTGGCAAAAGATAACGACCAATTCAGCCGAATACCAACGGAGGAAACAAGCGACTCCCGTAGAAGAGGCAACCGCGCCCATCGCTTCGCACCGTCCCACGCGCCGTTCGACAAACAAAAAAGCCGACCCCATAGGGGATCGGCTTTTCAGAGATGCAATGGATGCTATTTCTCTTCGGCCTTGTCGGCAAGAATGATAACTTTGTCACCGCTCACTTGCACATAACCGCCCTCAACGGCAAATTCCTTGAAGGGACCGCCTTCGTCTTTTTGAACGCGAACAACGCCGTCCGCGAGCGTCGAGACCAAGGGCACATGGTCGTAGAGGAAACCCATTTCGCCTTCGGATCCGGGCACCACGACGAAGTGGACCTCGTCGGAGTAGAACTTCGCCTCAGGCGTCACGATATCGCAGGCAAATTTCGTCATCGCTTATGCCTCGTCCTTCTTCATGGCTTCGTACTCGGCGTACACGTCGTCGATGCCACCCTTCAGGCGGAAGCACTGCTCAGGAATCTCGTCGCACTCGCCGTCGAGAATGGCAGCGAAGGAACGAACGGTGTCTTCCATCTTGACGTACTTGCCCGGCAGGCCCGTGAACTGGGTCGCAACGTGGAAGCACTGGCCGAAGAACTGCTGAGCCTTACGCGCACGGGAAACCGTGA
>OKRW01000242.1_pt1 | contig 56086 bp, 39 predicted proteins | sample 1601151 | NCBI WGS metagenome assembly OKRW01 (sample SAMEA3541471, study PRJEB24748) | human gut metagenome | biome: human gut; feature: human-associated habitat; material: faeces | place: China | collected 2012 | reverse complement strand
CGGTTGAACCGCCGTGTACCGGTCGGTACGCACGGTGGTGTGAGAGGTCGGCTCTTTAGTTAAGAGAGCCTCCTACGCGATTCTTTTAGGTAAAAAGCAAACAAACAGAACACTTCATTCAAATGCATATAGCGGCTATTTATTTCATACAGAGACAAATAGCGGCACAGAACAGATATAATAAAAGAAGCTATAAAAAGCAGGTATTCACGTGGAGGACGATATCGTTTCTACATGAACACCTGCTTTTTTATTTATTTTTTACTGCTGGAATAAATAGTGGTAGCCAAGTATTCATCACTGACCCAACCATAAATCCCACTGTAATATACAACAACCCAGTCAGGCACATTGCTGCTATAGCCGCATTCCCATACGATGATACCGTAGGGGATATTATCCATTTTTTCATAATTTGTACCGGGACCTTTACGCATAACCAGCCCATGATCAGCAGTGGTGTAGGTACAAAGGCTATCAATTCGACTAAGCGTTACATCTGGTGCAACGCATCCATCCGGCAGAATAATGTCGGCATTGTTTTCGGTATAATCCTGTACTTGCAGCAAGCCCCAAAGGCCATTCTGTTTTGCCCATACGCAGCCATCGCGTGCGGGGGCTAAATCTTCATATTGCCCAGCGGAAATTATCTCATTGCCGTAAACATCCAGAACTAGCTTTTGTCCGGATTGATTTTTCACAACTACCATGCCAGATAAGTCTGCGTAAGGATATTCAACCGTTTCGTTCATGATGGACAAACTCATCTGCGGCTGATAAATGCAGGGGATTACTAAAGCACCGCTTTGGTCGCAATATCCCCAGTTACCGGCTGCATCCTTTACCGCGATTAAAGATTCACCGGCCATGCAGGCATCCTGGTAGTCGAAATCGGTTAAAATTGTACCGTTTTTATCCGCAACGGCAAAAGGTGCAGAATTGTCAACAAGATAACCGGCATATTCATCATCCCAAATGCCTTGCTGGATGCCAACCAAATCAGGAGCATACACCTGTTCGATGGGCGTGCCACTAAATGTATAGACACCAATAGCAGAACGGTAAATCTGGCTGTCACCTAAAATCCACTGGATGCCATACCCGCCGTGCCCGCCCAGCATGGTTGTAAAAGGCATTTGTTGGGCAACCAGCTCCTGGTTAATCTGTTCTTCCAGGGCATTCAGCTTCTGGTAATCGTATGTATCATCTACCCCAATGGAGAGCTCCTGCTCACCATACAGGTACGGGATGCTTTCTGACAAATCTTCCAGAAAAGCATTACAGTTGGCAGCATTAAACAGGCTCCAGCGTTCGCCCTTGCGCACAGCGTACAGATTTCGGGCAGCGGCGTAACCGGCAGTGTGGGTTTCGCGGGAGAAGAGAGGAATCATCTCGTCAAAATCATATTGCGGCGGTAACTTCCAGTTGGCATTGCTAGTGGATGGTATAGCTGTGGCAACAGCTTCAATGGTCGGGGAAAGAGCAGCGGAGGAAACAGGTTTGTTTTCTGGCGCTGCAGCACAAGCGGTAAGCATTATTGCGGTGATAACACTGGCGGAAAATGAGAATAACTTCCTTTTCATGGCTTTTCACTCCTTGCGTAAATGATTTTTCGGTAAGATGAAGAAGTAATATAAGAAAGTGAATTCATAAACCCTATAATATCTTATTTTATCAAAAATATCTGCTAATGGGAATAGCTAACAATTCTACATGGATAAATTTGGATAGTATGACAAAGATTGCAAAACTGGAGTTAAAGTCCGAATTATGGGATGAGTGATCTGCTATAATAAAGAAAAGCAAAACAGAAGGGAGTTTGATTATGCACCAGGAGAAAAAGATGCTGGCTCATATCAGTGAAGACGGAACCCGCGTCCAAACGGTAGCGGACCATTTGCAGGGAACGGCAGTCCTATGTGGGCAATTTGCAGCAGCCTTTGATGCCCAGCAACAGGGAACTTGGCTTGGATTACTGCATGATATTGGTAAATATAGTACAAAGTTTCAAAAGCGCCTGCAAGGTGGAGAAAAAGTGGATCACTCAACGGCTGGTGCACAGGTGGCTGCCCGATATGGTCAAATCCCACTGGCTTTTGCTATTGCGGGACACCATAGCGGCCTGCCGGATGGAGGAGGCCGAAGCGATACCGCGCAGGATGCGACAATGTTTGGGCGATTGAAAAAGAGCGTTGAACCCTATACCCAATGGACGAATGAGATTAAACTGCCGTCCATACCGCCCCAGCCGGAAATGATGAAGGAAAATCGTTTTACACAGGCATTTTATACCCGGATGTTGTATTCCTGCCTGGTCGATGCGGACTATCTGGATACGGAAAACTTTATGAGCAGCCCTAAACCGCGCGGACAAGGCCAGACAATGGATGAACTGCTGAAAAGGTTAAACCAATATACCGCAAAATGGAGCCATCCCCAGGGAACCTTGAATCAGCGCCGCAGTTCAATTTTGAGTGCCTGTACAACGGCAGGGCAAACAGGGCGGCGCGGCCTTTATTCCCTGACCGTTCCTACAGGCGGGGGAAAAACGGTAGCGTCATTGGCATTTGCGCTTTCGCTAGCTGTAAAGAACCATATGGACCGGGTTATTTATGTGATCCCTTATACATCCATTATTGACCAGACCGCGGATGTGTTTTCGGAAATATTAGGAGCAGAAAATGTTTTGGAACACCATTCAGGGGTGGACTACTCTGCCAAGGAAGATGATGAGCCGGCAGCCTACCGCAAAGCATTGGCGGCGGAAAACTGGGATGCTCCGGTGGTGGTTACCACATCCGTGCAATTCTTTGAATCACTTTACGGCAACCATGCGTCACAATGCCGTAAATTACATAACATTGCAAATAGCGTGGTCATTTTTGACGAAGCACAAAACCTGCCGGTTCCTTATTTGCGCCCCTGCGTTGCGGCAATCGCGCAGCTGGTACAGCATTACCGCGCAGCAGCGGTGCTTTGCACGGCCACACAACCAGCTTTGCAGCCCTTGTTTGATGAACTGGCGCCTGGGCTGCAGATGACGGAACTTTGCCCACATCCCAAAGAGCAATATCAGGCATTCCGGCGTACAACGCTAAAAATGCGCGGAGAGTTGGAACAAAGCCAGCTTGGCGCAGAACTGGCAGCGCAGGAACAAGTGCTGTGTATTGTAAACCGGAGAAAAACAGCACAGGAATTATACAATAACCTGCCCAAAGAGGGCAGCTACTGCCTGACAACATTGCTATACCCAGCCCATCGCAAACAGTTATTGCAGGAAATCCGGGAACGCTTAAAAGATGGGCTGCCCTGCCGTGTGATATCAACTTCTTTGATTGAAGCGGGTGTTGATGTGGATTTCCCGGCTGTGTACCGCGAGGAAGCAGGTTTGGATTCCATTTTGCAGGCGGCGGGGCGCTGCAATCGAGAGGGAAGACGCCCGGCGGAGCAGAGCTTGGTACAGATTTTCACATTGGAAGGGCAGCATGTACCGCGCATGCTGGAACAGAATGTATCCGCAACGCAAAGCGTCCTGAAAAAATATGCAGATCTGGCATCTCTGGAAGCAATTGAAACATACTTTCTGTTTTACCGTACCTTAAAAGGAGATAAAAGACTGGATGAACAGCAAATTCTGCAAGGGTTCGAGCAGGATATGGAAGGGCGCATTTTCCCCTTTGCAACAGCGGCAGAGAGGTTCCGCTTAATTGAAACACCTGCCGTGACCGTATACATTCCCCAAGGGAAAGGGGAACATTTGCTTGCACGATTGCGTGCAGGAGAGGTATGCAAAACTTTGTTCCGTCAACTGGGGCAATATGGTGTTCCGGTTTACCCGGATCATCTGAAAACGCTGGAGAATGCCGGGGCGGTTTGCCAAATCAGTGAAGGCATATGGGAATTAGCGGACGGAAGCCTTTACGATAACAACACGGGCCTTGCTATGGAAGCTGAAACGGGAGCAGCCTGGTTTGCATAAAGCAAAAGCGGCAGGGAGCTTGCCCTGCCGTTCTTGTGCGATAAAGTAAAATCAACTATTTCTATCCACGGCATAAGCTGCCGACGTAACTTATTATAAAAGAAAACCGAATGAAAAGCAAACAAAAAGTATACATGATAAAAGGATTGACATTTGGTGCCAAGTAGCGTATATTGAAACTATAGCAAAAATATAAACTAAAAACAACTGAAAATAGAAATGCAAAGGAGTTGATGCAGATGATCCAGCTGGAAGTATGGGGAAATTATGCTTTGCTCTCGAGGCCTGAGCTAAAAGTCGAAAGGGTTTCATATGAAGTTCTCACCCCTTCCGCGGCACGCGGCATAGTAGAAGCAATCTATTACCACCCCGGCTTACGGTGGAAAATCCGGAAAATCTATGTTATGAACCCAATCCGCTTTACCAACATCCGTCGGAACGAAGTAAAAAGCAAAATTCTTTGTTCCGATGTACGCAGCGCGATGCAGGGAACAGGGAAAGAGCTTTACCTTGCCACGCCCCAGCAGATCGTTCAGCGTGCAGCCATGGTGTTGCAGGACGTTCATTATGTGATTGAGGCAGAATTTGAGATGACTGACCGTGCGGCACCGAGCGATAATCCGGGAAAGTTCCAGGATATTGTTACCCGGCGTATGTCCAGGGGCCAGTGTTTTCATACCCCTTATTTTGGGTGCCGTGAATTTCCTGCCGCATTCCGCGCATGGCCCGGCGGGCCAATCCCGACCATTGAGGAAACACGGGATTTGGGATTCATGCTATATGACTTTGACTACACTGACCCGCAGAACATAACCCCGATGTATTTCCATGCAAAATTGGAATATGGTGTGTTGAATGTGGCAGACTGCGAGGTGTACCGATGATTTTACAGGCTTTGGTACAATACTATGAAGATTTGCTGGCCAATGGCAAAATCACGCGCCCCGGTTGGACAAGCGCAAAAGTCAGTTGGGCTTTGGAACTGGATGAAAACGGCCAACTGATGGCATTGCACCCCTTGCAGCAAGAGGAAAAGCGCGGTAAAAAAACAGTGCTTGCTCCATATCAGCTGCAAGTTCCGGAACAGGTTAAACGCTCTAGTGGTGTGGCAGCCAATTTTTTGTGTGATAACAGTGCTTACATGCTCGGCATTGACGGAAAAGGCAAACCGGAGCGTGCAATGCAGTGCTTTGCCGCTGCAAAGGAGCTGCATCTTGCCATTTTACAAAATGTTCCTGGTCAGGCGGCACAGGCAGTGCGGAACTTTTTTATAAATTGGGACCCCAAGGCGGCGGAGCAGAATCCAGCGCTGGAACAAAGTCTCAAGGAACTTTACAAGGGTGGCAATCTGGTATTTCTGATTCGGGAAAACTATGTTCAGGACGATCCGGAAATACAGGAAGCCTGGCAGCGGCAGTGTGATAAGAACACGGATGCACCGGAAATCCGATGCCTGGTTACAGGGCAAAAGGCACCGCTTGCCCGCCTGCACCCGGCGATTAAAGGCGTGACCGGGGCACAGTCTTCCGGCGCATCGATTGTTTCTTTTAATGCGGACGCTTTTTGCTCATACGGACATGAACAGGGGGGCAATGCGCCGGTTGGCAGTTATGCGGCCTTTGCCTATGCACAGGCATTAAACTATCTGCTGGCAGACAGGGAACATGTTCAGCGCGTGGGCGATACCACCATTGTCTGCTGGGCAGCAGGTGGTGAGACCGCCTACCAGCAGGTAGCAATGGATGCATTGTTTGCCATGGATGCGCCTGTCAGCGAAAGCGATGTGCGAAATGCAGTGGACAAGCTGGTCCATGGACAGAGTGTAGAGTGGCAGAACGTGACACTTGACCCAAAAAATCACTTTTATGTGCTTGGCTTGGCCCCTAATGCGGCGCGCCTCTCGGTTCGCTTTTTCTGGCAGGATACATTTCAAACGCTGCTTGATAATGTGCAGAAGCATTATGACCGCTTAGAGATTGTGCGCCCCGCTTATGATAAATTCCCGCGGCTGGGGGTGTATTGGCTGCTGCAGGAAACTGTCAACACCAATTCCCGCAGCCCATCGGCAGCACCGCAGCTGGCAGGCGATGTCTTGCGTGCAATCCTGAATAATACAAGGTACCCGGCAACCCTGCTGGATGGCGTTATGATGCGTATCCGCGCAGAGCAAAAAGTAACACGCGGCCGTGCCGCTATTATAAAAGCATACTACCTGCGTAATGAAGATCCCCGTTGCCCAAAGGAGGTATTAACTGTGGGAAATAACAAGGAAACAAATTATCAACCGTATGTTATGGGTCAGCTTTTTGCTGTGCTGGAAGCAATCCAGATGGCGGTAAACCCGGATATCAATACAACCATCAAGGACAGGTATTTTAATGCAGCGGCTTCCACGCCGGCCACTGTGTTCCCAACAATTCTGATGCTGGCGCAAAAGCATATGCAAAAAATGAGCAAGCCACAAAAGATTTATTACGATAAGCAGATCGCTGCGCTGGCGGGCGGAAAACTGGAAGGAAGCTTTCCCGCACGGCTGACTCTGCCGGAACAGGGCTCTTTTATTCTCGGCTATTATCATCAAACACAGGAACGCTATACAAAGAAAGTGGAGGAATAACAATGGCACAGGCAATCAAAAACCGGTATGATTTTGTAATTCTGTTTGACGTTGAAAACGGAAATCCGAACGGCGACCCGGATGCAGGCAACATGCCGCGTGTCGACCCGGAAACGGGATATGGCATTGTTACAGATGTCTGCTTGAAGCGTAAGATTCGCAACTATGTCGAAGTAGCCAAAGAAGATGAAGCAGGATACCAGATTTACATTAAAGATCAGGTTCCCCTGAACCGCAGCGATAAAAAAGCACTCGAATACTTGGGCATTGATGCTGATGCCAAGGATGCCCTGAAAGTCGCCAAGAAAGATGATCCGGAGTTGGACCGTAAAATCCGGGACTTTATGTGCCAGAACTTTTATGATATCCGTACCTTTGGCGCCGTTATGACAACCTTTGTAAAAGGCGCACTGAACTGTGGGCAGGTGCGTGGCCCGGTTCAGTTGAGCTTTGCACGCTCGGTGGATCCTGTCCTCCCGCAGGAAGTGACCATTACCCGTATTGCCATTACGACCGAAGCGGATGCAGAGCGAAAAGGCACTGAGATGGGCCGCAAGTATGTGATACCGTATGGTTTGTACCGTGCAGAGGGTTATGTTTCGGCCAACCTTGCCCGCAAAACTACAGGATTCTCAGAGGATGACCTGCAGCTGCTGTGGCAGGCAATTCTGAATATGTTTGAAAATGACCACAGCGCAGCCCGCGGCAAAATGGCAGTTCGGGAACTGATCGTGTTCAAGCATGATTCGGAACTGGGCAATGCGCCGTCTTATAAACTTTTTGACGCAGTTCATGTCACACACGCAGAGAAAATCACTTTCCCACGCAGCTACCATGACTATGTGGTGACCGTGGATGAAAATCTTCCGGCAGGGGTAACGTGTGAGAGGTTGTCGTAATGGTTTCCCCAGATGATTACCTGCTGATGTCCGGTATCCAGCATTTCAGCTTTTGCCGCCGTCAGTGGGCGCTCATACACCTGGAACAACAATGGTCCGAAAACCAACGCACCGCCGAAGGCCGCCTGCAGCATACCCGCTGCCATGATGTTACCCTGACGGAAAAACGCGGCGATTTGCTGATCGCCCGCGGTATGAGGGTTGTCAGCCACCGCTTAAAACTGACCGGCGACTGCGATGTGGTAGAGTTTCACAAGGATCCAAACGGCGTGTCATTGCAGGGCCGCCGCGGCCTGTGGCAGCCCATGCCCGTGGAATATAAGCATGGCCGCAGCAAGGTAAACGATGCCGACCGTTTGCAGCTCTGCGCACAGGCCATGGCGCTGGAAGAAATGCTGGTGTGCGAAGTGCCGGAAGGGGAAATCTTTTATGAAGAAACCCGGCAGCGGGAACATGTTTCCCTGACACCGGAACTGCGCAGCACCGCGCAGACCATGGCGGATGAGATGAACCGCCTGTTTGCGCGCGGCTATACCCCAAAAAGCAAACCCGGCAAGCATTGCAATGCCTGCTCACTGAAAGAGCTTTGCCTGCCGGCGCTGTATCAGCAGGCAGACCCGGCGGCGTATCTGCGGGAGCATATTGAGGAGGGCGCGCCATGAGAAAGCTGCTCAACACCCTGTTTGTCATCAATGAGGACGCTTACCTGATATTGGATGGCGAAAACCTTGTTGTTACCCGCAATAAGCAGGAAACCCACCGCTATGCCCTGCATACGCTGGAAGGCATCGTCTGCTTTACTTACGCGGGTGCCAGCCCCGCTTTGATGGGAGCTTGTGCCCGGCGGGGCATTGACCTTTGCTTTTTTGACCCGTATGGCAGATTTCAGGCCCGCACCGTGGGGGAAGAACGCGGCAATGTGCTGCTGCGTCAGACGCAGTACCGCGTGTCGGATGACCCGGCCCAGAGCTGTCGCTATGCCCGGAGCTTTATCCTTGGTAAAGTGTATAACGCACGCTGGGTGCTGGAACGCGCAACCCGCGATCATCCCCAGCGTGTCCCGGTCGAAAAACTGAAACGCACCTCCACCCAGCTGGCCGCCGCGCTGCCGCTGATACAGACCAGCGATGATCCGGAACAGCTGCGCGGCCTGGAAGGCGAGGCAGCCCAGCGCTACTTTGACTGCCTGAATGACCTGATTCTGCAGCAAAAGCAGGATTTTGTGTTTGAGGGCCGCAGCCGCCGTCCACCGCTGGACAATGTGAATGCGCTGCTTTCGTTTGCCTACAGCATGCTGGCGCGGGAGTGTGCATCCGCCTTGACCGCTGTGGGCCTGGACCCTTATGTTGGCTTTATGCACCGCCCGCGCCCCGGCCGCAAAAGTCTGGCACTTGACCTGATGGAAGAACTGCGGGCGGTTTATGCAGACCGGCTGGTCATCAGCTGCATCAATCAAAAGATCATCACGGCAAAACACCTGCAAAAACAGGAAAATGGTGCCGTACTGCTGACGGATGATGGCCGCAAAGCTTTCCTGACCGCATGGCAGAACAAAAAGAAGGAAGAGATCACCCATCCGTTTTTGAAAGAAAAACTGCCCTGGGGGCTGGTGCCCTATGTTCAGGCGCTTTTGCTGGCCCGTGCTCTGCGCGGCGACCTGGAAGTGTACCCACCGTTTTTCTGGAAGTGAGGTGCCGTTATGTTGGTGCTTGTAACCTATGATGTCAACACCGAAACAGCCGCCGGTCGTCGCAGGCTGCGCAAAGTAGCAAAAGTCTGTGTAGACTACGGCCAGCGGGTGCAAAACTCCGTATTTGAGTGCCTGCTGGATGCCGCGCAATACACGATGTTCAAAGCAAAATTGACCGAACTGATCGATTCGGAATCGGACAGCCTGCGCTTTTATCAACTGGGAAACCATTACAAAAGCAAAGTCGAGCATGTGGGTCTGCACCCGGATTTTGATCAGGATGGAATCTTGTTTGCTTAGTGCGAGGGGAAGGCAATCATAAAATTCCCGGTTCCTTCGCACCAGAAAATATGGAAAAAACAGGGGCAGAAAGGGTAAAATACAGCCTTGCCTGTCAGCATGAAGATGAAATCCCCATAAAATTTGTTCCATATGCGCAAAAGTGCCCCACTGTTTTGTGCACTTTTGCTGTCGCTCTCCGCAAGGAGAGCGTGGATAGAAATTTCTCCTGCTGGCTGTTGGCGTGAATCTCGGCGCGTCGCTCTCCGCAAGGAGAGCGTGGATAGAAATTTAATTTCCATGCCAAAACCGGGAAAGGTTAGAGTGTCGCTCTCCGCAAGGAGAGCGTGGATAGAAATCTGTGGTGGGGTGTGCGTAAGGCTGTCGGCTCTCTCGTCGCTCTCCGCAAGGAGAGCGTGGATAGAAATTTCAACACAATGCAGATTGTAATTGTCGTAGTGAAGTCGCTCTCCGCAAGGAGAGCGTGGATAGAAATATTTTGTCGAAATCTGCCATGGGTAACCTCCTTACGTCGCTCTCCGCAAGGAGAGCGTGGATAGAAATAGCGCCTCATTTGCCGTGGTTGCGGCATTAGTGGGTCGCTCTCCGCAAGGAGAGCGTGGATAGAAATACCTCCTGCCCAAAAGTGGGGTCAATAATCCGGGGTCGCTCTCCGCAAGGAGAGCGTGGATAGAAATCTGGATAAAGGCCGTCTGAAATTGTACCATCATGTCGCTCTCCGCAAGGAGAGCGTGGATAGAAATTGCAGATAGCTTTTTTGCATTGCCGGGGGTCATGTCGCTCTCCGCAAGGAGAGCGTGGATAGAAATTCCTGCTGGCTGTTGGCGTGATGCTCGGTGGGCTCGTCGCTCTCCGCAAGGAGAGCGTGGATAGAAATGCTGATGTGGTATCAGTGCAACACGGTCGTCAAAGTCGCTCTCCGCAAGGAGAGCGTGGATAGAAATCGAAAACACGCCCAAGGCCCTTTGCATGGTGGGGTCGCTCTCCGCAAGGAGAGCGTGGATAGAAATATTGGCGCATCATAGGGCCGCACCGCAAAAATAGTGTCGCTCTCCGCAAGGAGAGCGTGGATAGAAATTATGGTACGTATTGATAAGATACCGTATCAGCGCCGTCGCTCTCCGCAAGGAGAGCGTGGATAGAAATACCGGGATTTTGACGCATCACGCCTGAAAAATAGGTCGCTCTCCGCAAGGAGAGCGTGGATAGAAATCTCTTTTTCGTGCACGTGCTTTAGGGCTCCGTAGTCGCTCTCCGCAAGGAGAGCGTGGATAGAAATGGAGGATGACGGCATTCTGTCCACCGGGGCCCCTGTCGCTCTCCGCAAGGAGAGCGTGGATAGAAATTTGCCGATCATCTTTTCTACCGTGTCGGTAATATCGTCGCTCTCCGCAAGGAGAGCGTGGATAGAAATAATAGACGACTTGGAACCATCCAGCACACGCAAGTCGCTCTCCGCAAGGAGAGCGTGGATAGAAATATAGTTCTGACGAAAGAGCTTTACAGACCGCCGCCGTCGCTCTCCGCAAGGAGAGCGTGGATAGAAATTACTGCCACGTTGCCAAGTATCGCCGGATACTTGTCGCTCTCCGCAAGGAGAGCGTGGATAGAAATATCGGACCGTTAATATTCAGCGTCCAACCGCGAAGTCGCTCTCCGCAAGGAGAGCGTGGATAGAAATAGAAGCGCCATCAAGTGCGCCATATGCAGAATTGTCGCTCTCCGCAAGGAGAGCGTGGATAGAAATCGTTGTTGGGTATTAAGTAATGCAGAGCACCCCGTCGCTCTCCGCAAGGAGAGCGTGGATAGAAATATCCATCAGAGTTTAAACCTCCCATCAAGACCCAGTCGCTCTCCGCAAGGAGAGCGTGGATAGAAATTGCCGTTGATTCTGCCAGCGGTACTTTATCGGATACGTCGCTCTCCGCAAGGAGAGCGTGGATAGAAATATTGACACCAGCAAGGATATCATCAAGGCTAGAAGGTCGCTCTCCGCAAGGAGAGCGTGGATAGAAATAGCATCGTGTTGGCGAGTATCAGGGCGTGCACTAGTCGCTCTCCGCAAGGAGAGCGTGGATAGAAATAATCGCACGTTTTAAGCGCGAACGCAAAGGTATGAGTCGCTCTCCGCAAGGAGAGCGTGGATAGAAATTAAGGGCGAAACGCAGGAAGTACTTGCAGTACTTACCGTCGCTCTCCGCAAGGAGAGCGTGGATAGAAATTTGCGAACAAGCTTTTGGGCTCTGTTGACTACCTGTCGCTCTCCGCAAGGAGAGCGTGGATAGAAATTCCGGTCTTGCAAATATACTGGTTGTTGGCGCTAAGTCGCTCTCCGCAAGGAGAGCGTGGATAGAAATAGAAACAATCACAAGTAGTCGCTCTTCCCCCGAATTGTCGCTCTCCGCAAGGAGAGCGTGGATAGAAATTATCCGCGTTATGGACCGCAACAACCTTGACATTAGTCGCTCTCCGCAAGGAGAGCGTGGATAGAAATCGTAAAAACTAACGGGAATGGAAGTCTGCATACTGTCGCTCTCCGCAAGGAGAGCGTGGATAGAAATGTTGCTGTCCCCCACACTGTTTCCAATTTGGGTGTCGCTCTCCGCAAGGAGAGCGTGGATAGAAATTTTTTTATCCGTGTTCGCGTTCGGGATGCCAACATGTCGCTCTCCGCAAGGAGAGCGTGGATAGAAATAGGATCTGTGCATATACGCAAAATCGCAAAACCGGGTCGCTCTCCGCAAGGAGAGCGTGGATAGAAATCGCAGTGTTTTTATTTTTGCCAAAAAACACATAGGTCGCTCTCCGCAAGGAGAGCGTGGATAGAAATAAAAAACCGCTTCCATAACCGCCTTTTGAGCTAAGTCGCTCTCCGCAAGGAGAGCGTGGATAGAAATAGGGTTGCGGTAATATCATCGGTTCCGTCCATTTGTCGCTCTCCGCAAGGAGAGCGTGGATAGAAATGCCGCATGATTAGTTGCATCATATGCGACAGGCCGTCGCTCTCCGCAAGGAGAGCGTGGATAGAAATGGCTGGTAAAAAATGTTGTACCCGTCAAGCCCGCAGGTCGCTCTCCGCAAGGAGAGCGTGGATAGAAATTGGACGAGGGCCAAAATTCCCGTGTTGTGCATCTGGTCGCTCTCCGCAAGGAGAGCGTGGATAGAAATATTTTGCAGCCGATGTAATGTCGGCCCTGCTTGGTCGCTCTCCGCAAGGAGAGCGTGGATAGAAATACCGCCCCGCATCTTACGGTGTTACTGTGCAGGTAGTCGCTCTCCGCAAGGAGAGCGTGGATAGAAATCGCAGCAATGCGGGCTTGACGGGTACAACATTTTTGTCGCTCTCCGCAAGGAGAGCGTGGATAGAAATCAAAGCCTTGTTTAACCCTATACAATATATATCGTCGCTCTCCGCAAGGAGAGCGTGGATAGAAATATGTTGATAGATTTCCAACTCGCCCACAACACATAGTCGCTCTCCGCAAGGAGAGCGTGGATAGAAATTATTTTATCGACAACTGGACATGGACAGCTGGCGTCGCTCTCCGCAAGGAGAGCGTGGATAGAAATCAAAGTGCGAATAATGGCGGCGGGGTCCCGTCAATGTCGCTCTCCGCAAGGAGAGCGTGGATAGAAATTAATACACCTGTTGACATTGGCAGCGATGGCGGCAGTCGCTCTCCGCAAGGAGAGCGTGGATAGAAATACGCCCAGTGCGGCAAGCACCGTATACGGCGGTGGTCGCTCTCCGCAAGGAGAGCGTGGATAGAAATAGCCGGGGCCGGGATTGTGGGTAATACGGACGTGTCGCTCTCCGCAAGGAGAGCGTGGATAGAAATTGTTCGCGGTACCATAACCGCCTACCCAGTATTCCCGTCGCTCTCCGCAAGGAGAGCGTGGATAGAAATGACTGGCTGGTGACGGTGGTTTGCTGGGCACCGGTCGCTCTCCGCAAGGAGAGCGTGGATAGAAATCTCAGTGCAATGCAGATTGTAATTATCGTAGTGGTCGCTCTCCGCAAGGAGAGCGTGGATAGAAATAACATGACCCTGCTGAAGTTGTCCGTGTTTATGGTCGCTCTCCGCAAGGAGAGCGTGGATAGAAATGGTGGAAAGCATTGTCGAGCAGGCCGGGAAACTGGTCGCTCTCCGCAAGGAGAGCGTGGATAGAAATGCGATAGCAATATTTTTTAGCGCCCAACGTGGCGTCGCTCTCCGCAAGGAGAGCGTGGATAGAAATTTAGATATGGGCAACCCCAGCAAGGGTTGATTAGTCGCTCTCCGCAAGGAGAGCGTGGATAGAAATAAAAAGATTCGCGATTGGCTCAGAGTCAAAATGCGTCGCTCTCCGCAAGGAGAGCGTGGATAGAAATAGCTTGAAAAGTAACCAAACAGGAATAGGTTTTTTGTCGCTCTCCGCAAGGAGAGCGTGGATAGAAATGATAGTCAGGGCTTCACATAGACCCAGCACATCATGTCGCTCTCCGCAAGGAGAGCGTGGATAGAAATCCGCCTGCGGCGCAAACGCCAAAAAATCAGTGGGTCGCTCTCCGCAAGGAGAGCGTGGATAGAAATAGCTAGTGCTTATGATGGTAATATTGTTGATTCCGTCGCTCTCCGCAAGGAGAGCGTGGATAGAAATTTGGAAATATGAATACCGGGGTTAAACTTTGCGGAGTCGCTCTCCGCAAGGAGAGCGTGGATAGAAATCCAGTGGGTATGGATGCCGGTTGCATTGCCGGTCTGTCGCTCTCCGCAAGGAGAGCGTGGATAGAAATAGCGCAAACGGAAAATATAACAGACTGGAAACAGTCGCTCTCCGCAAGGAGAGCGTGGATAGAAATATTTTTTAGCGGACGTTCGTGTTTTTCGGGGATGGTCGCTCTCCGCAAGGAGAGCGTGGATAGAAATTTATGTGGTGGCAGAGTAACACTACTATCAAGGACGTCGCTCTCCGCAAGGAGAGCGTGGATAGAAATATGGTCAGGTTTTCGGGGAAGCTCTTAGTGATTGTCGCTCTCCGCAAGGAGAGCGTGGATAGAAATATTTTAAGCGCCCTGCATCTTATGCGGTTACGGTGGTCGCTCTCCGCAAGGAGAGCGTGGATAGAAATAAAAAAATCATCGTACATCGTGCATTTCAAAACGTCGCTCTCCGCAAGGAGAGCGTGGATAGAAATTTAAATATTGGCGGCTTGACCGCCAGAACATGCAGGTCGCTCTCCGCAAGGAGAGCGTGGATAGAAATCCGTGACCCTGCACGCGGCAGCAGTGACACGATTTGTCGCTCTCCGCAAGGAGAGCGTGGATAGAAATTCAAGCTGAAAGAGGTGAAATAAATGCAAGCCGCGGTCGCTCTCCGCAAGGAGAGCGTGGATAGAAATATAAATGCATATTTTGCAATCCTCTGCGCTAAAAGTCGCTCTCCGCAAGGAGAGCGTGGATAGAAATGGGTGTAGTCGCAGCGCAAAAGCAAGTCCATATAGTCGCTCTCCGCAAGGAGAGCGTGGATAGAAATGCGATAGCAATATTTTTTAGCGCCCAACGTGGCAAGTCGCTCTCCGCAAGGAGAGCGTGGATAGAAATCCAGTTCGCCCACAACACACACGGGCTTATACTGTCGCTCTCCGCAAGGAGAGCGTGGATAGAAATTTCCAACAACAGTAAGATTGATGGGTTCTGCAAAAGTCGCTCTCCGCAAGGAGAGCGTGGATAGAAATATCAGCCGCGAAATATCGTTAATACGTCCATACGGTCGCTCTCCGCAAGGAGAGCGTGGATAGAAATTGTTGTCGAGTATAAAAGGGCAAAAGAAAAAGCCGTCGCTCTCCGCAAGGAGAGCGTGGATAGAAATTCTGCAAAGACAATTCGCAGAGATATTGCAAGTATGCCCGTCGCTCTCCGCAAGGAGAGCGTGGATAGAAATTCTTGGCTCTCGTCTTTATGATATGTCCGCCGCGTGTCGCTCTCCGCAAGGAGAGCGTGGATAGAAATCTCTGGTGGGGCGTTCGCAAGGCCGTTGGCAGCCTGAGTCGCTCTCCGCAAGGAGAGCGTGGATAGAAATTTCCAAGTGCGCATTGTAACTGGCTGATTGCTCCGTCGCTCTCCGCAAGGAGAGCGTGGATAGAAATTTCCGTCATCACAACTTGAACCTCCCGTCAAGAGTCGCTCTCCGCAAGGAGAGCGTGGATAGAAATAAAAAAGGACAGGCAAAATAGTAAAGTTTAGCGAGTCGCTCTCCGCAAGGAGAGCGTGGATAGAAATTTGTCTGCAAAATAGAAGAAACGATCACCCTCAAGTCGCTCTCCGCAAGGAGAGCGTGGATAGAAATAAGAATAGACCCCGACCAAGTACCCGGATAAACGGTCGCTCTCCGCAAGGAGAGCGTGGATAGAAATTGCAACAGAAATGGCCGGGCCAGAAAGGCCCGGGTCGCTCTCCGCAAGGAGAGCGTGGATAGAAATCCACCAGTTGACACATCATCAGTCAAAGTATCCTTGTCGCTCTCCGCAAGGAGAGCGTGGATAGAAATAACCTCCGAAAGACTGCGCATGCCCTCCCATTGAAGTCGCTCTCCGCAAGGAGAGCGTGGATAGAAATACAAGTTGCACATCAACAGGCCGACCATAACGAGTCGCTCTCCGCAAGGAGAGCGTGGATAGAAATATAATTTTGCCGAAACAACTTGACTGAACGCCGCCGTCGCTCTCCGCAAGGAGAGCGTGGATAGAAATCACGCAATGCAAATTATAGTTGTCGTAATGGACACGTCGCTCTCCGCAAGGAGAGCGTGGATAGAAATATGAGGGAGGATGTATTATACAGCATAATAGTCAAGTCGCTCTCCGCAAGGAGAGCGTGGATAGAAATATTGACACGCAACACCTTGGCATATGTGTCATACAGTCGCTCTCCGCAAGGAGAGCGTGGATAGAAATCATAAGTGAGGTTTATGCCAATTTTGACGGGTTGTCGCTCTCCGCAAGGAGAGCGTGGATAGAAATATTCCATTGATTATATTATTGATTATGTCAATGATGTCGCTCTCCGCAAGGAGAGCGTGGATAGAAATAGTGCCGGAAAGTAATGGGTGTTTTGCAATGCAGTCGCTCTCCGCAAGGAGAGCGTGGATAGAAATGCAAGGTGCCGCTGTTGGGTATTAAGTGATGATGAAGTCGCTCTCCGCAAGGAGAGCGTGGATAGAAATATAATTCTGCCGAAACAACTTGACAGACCTGCGCCGTCGCTCTCCGCAAGGAGAGCGTGGATAGAAATAAAAAATCAACCTTGATTTTGCGCGGGCCGGAATCGTCGCTCTCCGCAAGGAGAGCGTGGATAGAAATAAGGTATTTTTTCAAGGCGCAACCGGCGCAATCAGTCGCTCTCCGCAAGGAGAGCGTGGATAGAAATAAGGCCATCATACTGGCCGCTCGGCTGCGGTGCGGTCGCTCTCCGCAAGGAGAGCGTGGATAGAAATACCCGGACGGTCGCCTGACATGCTGTGAATATGGTCGCTCTCCGCAAGGAGAGCGTGGATAGAAATGACATTGAAACCAGCCGAGTTTGTACCGACGCAGGTCGCTCTCCGCAAGGAGAGCGTGGATAGAAATTATCCACCGGGGCCCCCATCATTTTTATCTGGGGTGTCGCTCTCCGCAAGGAGAGCGTGGATAGAAATTATTGAGGCTGACAAAATTTGCAAGCCTCCGGTCAAGGTCGCTCTCCGCAAGGAGAGCGTGGATAGAAATCCATACGTCCCGCTTGCCAAGGTCCGGCACTGTGAGGTCGCTCTCCGCAAGGAGAGCGTGGATAGAAATGACGACATACTTAGACACCTCTTCAATGGATGAGTCGCTCTCCGCAAGGAGAGCGTGGATAGAAATGTTTTCTGCCAAGTACGCATCCGCGCCTATAAATTGGGCGTCGCTCTCCGCAAGGAGAGCGTGGATAGAAATGTGCGATGATATGTACCTCGTGGAATGTCGTTTCCGGTCGCTCTCCGCAAGGAGAGCGTGGATAGAAATAAGAATTTTAAGCCGGAGGTGCGTGATTGGTTCGTCGCTCTCCGCAAGGAGAGCGTGGATAGAAATGAAGAACCCGAAGCAACCCATGTACCATGCTCAGTCGCTCTCCGCAAGGAGAGCGTGGATAGAAATAACTCTATTACAGCAACAAGAACTTTTGAGTTTGACGTCGCTCTCCGCAAGGAGAGCATGGAATGTTTCTCTTTCTGACTGTTCAGGGTGGTTTTGTTCATGCGGATATCCGCTTTAATTTTAAAAATTGATATAGTAAAAACTCTCGCATAAAATAATATAAAAATATTATATTATCTACTTGACAGGGTACCCCGGCGGGGTATATAGTGAATATACCCCGCCGGGGTACCTTGCATGTGATGGGAGGGTAACATAATGCAGGAAAACGAAAAGAAGGAACCGTGTTGCTGCTGTGCACACAAAACAAAGCATCGCAGTGAAGAAGAGTATAAAAGCCTGGTCCACAGACTGAACCGGATCGAAGGGCAGATTCGGGGCATCCGTGGGATGGTGGAAAACGAAGCGTATTGTCCGGATATTCTGGTGCAGTCGGCGGCGGTAACGGCGGCGATGAACGCGTTCAACCGTGAGCTGCTGGCAAACCATATCCGCACCTGTGTGGCGGATGATATCCGTGCCGGGAATGACGAAGTTGTGGATGAGCTGCTGAAAACGCTGCAGAAACTGATGAAATAAGCATTGCCTGCACAAAATAGCAGAAGCAGAACATGAAATAAATGCACGAGTGTTTGAGCCAGCAAAAATGCCATGCCAGTGCCTAGTACGATTGTTTTTCTGTTCACAAACATCGGTAAAAGTTTGTGTAACATTACCAGAGCCATGAATAAATGCCAGTCATTCCCTGTGAGAGGGTGTGGATAGAAATGGTAACCTCAATAATACGTCGAATTGCAGGCTAACCGCTCACCAAAAGGGGAGTGAGGATAGAAACAACTCAAACATCAACAACCCGTGTTCAAACACCAAAGCGAAACCACTCACCAATCATCACACAGGAATTATAGAATCACTACCGCAAAAGAGAGGAAACCGGAGGAAAGAAGTGGAACAATATAACGTAACCGGGATGAGCTGCGCCGCGTGCAGTGCCCGGGTGGAAAAAGCCGTCAGCAAAGTGCCGGGCGTAACATCCTGCTCGGTCAGCCTGCTGACCAACTCAATGGGGGTGGAGGGCACCGCCGCTCCGGCAGATATTGTGGCCGCAGTGGAAGCCGCAGGCTATGGCGCAAGCCCTAAAAACGCTGCCGCCCAGTCCGCCGCGCCGTCAGCAGATGCCTTAAAAGATACCGAGACCCCGCGCCTCAAACGCCGCCTGATTGCCTCGCTGATCTTCTGGGTGGTGCTGATGTACTTCTCCATGGGGCACATGCTATGGAACTGGCCGCTGCCGGGCTTTATGCAGGGCAACCATGTGGCAATGGGTATTTTACAGATGCTGCTCACCATTATCATCATGGTCATCAACCAAAAGTTCTTTATCAGCGGCTTTAAGGCGCTGTGGAACCGTGCCCCCAATATGGATACCCTGGTATCCCTTGGCGCTACCGCGGCCTTTGGCTACAGCACTTACGCTCTGTTTGCCATGACGGTGGCCCAGGTGCAGGGGGATGCCATGGCCGTGATGGGCTATATGGAGGAGTTTTATTTTGAATCCGCCGCAACCATCCTGACCCTGATCACGGTGGGCAAAACGTTGGAAGCCCGCTCCAAGGGCAAGACCACCGATGCCCTGAAAGGCCTGATGAACCTGGCCCCCAAAACCGCAACGCTGCTGCGCAATGGGGCGGAAGTTACCGTTCCCATCGAACAGGTGCAGCAGGGCGATGTGTTTGTGGTGCGCCCCGGCGAGAATATCCCCGTTGACGGCGTGGTGCTGGAAGGCAGCAGCGCGGTGAACGAATCGGCCCTGACCGGTGAGAGCATCCCGGTGGATAAGGCCGAAGGCGACAGCGTGAGCGCCGCAACCCTGAACCAATCCGGCTTTTTGCGCTGCCGTGCCACCCGCGTGGGTCAGGATACCACGCTGGCTCAGATCATCCAGATGGTCAGCGATGCCGCAGCCACCAAGGCACCCATTGCCAAAATTGCAGACCGCGTCTCCGGTGTGTTTGTGCCGACCGTCATCACCCTGGCGGTCATCACCACCATCGTGTGGCTGCTGGCTGGGCAGACCGTTGGCTATGCGCTGGCCCGCGGCATTTCGGTGCTGGTCATCAGCTGCCCCTGTGCGCTGGGCCTGGCAACGCCGGTTGCCATTATGGTTGGCAATGGTGTGGGCGCTAAAAACGGCATTCTCTTCAAAACCGCGGTTTCGCTGGAGCAGACCGGTAAAACCGAGATCGTTGCCCTGGATAAAACTGGCACCATCACCAGCGGCGAGCCGCGCGTGACGGATATCCTGCCCGCAGACGGTGTGACGGAGCAGGTACTGATGAGCCTTGCCGCTGCCTTGGAGCAGAAGAGTGAACACCCGCTGGCCCGCGCTGTGCTGCAAAAGGCACAGGAGGATAACCTGCCCCTCGCCGAAGTGGCAGATTTCCAGGCTCTGCCCGGCAACGGCCTGACGGCTGTGCTGAACGACAGTACCCTGTACGGCGGCAACGCCAAGCTGATGCAGACCCTTGGCGTGGCGGTGCCGCAAAAGATGGCATCCAGCGCCGAAGCGCTGGCCGCCCAGGGCAAGACCCCGCTGTTCTTTGCCAAGGATGGCACCATGCAGGGCGTTATCGCGGTGGCGGACGTCATCAAGGAGGACAGCCCGCAGGCTGTGCGTGAACTGCAGGGCATGGGCATCCGTGTTGTGATGCTGACCGGCGATAACGAGCGCACCGCCAAAGCCATTGGTGCACAGGCCGGTGTGGACGAAGTGATTGCCGGTGTGCTGCCCGATGGCAAGGAAGCTGTGATCCGCAGCCTGAAAAACAAGAGCCGCGTGGCCATGGTGGGCGATGGCATCAACGATGCACCGGCCCTGACCCGCGCGGATGTCGGTATTGCCATTGGCGCCGGTACGGATGTTGCGATTGACGCCGCTGACGTTGTGCTGATGAAGAGCCGCCTGAGCGATGTGCCCGCCGCCATCCGCCTGAGCCGCGCTACTCTGCACAATATCCACGAAAACCTGTTCTGGGCCTTTGCCTACAATGTGTTGGGCATCCCCCTGGCGGCAGGTGTCTTTATCCCGCTGCTGCACTGGCAGATGAACCCGATGTACGGCGCTGCGGCCATGAGCCTGTCCAGCTTCTGCGTGGTTTCCAACGCACTGCGGCTGAACCTGTTCGATATTCGCAGCACCAAACATGACCATAAACGCAAAGCACACAAAACAAGCAAAAAGGAGAACACGACCATGAATAAGACCATTAAAATTGAAGGCATGATGTGCGGCCATTGCGAAGCAACCGTGAAAAAGGCACTGGAAGCGCTGGACGGTGTTTCCGCCGCTGAAGTAAGCCACACCGCCGGTACCGCTGTTGTAACGCTGGATAAGCCGGTGGATGACACTGTGCTGAAAAAAGCCGTTGAGGACAAAGATTATACCGTGACCGGCATTGAATAATCCCGGTTCAAAAGCAAAGGAATAAGCATGAAAGCGCCCGCACGCTGCCTTGCAGCAGGCGGGCACTTTTTTGTTGTGGCCCCGCGGTAAAACAGAAAAGCTGAAAAAACATTTTGATAAGCATTCTAATATTGCTTGCGAAAATCATAACAGAAGTATAACAAAACAATATGATTTGGCCAGTTGCACTTGCACTATAGTGGATAATATTATACAATCTACATAAAAGATGGGGGCGCCCGTCTTACCCAGCCAACACGAGGGGACAACACAGATGTATATCAATTTTGGTTCCATCAACAGCCGCCAGGCTGCGGACGGCAGCTGTACTGCACCGCTTACAGTGGATTCCTGCGGAACATGCCGATTGAAAAAGCACGCCAGCCTGCCAACTATTACGCGGTATGATGAAAATGCGTATCAGCTGTTTTATATCGCTGCGGGCAAGGCGCACTTCTGGTTTGATGATGCCGAGCATGTGGTAACAGCGGGTCATATGGTGCTGTACCGCCCGCAGGAAGAGCGCCGCTATATCTACTATCTTGAGGACCACCCGGAGGTGTTCTGGGTCTATTTTTCCGGCAGCGAGGCCGCTGCGGTGCTGCAGGCGCATGAGATTCCGCTGGATGGCCATGTGTTTTACAGCGGCATTATGCCAGAGTACAAAAATACTTTCCGCCGCATGATCCAGGAATTGCAGCTCTGCCAGTACGCCTATCGGGATTATACGGCCGGGTTGTTCCAGATGATGCTGGTGCTGGTCAGCCGCCAGCGGCAGGAACGGCGGTCGATCAACGGCACCACGCGGGAGCAGATCGAAGCCGCAGCCGCCTATTTTAACGAGAATTATACTGCCCGCATCAATGTGGATGAATACGCCGAGTCCCTGCACATGAGCACGGCATGGTTCATCCGCAGCTTCAAACAGTATGTGGGCTTGTCGCCCGCACGGTATATCCAGTCGCTGCGTATCGTCAATGCACAGCGCTTGCTGGAAGGCACCAAATACAGCATCGGTGAAGTTTCCGAGATCGTCGGGTATGATAACCCGCTGTATTTCAGCCGTGTGTTCAAAAAGGAAACCGGGCTTTCCCCCGCGCAGTACCGCAAAGCGGAGCGGGCAGGCGAACAGCCGTCCGACCCGCAGGAAGAGGATGCCTGCACCCCCAATATCGACAAAAACCGCAATTCATAGTATAATACCCCCATACACTTTGGTATGGGGGCTTTTTATGTTTGCAGCAGCAATTTGTGTCAGCATCCTGTTGGGGGTGCTGGTTTGGGCACTGCCGGGGCGGCTGTGCGACCGCAGGGCAACCCATGCGGATGTACTGGCCGGGCCGGGCATTGTGCTGGCAGTGTGGATCATCGCAGCATGTGCGTTTGCCCAGCCGGGGCTGGCGCAGGGGTTTGATCTGTTCCGCCTGCTGGCCATCAATGGGGCGGCACTGTGGGCCTGCGGCACTGTGTTGTTACTCCGCCTGCGCAGCGGGCGGCGGTACCGCACACTTTGGACGGTTGCTGCGCTGCTGATTGCCGCCATCGGCCTGGAAGTATTCGTGGGCAACGCACCCTATTTTGCAACCCACGGCTACCAGCCCGTTGACCTGCGCGCCTATTTGCAGGATGCCCCGGCGGATGGGGAGCCGATTGCTTTGAACGATGAGCACAGTACCCTTACCTTTACCGGCATCCATCAGCCGCTGTATAACGTTGCGCTGGATGGCGTTGTCTACCAGTATGACGGCAACTATCCGCAGGATCAGAACCCGCTGTTTATCCTGTGGGTGTCCGGTACCGACGAAGCCAGCACCGCCCCGCGCCAGAGCTGGCAGTGGCAGGCGGCCCCGCGAGCGGCACGCAGCCTGGTGCGCACGCTGGATTTTTCCGGCGCGGTAGATACCCTGACCCTGCAAGCGGAGGGCTATAGCGGAGAGTACCGCAGTTATGACCTGAACTATACCGTGCAGGCGGTTCTGGCCAATGTACCCCGCCCGATGGATTTCTCGCTGCTGCGGCTGGCAGTGGTGTATCTGGCACTGCTGGCCTTGTGGGGGCTGCGCCCCGGCGCTGCCGCGTGGCACGAAGCCTACTTGACCCACCGCGCCAAATACCGCCCGGCGGTGCTGGTGCTGGGCTGCATGCTCTGCCTGCTGGCCGCAGCGGCCCCCTTTGCTGATGCCCGCAACTCCGGCGTGGCGACCTCGTTTTATAATGTCGAAAACTGGGACGGCGAAAGCCGCATCACCTTCACCCAGCATATCAGCGATTGGCAGAATGATTCCGCTGCGCAGTACGGCGCTCTGGCCCACAGCCTGCTGAATGGCCGCCTGGATCTGCAGCGCGACCCGCCCGCCGCCATGGCGGAGATGCAGAACCCTTACGATACCGCCGCCCGTCAGAGCGCGGCCCCGGATGCTTTGTGGGATGTTGCTTATTATCAGGGGCGGTACTATGTTTACTTTGGCATTGTGCCGTGCCTGCTGTTCCAGCTGCCGTTTGAGCTGCTGACCGGCGTACCGGACCTGCCGCCCAGCTTGGCAATGATCGTGATGGCCTGGCTGCTGATTTTGGCAGTGTTTGGTTTGGTGCGGCAGGCTGCGCAGCGCTGGTTCCCGTCCGCCTCAGCGGCGGCCTGCCTGCTGGCTGCGGCGGGCATTGCGGGCGGTAGCCAGGTGTACTACCTGCTGCTGCGCCCCTCGGTGTATGAATACGCCATCCTGTGCGGCGCGGCATTTGTGCTGCTGGCCCTGTGGCAGTGGCTGTGCGCCGCCAACACCCCAGTGCAGCACCATGGCAAAATCATGCTGCACATGGCGCTTGGCAGCCTGTGCATGGCGCTGGTGGCGGGATGCCGCCCCCAGATGGAGCTGTTTGCCGTGCTCTGCCTGCCGATCTTCTGGCCGCAGTATATCCGGCAAAAACGCTTGCGCAGCAAGCAGGGAATAACCGAAGCCATCGCCTTTGTTCTGCCGGTTATTCTGGTAGCCCTGGGGCTGATGGCCTACAATGCCGCGCGGTTCGGCTCGCCGTTTGATTTTGGCGCCAATTACAACCTGACCAGCAACGATATGACCCACCGCGGCTTCCGCATTGGGCGGCTGGCCCCGGCGTTGTTCACCTATTTCCTGTCCCTGCCGGTGGTGCAGGCGGTGTTCCCCTACCTGGCGGGTACCAAAATGCAGACAAACTTTATGGGGATGACCATTACCGAAGTATTTTACGGCGGTGCCCTGGTCAGCCTGCCGCTGCTGTGGGCCTTTGCTGCCCTGCCTTTGCTGCGCCGCCGTATGGCAAGGCAGAAAGACCTGCGCGCCATGGTGCTGCTGCCCGTGCTGCTGGCTGTTATTCTGGCCGCGTTGGACTGCCAGATGGCCGGTGTGCTCTACCGCTATCTCAGCGACTATTTAACCCCGCTGCTGTTCGCCGCCGCATTGGTCTGGCTGTGGGCCGAAAGCGCCCTTGCCCCGCGCGTGCAGGCCGCCGCATCGGGCAGCATCCTGCATACCGTGCAGCACATGCTGCAGGGGGCGATGCTGGCAGCTGTTGCCGTGGGGATCTGTTACAGCTTCTGTGTCTACTTTGCTGCGGAACCGGGCCTTCTGGGCCAGAATCCTGCGCTGTACCAGAATGTCAGCCGTCTGGTGCAGTTCTGGCTGTAAAATCAGGGCGAAAACAAAATTCAGCAAAATTCAAATTAGATAAAATAAAAGCATATGCCCCATGTCAGCCGGGAAAATCCGGCCAGTCAGGAGAGCATGTGCTTTTTCTTTTTATATGGGCATTCTGTATGGATCGTTTTCGGATGGAATAAATATAAAAAATCCTGCAAACAGGATAGCGGCCCCGTTTGCAGGCCATTCAGCTCAAAATTTAATAGGTGATGATCACGCCGTGGTCCTGTGCGTAAAAGCTGCACAGACCGCTGCAGGGCACAATATCCACCCGCGCATCCGGCCATTTGGCGTGGATGCCGTGTTCCAACAGGTTGGCGGCGTTCTGGTTGTTGCACTCGCTGATCAGCACCGGGCGCACACCATCGTAACCGTCCTCGTCCATCTGTTCCAAAATCTTGGCAAGCACCCGCGTTTCGCCGCGCGTCTTAAAGAAAAAGTCGATTGTGCCATCTTCGGTGCGGCGGCCCAAAACGCGCATGTTCAGCCGCCCGGCAATAAAGCCCACCACGCGGCTGACCCGCCCGGCTTTGGCAAGGTTATCAAAGCTGGCCAGGGCAAACATAATGTGCCCTTTCTGTGCCCAGTTGGCCAGCTCAATGCAGATGGTATCAAAGTTGGTTCCTATCCGGATCAGCTTGTTGGCCAGCTCTGCTGCACCGGCCAGCGCGCCGGAACAGCTCAGGGTATCCAACACAAAAATCTGCTTTTCGGGGTGTTCTTCCAGCACCATCTCCCGCGCGGCCAGCGCGGCGTTGTAGCTGCCCGAAAGATTATGGCTGATGGTCAGCGCAATGCTTTTGTCCGCCATCAAAAACAGCTCGGCCCATTCTTCCGGGCTGGGGCAGGCGGTGGCGCTGGCGCCGTTATAATCCGTCATGGCCTGCAGCATGGCTTGGGTGTTCAGGGTGGGCAAGTCCACAAACTCGCGCTCGCCAACGCGAATCTTGAATGGAACCAATGCAAACTGAACCCCCGGTGCAGTGTCCGGCAGGGTACGGATCTCACAAGAAGAGTCCGATGCGATCATCCATTCCATAAAAAGTCCTCCTGTAACGCAGGCAAAAAGCTGCGCAATCAGCCGGAACAATCCGGCATTTTTTTTGGCGCGCTCGTGGCCGCCGTGCCGCGGCGGGGCCAACCCCCAGGCCGCGGATACTATTTTCTAATTCTATTATACGGGCCGCCCAACAAAGCGTCAAGCAAGAAAAAACAGCAAGTGTAAAAATTAGCGCCTTTTCCCGGCGGGCTATTGCGCCAATGTGTGCAGCGGGGTATAATATCTATGGCAATACCGCATAATTCTAAGTGCCGATACGGCGAGCGAGGTGCGGCAGCTGCTAAGCCAAAAGCGCAGATAATACTGGATGTCTTATCGAGCATTTTGGCAACGCAGATGCCGTGCCGCAGCCGTCGGAGCGGTGCTTAAGCCGTAAGGCGGGAATTGTGCGGTATTGCCCTATATCTGTTGCTTCTGCCCTCCGGCGCGCCGGGGCTGCTGATAAAAGGAGAAAATAAACCCTATGGCTGATTATTACCACTACCGCCAAAAGATAGAAAAACAGCGCCGCCGCCGCAACGCGGTAGTTGCCCTGATGGTGGTGCTGATCATACTGTGTGCAGCTGCAGGCTTTTTCTGGATGTCCCGCCACAATCAGCAGGCGAACACCCCCCAGGTGGAGCCTACCATGCCCACAGCGGAAACTGCTGCCACGGCAACCCCGGAGCAGCCCGAACCCACCGCTCAAACGCCGGGTAACCCCCAGCGCCTGCTTCCCGCTGTGGATAACGCTGCGTGGGATACAGCCACCCCGGTGGAACAGACCATAGATCTGGAGTACCTGAACACCGATTCCCGCATGGCCGCCCTGCCTGCCCTTGGCACCGTGGAGCGCAGCCACTTTGACACCGTTACTTTTTTGGGCGACAGCATTACCGAGGGCATGGAGTGTTACGCCACCGGCTACCAGAACGCCCATGTGCGCGCCTACCGTGGCGCCGGTCCGGAAAGTGTTGTCTATAACACCACCGTCAAGGATCACATCCGCAATGTGCAGGAACCGGCCTTTGACGCCGTGGTGGAGACCCAGCCCGATGCGCTGTATATCCTGTTCGGCACCAACACCCTGGTCAACGGCAGCGAGGATACCGCCACCAAGTTCATCACCTATTATGAAAAAATGATCGACATGTTCCACGAAAGCCTGCCGAACGTGCCGATCTATGTGCAGTCCATCCCCGGCGTTCAGGAATGGGTCAAGGATTCCAAGCCCGGCTTGCAGAATGACCGCATCAAGCTGGTCAACAACCTGCTGGCCAACATGGCGCTGCGCAAAGGCTGCTACTTTGTCAATATTGCCGAAGCCCTGAATCAGCCCGATGGCAGCCAGATTGACGAATACGAAGCCGATGGCATCCACATGCAGCCGGTAGGCTATACCGCCTGGTGCAACTACCTGGCAACCCATACGGCATGGGATCGCCGCAACATCTATGCGGGCGAAAATCCGCTCTATATCCTGGGCAGCTGATGCTGCCCGCGCCTTTATGCGGCATCAACAACATAAGCACAACAAATGCACTGCTAACCCCCGTTTTGCTGCGGGGCAAGGCAGTGCATTTTGTTCTATTTGCATAGAAAAAACGGCGGGATATTTCGCGGTATTAAATCGTTTTTTGTCTAGTTTAACAAGGATTCCTGCAAATGTGTGTCAATTTTACACAAATCGACCCAGCAACTTACGAAAATTTTAGCGCTTTATTACAGAAATCTCTTGAAATTCCGCTGCAAAACAGGTAATATAAATATAGCAAAAACAAATTGGGTGCAGTTTATGCCGGAACAGGCAGCAGGAACAGGAATTCGTGCTGTTCTTTGTATCATCGGCGCATAGCCTGCCTCAATCAGAGGTGTTTCCGGAAACCTGGGGCAACACCGCACAATTCCCGCCTTACGGCTTAAGCACCGCTCCGGCGGCTGCGGCACGGCATCTGCGTTGCCAAAATGCTCGATAAGACATCCAGTATTATCTGCGCTTTTGGCTTAGCATCTGCCGCACCTCGCTCGCCGTATCGGCACTTAGAATTATGCGGTATTGCCCTGGGAACATGATCAAAGGGGCGGCACGGTAGGTGGTAAACCGGCGCGGTGCATGCCAAAAGGGGAGATTACAAGGTGAAACAAACACAGTCAGCGGCGAAGCCTTCCGATTTGCCAGTTTACCTCTTCCATCAGGGCAATAACTTTGAAGCTTACCGCTACTTTGGCAGCCACCTGGAAGAGCAGGACGGCCAGCCCGGCGCGGTGTTCCGCGTGTGGGCACCGCACGCCAAAGCAGTTTCCGTTGTGGGCGATTTCAACAGCTGGGTGCCCACCAGCCATCCGATGGAGAGGGTGTCAGACGGCATTTGGGAGCTGTTCATTCCCGGCATCAAAACCTATGATGTTTATAAATACTGCGTTACCACCCCGGCGGATGAGCTGGTGTACAAGGCTGACCCGTATGCGTTCCATGCCGAAACCCGCCCGTCCAACGGCAGCAAAGTTTTTGATATTTCCGGCTTTGACTGGCACGATGCCGCGTGGGAAGATGCGCAGAAGAAAAATGATGTGATCAACGGCCCGATAAGCATCTATGAGCTGCATGCCGGCAGCTGGAAAATGAAGGAGGACGGTGTCCCCTATAATTATTCCGAACTGGCGGATCAGCTTGTGCCTTATATTAAAGATATGGGCTATACCCATGTGGAGCTGCTGCCCATTACGGAATATCCGTTTGACGGCAGCTGGGGCTATCAGGTCAGCGGTTACTTTGCCCCCACCAGCCGTTACGGTACCCCGCACGACTTTATGGAGTTTGTGGATAAGCTGCACGCGGCCGGTATCGGCGTAATCCTGGACTGGGTGCCCGCCCACTTCCCCAAGGATGCTTACGGCCTGTACATGTTTGACGGCGCCCCCTGCTATGAGGACCCCAACCCCCGCCGCGGTGAGCATAAAGAGTGGGGCACCATGGTGTTCAACTTTGGTATGCCGGAAGTGGAAAGCTTCCTGGTATCCAGTGCGCTGTTCTGGATCGAGCAGTACCATGTGGACGGCCTGCGTGTGGACGCAGTGGCCAGCATGCTGTATCTCGATTACAACCGCCGCGATGGCGAGTGGGAACAAAACGTAAAGGGCGGCAAGGAAAACCTGGAAGCCATTGCGTTCCTGCAAAAGTGCAATACGGCTATCCTGGGCCGCCACCCGCATAAAATGATGATTGCCGAAGAATCCACCGCATGGCCGCTGGTTACCAAACCGGCAGCCGATGGCGGCCTTGGCTTCAACTTCAAATGGAACATGGGCTGGATGAACGATATGCTCAGCTACATGAAGACTGACCCGCTGTTCCGTGCCGGCAACCATAACAAAGTTACGTTCAGCTTCTTCTATGCGTTCAGTGAAAATTTTGTCCTGCCCATCAGCCACGATGAAGTTGTGCACGGCAAGTGCAGCCTGATCAATAAGATGCCCGGTGATTACGAAGCAAAGTTCGCCAACCTGCGCACCTTCTATGGCTATATGATGGCCCATCCGGGCAAAAAACTGCTGTTCATGGGCCAGGAATTCGGCCAGTTCATTGAATGGGACGAGAAAAAGCAGCTGGATTGGATGCTTCTTGGCTATGATAAGCACCATGAACTGCAAACCTACGTCAAGGATCTGAACCACTTCTACCGTGAGACCGCCTCTCTCTGGCAGGTCGATTACAGCTGGGAAGGGTTCCAGTGGATCGTGCCGGATGATAACAAACAGAGCGTGATCGCGTTCCTGCGCCGGGACGCCAAGGGCAAGATGCTCCTGGTTGTCTGCAACTTTAACCCCGTCCTGCGCGAAAGCTACTCGATGGGCGTGCCCAACCCCGGTACATACAAAGAGCTGATCAATTCGGATGACGTCAAGTATGGCGGTGCCGGTGTCAAAAATGGCAGCGTAAAGAGCGTCAAGGGCCCGATGCACGGCTTTGACCAGCATATTGAGGTAACCCTGCCGCCGCTGTCCACCATCTATTTCAGCGTTCCCGCTGCCCGCAAAAAGGCAGGAAAGCCCGCCAAGGCAGAAACTGCCGAAGCAGCCAAACCCGAAAAGGCAGCCAAGCCTGCGGCCACCAAAACTGCCGCCCCCAAAAAGCGCACAGCCAAACCCGTGGCAACAAAACCGGCTGCTAAAAAGCCCAGAGCGGCAAAAACAACCAAGCCCAAAACACCGGTAACGGAATCGTAAACGTCTGGTGTGTAAGGGCGGTACCGGCGGCAACCCGCAGCAGGTGCGGCCCGTGGAGATAAACAAGTTTAAGGGGAGAACAATTATGGCAAAAGAAATGATCGCAATGATCCTGGCTGGCGGCCAGGGTTCGCGCCTCTACGCGCTGACCCAGAAGCTGGCTAAGCCGGCGGTTCCGTTCGGCGGTAAGTACCGTATCATCGACTTTCCGCTGTCCAACTGTGTCAACTCTGATATTGACACCGTTGGCATCCTGACCCAGTATCAGCCGCTGGTCCTGAATGAATACATCGGCAACGGCCAGCCGTGGGACCTTGACCGCCTGCATGGCGGCGTCCATGTGCTGCCGCCCTACCAGCAGGCCACCGGCTCTGACTGGTACAAGGGCACTGCCAACGCAATTTACCAGAACATTTCCTTCATTGACCGTTATGACCCGCAGTACGTCATCATCCTGTCCGGCGACCAGATCTGCAAGCAGGATTACGCTGATTTCCTGCGCTTCCACAAAGAGAAGAACGCCGAGTTCTCGGTTGCCGTTATGGAAGTGCCTTGGAGCGAAGCTCCGCGCTTTGGTCTGATGGTTACGGACGAGAATGACCGCATCAGCGAATTCCAGGAAAAGCCGAAGAACCCCAAGAGCAACCTGGCTTCCATGGGCATTTATATCTTCAACTGGGATATCCTGAAAAAGTATCTCACCGAGGACGAAAACGATCCCAACAGTGAGAACGACTTCGGCAAGAATGTCATTCCCGCACTGTTGCGTGATAACCGCCGCATGTACGCTTACCGTTTCAGCGGCTATTGGAAGGATGTCGGAACCATCTCCAGCCTGTGGCAGGCCAACATGGAGGTTCTGGATCCGACCCATTCCGGCATCAACCTGTTTGATGAAAACTGGAAGATCTACTCCCGCAACTCCGGCCGCCCCTGCCAGCGCATTGGTACGGACGCTGACATCGTGAACTCGATGATCACCGAAGGCTGCCAGGTTGACGGCACCGTTAAAAATTCCATCCTGTTCCCCGGCGTTGTGGTCGAAAAGGGCGCCACTGTTGAAGCAGCCGTTGTTATGGGCGGCACTGTCATCAAGGCTGGCGCAAAGGTCGAACACTGCATCGTGGCCGAAAATGTCACCATCGAAGAGGGTGCTACCGTGGGCAAAATGCCGGAAAGCGGCCTGAATATCACCGAACCCGGCGATGTTGCAACGGTTGGCTCCGGTGTCAAGATCGGCAAGGGCGCAACGGTTGGCCCCAAGGCAATGATTTCCAATGATGTAAAGGATGGTGAGGAACAATGGTAAGCAGCAACGCAAACGCACTGGGCGTCATTTTTGCAAACTCTTATGATAACCTTGTCCCCGAACTGGTAGCGGAGCGCACAATGGCCTCCATCCCGTTCGCAGGGCGTTACCGCATGATCGACTTTGTTCTGTCCAACATGGCAAACGCCGGTGTGGATAATGTTTCGGTCATCGTCCGTAAAAACTATCATTCCCTGATGGACCACCTGGGCGCAGGCCGTGAATGGGACCTGACCCGCAAGCGCGGAGGCCTGAACATTGTTCCGCCTTTTGCAGAGCGCAGCATCAAGCTGTACAGCGGCCGTGTGGATGCACTGGCCAGCGTTCTGACCTGGCTGATGGACCAGAAAGAGCGCTATGTGATCCTGTCTGACAGCAACATTGCCATGAACTTCGACTTTAACAAGCTGATCGAAGCTCATGTCAAGTCCGGCGCAGACGTTACCATGGTATACAACCGCGGCGAAATCCCCGATGGCGCCCGCACCGATAACTACACCATCCGCATTGATAATGGTCGTGTGGCTGAGCTGCTTTCCAACGATTATCGTCCCGGCGTCCAGAATCTGTCCATGAACCTGTACATCATCGAGCGCGAAAGCCTGATCCAGCTTGTCCGCGATGCATCTGTGCGCGGTCTGGTCTATTTTGAGCGCGATATCCTGGCCCGCAACCTGAGCCTGCTGAATGTTCAGGCTTATGAGTTTGACGGCTATGTGGCCCGCATCAGCGATATGAAGAGCTACTTTGACGAGAACATGCGCCTGCTGCAGGCTGGCAATGTCGATAAGCTCTTTAACGAAGGCAACCCCATCTACACCAAGATTCGTGACGACAACCCCACCCGTTACCTGGAAGGCAGCAAGGTCAAGAACAGCCTGCTGGCTGACGGCTGTGTGGTGGAAGGCACCGTTGAAAACAGCGTGCTGTTCCGTGGCTGCCAGATCAAGAAGGGTGCTGTTGTGCGCAACTGTGTGCTGATGCAGGATACCGTTGTGGAGGAGAACAGCTCCGTTGAGTATGTGGTTACCGACAAGAATGTCCACATCACGGCAGATAAAAAGCTGATCGGCACGGATTCTTTCCCGGTGTTTGTTGCCAAAAGGCACACGGTGTAACCTGATTACGCCCTGAACTTTCCCGCCAACTCTCCCCGGCGGGTAGTTTGCAGGAAAGGGCGGGGGAGTGAACACGCTTCTCCGCTCTTTCCTTATTTTATCATAACAGCCTGCCCGGCAGGCGTTGCAAACAGCCGCTCCAGCGGCTCTGCAAGGAGGTACCCATGAAAATTCTCTATGCAGCCAGCGAGGCTGCACCGTATGCAAAATCCGGTGGTCTGGCCGATGTTGCCGGTGCATTGCCCAAGGCTCTGGTTCGTGACGGCATTGACTGCCGCGTTATCATGCCCCTGTACGGCGATCTCAAGTTCAAGGATACGCTGACCTATGTTACCAATTTCAGCGTGCCCGTGGGCTGGCGCAGCCAGTACTGCGGCCTGTTCAAGGCCGAGCATGACGGCGTGACGTACTACTTTATCGACAACGAATATTACTTTAAGCGCAGCGGCCTGTATGGCTTCTATGATGACGGCGAGCGTTTTGCTTTCTTCTCCCGCGCCATTCTGGAAACCCTGTTCTATACCGACTTTGAGCCGGATATCATCAACTGCAACGACTGGCAGACCGCCCTTACCCCGGTTTACCTCAACCTGTACTACCGCCACCTGGACAAGTTCAACCACATCAAGACGGTATTCACCATCCATAACATTGCCTACCAGGGCAAGTATGGCATGGATATCCTGGAGGATACCTGCGGCATTGGCGCACGCGATGCCCACATTGTGGAGTATGATGGCTGCGCCAACTTTATGAAGGGCGCAATCGAGACTGCTGATAAGGTCACCACCGTCAGCCCTACCTATGCACAGGAGATCCTGGACCCGTGGTTCAGCCATGGTCTGGATGGCCTGCTGCGCCAGAAGCAGTATAAGCTGTGCGGTATCCTGAACGGTATTGACGTGGATGTTTTCAACCCCGCCACCGACCCGGATATCCCGCAGAACTATGATGCCAACACGGTTCAGCAGGGCAAGCCCGTCTGCAAAGCAGCTTTGCAGGATGAGTTCGGCCTGAACAAGGATGGCAGCCCGGTCATGGCCATGGTCACCCGTCTGGTCGGTCACAAGGGCGTTGACCTGGTGCGCAGCATTGCCGAAGGTCTGCTGCAGCAGGGCATTGAGCTGGTGATCCTCGGCTCCGGCGAAGCCCAGTACGAGAACTTCTTCAACGAGCTGTGCGCCCGCAACCCCGGCCGCGTTGGCGTGTACATTGGTTTTAACGCCAAGTTGGCCCAGCGCATTTATGCCGGTGCCGATATCTTCCTGATGCCGTCCCGCTCCGAACCCTGCGGCCTGGCCCAGATGGTATCCTGCCGTTATGGCACCATCCCCGTTGTGCGTGAGACCGGTGGCCTGCGCGACTCCATCCACGACTCCGGCGATGGCTATGGCAATGGCTTTACCTTTGCCAATTACAACGCCCACGAGCTGTACGAAGCCTGCTGGCGTGCCAAGGAAGGCTACTGGAACAAGGAAGGCTGGCCCGTGCTGGTCAAGCGCGCCATGGAATGCGATTTCAGTTGGTCCAACTCCGCCAAGAGCTATGAGGGCCTGTACAATGAGGTCGTGAACCTCTGGTAAGCCTTTGGGAAGCTGCTCCCTAATGAGTTAAAATCAAATCCCGCTGTGTGTAGCCTGAAAAGCCGCATACAGCGGGATTTTTGTTTCATTGGGATTGGTCCGGTGAAAAGGAAAACGGAAAGAATAGATACGCCCGTGCGGCAGCATAGCAGCGTGACAGGGGAGACGAACCGAATGCTTCCAGAACGCAGCACAGGAATTTCGAAAAAGCCAGCCATCCGGAAATGAAGAAATTTCGGATTTTTTGCCACAATTTGCCGAATATGTGTTACAATAGTACCGGAATTTTGGCCGTGGCATTAAGGAAAATCCCATGCCCGCGGTCAATCGGGAAAGGAAACATAACAGCAATCCTATGGGGAAAAGAAAACATTGGTATGTACCGTGCATCGCCCCGGCACTGGCCGCGCTTTTGCTGGCGGGCTGCGGCGCAACGGTGGATTTGAATGAACAGGCCACAGCCGAAACCGCCATGGCCGTGCAATGGGTGCCCAATGGCAGCGTTTATGCTACTGCGGCGGAAGAGCTGGAATACTGGTCCACAGCCCAAAAGCTGGAATCCGCCCTTGCCGCCACGCGGGAAACAGCCCCCAGCGTAGACTTGAACGAGCTGCTGGATGAATTCTGCGCCGCGCAGCCGGGCAGCTTTTCGCTTTACCTGCAAAATCCGGCAACGGGGGAAAGCTATACTTATAACACGGATGCCCTGTATTACCCCGCCAGCCTGCTCAAGCTGCCCTATGCGTTCTGGCTGTGCGGCCAGGCCGATGCCGGAACACTGGACCTGGAAGATGAACTGCCCAACCAGTTCCGCGGCCGTTTGTCTGATACGGCGCTGCAAGCCTATAACGATGCCGAGACCATCCCGGCCAAAGCCGCCATGCGTGCTATGATCGCCCACAGCGATAACAACGCCGTCACCCTGTTGACCACCCACTGGCCAGCCAATGAATCCAGCGGCTTCCAGCAGTTCCTGGCGGATTACGGCTTTGCCTATGCCGCAACCTGCGACCTTACCCCGCAAACCGGCATTATCGGTATGGCTTCCACTGGCGAGTTTGCCAACATTGTGTCCGCGGTGTATGATTATCTGGATTCAGGCAGCGCCGCCGCAGCCTACCTGAAAACCTGTATGCTGGCCGCCGACCATGATATTTTGTATGTGCCGGATGGCGTGCCTGCCGCCAAAAAGTATGGCAGCTGGGATTACGCATATCACGATGTTGCCATTGTGTATGCCAAGCATCCCTACTGGATTGTTTGCATGACAGACCAGGGAGATGAAAATATAGACTTCCCCGAAGAACCCACCCAGGCCATGCAGACCCTTGGCCAGCTGGTGTATGAATACTGGAACCCATAAACCACGCCAGCGCCGTTTCAAGAAAGGAGCCGACCTTTGCCAAACAAGAAAACTGCCGCCCAGCGCCAACCCTATGTGGACGCTATGAAAGGCTTTGGCATCCTGTGCGTTGTCATTGGCCATTTTATCGAGTATCACCGTGGTACCGCGCCGGGCATCAATGCGCTGTTTACCTGCATTTACCTGTTCCATATGGCAATTTTTTGCACAGCCAGCGGCCTGGTGGCTAAGTTCAGCCTGCGCAAGCTGGTCACGCAGCAGCTATGGCTCTACCTTATCAGCCAGGCGGGCATCACGGCGTTCCGTGCGGCTGCCCTGAAAGATAACATTGTGGATCAGGGCGGCTGGCTGCAAAATGTACTGCTGCCATGGCGGCACATGTGGTATCTGTACGCCCTCATGTTCTGGATGCTCACCGTGCCTTTGCTGCGCGCCATCCAGCGGCGCGGCCTGCTGGCCAGCACCGTAGGGATGGCCGCGGCCATTGCCATAGGCCTGTTGGGCGGCTGTGTCAACTGGCCGTTTGATCTGGGCCGTGTGTTTTCCTTTTTCCCGTTCTTTGCGTTCGGTGTGCTGTTTGCAGAGCCGTTCCGCAGCTGGCAAAAGCGCTGGTATGCCTGGGGCCCGCTGGCGGCGGCCATCGTGGTGTTTTATACCGTAACCGTCCAGCGCATCGTCACCGCCGAAACCCCGGTGTATGAGGGAGCCCGCATCTTCCAGTCCAACGCCTATGCGGTGGGCGGCTACCTGATGCAGGATCGCGCAGTGTTCTACCTGCTGGGCTTTGGCACCGTGCTGGCCATCACCCCCATTCTGGGGCTCATCAAGCCGCTTGCCAGCTTGGGCCAGCGAACCCTGCCCATCTACATCCTGCACATGCCGCTGTACGCGCTTCTGGTTCAACTTGGCTGTTACGAAGCCTGTGCTTCCCACGGTCTGCTTGCCGTTATTACCTGGCTGTGCTTTATCATCCCCGCGGTGGTGGCCCTGTGCGCCAGCGCCCCGGTGTGTGCCATCCTGAACGGCATTGCAAACATCTGGTACAAAACGCTCCCGGCTCTCTTTTCCCGCCGTGGATAAAGCGTTCGCAGATGCGTTTATCCAACCGCAATAAAACAAATAAAAGAGCAAAAAAATAAACCAGGCGTGTCCTGCAAAGCAATCGACTTTGCGAAACACGCCTGGCTTTATTTTATAAAATCACTTTCAGGGCCAACGTGAAAGAATCAGCCCTCCGCCAGGAATCACTGCTCGTCCTTGTGATCCAGCAGCTTTTCCATGGTGTGCCAGCCCAGCACTGCGCACTTTACGCGGGCCGGCATGTGGGAGATATCCTGCAGCGCACCGGCTTCTTCCAACTTTTCAATGTCGGCATCGGTAGCTTCGCCCTTAATCATCTTCAAAAAGGTCTCGGCCAGGTCTTTGGCTTCATCCACGCTGCGGCCAATGATCATGTCCAGCATGATATCTGCCGAAGCCTGGGAGATCGCGCAGCCGTCACCAACAAAGCTGCCGTCCTCAATCTTGCCGTTTTCTACTTTCAGCTGCAAAATAATGTCATCGCCGCAGCTGGGGTTCACACCCTCCAGCGTCATGTTGGCGCCGGGCAGCGGCTTTTTATGGGCGGGGTAGAGGTTGTGGTCGGTCAGCACCTCATTATAAAACGTACTACTCGGCATAACCCATTTCCTTTCTTACGCCGCCCAGCGCCGCCAGAAAGCGGTCAATGTCAGCGGTGGTGTTATAAAATGCAAGGCTGGCGCGTGCGCAGGAACGCACACCCAGATAAGCCAGCAGCGGCTGTGCACAGTGGTGCCCGGCACGCACGTCCACATGGCAGCTGTCCAGAATGGTGGCAATGTCGTGCGGGTGCACGCCATCCACCGTAAAGCTCAAAATGCCGCAGTGCTTGTCCGGGTCATCACTGCCCAGAATATTCACACCGGGGATCTTCTTCATGCCCTCATAGGCATAGCGGGTCAGGGCCTGCTCCTGGGCGTGGACATTTTCCAGCCCAACGGATTCCAGGTAATCAATCGCTGCAGCCAGCGCAACCGCGCCGCCTGCATTCACGGTGCCGGCCTCAAATTTGTGGGGCAGCTCGGCATACACAGCGCCATCGCGGGTGACGGAATCAATCATCTCGCCGCCGGTCAAAAACGGCGGCATGGCATCCAGCAGCTTCTCCTTGCCATACAAAACGCCAATACCCATGGGGGCCATCAGCTTGTGGCCGGAGAATGCAACAAAATCAGCATCCAGAGCCTGCACATCCACTTTCATGTGGGGGGCACTCTGGGCGGCATCGACCAGCACAACACCGCCGTTGCGGTGTACCAGCTCGATCACTTTCTCTACCGGGTTTACGCAGCCCAGCACGTTGGAAACATGGCCAATGGCGGCCAGCTTTACCTTGGGGCCGATGACGGCTTCCAGCTTTTCATCCGGCAGGCTGCCGTCTTTTTCACATTCCAGGTAAACCAGCTTGGCACCGATCTGGCGGGCAACCATCTGCCACGGCAGCATGTTGCTGTGGTGCTCCATGATGGTGATGACGATCTCATCCCCGGCATGGATGTTGTTCAGCGCATAGCTGTAAGCAACCAGATTGATGCTTTCGGTGGTGTTGCGGGTAAAGATGATCTCGGCATCACTGCGTGCATTCAGGAACTTGCGTACCCGCTCGCGGGCGGCCTCGTAACGGTCAGTCGCCTCCACGCCCAGTTCATACAGGCCGCGCAGGGGGTTGGCGTTGGCCTGCTCGTAAAATTTTTTCTCTGCCTGCAAAACGCTGGCCGGGCGCTGCGCGGTGGCGGCGCTGTCCAGATAGGCGACGTCCTGCTGCATCAGCAGGGGAAAGTCCTTTTTATAATCCACAAAATCAAAGCTCATCGGTGTGCGCCTCCATGAATTTGTGTGCTTCTTCCGCCAGTGCCTCCGGCAGCAGGTCAACTACGGCCTCAATGCGGGCGCGGGCCAGCAGGCTGCGGGCAGCCTCTTCAGGAATGCCACGGCTGGCGAGGTAGAACAGCATCTTTTCGTCCAGGCGGCCGATGGTTGCGCCGTGGTTGCCTTCCACATCCTCTTCGCCGCACAAAATCAGCGGAATGGTCTGGTTGACCACGCCGTCGCCCAGCAGCAGAACGTTCTCCTGCTCCTGGCCCTTGGCACCGGAACCGCCGGGCAGCAGGTCAATGCTGCCGCGGAACAGCTTGAATGCCTTACCGGCCAGTACGCCGGTGGAATCCATCTCGCAGGTGGTCTTTTTGCCGCGGTGGCGGGCTACATAGTTCATGTCCAGGCGCTGTTCGCCCTGGCCCAGGTAGCCGATCTTGGCGGTAAAGTTGCTGCCTTTGCCGATCAGATCGGCGGCAGCACCGGCATACAGCTTGCCGGAACCCAGTTCCAGCTTGGTCAGCTCAAAGCTTGCGCCGTCTGCGCAGGTGGTGCCGATATCACTCAGGCAGGTAAAGCCATTATCCAGTACCTGCACCATCGAAAGCTTGACCACAGCGCCAGCCTCAGCCTTGATCTTGATCTGCAAAGCGGCCAGGCCCTCGCCAGCGATCTCATTGCGCAGGATCACAGCCACCTGCATGGTGCTACCAGCCTTGGCTTCCAGGTACAGCCGGTCCCCGGCGGGGGTGCCGGGCTGGTAGGTATAGGTGATAACCGCGGGGGCATCCATCACTTCGTTTTCGCCCAGGGTCAGGTACTCTGCTGGGCTGTTGGCCAGAAAACGGTCAACGTCGGTGCCCATGCCGGTCTCCATGGCCCAGTCCTGTGCGGCGCTGCTGCGGGCCAGCTGTGCGGTCTGCACAAAGCTGGGAGCGGCACCCACGGCGGGGGCGTTTGCTTCCAGCCGGGCTGCATTCATTTTCAGCCAGTTCCACGTCAGAGCGGGAAGCCGGTTGACGGTCATTGTTTCATTTGCCATACTCCCAACTCCTTTGCTCACCCAATGCTGCCCTTCATCTCAAGGCGGATCAGGTTGTTCATTTCCATTGCGTATTCCAGCGGCAGTTCCTTGGAAACATTATCCGCAAAGCCGCTCACAATCATGGCGCGGGCTTCCTCTTCGGGGATGCCGCGGCTCATCAGGTAGAACACGGCGTCATCACTGATGCGGCCAATGCGGGCTTCGTGGCCCACGTCAGCATCGGGGGTGCGCACATCCATGGCGGGGATCGTGTCCGAACGGGAGATGGTGTCCAGCATCAAAGACTGGCAGGAAACCGCAGCCTTGCTGTTCTTGGCATCCTTGTTAATGACCACCGCGCTGCGGAAGGTGCTGATGCCGCCGTCCTTGGAGATGGACTTGGTGTTGATATAGCTGGAAGTATCCGCGCCGGTATGAACAACCTTGGCGCCGGTATCCAGGTTCTGGCCATGACCGGCGAAGGTTATGCCGGTGAACTCCATGCGGGAGCCCTTGCCCTTCAGGATGGTCATGGGGTACAGGTAAGAGGTGTGGGAGCCAAAAGAACCGGAAACCCATTCCATCACGCCGCCCTCTTCCACAATGGCGCGCTTGGTGTTCAGGTTGTACATGTTCTTGGACCAGTTCTCAATGGTGGAATACCGCAGCTTGGCGTTCTTGCCCACAAACAGCTCCACGCAGCCGGCGTGCAGGTTGGCCACATTGTACTTGGGGGCAGAGCAGCCCTCGATGAAATGCAGCGAAGCACCCTCGTCCACAATAATCAGCGTGTGCTCAAACTGGCCAGCGCCGGGGGCATTCAGGCGGAAATAGGACTGCAGGGGAATCTCCACATGCACATGCGGCGGAACATACACAAAAGAACCGCCAGACCATACCGCACCGTGCAGGGCGGCAAATTTGTGATCCGTGGGGGGAACCAGGTGCATGAAATGGGTGCGGATCATCTCGGCATAAGGGCCGTGCATGGCGCTTTCCAGGTCGGTGTAAATAACACCCTGCTCCGCAACCTCTTTTTTCACGTTGTGATATACCAGCTCGGAGTCATACTGTGCGCCGACACCGGCCAGGCTGTCGCGCTCGGCCTGGGGGATACCCAGCTTTTCAAAGGTATCCTTGATGTCAGTGGGCACTTCGCTCCACTTGGCGCTCATTTTGGTGTTGGGGCGCACATAGGTGATGATATCATCCATGTTCAGCTCATCAATCGGCGGGCCCCACTCCGGGATACCGGTCTTATTATAGATCTCCAGCGATTTCAAGCGCAGCTCCAACATCCAGTCGGGGTCGTTCTTCTCGCGGGAAATCTGCTCTACAATGGCGGGGGTCAGGCCAGCGTCTACCTTGTAGGCGTCTTTTTCCTCATAGCGGAAATCATACAGGCTGCGGTTAATGTCCTCAACCTGCGATTTTTCGCGTTTTGCTTCGTTTACTTCTGCCATATATTTCTCAGGCCTCCGCCATCTTTTCAAAGCGCTCGTAGCCGTTCACATTGATCTCTTCCACCAGGCTGCCATCGCCGTTTGCAGCAATCTTGCCGTTGACCAGCACGTGGGTGTAATCAACAGACAGCGCATCCAGAATGCGGGTGCTGTGGGTGATGATCAGCAAAGCGCCGTTGTGGTCTTTCTGGTATTCTTCCACGCCTTTGGAAACCAGGCGCACGGCGTCAACGTCCAGGCCGGAGTCCGTCTCGTCCAGAATGGCGAGGGAGGGCTTGAGCATCATCAACTGCAAAATCTCGGCCTTTTTCTTTTCGCCGCCGGAAAAACCAACGTTCAGGCTGCGCTCTGCGTAAGAAGCATCCATCTGCAAAATGTCCATGCAGCGGGCCAGCTCTTTCTTGAAGTCATAGTAACGCACATGGCCGACCTTCTGCTGCAATGCGCTGCGGATAAAGCCTTCCAGCGTCAGGCCGGGAACTTCCAGCGGCTCCTGGAAAGAAAGGAACATGCCGGCCTTGGCGCGCTTATCGGTGGATTCATGGGTGATATCCTCGCCCTTGAACAGGATCTGGCCACCGGTCACGGTATATTTGGGGGCACCCATCAAAACATAGCCCAGGGTGGATTTGCCTGCGCCGTTGGGGCCCATCAGCACATGGGTTTCGCCCTTGTTGATGGTAAGATCCACGCCGTGCAACAGCTGTTTGTCTTCCACGCGTGCGGCCAGACCGGTTACGTTCAAAACTTGCTCTGCCATAAAAACTGCCTCCTGCTCGCTTTATAATAAGGTGAGCGTTTGTATTTCAAAAAGCCGCAGGCAAACCCGCAGCTTGGTTCGGCGTCCGGTGCAGCCATCCGTTTGCAGCGCAAAGCAGGCAGGCGGCGGTGTGCCGGGCACCTTTGTTATTTTTATATCCTATAAAAACTCTAGGATTAACGGTGCTTATTATATTCCAACAATTTCTTTGCGTCAAGGGCAAACCGCAAAAACTGGTACAAACCCTGCAATTTTGCACCAAAAATGGACGAATCGGGCGATTTTTGGCGTTCGGCGACCACAGAAATGGCGGTTAGACATAACAAATGCGAGCCGGCCCCGCCCGCCGCTTTCCAATCAGTGTTGGCCGTGGCTGCAGCGGTTATGCAAAGGGGAACCCCACAAAAAAAGAAGAGCCTTACCGGAAAATCCGGTAAGGCTCAGCCAGTGCCGCCGACCGGGATCGAACCGGTACGATGTTTCCACCGAGGGATTTTAAGTCCCTTGCGTCTGCCAGTTCCGCCACGGCGGCTAACTGTATGGTATTGTAGCGCAAAACGGGGGAATTGTCAATCCGCAAAGCCCTGCCGCCCAGAGTGTAAAAAAGCGAATGGTTTATTTGCGGCGAACGGCAAAGCAGCTCGCTTCATGCGGCAGTGTACCCGTTATTTTATATGTGATGTGTTTTTGCATCTGCCCACATCACGCATCTTTCATATCGTGCGGTGCGCCGCCGCCGACACGGGGAATCATGCAATGCCGCAGGTAATGCAGGAACATCAGAGAAGAGATGCTCCAGGTCAGAGGGTATGCCCAGAAGATGACCCCGATATCATGGATAAAGTGCAGCGTTACCGTAATGTAAGTAATGCGCAATGCGCACCAGACCGCCAGCATAACGGCCATGGGCACAATGGGGCGGCCCAATCCGCGCAGGATGCCGGCGCAGCAGTGGCTGAACGCAAGCAAAAAGTAAAACAGCGCAATGGTGTGTGCCTGCCGCACGCCAAAGGCGACCACATCGGCCTCGCTGCTGAAGGCACCAATCAGCCAAGGCGCCAGCAGGTAAACCGCAACGCCGACGCACTCGGCCAGCGTAATCGAACAAATCACGCCAAAACGCATACCCTTGTGCACGCGGTCAGGTTTGCCCGCACCCACATTCTGGCTGACAAAAGTGGCCAGTGCCATCGAAAAGCAGGTGACCGGCAGGAAAGCAAAACCTTCCACCTTGCTGTAAGAGCCGCACCCGGCCATGGCCAGTGCGCCAAACGAGTTGATGTTTGCCTGCACAATAACATTTGCCAGCGAGATGACCGAGTTCTGGATGCCGGAGGGCAGGCCCTGCAAAATAACGCCGTGCAGCATGGGGCCGTCAAACCGAACCTTGCGCCAGCTCACAGCCCAGGCTTCCTTGCTGCGCATCAGCTTGGAGAATGCCAGAATGGCACTGACTGACTGGGAGATAATCGTGGCAAATGCGGCCGCAGCCACGCCGTACCCCAGTACTCCGATAAACAGTAGGTCCAGCACAATGTTAATGAGCGATGCCGTAATCAGGTACTTCATAGGGCTGCGGCTGTTGCCGACCGATTGCAGAATGCTGGCACCTACATTGTACATGACCACTGCAATGGAACCCAAAAAATAGGTGCGGAAGTAGGCGACCGAGTTGCCGATAACATCCTCCGGCGTGCCCATCCAGTGCAGGATCTGCGGGGTCAAAATCACGCCCACAACCGTCAGCACCGCCCCGGCGGCCAAGCCCAGCGCCACCGTGGTGTGGATGGCTTTTTCCAGGCTCTCCCAGTCCTTTGCGCCAAAGTAGCGGGCAATCAGCACACCGGCACCCAGCGCTACGCCGTTCACAAAGCCGGTCAAGAGGAAAATCAGGCTGCCGGAAGAACCAACTGCCGCCAGCGCCTCGCCGCCCAAAAAGTTGCCCACAATCAGCGAGTCTGCCGCGTTGTACAGCTGCTGGAACAAATTGCTGATAAAAATAGGGATCGCAAACAGCAGCATGCCGCGCGCTACACTGCCTTCGGTCAGGGAATTGCTCTTGTTTTGTTGTGCCATCTTGTTTTGTTACGCTCCTAAATCTATGTTTTCTTATATCTTACACCAAATTTAGGGCAATACCGCATAATTCTAAGTGCCGATACGGCGAGCGAGGTGCGGCAGATGCTAAGCCAAAAGCGCAGATAATACTGGATGTCTTATCGAGCATTTTGGCAACGCAGATGCCGTGCCGCAGCCGCCGAAGCGGTGCTTAAGCCGTAAGGCGGGAATTGTGCGGTGTTGCCTTAGATAAAATGCCATTAAACAACCAAAAGCAGCGGCAAGCCAAAGCTGCCGCCGCTGCAAAATTATGATTGCGCCGCTGGTAAATATTATGCCTGCCGCCCGGTTGGAACATATTGCAACACGTTTTCGGAAACATGGGTGTTGAAAAACTGGATCAGCGGTCCCAGGCAGAACGCACAGATCAGGGTGCCCAGCCCCAGCAGCCCGCCCAGCAAAAAAGCCAGTAATGCGCACAGCGTATCCGTAAAAAGGCGGCAGCAGAAATAGGGGAGTGGCGTGTGGTCCCGCAGGCCCAGCGCCAGGTAATCATACGGGGCAACCCCCAAATCGGAGGTCTGGTGCAGCGAAATGCCAAGTGAGGTGCACACCACCGCTGCAGCCACCCACGGCAGCTGTGCGGGCAGGGTAGCGGCCTGTGCAAAATGCGCAGTGAGGAAATCATAGAAAAACGTGATGATAAACCCACAGCAAACGGCATTTGCAACGGTGCCAAAGCCGACATATCTGCGGCCCCAAATCATCTGCATCGTGAAAAATACCGCGTTATAAATCAGGTTCTGTACGCCAAGGGTCAGCCCGGCAAGCTCCGCAGAGCGGATGGTGAGCGCGTTGAAAGGGTCGTTGCCCAGATGGGCAAACTTGAAAAGGGCAACACCAAGGCTGATGATCACAATGCCCACCAGCATACCGGCCACGCGCCGGAAGGTGACATGCTGTTCCATAACCATACTCCAGTTGTGCTGCCCGGCCGGACAAAAGTTGAGCTCATGAATAAATATGCGTACAACTTATTACAACAAAAGTGTAACATGTCCACGCTGAAAGGTCAATATAGAAATCTGTGGCTGGTTATCCATTCTTCTTTACCTGCTTTTGGGCCAAAAACCGCCTGCTTTTTGTGGGAAAAATTTCAAAACTGCTTGTATATTGTGGCCGTTTCGTTTATACTAATATGTATGTCTGAAAACTGTATGCTCTGTGCATACAAGCGGACACAAGAGGGAAACGTACTTGGACCTGCCCTGTGCGCGTGCAGCACCATGGCAGCCCACGATCTAAGGGGAAATGATTATGGCAAATTATTTTGAAATGTCCAAAGACCAGCTCCGTGCAGAAAAGGCTGCGCTGGAACAATCCTATGCCGAGTTCAAGGCCAAGGGCCTTAAGCTCAACATGGCCCGCGGTAAACCAGGCCCTCATCAGATGGACCTGGCCATGGATCTGCTGAAAATGAGTGACTATACCACCGAGAATGGCTATGATGCCCGCAATTATGGCAACTTGGAAGGTTTGGAAGAAGCCCGCGCCCTGTTTGGCGATGTGATGGGCGTTAAGTCCAGCGAGGTTTTTGTGGGCGGCAACTCCAGCCTGCAGCTGATGTACAACCTTATCAGCATGGGTCATACCTTTGGCTTCCCGGAATCCCCCTGCCCGTGGTCCCAGGTGGAGCACCGCAAGTTCCTCTGCCCGGCCCCCGGCTATGACCGCCATTTCAAAATCACCGAGGAGTTTGGCTTTGAGCTGATCACGATCCCCATGACGCCGGACGGCCCCGATATGGATATGGTGGAAAAGCTGGTTGCCGAAGACGACACCATCAAGGGCATCTGGTGCGTACCGCAGTACTCCAACCCCGATGGCTATGTCTACAGCGATGAAACCATCCGCCGCTTTGCATCCATGAAGACCGCTGCCCCGGATTTCAAGATTTTCTGGGACGAAGCTTACATTGTCCACCACTTGACCGATGAAATCATCGAGACCCCGGTGCTGCTGAATGAAAGCAAGCAGTATGGCACCGAGGACCGCGTTTTCATGTTCACCTCTACCAGCAAGATCACCTTCCCCGGCGCTGGTGTTTCTGCCCTGGCATGCAGTGAAAAATCTTTGGCTTATATCTGCAAGCGCTTCTCTGTCATGATCATCAGCTATGACAAGATGAACCAGCTGCGCCATGTCCGCTTCCTGAAGAACAAGGACGGCGTGCTGCAGCATATGGCCAAGCATCGCCGCCGCCTGGTGCCCTGCTTTGACGCAGTCAAAACCACCTTTGCCCATGAGCTGACCCCCTGCGGCGATATCGCCCACTGGACCAATCCCAAAGGCGGATACTTCATCAGCCTGTATGTCATGCCCGGCTGTGCCAAGCGTGTAGCCCAGCTCTGCAAGGACTGCGGCCTGACCCTGACCGGCGCCGGCGCAGCGTTCCCTTATGGCATTGACCCGCAGGATTCCCACCTGCGCATTGCCCCCACTTACCCCAGCCTGTCTGAGGTAGAAACCGCATCCATGCTGCTCACCGTCTGCGTGCGCCTGGCTGTGGTCGAAAAGCTGCTGGCAGAATAAAATAAGCAGCCATCCTACATAGTTAAAACAGGTACGCCCGGTTTTCCCGGCCGGGTGCGCCTGTAAAAAGGGAAAAAGCCGCCTGCTTTCCGGCAGGCGGCTGCTTCCCTGCATGGCGGTGTGCGGCAACGCGCATACGCCGGTAATAAAACCCCGCCCGTGCCGGTGCGCGGGCAATGTTTGGAGGTACATATGAATAAGAGAGGGAAGTCGTGGCATCTGATTGTCACGGCGCTGCTGATCGTCGTGTTCTCGTTTACCGCCCTGTTCGGCGTGAGCTACACATACGGCGATACCAAGAACGTCTACATCAAGGGCGCGGAGGATATCCGCTTCGGTATCGACATCCGCGGCGGCGTGGACGTGACGTTCATGCCGGCTGACGGTGTGGAAGCCACCGATGACCAGATGACCGCGGCCAAAACCGTCATCGAAGACCGTCTGGTCGGCCTTGGCATTACCGACTATGAGGATTATGTGGACTATAACAAGGACCGCATCATCGTCCGTTTCCCCTGGAAAACCGGCGAAACCGACTTTAATCCCCAGACCGCCATTGACGAGATCGGCACCACCGCCGAGATGGTGTTCCGCAAGGGCTCTACTGCCGACGGCGAAGAGATCCTGAGCGGTGACGATGTGACGTCCGCAACCGCAGGCTACAACCAGGAGAACGGTTATGTTGTTCAGCTGCAGTTCAGCGCTGACGGTGCCAAAAAGTTTGCTGAGGCCACCACCGAGCTGGCAGCCCAGTCCAACGGCACCATCTCTATCTGGCTGGACGGCGAGAACATCTCCACCGCTACCGTCAAGACTGCCATCACGGACGGCAACGCTGTGATCGAAGGTTCTTTCACCCAGGACCAGGTCACCGCGCTGGCAAACCAGATTAACTCCGGTTCTCTGCCTTTTGCCCTCTCGGCCGAAAGCTTCTCCACCATCAGCCCCACCCTGGGCGCTAAGAGCCTGGATGTGATGGTGCTGGCCGGCATCATTGCCTTTGCCTTTGTGGCTCTGCTCATGATCGTGCGTTACCGTCTGCCCGGTACCATTGCGGTCATCTCTCTGTTTGGCCAGGTTGTCGCCACGCTGGCATTTGTTTCCGGTTACTTCACCGTGTTCAATGGCTCCACGCTGACCCTGCCCGGTATCGCCGGTATCATCCTTGGTATCGGTATGGGCGTTGACGCCAACGTTATCACCGCTGAGCGCATCAAAGAAGAGCTTGGCAACGGCAAAACGCTGGATGGCGCTATCGCCAGCGGCTTCAAGATGGGCCTGACCCCCATCATTGACGGCAACGTGACCATCGTCATCGTTGCAGCCCTGCTGATGGGTGCGTTTGGCCCCACCGATGGCTTCTGGGGCAAGGTATTCAACCCCATCTTCTTCATGTTTGGTCCTTCCACGGCTGGCAGCATCTACTCTTTCGGCTTCACGCTGCTCACCAGTGTTCTGCTCAACTTTGTCTTTGGCGTGTTTGCAACCCGCATTATGATCCGTGGTGCATCCCGCTGCAAGGTGTTCCGCAATCCCGTTCTGTATGGCGGTTCCAAGGATGGCAAAAAGACTTACAAGTGCCCAAACATCAACTTTGTCGGCAACCGCAAGAAGTTCTACACCTTCTCCGGCGTTCTGGTTGCCGTGGTGCTGGTGTTCAGCTTTGTCTTCGGCGTTACCATGGATATCGAGTTCAAGGGTGGCGCTATGGTTACCGTTGGCTACCAGGGCGATGTTGACCTGAACAATGTCAAGCAGACGGTAGCCGCCGAGCTGGGCCAGAGCAACCTGACCGTACAGACCGGCACTGATGTTTCCGGTGCACAGACCCTGACCATCAACCTGCCCGGCAGCGAGACCCTTTCCACCGAGCAGCTGGACAGCATGATCGAAACCCTGAACACCACCTACCCGGACAACCAGTTTGTCCAGCAGGAAGTCAGCAACGTCAACCCCACCATCGGCAACGAGTTCCTGGCCAAGAGCGTTGTGGCTGTTGTGGCTGCCTGCGTGCTGATTTTGGTGTACGTTGCCGTGCGTTTCCGCCGCATTGGCGGCTGGTCCGCCGGTGCCATGGCAATCGTTGCTTTGCTGCACGATATGTTTGTTGTGTACGGCGTCTTTGTTCTGCTGCGCATTCCCCTCAACGGCAACTTTATTGCAGCTATGCTTACCATTCTGGGCTACTCCATCAACGATACCGTTGTTATCTATGACCGTATCCGCGAGAACACCGGCCTTTACGGCAAAAAGATGTCCCTGCCGGAGCTGGTCAACCTGTCCATCAACCAGAGCTTTGGCCGTTCCATGATGACCAGTATCACCACCTGCATTGCACTGGCAATCGTCTGCGTGGTGTCCATCATCTTCAAGCTGGACAGCATCTTCACCTTTGCGGTGCCGCTGCTGTTTGGTATGGTCAGCGGTGTTTACAGCACCATGTGTATTGCAACCCAGCTGTGGGTCAGCTATAAGACCCGCAAGGCTGCCCCCGCCCCCAAGAAAGCGTAAACCAGGAGGAACTTTGCTATGCGTTGCCCGTACTGCGGTGCCGATGATTCCAAGGTAATTGATTCGCGCCCCACGGAGGACGGCGAAAAGATCCGCCGCCGCCGCGAGTGCCTTTCCTGCAAAAAACGCTTTACCACCTATGAGATCGTGGAAACTGTGCCCCTGATGGTCATCAAAAAAGACCGTTCGCGTGAAGTGTTCGACCGCCAGAAACTGCTCAACGGCATGCTGCGCGCTTGCGAAAAGCGCCCTGTCAGCTATGAGCAGCTGGATGCCGCCGTCAGCCGCATTGAACAGGTGCTGATGAACTCTTACGACAGGGAAGTGACCTCCGTCTATATTGGGGACCTTGCCATGGAGCAGCTGAAAAAGATGGACGACGTTGCCTATGTGCGCTTTGCTTCCGTCTACCGCCAGTTCAGCGATGTCAACACCTTTATGGATGAGCTGAAAGACATGCTGGATTCCCGCGCCAAAAACGGCGGTATGCAGGGCTAAAATGTGCCCATAAAGCACTGCTCCAGCTGGTCGATCTGCGCCAGCACCCGTGCGGCTTCCACCGCAAGGTCGGCCTGGTTTTCCGGGTTGGCATACTGCGGCAAAACCGCCATGGTTTCGTTCATGCGATCCAGCGCGTTGCGGCGCACCAGCAGCCCCAGCTTTTTGCTGGCCTGCCTTGCACTGTGCGCGGCCTGCCGGAAAGCCTGCTGCGCCTGCGGGTACTGCTGCGTCAGTGTCTGCGCATAAGCGCTTTGCACCTGGGCGCGCAGGCTGCCCGCAGTGGCGCTTACATACTGTTTGCAGCCAAGCAGCACCGCCGCCAGCAGAACCAGAATGGCGATGGCATACCAGTTGCGCTTCATTCAAAAACCACCTGTACTTTCCGGTTTTTCAGACCGCCCGTTCTGGGCGGTCTTTTTTTGTATCACAACGCAGCTTTCCTTATTGCCAAGGTAAGCCAGTACCTCTGCCCGCCGCATCCCGCGCCTGGCAAGGTCGGTATCCAGCCAGGCTTCATTGCGCCCCAGCTGGGCCAGATTTTCGGGGTAAACTTCCTGGTCTACCAACAGCGGCAGCAGCGGGCTGTCGTCCGCCACTTTTTGCGCGGCGCTGATGCTCCCGCTGGGCTCCACCACACCCCATACTACCTGCCGCGGGTCAAAAATATCCTTGCCGCGCAGCGCTTCCATCAGATCGCCCGGCGTCATGCGCAGATGCCGCAGTGCATCCTGCCGGATCTGCCCATCCTGGATTACCGTCACCGGTCTCCCAAACAGCAGCGCCGCATAGCCGGGCAGGTAATAGGCGGCGGTTGAGTTCAATATTTCCAGCGCCGCAATCAATAAAATCGGCACCAGGCTGGAAAGCAGCGGCAGATCCGGCTCATCAATGCAGATGGAGGCAACATTGGAAATCATGAACGTTGTTACCAGCTCGGATGGCTGCAATTCCCCCAGCTGCCGCTTGCCCATCAGCCGCATGGCAAAAATAACCACAGCATAAATAATTACGGTATGCAAAACCGATGCAAGCATAAAAACACCTCCTGCGTTTATCCCTGCCGTTTTTGGGTCACACTGAACAGCAAGGGAAGGTGATTACATGACAACTGCGGATAACCAGCCGCTGGGGCAGGCCCTTGCTGAAAATCAGGCGTTTCTGCAAACTATGTTTGGCGGCTCATCGGATTTCTATACCAAAAGCTTTACGATTTGCGGCTGCCGCTGCTGCATCGCCATGTTTGCGGGGCTTTCCTCGCCGGAAAAACTCTGCATCATGGTGCTGCACGCACTGGGTCAAGGCGTGCCGGGCTGCAAGGCCGGGCCGCAGCTGGTGCAGTACCTGGCAGAGCAAAGCTGCCTACCCACAGAGCAAACCCCCATCACCACCCGTACCCAGCTGGTGGAAGCCCTCGCCGGCGGCATGGCCGTGCTGCTGGTGGAGGGCAGCGGCCAGGCGCTGGCGTTTTCCACCCAGGATATGCCGGGCCGCAGCGTGACCAGCCCCAGCGGGGAAGGCAACATGCGCGGCCCGCAGGATGCCTTTACCGAGCACCTGCGCAATAACATTTCCCAGCTGCGCCGCCAGTTCCGCACCGGCAGCTTTACGGCGGAGATCTGCACCGCCAACACCCGTGCCAAAACCGAGTACGCCATTTGTTATGATACCGCCCTGGCCCCGGCGGATGTGGTGCAAACTCTCAAACAGCGGCTGGCCGGGGTACAAATTCCCGTCCTGCTGGACAGCACCTATTTTGCCTCGTTCCTCAAGCAGGACAAGCTCAACCTTTTCCCCGCGGCAGCCTATACCGAGCGCCCGGCCACCGCCTGCGCCCGAATCTGTGAGGGCAAAATCGTTATCCTTGTATCCGGCAGCCCGCTTGCCATGATGGTGCCCAGCTTTTTTGCCGAGCACTTTGAATGCCTGGACGATTATTCTTCCGGCGCAGTGTTTGCCGGTCTCATCCGCCTGCTCAAATATCTGGCGTTTTTGCTGGCGGTGTTTGGGCCGGGGCTGTATGTCATGGCGGTCAGCTTTGCGCCGGAGCTGATCCCCGTGCACCTGCTGGCCAAACTGGCCCAGGGCGAAGCCTCCACGCCGCTACCGCCCATGCCGGAAATGCTGGCCGTGACCCTGCTGCTGGAAATTGTGCGTGAAGCCGGGCTGCGCGCCCCCAAATCCATCAGCCACACCGTCAGCCTTGTGGGGGCGCTCATCATTGGCGAAACCGCTGTCTCGGCGGGCATCATCAGCGTGCCGGTGCTCACCATGGCCGCGGCGGCCACCATCGCCACCCTGGCAGTCCCGGCGCTGTATGAACAGTCGATTCTGTTCCGCTTTGCGGTCATACTGCTGGCGGGACTGTTCGGTGTGCCGGGGCTGGCCTGCGGGGCGCTGCTGATTCTGGCCATGGCCTGCGGCAGCGACCCGTTCGGTTATGATTATCTTTACCCGCTCATGCCGCCGGGCAAGGCAGCCTTGCGGGATGGTTTTGTGCGGGCCATCTGGTCCCGCCTGGCACAAAAAGGGGAGGTGCTGCCGCGCCATGCAAAAGAGTAATGTGGATTTTTACCCCGTGCTGCTCCTCAGCATTCTGGCCGATACGCTGCTGCGGCTGCACACCGGTTATTGGGCACGGGCAGGGCTGCTGGCTCTGCCTGCCAGCGCGGCGGTGCTGGCCGCTGTGCTTCTGTTAGTGTCGACCAGCTGGCAGGGAAACGCCCTGCTGCAAAAAGTTCTCTGTGTTTTGCTGGCAATCAGTTCAGCATTGGAAATTCTGCGCCTGCACGCCCTGTTTGGCAGCGTGTACCCCGGTACACTGGGGCTGGCGGGCACCTGTTTTGTCGTGCTGGCACCGGTCATCTACCTCCGGCGGGAGCCCGCCCTGCGCCAGACGGCCAACGCCTTGTTGGTGTTCGGTGCCGCGTGTATGGCAATCATGGTACTCTCGGTCGCGCCGCGCCTGCGTGTACCCAACCTGCATGCGGCACCGCTGACAGGGCAGGACTGGCAGGCGGCGTTTGTTTCTCAGCTGGCGCTCCCGCCGGAATATCTGCTGTTTGCCCTTTGGCCTCCGCAGCCCGGCCAGCGCTGCCGCAAGGCAGTAACATTTGCCGTGTCAGCACTGGGCTTTGATGCCGCGGTCCACCTGCTGCTGGAGCTGTTTTTTGGCGCGGCCATGCCCACCCGCCAAACCCCGGTGCAGGGGGCTGCACAGTGCGGGGAGCTTTCAATTTTTAACCGGCTGGAATGGCTGCAAATTTTGCTGTGGTGCATGGTAGTCACGGTGCGGCTGGCACTGTACTTGTATGCCATGGTGGAACTGTGGGGTGGCCGCGCCGGGGCGGGCAGCGCTGCCGCCGGGCTGGACCGTTACCCGCTGTACTTTGGCGGCATGGCTCTGTTGTGTGCTGTGCTGCGCACCGTGCCGCTGGAACAGGCATTTTATTGGCGCAGTGCCGTCTGCTGGGGCTTCGCTGCGGTTGTGATGGTAACAGGAGGCTGCCAATGGCTGGTATCATGTATAAAACATCCCGCCTGATGGCGGCGGTGCTGCTGGGCTGCCTGTTGGCGGGCTGCGGCGGGCAGCTGCTTTCCCACAGGGAAATTGTGCGGGCGGTGTTTTTTACCGCGCAGGATGCCGGCTACACGGTCACGCTTTTGACCAGTGACCAGCAAAGCGAGGATTCCGCCGCCTGCAAAATCTTTACTGGCAGCGGCGCTACCTGTGCTGCCGCCTGGAATGCTGCCGCCCAAACCATGAACGGACAGCCGTTTTACGGCCTGATGGACCTTGCCGTTCTGCCTGCCGGGTGCAGCTGGCCGCTGGCAGAAGAAATCGCTCAGCTGTTGCAAAGCACCGCCCGCCCCGCGCCGGAAATCGCCGTGTTTGTGCTGGATCCTGCTGTGCAGATGCCCATCCAGGACCAAACGCCGACCTTGTACGAAAACTTGAAAGCTCTTGAAGAAAAGCAGCAGCTGCACTGCGGCCTGCAAACCCTGTTTGATAACGCCGAAACCGCCGCTGTGCCCGTCAGTGCGGGCGGGGAATACGCCATGCTGTTTTATGATACCGCTGCCAATACAGCCCGCCAGACGCAAAGCCCGTTGGCTGCCCAGCTGGCGGCTATTCTGTGCGGCCAGGCCCATCGGTTGGACTGCACGTTGCCGGATGACCTGCACCTTGCCGCCAAAGCCGCCGCCGATGTGCAGGTACTGGCCCCCGGCAGCGTGCGGGTAAACCTGACCCTGCGGGATGTGGAACTGAAAGACCTGACTCCCGCCGCCCGCCCGGGTGCCGAACTGCAGGTGGCATTTGACGCAGCCGCCAACCGGGAATTTGACGGTTTGATAACGGCACTGTACGGAATAAACGGCCCGGATGCCGACCCGCTCGACCTGTGTTTCTGGCTGCAAAACCGTTATGGCAGCACGCAGGGGGTGCTGCGGGCGGAGCTTACCCTGCACTGGCACCGCCCCGGCGAAGGCTGATCCCCACCAAAGCACGCCTTTATTTGCAGTGCCAGTGTGCCATTCAGCCGGGCGGTCTGCCAGCCAAGACCAAAAAACAGATAGAAAACAGCCCGGAGCGCTAATAAATTACAACGAATAAACGACAAAAAACACTGTTCACAAAAATTTTATACTTCAAGGGGTTGATTTTTGGCAAAGGAACGCTATAATAGATTTAGCACTCAGGAGAAAAGAGTGCTAAATACAATGTTTCAAAGAAACTTTAATTATAGGAGGATATTTCATCATGAAAATCAAACCTCTTGCTGATCGCGTTGTGATCAAACTCGTTGAAGAAGAAGAAACCTCCAAGGGCGGCCTGATCCTGACCGGTTCCGCCAAGGAAAAGCCGCAGGTTGCTGAAGTTATCGCAGTCGGCCCCGGCGGTAATGTCGATGGCAAAGACGTTGAGATGATCGTCAAGGTTGGCGATAAGGTCCTCACCAGCAAGTACTCCGGCACCGAAGTCAAGGTTGACGGCGAGGAATGCACCATTGTCCGCCAGAGCGATATCCTGGCAATCGTTGAGTAAACTTTAACTGTTCTTACTGATAAAAGGAGATGCTGATTTATGGCAAAACAGATTAAGCAGGGCGAAGACGCCCGCAAGGCTCTTTGCGCCGGCATTGACCAGCTGGCTGATACCGTTAAGATCACCCTGGGCCCCAAAGGCCGCAACGTTGTTCTGGGCAAGAAGTTCGGCAGCCCGGTTATCACCAACGATGGCGTTACCATCGCAAAGGAAATTGAGCTGAAAGACGCTTTCGAGAACATGGGTGCACAGCTCGTGCGTGAAGTTGCCACCAAGACCAATGATGCTGCCGGCGACGGCACCACCACCGCTACCGTTCTGGCACAGGCTCTTGTTACCGAGGGCATGAAGAACGTTACCGCCGGTGCAAACCCGATGGACATCAAGCGCGGCATCCAGAAGGCTGTCAACACCGCTGTTGAGGCCGTCAAGGCACACAGCCAGAAAGTCAACGGCAGCAAGGATATCGCCCGTGTCGGTACCGTTTCTGCCGGTGATGCACAGATCGGCCAGCTGATCGCTGACGCTATGGAAAAGGTTACTGCTGACGGCGTGATCACCATTGAGGAGAACAAGACCACTGCTGAAACCTACACCGAGGTAGTGGAAGGCATGCAGTTTGACCGTGGCTACGTTACCCCGTACATGGTCACCGATACCGAGAAGATGGAAACCGTTTACGAGGACTGCAGCGTGCTGATCACCGATAAAAAGATCAGCGTGTTCCAGGATATCGTTCCTCTGCTGGAGTCCGTGATCCAGTCCGGCCGCAAGCTGCTCATCATCGCTGAGGATGTTGAGGGCGACGCACTGTCCAACCTCATCATCAACCGTCTGCGCGGCGGCCTGAATGTGGTTGCTGTCAAGGCTCCCGGCTTTGGCGACCGCCGCAAGGAAATGCTGCAGGATATCGCCATCCTGACCGGCGGCACCGTCATCAGCAGCGACCTGGGCTATGAGCTCAAGGACGCTACCATCCAGCTGCTGGGCAGCGCCCGCCAGGTCAAGGTTGGCAAGGAGAACACCACCATCGTCGGTGGCGCTGGCGATAAGCAGGCCATTGCTGACCGCGTTGCCCAGATCCGTTCCCAGATCGCTTCCGCTACCTCTGACTTTGACCGTGAAAAGCTGCAGGAACGCCTGGCCAAGCTGGCTGGCGGCGTAGCTGTCATCAAGGTCGGCGCTGCTACCGAAGTTGAGATGAAGGATAAGAAGCTCCGTATCGAGGACGCCCTGAACGCAACCAAGGCTGCTGTTGAAGAGGGCATCGTTGCTGGCGGCGGCACCGCTACCATCAACGCTATCCCCGCTGTTGATAAGCTGGTCAGCGAGCTGGAAGGCGATGAGCGCACTGGCGCTAAGATCGTCCGCAAGGCTCTGGAAGCTCCTCTGCGCCAGATCGCCGCAAACGCTGGCCTGGAAGGCAGCGTTATCATCAACAACATTCTGCAGGCCGGCAAGCCCAACTACGGCTATGACGCCCAGAAGGAAGAATATGTTGACGATATGATCGAAGCCGGCATTGTTGACCCGACCAAGGTCACCCGCTCCGCTCTGGAGAATGCTTCCAGCGTTGCCGCTATGGTTCTGACCACCGAAAGCCTGGTCGCTGACCTGCCGGAGCCCCCGGCACCGGCAGCCCCCGCCGGCGGTGACATGGGCGGCATGTACTGATTTAATAGCCGCACCGCATAAAGTAATATGTAGGGCCGCAGTCCGTAAGGGCTGCGGCCCTTTTTGCGGTTTTGCAGCCAATAAGAGCAGAAATAATAAAGGCAATACCGCATAATTCTAAGTGCCGATACGGCGAGCGAGGTGCGGCA